>ERZ779665.213-NODE-213-length-10179-cov-2.20387_pt1 | contig 10179 bp, 6 predicted proteins | sample MGYA00511463_ERZ779665 | MGnify/ENA primary metagenome ERZ779665 (study PRJEB29588, sample SAMEA2155373) | human gut metagenome | biome: human gut; feature: human-associated habitat; material: faeces | place: Denmark | collected 2008/2010 ... | reverse complement strand
GAGGGAGATGAGCTGCGGTTTGACTATAAGATCCGCGATGGCAGATGTACAACGACAAATGCGCGGGCAATCCTTCGGATGGCAGGCTTTGAGGTCTGATGATTTGTGAAATATTGTACAATTTTGATAAAAAATAGGTTTCCATTTGTCGAAAACGCTTTGTCAATTATGCACAATGCCAATTATGAATTATTGACAAATCGAAGGTTGACTTTGCCTCGTATTTTGTTATAAAATCGAAGTAGTGAAATTTAATTACAAGGGGGTATATGGCAATGGCATTACCAGCAAATATTACCGCAGAATCAGACAGCAATGTCCTTACAATTGCGGCATCAAATAACAAAGGACTGTTGATTCGTTTCCTGAATGAGCAGGTAGAAGATGGATTTTATGCATTGGTTATTGACTATTTAAAGGATAGTAATTTTGACCTCAAGAATATGATGGTTGATGACGATGTAAAGACACAGTGTACAAAGCTTTACGAGTTGGGTGAGTTCGTAGACACCAACATCAAGGCGACAGGACGTTATGAGATTGAAGAGTGGATTGAACCATTATTCAAGTTTGTATATGGCGATATCGATCCGTTGGATGTGGATGCTCCAATCAGCACATCCGGTATTTATCGTTACAGCATCTGGCTGATCTATCTGTATCAGAGAGAGTGCTTCGGTGATGCGATGCGTCTGATCGGTGAGCGTATTGCACCATTGCTGATCAATCTGAGCTATCAGATTTTAGAGGATGATGACAGACCGAAGAACTTTGATAAGGCAATTATGGGTTATCTCGATCTGATCAACGTTATCATGGAGATGGGACTTCCGGCGGACAATGCAAATTCGGATGCATATATGAACAATCTGGAAGTATTGTTTGATTATGTAGTAGAAGACCCACATGTAGGAAATGATTATAAGATTCAGTTCTCAATCGGACTGTTCAACGCATATATTCACAACAAGGAATACAACAAGGCATTTGAGTTTTATGGATTGAATGCAGAGTATATTCCAATCGACAATATGTCAGTCTATGAGAGCTTCAAGGAATTGATCCGCAACACGAATTCGGCAGCCGATACAACAGTGCTGAGCAGAAGTGTGATCAATGCAATCTCTAAGCAGGAGATCTATAACAAGCGTATTGATACACTGATCGCAGAGGTATCTTCCTTTGTAAGAAAGGTATATCTCTATATCGAGAACGAGCCAAATATGAAGAAAAATCTGCAGATTCTTGGCGCAGGTGCTTCCTTAAGTGACAAGCACAATATCTTCGAAGGCTTGTACGAGTATAACCTGGTGTTCTATGAGTGTGGAATCAAGGATCTGGTAAATCAGGACAATTCCAACAAGTCATGGGAAGAAAAGTACGAGATTCTCGATTTACTCTATACAACGTTGAATGTTATCTTTGATGGCTACAATGTATATGAGATCTCAAACAAGATTGAGCATCAGTATGTAGAGCTTACATGGATTGGAAATTATGTTAACGCGAATCCTTCTCTGCTCAAGCTGTTCTTCAGTGTAAAGGAGAAGATTAAGGCGTTTAAGGTTCGTAAGAATTCTATCCTTGAGAAGTCTAAGACAAACTACGAGATCAAGCAGATGATTGATGATCGCCAGAAGGCACTCGTATTTATGACAGCAGAGGATATGATCTGCAACGGTTTGAACAGTGGTAGAATCAATATTATTAATAATAACTATGATCCAAAGGTAGCTGAAAAGCAGTTGATTAAGACCTACGCAGAGATTGTAGTTCCTGCAAAGTACAAGAAGGCAGAGGCACCACAGTCTGGCGGTAAGTTCTTTGGTAAGAATTCTGGACCTGCGATGGATCCAGATCTGCAGAAGCTGTTGTCTGACACAAAGATAGAGGAGATGCTCCTGAAGTCTGAGTGGCTGTGGAACCAGTATGAGGACAAGGGAAATGATCAGCAGACACCAGAGGAAGCTACATACAGTGTTGTATGCCTGATCAAGGTAGTAGAAAAGCTCCTTGACAGAAAGGGTGGAAGCTCTTCTCGTTCAGAATCCTCTCCGAACAAGAAGGTTATCATCACAAAGACTGGTAAGGTTATCGAGTTATCTGATGAGGGTGCACAGACACAGAACAATAATACAACACTTCAGCCAACCGTGATTGAGAACCTGAACAACATCATCGTGACATTGAAGGACAAGTCCGATGCAAATGTAAAGTATGTACAGGCGTATGTAAATGACTGGTTGAATTCCGTTGTAGATGCAAAGCTGGATAAGAACTCTATGCTGCAGTTATATGAAGCAGAAGAGCTTCGTAACAAGACATTGACGGTGATCAAGAAGCTTCGTGCAGATCTTTTATAATCAGACCACAAAAAAACCTTTATTATAAAGTGGGAGGTATCTTACGGATACCTCCTAATTTTATTCTGAATACCTGCACAGAACAGGAGTCAATCGAAACATGGCAGAGAAGAGACAACGAATCAATGTGAATATTTATCGTGCCAGCCACAACGCGGAGGAAAGTCAGTATATATTCGACGTGGAGGAGGAACTGAAAAAGCTTCCGAAAAGTCCGGGTGTCTATATCATGCACAGCAAGAATGATGATATCCTTTATGTGGGAAAGGCAGTGAGTCTGCACAGCCGGGTGCGGCAGTATTTTCAGACCGGACATGGACACGGAGGATCTGCAAAGATTGCCAAAATGGTGTCGCAGATCGCGTATTTTGAATATATCGTGACAAGCTCTGAGATGGAAGCACTTGTGCTGGAATGCAATCTGATCAAAGAGTACCGCCCGAAGTATAACACGATGATGACGGATGACAAAGGTTATCCGTATATCCGCGTGACGGTGGAGGAAGCTTTCCCACGGTTTTTATACAGCCATTCTATGAAGCGGGATCATTCCAAATATTTCGGACCATACACCAATGCACGGGCAGTCAAGGATATCCTGGAATTGATCAATAAGCTCTATCATCTGCGTACATGCAACCGCAGACTGCCGCAGGATATCGGCAAGGATCGCCCATGCCTGTATTACCAGATCGGGCAGTGTAAGGCACCTTGCAATGGGAAGATCAGTCAGGAGGATTACGGCAGACAGGTGCAGGCGGCGTTGTCGTTCCTGAATGGAAATTACAAGGAGATATTGACGGAACTTCAGGAGCAGATGCGGGCGCAGGCGGAAGAAATGGAGTTTGAGAAAGCGGCTGAGACGCGGGATCTGATCGAGAGTATCCGGCATATCGAGGATAAGCAGCAGATGAATAAGGCGTCTGGTGAAGATCGGGATGTTATCGCGTGTGCATCGAACGACAAGGATATTGTCGTGACCGTATTCTTCGTGCGGGATGGTAAACTGCTTGGACGGGAAAATCATCATATGAATGGCAACAGCAAGGAACGGTTGTCAGAGGTGCTGGCGGCATTTATCAAGCAGTTTTATTCGGGGACACCGTATCTGCCGAGAGAGATTCTGGTTCCGGAAGTGCCGGAGGAACAGCAAATCTTAGAGGCGTATTTGAGTGAACGGCGCGAATCGAAGGTGCAGATTGTTGTGCCGCAGAAGGGAGACAAGAAAAAGATCTTGGATCTGGCGGCAGAAAATGCGAGATTGGTACTAGCGCAGGATATGGAACGTGTGAAGCGGCAGGAGAAGCGGACAATCGGAGCGGCAAATGAGATTGCGGAGCTTCTTGGAATTCCGTCGGCGAACCGGATGGAGGCGTTTGATATCTCCAATATCTCTGGCGTATTGTCAGTGGCGTCGATGGTTGTGTTTGAACAGGGAAAGCCGAAGAAGAATGCGTATCGTAAATTCCGGCTGCGGACGGTAACGGGTCCGGATGATTATGCATCCATGAAGGAAGTGCTGTCGAGACGATTCACAGATGAGAAGATGGATGTTTTGCCAGATGTCATTATGATGGATGGTGGTAAAGGACAGGTAAACGTTGCATTGATGGTATTGGATAGCCTGGGGCTTGACATTCCAGTGTGTGGTATGGTAAAAGATGATAACCACAGAACAAGAGGCTTGTATTATAATAATGTGGAAGTGAAGTTCCCGAAGGGCAGTGAAGCGATGTTGATGGTGACGGCACTGCAGGATGAAGCGCACCGCTTCGCGATAGAATATCACCGGCAGCTCCGCAGCAAAAATCAGGTACATTCCGTGCTCGATGAGATACCGGGGGTAGGTGAGAATCGGCGGAAGCAGCTGCTCAAATATTTCGGTGAGATACGGAAGATCAGGGAAGCGACAATCAGCGAGCTTGCAGAAGTGCCGGGAATTCCAGAGTCCGTTGCGAAGAATGTGTATGAATTTTTTCATGCGGAATAAACTGTCTAACCGGTATTAGAAAACAGACGAATAAAGACTTAGGAGAACACGATATGTTTCAGAGATTTTTTCCAAACGAATATTACGACAGTACCTATCATATTGATTTTCAGGCATTCTATGACAAAGGATACCGCGCGGTACTGTTCGATGTTGACAATACACTGGTGGAACATGATGCACCTGCCAATGCGCGTGCAAAGGCATTGATACAGAAATTAAAGGATATGGGATATGGTGTCTGCTTCGTGTCAAATAACGATGAGGAACGTGTAAAATCCTTCAATGAACAGGTTGGAGCAACTTATGTATATAAGGCAGGAAAACCGTCAGCCAGAGGATATGTGCAGGCAATGCAGAAGCTTGGTACTGACCGGACGAATACGTTGTTTGTCGGAGACCAGATCTTTACTGATATCTGGGGTGCAAACAATGCGCAACTTTACAGCATCTTAGTACAGCCGATTGCAAAGCACGAGGAGATTCAGATTGTGTTAAAACGAATCCCGGAAAAATGGGTGTTGCACAGCTATCTGAAGAAACATACATTGCAGACAGGAAAGTAAAAAAGAAAACACACGAAAAAGAAATAATCAATGTTGTCAAAATAATCAAAAGCATCATTTTTCTCATTCGACAATACTCATATATATGATAAAGTATATATATATTTATCAATAAAATAATTAAGCAAGCTTGTTAACAGCAAGTGTTAAACGGGAAATCTTTCTTGAAGCGTTGTTCTTGTGGTAGATTCCCTTTGAAGCAGCCTTGCTGATCTCGGATGTAGCAACCTGAAGTGCAGCTTCTGCAGCAGCCTTATCGTTTGCCTCGATAGCAGCCTCAACCTTCTTAACTAAAGTCTTAATCTTAGACTTGATCATTTTGTTTCTTAAAGTCTTTGTCTCGATAACAAGAATTCTCTTCTTTGCGGATTTGATATTAGCCAAACCTGACACCTCCATAAAATATTATAATAGTTTAAGTTTATATAATTATCACTTTGGTCAAGACACGAACAATCCGTCCACACCACTAGACAGATTGGACCAGTGAAAATTTCTAATTGTGTTCACACACAAACCATAGAATAGCAAAAAGCCATTTTTCTGTCAATACTTTTTGATGAAAAAACCCGTAAAAACCTAAATTTTAGCTTGCAGAATAGTCCTGGATCATCTTATCGTAATCTGCGATTGGCATAGGTTTTGCAAACAGGAAGCCCTGACCGATTTCACAGTTGATGGAACTGAGCATTTCCAGCTGTTCGACAGTCTCGATGCCTTCGCTGACAACGCGGATATCGAGGGTGTGTGCCATCTCGATGATACTGCGCAGGATGCTGATTGCATTTTTGTCGTTTGTCGTTGACCGGGACAAGAAATCATGGTCAAGCTTGATGACATCGATCGGCAGATCCTTGAGCAGTGTAAGGGAAGAGTAGCCAGTTCCAAAATCGTCCATGTTGATGATGAAATCCATCGATTTCAGCTTGTTCAACACATCGATCATCTGTGAGTAATTCTCAGAGAAAATACTCTCGGTGATTTCGAATTCCAGATAATGATGTGGAATGTAGTACTTCTCGACGATCTCCTGTACTTTTGACAGGAAGTCCGGATGCGCCAGCGTTACCCGTGACAGGTTCACGGAGAACGGAATGACGTAGATGTCGGAATCGAGATACCGGCGGATGGACTTACAAGCCTGCTCGAGCATGAAACAGTCGATCTGATAGATGAAACCGTTCTTCTCGAAGGATGGGATAAAGGCTGCCGGTTCCAAAAATCCCTTGGAAGGAGATAACCAGCGCACCAGAAGTTCTCCACCGATCAGGCTCTTCGATGCAATATCGTACTTTGGCTGTACATATGCACAGAATTCGTTGTTCTCAAGGGCACCGTGGATGCTGTTCTCAAGCTGTGCATCGTTCAATACCTTCTTGTGGTATTCGTCATCATAGAATGCATACGATACGCCGGTTGAAGCATCGATGGACTTGCCAGCCATCATTGCGCGGTCGACTAAGCGGTTGATGCTGTAGCTGTGCATTGTTTCGTCGATGATAAGAATTCCGGTCGTGAAGTCTACGACGAACCGATCCTGAATGGCAAGGCATGCATCATGCACCTCTGCCTTGATGTTGTTGAAGATGGACATAAACTGATCTTCTGCCTTGTAGTGAATCAGCATGATGTAAGTATCGCTGATAACACGGGCAAATGTCTCACCTTCCTGCATATATTTGTTCAATACATCTGCGACTGCCTTGAGCGTCTGATCGCCCACATTATGACCATAGGTTTCGTTGATGTATTTGAAGTTCTTGATGTTAAAGTAGAACATAACATAATCGGTGTCCGGGTTGTCGTTTAAGATTGCCTGTGCATCGACCTTGAACTTCTCGAAGTTTCCATATCCGGTTACAATATCGCGGTAAGAAGCCTCGGCAATGCGCTTTTCGATGTTGATGTTCTGCTCGAGTTCCTTGCGGAGCTGTTCTGCCTTTGTCTCCTTGTGTGCGGAGGTTGAAATCAAAAATGTATGGCTGCCGGAACTCCAGTTGATCGTTGTCATATGGACATCCAGCGGCTCGTCGAGCGTGCGATTGTGCTTGATGCAGCCAACAGTCGGATTACTGTCAGAGATCTTATGTACAGGACAATCACGGCAAGGCCCGCTTTCCTGCTGCAGGCAGGTGTAGCATTTGCTGTTTAAAGCAAGTTTTGGAAAATATTCCCGCGCACATTCGTTGAAATACATGACGTCGTAGGAGTCCTTGTCGACAACGACCATCGGATTCTGTACGAGATCAAACGCCTTGATCGTGTCATCACGCAGCAATGACATCGCACGGTTTGCCTGTTTTGTCTTGATCGCTTCTCCGAACAGGCGGAAGATCTGCTTAAATGCGGTCAATGTCTGCGCGTTCCATGTGACGTCTTTGTCCATGGAATAGAAGCTGATAAAGCCAATCCGTTTGCCGTTTGTATTGATATCGCACTGCATGAGCTTGCGGATGCCTTCCGCATACGGGTTCATGCTTGCGGTGTTTGTCTTGATCAAAGATGTATCGGAGGAATAGGTAATGCCGTCCGTTCCCATCGCAGATAATTCCTCCAGAATCGCAGCAGGCGTATGCTGGCGGAGCGTCATATCGTTGTTGATTCCCTTTTTGCACCATTGATGCGTACAGTCAACGAAGCTCTTGTTGTAGCTGTATTCCCAGATGCTGATCTTGTCGATGGCGTAGTGCTCGCCTACGATTGCCATTGCCTGTTCGATCGCAGTGTAGGTGTTGGTGCTGGCAAACAGTGTAGAAAGCAGGGAATCTAAAAGAGCAGAGGTTTCTGTTTCTTTTACTGTCGGCTCGGAACGATCATTTTCGTACTTCCCACGTTCCATATCATCGGCATAGAAGAAGTAGCCGTTTTTGCCGTTTAACTTCGCCTGATACAGGGCAGTATCTGCATTTTCCAGCAGGACGTTATATGGAATCTGCTGGTTCGTTGCGGCGATACCGATACTGAGTGTGACCTTGCAATCGTGCTGGTACAGCTCACGCAGACGATCGGCGATCATAACGGCTTTTTCGCTTGCAAGCTGGGTATCTAACACATTGGATAAAAATACGCAGAATTCGTCGCCGCCGAGACGCCCGGCAATGCCGTAATCGCCTTTGAATTCCTGCAGCGCCTTTGCAATGTCGACGATGACTTCGTCACCCTTCAAATGTCCAAATGTATCATTGATCTTCTTGAAATCATCAATATCGACCAACATCAGAACCTGATAGCTGTTTCCGTTTAGTTCACGCAGGGATGCTTGAATTTTGCTCTCGGTTGTCGCCTTGTTGTAAAGTCCGGTCATCTGATCGGTCTCTGCACGGATCAGAAGCTTTTGCTGTTCCACCTTCTGGGCATGGATATTCCGGAGCAGACCAACGACACGAAGCGGCGTTCCCTCCTCGTCGTAGATGGTGGAGAATGTGGAGAAGTACCACTGGAAACCACCATTTTTCGTATTTAATTTGAACTCTGTCGAATGATATTCTGTGCCGGCTTTTGCCAGATAAAACAGCTCTTCGATCGCGGACTGTGTATCGTAAGAGACGAGTCCCATCTTGAGCATATTTTCGGTCGGGTTCTCAATCACAGATTCACCTTCAAAGATATGGTTGAACTTCTCGGCAAAGGTGATTGTATCGGTTGCAATATCATATTCGTAAGGAAGTTCCTCAGAGATATCAGAGATGATCAGATATTTCTGCTCTTCAAGCATTGCCTTTGTCTCTGCAATCTTCAGACTTGTAATATCTGACATAACGAGGTTTACAACCGGGAAGCCTTGTTCCTCGGAACCGGAGCGGGCGATGACTGCATTGACCCATTTGATATTGCCATCCGCACACTGGATACGGAAGTTCATGATCTTGGAATTCTCCTCGTTTTCCGTCAGGTCAGCGAGTGCGTCAATCACAAGCGCCAGATCCTCACTCAATACGAGCTGCAGTGTGCTCTTGCCGAACTTCTCCTTGTAATCATGCTCAGAGTAGCCACACATATCATAAAAGAAATTATTTGCCCATAAAAGAGAGAGATTGTTGTCGAGCAAATGCTTGCTCACGCCGCTCGGAACGGTATTTGCGAAAATCTCCAGATCGGTCTTGGCACGGACGGTCTCGTTCGCTGCATTTTCCAGATTCGTGATATCGGTAAAAACGCACTGTAATACGTCACGACCATCGTTCAAAGAAAATGCCTGTCCGTTGCAAAGCACCGTCAGAATCGTACCGCTCTTTGTCACGATCCGATGCTGGATACTGATCAGATTCGAGATACTTAACTGATAGTTCATGGAGGCGATCACTTCTGTGAAATCCTCCACATATAACAGATTATCCAGGGTACAGATCTTCTTGGACAATTCACGCGGAGAGTATCCGGTCATTGTACAAAGCCCCTGGTCAAAGTCTAAAATATTGTATGGTGCATCTGTCTCCAAGACAAATGTAGCCACGTCATTTCCATTTACAAAATTGCTTGATGCCATTATCGCCCCACCACCTCATGCTGTATAAAAAAACTACTATTATTATAGAGGAAAACAGCATATGACGCAAGGCAAAAATGACGCAGAATTCCAGCGATATTGGACGCATTTATAAAATGGTTTCTTTACTTTGCAGGGCGGAAATGGTAAAATAAATAAGCTTATAGGTTTTTAAGATTTTACAGGAAAAAGATAGTAATCAATTATTATGAAAAGAGAAGAATATAGAAAGTTTCAATGGCTGGCGAGTGTCTGCATTGCGGTGTTTATTTTGAGCTTTGCTGTGTGCCTGCTGGCGTTCAACCGGAGTGTGTACCGGCTTTCATCGACGGACTACCGTAACGGTGTGACCGTGGAGATCAGCAAGGCAGAGGCAGAGCTTTACTACGGACAGATTGCAGATTCGTATTGTCGCTTTTTTACAGGAAAATACAGGATTGCAGGATATGAATTATCGGACGAAAATGTGCATCAGCTGAACCGATTGAAAGGGTATTACCGGTTCGCATGGATTTTGTCCATTGCATCGCTGGCTGGGATGATATACAGTTTTCGCAGGCTTTGGCGCAGGCGGGAGACGATGCCGTGTTTTTATGGAAGTGCAGGCGGCGCGTGTCTGGTGGCGCTTTTGATGTTGCGGATCGTGACATCAAAAAGAGAGGTCTATGCAGGACTTCGGAATATGATATTCCGTGGCGATTATGGTTATTTTTCTTCCGGAGATGTGCTGTGTAAGATTCTGCCGGAAACCTTTGCAAGGAATCTGGCGTTGCT
>ERZ779665.212-NODE-212-length-10276-cov-1.87614_pt1 | contig 10276 bp, 7 predicted proteins | sample MGYA00511463_ERZ779665 | MGnify/ENA primary metagenome ERZ779665 (study PRJEB29588, sample SAMEA2155373) | human gut metagenome | biome: human gut; feature: human-associated habitat; material: faeces | place: Denmark | collected 2008/2010 ... | reverse complement strand
TACGGCAAAGGTATCGAGGGGCTTTTCTTCTACCAGCGAAACGGTAATGGGCATTTGGGTACGCATTGTCCGATTGTGTCATCCGCGAAACGCCACCAGCGCCGGAACTTTATTTGTCAGCGACAGAAATAGGATGATAAATGTATGGTTCCCCTACCGCTTTTCATTTCTTCTTCAAAAATCGCTCCGTAAGCCACTTGCGCACCGGGAGATCATAACACTTCAGGCAGGCATAGGCAAGGGCGAACGCCCCCACGAAAGTAAGCAGCATGTAAGGAAGCCCTTCGGCAAGCGTCGCCTGACGGTTGAACGCCCACGCCGTATAGATATAGACCAGCGGATAGTGGGTGATATAGACGGGATAGGATATGTCGCCCAAAAACTTGCATACGGCAGCGGAACGCCTGCCCGTAATCCTTCCTCCCGCACCCATCGAGACGATAACCGGGAAAATGCAGATGATGCAGAAAGCCTCGTAAAGCCCGTTCATCCAATACCCGTCCTTCCCACCGATACGGGGCGCGGAAAGCACGGCGATTATCATCAGGCTGCACCACCCAAAAGCATTCTTGCGGGTGCGTATCAGCCAGCCGAGCCGGGACAGGAGCAACCCGCCGAAAAAGGGGTACATCAGCCGGACCAGTCCCACGTACTGCTGTTCCCAGTTCAAAGCCCATCCGCCCACGATGTCGCCGGCAGGCGCGGTAAGGCAGCGGTGTACCGTGAAGCACGCCGCTATCGCCACGAGGACAGTCAATGCCGTCTTGCTGAACTTGCGGATGAACAAGGCGTACAATATGTTGCCGATGTATTCGTAGTAAAGCGACCATGACGGTCCGTTCAGCGGATGCATTTCCATCCATCCGCGAATATCCCATTTCAGCGGCAGAGGCAGCAACGTACAACCTAACAGCATGACCAACAGTAGCGCACCGACGGACACGCCCTCCATTGCCGGATAACAAGGGGCTTTCTGAAACCAAAAGAGTGCGGCTCCCACAATACTTCCCATGACCACCATAGGTTGCAGCCGGATAAGACGGCGCTTGAAGAAAGTTCCCATGCTCATCCGGTTCCAACGGTCATCATAGGCATAGCCGATGACGAAACCCGAAAGCATGAAGAAGAAATCGACTGCCAGATAGCCATGATTGATGATCTGGTTCAGATGATTGCCGCCGGAATGTGCTTCCAGCAGATGAAAAGCTACTACCATAGCAGCCGCCACACCGCGCAGTCCGTCCAGAATCTCGTAGTGCGGCTTCGAGGATAAATAAATATTTTGTACATTCATTGTATAATGTGGAGAAATGTTATTGTCACTCATTTTGTAGAAGGGTTTCGGATACTTCTTTAGCATAACTTCTTCCTACGGGTATGGGCTTGTTAAGTCCGATTAGATGTATTTCCTGTTTAGAAAATTGTTGTATCTTGTTTACAGGAACAACAAAGGAACGATGTACTCTTATGAACTGTTTTTGGGGTAACATTTTATGAATTGCTTTAATATTAAGGCGTGAGATGATCGTTCCCCCGTTTAAACGGAATATTTTACTATAATTCTCCAAAGCTTCAATATAAAAGATATCAGAAATAGGTATATTTATGCTGCTATAATCTTGTTTCACCACGATTGTGTCTTGTATGACATCATGAGTTATCTCGTTTTCATTTGCCTTGATGTGTAACATCGCTTTTTCCACAGCCCTTTCAAAACGTTCGTAAGCGATGGGCTTATGCAGGAAATCCACTGCGTCGAGGTTGAATCCGTCAAGGGCATACTTGGCATGAGCAGTGGTAAAAACAAGTGTGCATTTTTTAGGAAGTGCCTTTGCCACATCCAAGCCACTCAAACCGTTCATCTCAATATCCAGGAACACTAAATCTGGTTTAGTCCGGACTATTTCTTCCAGCCCGATGCGGGGTTCGCAAAAAGAAGTAAGCTCCATGTTTCCTTTTCTCTCACAGAACCGTTTGATGACAAGTAATGCGATGGGCTCGTCGTCTATTGCTATGCAGCTAATCTTTCTCATGAAAGTTGTATGGTTAATTTTGTTCTGAATTCATTTCTTTTCTTGTCTCTTTCCGTGAGCAGGGTAAAACGTTCCGGATACAGTAGTCTGAGACGTTTGCGACAGTTTTCTATTCCGATAGAAGGAGCGTCCTGTTCTTTCTCCCTCATTATAGAATTGCATGTTTTGAAAAACAAAGTTCCGTCTTCAACGATGATTCGTATGAGTATAGTGCAGTCTTCGGAAGAAGATGTTCCGTATTTGAATGCGTTCTCCACAAATGTAATCAAGATCATAGGCGGTATTTTTACGCTTTCTTGATCTGTACGGCTTTCGAATATCACTTTCGTATGATGGTTGAGTCTTAGTTGTTGCAATTCGACATATTGGCGGATATACTCCAGCTCACTTTCAATGTTAATCTTTTCAACAGAAGCATTGTGATACATGTACCTAAGAATATTAGAGAACTTGACAAAAGCTGATTCTGTCTGGTCAGATTTGGTAATGACTAAACCGTATAGGGTATTGAGCGTGTTGAAAAGGAAATGTGGGTTTATTTGCGCCTTGTACATGGCCAGTTCGGCACGGTTTTTCTCAGCCTCCATTTCCTGACGGGCAAGCATTTGGCGGAAAAGTTCAAAAATGACTTCGATGGCCAGTCCGAATCCGGAAATGATTAGAAAGAAAAACCACACAGTTTGGGAATGGAGATGGCGGCGAAATTCCAGCGGGAGTTTGGAGTTGGTGTTTTCCGGCAGGGGGAAATGCGTCACCAGTTCGGTAATGAGCATCAGCAGTGCAAGTACCAGTATGATATATCCGTATTTTTTGCGTATAAACAAGGAAGGAAGATTTATGTTGCGATAAACAAAATAGAGCAAATAAATATATACAATCAGTGTTACGACAAATACAGGCTGGGTGACAAACCATTTGTCTATCGGAACGAGCATGATAATCAGTGGAAGTATGACCAAACAAAAGAGCAGGTCTACATAAATGGTTATCTTGGGGGATATGGCGGCGGTATGCTCGACCGTATCCTTTTTCCTGTTTTTCTTAATCTTTAAAAGCATCGGCATGTATTGTTAATCTTTAAAAGAGGATAGCTAAAAACACTATTTGATTGTTTCTGCAAAGATAATTCTTTGAATTCATACCTCAAAAGGCTGATTATTGTCATTCGTCAACACATTTCCGCCGTTTATCAACACATTCTTAGAGCATATATAAAATCTTTTTAGTTTTGCCTACATTCGTTTTGTAGACTTTAAATATTCATTCAATAACCATAAATAGACAGAGAAATGAAAAGCATCTTCATTTTATTATCAGCATTGATACTATTGTCTTCATGTAACCCGAAGCCACAACAAGAGGCGGGTGCCAAGTACAAGACACTGCGTGTGGAATTTAGTGATAGGACACTTAAAACCGGATATACGGCCAGCCTACGGGGACGACAGCATGTCGAGATACGTCCGCAAGTAAGCGGTATCATAACAGAAATCCTTCTGAATGAAGGAGATCCTGTAAAGAAAGGACAAGTTTTGTTTATTATTGACCAAGTTCCTTATAAGGCGGCACTTGAAACGGCAATCGCTAATGTAAAAAGTGCGGAATCACGTCTGGCTACGGCCAAACTCACGGCTGAAAGCAAGGAAGAACTATTTAAGGAAAATGTCGTTTCGGAATTTGATCTCCAGACGGCACGCAACTCTTTGGCCGAGGCCCAGGCTAATCTTGCTCAAGCCCGGGCCCAGGAAACCAATGCCCGTAATGATTTGTCTTATACAACGGTTAAAAGTCCCGTAAACGGAGTTGCCAGCATGATTCCTTACCGCGTGGGAGCCTTGGTCAGCAGCAGTATCACCGAACCATTGGTGACCGTTTCTGATGACGAGAAAGTATATGCCTATTTCTCTATGAATGAGAATCAGATATTGGACTTGATACAACAATATGGTTCACTTCAGAAAGCGATGGATGGGATGCCCGATGTAGAATTGACCTTGAGTAATGGTAAAGCTTATGCACATTCAGGTAAGATTAATGCCGTAAGCGGTACTATTGACGAAAACACGGGGGCGGTGAGTCTCCGTGCGGAATTTGACAATCCTGATAAACTGCTTCGTAATGGTGGTAGCGGTACAGTATTCGTCCCTTCACACCAGGACAGCGTGATTGTCATCCCGCAAGCTGCCACCTATGAATTACAGAACCGTGTTTTCGTGTATAAAGTGGTTGATGGTAAGGCCAAGTCAGCTCCGGTCGAGGTTTTCCGTCTGAATAACGGGACTGAATATATTGTTGAGTCCGGGCTGGTTCCGGGCGACGTGATTATCGCAGAAGGCGCGGGTCTTGTACGCGAAGGAACAGAGATAGATACTCATACAACTACTAACGAATAAGCTGTGCCATGAAAATAAGGACTTTTATTGACAGACCCATTTTGGCGGGAGTCATTTCTGTTGTCATTCTTATATTGGGTATCATCAGCCTTGTCCAGTTGCCTGTCGAGCAATTCCCTGAAATTGCTCCTCCTACGGTAAGCGTGCAGGCTACTTATACCGGTGCTAATGCCGAAACGGTACAGAAGAGTGTAGTTGTTCCTCTGGAAGAGGCACTGAATGGTGTGGAGAACATGATGTACATGACCTCTTCAGCCACTAACAGCGGTTCAGCCAATATCCGTATCTATTTCCGTCAAGGGACAGATCCGGACATGGCGACTGTGAACGTACAGAACCGTATCGCTTCCGCTCAGGGATTACTTCCTGCCGAGGTTACGCGAAGCGGTGTTACCGTGCGTAAACGCCAGACCAGTAATATTAAGGCTTTGGCCTTGTACAGTCCGGATAACTCATTTGATGAGAAGTTTCTTAACAATTATCTGAAAATTAATATTGAACCTCGTCTGGCACGTATTGCCGGTGTGGGTGAGGTCAATGTGATGGGAGCGGATTATTCGCTGCGTATCTGGCTCGATCCGGGAAAGATGGCACGTTACGGTCTGATTCCGGACGACATTACAAAAGTGCTCGATGAACAGAACCTTGAAGCACCGACCGGTACGTTGGGAGCAGAGTCGGAAAATACATTCCAGTATGTGCTCAAATACCGTGGCCGTTATGAATTTGAACAGGATTATGAAAATATGGTCATCAAATCGCTTCCCAGTGGCGAAGAGCTGAAGTTGAAGGATGTGGCCACTGTCGAATTAGGATCGCGTACTTACACTTACATTGGCGAGGTGAACGGTCATCCGGGTTCTAACTGTATGATTGCCCAGACTTCAGGCTCGAATGCGAACGAGATTATCGAGGAAATTGATAAGGTGGTGGAGGATATCCGGGAAACTCTTCCCAAAGGTATGGAAATAGCTGATTTGATGAGTACGAAGGATTATCTTGATGCCTCTATTAAGAATGTTATAAAGACGCTTTTCGAGGCTATCATCCTTGTAATCCTTGTAGTTTATGTGTTTTTGCAGAGTTTCCGTTCCACGTTCATACCGGCCATTTCAATCATTGTTTCTTTGGTTGGTACCTTTGCATTCCTTGCCGTAGCGGGATTTAGCTTGAATATGCTGACACTTTTTGCATTGGTATTGGTAATCGGTACGGTGGTGGATGATGCCATAGTTGTCGTCGAAGCTGTGCAGGCGAAGTTTGATGAAGGATACAAGTCTCCTTATTTGGCCACAATAAATGCCATGGGAGGTATCACCTCCGCACTTGTCACCACAACCTTTGTCTTCATGGCGGTATTTATTCCGGTATCGTTTATGGGAGGGACTACCGGTACATTCTATACGCAGTTCGGTCTTACGATGGCCGTAGCTGTGGGTATTTCCCTTCTTAATGCGATGACTTTGAGTCCGGCACTCTGTGCGCTCATCATGACTCCGCACGGAGATGTGAAGCAGGGAGAGAAGATGAGTTTTTCTTCTCGTTTTCACATAGCCTTTGATACAGCTTTCCATCGTGTCGTAATGAAATACAAGGGCGGGGTGTTCTTTATGATCAAACGCAAATGGCTGACCGGTATGTTGTTGATAGTGGCCGGTGCCGGATTATTTTTCTTGATGAAGACGACCAAAACCGGTCTTGTGCCCCAGGAAGATATGGGTACGGTATTCATTGACGTGCGTACTTCTCCGGGAAGTAACCTGGAAGAGACAAAACTGGTGATGAATGAAATTGACCGCCGTATCAAGGATATTCCACAAATCCGCATGTTCTCCAAAATTACGGGTAACGCCATGATTAGCGGGCAAGGTGCGGCCAATGGTATGTTCATCGTCCGCCTGCGGGACTGGAGTGAACGCACGGAAAAGGGTGATGATATAAATTCTGTAATATCTGAAATATATCGTCGTACAGCTGACATAGCTTCGGCTGATATTATGGTTTTCGCTCCACCCATGATTCCGGGTTATGGAGTGAGCAGTGGTTTTGAGATTTATGTACAGGACCAGAAGGGAGGTAAGATAGAGGATTTACTTTCCATAACCCGGCAGATGATTGACAAACTGAATGCCCGTCCTGAAATTGCACGTGCCACTACCTCATTTGATACCAAATTCCCTCAATATCTGGTGGAAGTGGATGCCTCACGCTGTAAACGCAACGGGGTTTCCCCATCCGATGTACTTTCTGTCTTGTCAGGTTATATAGGCGGTAACTATGCATCCAACATGAACCGTTTCTCCAAATTGTACCGGGTGATGGTGCAGGCTCCGCCTGAATACCGTCTGGATACGGAGGCACTGAACAATATGTTCGTGCGGAATGATAAGGAAGAGATGACTCCCGTAGGACAATACTTGAAACTGACACGTGTATACGGAGCCGAAACGCTCTCCCGTTTCAATCTGTTCTCGGCCATCAATGTCAATGGTATCCCTGCCGACGGATATAGTACAGGGCAGGCTATTCAGGCATTGCGTGAGGTGGCGGAAGAGACGCTTCCTGCCGGTTATGGATATGAATTTGGCGGCATGTCACGTGAAGAGGCTTCAACGGGAAGTTCCACTACGATCATCTTTGTCATCTGTGTAGTGTTTATTTATTTGATACTATGCGCCCTTTACGAAAGTCTTTTTGTACCAATTGCGGTCATCCTCTCGGTTCCCTTCGGTCTTGCCGGTAGCTTCTTATTTGCCAAAATGTTTGGTTTGGAGAATAACATTTATCTGCAAATCGGTCTGTTGATGTTGATCGGGCTTCTGGCCAAGACTGCGATTCTTCTTACAGAGTATGCTTCGGAACGCCGCCGTCAGGGTATGAGCATCTCCCAGGCGGCAGTGTCAGCCGCCCAAGTTCGTTTACGTCCGATTTTGATGACTTCGCTGACTATGATTTTTGGTATGCTTCCTCTGATGTTCGCTTCGGGTGTGGGAGCTAACGGCAATATCTCTATTGGTGTGGGTACGGTCGGCGGTATGCTGATTGGTACGGTTGCCCTGCTTTTCATCGTACCGGTGCTGTTCATCGTGTTCCAATATTTGCAGGAACGTTTCATGCCTGAACGTCAATTGCCCAAATTGGAAGAAAAAGATCAATAATCTGAATATAGATAATTTTGAGTGTATGAAAAAAATAATAATATGCATATGTTTATCGGTGGGATTGAGTTCATGTTCAATTTATCGGACCTATAAACGACCCGATGTGTCGGTTGTTGACAGTCTTTATCATCAGCCGGCTTTGTCTGCCGACACCGCCTCTATTGCAGACCTATCGTGGAAAGAACTTTTTACGGATTCGCAATTGCAAAGCCTTATTGAGAAAGGGCTTTGCAACAATTCTGATCTGGGTATTGCCCGCCTGCGTGTCAAGGAGGCTGAAGCTCTTCTTAAGTCGGCACGGCTTTCTTATCTGCCTTCCCTTGATTTAAGCCCGCAGGGTACGATTAGCAAGGCGGAGCATGGTAACACAACCAAAAGTTACGATTTGGCAGTTTCTGCGAGTTGGGAGATTGACATATTTGGTAAACTTACCAATGCCAAGCGTGAGGCTCGTGCTGTACTGGAACAGAATGAAGCTTACCGGCAGGCCGTGCAGACGCAACTTATAGCGACTATTGCGAATAACTACTATATGTTGTTGATGCTGGATGAGCAACTGGGAATCACCCGTCGTACAGCAGAAAACTGGGCTGAGAATCTTAGGGTAATGAAGGCTCTGAAAAGAGCCGGGCAAGCAACTGACATGGCAGTAGCGCAGACTGAAGCGAGTAAGTTATCGGTAGATGCCTCATTGCTTTCATTGGAACGGCAGATTACCGAGTTGGAAAATTCTCTGTCCGCGCTGCTTGGTACACCTTCGGCCAGCATTGAGCGATCAACCCTTGACACCCAATCCTTTCCGGACACGCTTTTAGTGGGCGTTCCCTTACAACTTTTACAACGCCGCCCGGATATACGTCAGAGTGAAGCTGAACTGGCCGCTGCATTCTATGTCACCAACCAGGCTGTAGCCGCTTTCTATCCGTCAATTACACTGGGTGGTTCCGCCGGATGGACCAATGCAGCGGGAGCCGCAATTACCAATCCCGGCCAATGGCTCTTGTCGGCCGTAGGCTCACTCGTGCAGCCACTCTTTAATAGAGGGCAGAACATTGCAAACCTGAAAGTAGCCAGGGCACAACAGGAAGAAGCGGTGCTATCTTTTCGTCAGAGCCTTCTCGATGCCGGTATGGAGGTAAACAATGCTTTGGTACAATGGCAGACGGCAAGAGGTAGATTGCAGCTTGAAGAACAGCAAATCATATCTCTTGCATCGGCTGTGCGTAGTGCGGAACTATTGATGAAACACAGTTCACAAAATTATCTGGAGGTACTGACAGCGCGTCAAACCTTGTTGCAGGCAGAACTGGATGCTGCATCGGATCGTTTTGACGAAATACAAGGAGTCATCAGCCTTTATCATGCCTTAGGGGGCGGGATTGATTAAAAGAGTTTGTGATGGCTGTCGTTTTCCATTTGGATAGTGTTTGCTGATGAATCTTTAAACATCAGTTTCATGATTTGGAAAGATTTTATCCTTATCAGACTATTTATTCAATTACGAGAAAATACAGTGGGCTATTATCAAATTCGTAAAAAAATAGTTGTGTAAAAAAGCCCTTAAATACAGAAGCTGTTCAAAATAGGATTGCTAAAGTAAAAATCTTATAGATTGAAACCTAAAAATAAAAGATCTCCTACTTTTAGCCATATAATTAGGATAAACTAAGGCTAAAACAGGAGATCTTTATGTTGCAACTTATAAGGTCTATCCCATTTTTCTATTTTGAGATAGCCTCTAATCTTCTCTAAAACAAATTAGATTATTTTTGAATCTCACCCTTTTCGTTGAATACAACGGTTGTATCTTTTCCATCTTTACCGGTAAGGATAACCTTGTAAGTTTTAGCAGCTTCATCAACAGAGGCTTCCTTGATTGTAGATTCCGCATAATTCTTTTTGATAGCATCTTGAACAGCTTGCGGAAGTTTTGCGGCTTCAATAGGTTTATATTCATTTACCATAGCTACTGTCTCAATTCCTGCTGTCATCTCATTGGCAAATGCAACTGATGTACCCAATCCCATAACTAATGCTACTGCAATAAATAACTTTTTCATAAACATTTTATTTTAAGTGAAACAAAAAACTAATATTTGAAAAATTAAAAGCAAATAAAATACCGAATGGAAACCAATAGTTGAAATTTAATAACTCATTAACACATTTTTTCCTGCTTTTTATTAGTAGTCTAAAATGGCTCGTGTTATTAACACTTGTTTTACAAACAGTCCATAGTATTAGTGTGGATTTAATTCTACACTTTCTACACTTTTTGTGTATTAAATCTACATTTTCTATTGTTATAAGTTCTGGGATTTTTTGAAAAGCTATCTATTTTTCGCAGATGGCTTTCTGTTCCGTTTGTGCTTGTGAGCAATTGCCTGATGATTGTTTTTATGAGTGATCAACGTTACTATCATCGGGAGTAAGCAGGGAGAGGGTGGCCAAGAAGTAAAAATATCTCTCTGCGAACTGAATATTCTAATAAATACCGTATTTAGTCTTAAAATATGCCTTTTTATGGTTATTTTCTCCTTGAAATCATAAAAATCGTGTTCTATACAGTTTCGTTTTCACATCGAATTGAAAGGTATTTTCGGGAAAGGACATATCCGCTATTCCGCCTGTCGCAATCCGTACCAGTAGGGAGGCGGCATTCATATAACAACACAGAAACGAGAGGAGT
>ERZ779665.191-NODE-191-length-11304-cov-1.87332_pt1 | contig 11304 bp, 7 predicted proteins | sample MGYA00511463_ERZ779665 | MGnify/ENA primary metagenome ERZ779665 (study PRJEB29588, sample SAMEA2155373) | human gut metagenome | biome: human gut; feature: human-associated habitat; material: faeces | place: Denmark | collected 2008/2010 ... | reverse complement strand
ACTTCTTTGCCTCTTGCAAAGCCGACAACCCGTATCCGGGAATCCAGCTTCCTATATGGTTTTTGTAACAACTGATTATATGGATAAATCTCCAGCAATCCATCCTGCAATAACGGCAACACGATCACATACAGATTCCGGACAGGCTTATGCCGCCTGATCCTTTTCCTGATCCGTGCCTGTTTTCGCTCTGTAAGATTGTATGTATAACATTTATCAGCAAAAATCACGATTACTCCTCTATCATCTCTGAAATCAGCTTATTACATGCCATAAGTTCGCTGTCATCCTTACAATTCTCAATTACATAATCAAAATAATCCCGGATCTCCTGCTGTGTATTCATGAAGATCGGCATTGCAGCAAGAAGCTTACACATCATACTACGGTAAACCGGTCTCTTCACACTCGAAAACAAATCGCCAAGTTCCTTTACAAGTGCTTCCTTCTTTGCTGTGATATACGCATGATCTGCGGTTTCTGTCTTTCTAGAAACCTTGTCAAGATCAATAAACAAGCTTGTAGAAAGCAGCTTGCTTACCTTATCCAGACGGTCAAATGTCTCTGTCAGTGCAAGGCTTTCAATCTGCTCGGCTTTTCCAACGCGAATCTCATCCAGCACTGCTTCCAATATCACGATAGATTCATACACGCGCTCCTGCACACCTTCGATTGTGAAAAACTCATCCATCACTTCATCCGGTAACTGCTCGATTGTCTCTGCCTTTACACACGCCCCAATAATACGAAGTGCAGCCGCATATCCAGGTACATCCTCTTTGTTCTTCTCATATGCTGCATCAATCGTAAGCAGAATCGTATACACATCATTGATCACTTCCTGTAGCAACATGTAAGCAGATACTTCGTTGTTGATTATCGTCGCCGCCTGATTCAGACGCTTCGTCAAATCTTCAAACTCCGGCAGCGTGAGTGCCGCATAATCAGCCTCTGCAAGATCGGTATAAACATGATATAAAAATGGATACTCCGTCTCAAATCCCTTTGGCTTCTTCAAAAGCACTGCACTGCGCAGCATATCAACAAACTCATCCACAGAGGTTGTCTCGCCCTCCTCATAGATATTGAGTGTTGAATTGACAATATCATAAAACTTATTCTTCGTCATACGAACCGGAAGCTGCGCCATCAGAAGCTGTAATTTACTGTTTATAACAACCGTATCATTCTCTGCAAATACATAGGCAAACATCTTCTCTGAAAGTCCCTTTGCATCAACCGGTGCCACTTCATCACGCACGGCAGCCTCCACACGGTTTAACACATACTCATAAATCTCATATGCATCCGTATAAGCTGTCAGAAGATGCATCTTATATTCTACATTGCTGCGAAGCTGTGCGATTGCTTCCATAGAATCTTCGTCCACTGCCTCGCGCTTAACGAGATGACGGTCTAACAAACCTGTCAGAAGTGCAAAATATTTGCAGACATCCATGTTCTTGTCTTCCTGCTCATCGCATACTTCCTTCATCGTGTAATAATTCATGCTTCCCTTTACCGTTGCATAGCAGTTATACTGTCTGCCAAGCAGCTCTGCATATTCCGGAAGCTTCGTGTCTAAGTCTTTGTCTCTCTGTATATCTGTCACTAATTTCTTACATGTTGCTATCATTATATCAGTCTCCTATTTCACATGCTCATGCGTAAATAAATGTTCGTTACAATACTCATAATTTCCGTTACATTTTGAGCAGAACCGAAACTCCAGATCATCGCCATCCCGCTCCGTTCTTCCACAGATTGCACATTTGTGCTTCGTGATGTTCGATGGATATCCCATCTGCTGTGCCTTGTGACGCCGGTCTGCCTCTCCGTTTACCTGTCGAGAGAGATTCTCCACGCGACGATCATAATCCCGTTTTCTTCGTTTCGCTGCCGCCTTGCTGTTCGAGCTTCGCATACCGACACCCCGCCCCATGATCAGGTAAAAGATGAAGAAATTCACCAGATACGCAATGATGGAACCACGGTTCAACGTACTTGTGGTTGGCCGCATAAATTCATATGCCATCAATCCCATATCTATAACTGCGACCCAGAAAGCACGGATTGGAATGAAAAACATAAACAACACACGTGCATCCGAATACATCAGTGCAAACGCTAAGAACAATCCATAATCAAAGTAATACATTGCCCATATTCCAACATCCATCATGCCAAGAATGGAACCATTTGCATAATAGTAAATACTGATGCCTAACATGATGACCGTATTCCAGAACCATGCACCAAATATATAAAGGTTAAACATAAATGTTCCCATGGCCTGTTCGATCTGTTGTCCAAACAAAATCAATATAAATATCATCAGTATTCCAACTAAATTCAGATCTCCCGGTGGTGAAAATACCCATGTGAATAGCCGCCAGAACTGGTGCTGTTCCATAATCGCATACGGGGAAAAAACAAGCTTGACGGCAAACGTCGGTACAAACGCCCATAATATATATGAGATTGCCATCACAACTGCGATCTTGATCGGGAGATTTCGAATTGCAAATTTACCAAATTTTTTCTCTAACTTCACAAAAAAACTCAAATTAAATTTTCCTCACTTTCACTTTGCATATCAATTCGATATTATACCCTATATACATAAAAAAAGCAATCGCCACGCGCGGATTCTCCGTCTGTGGCAATCACTTTTCTCATACACTTCTATCCTATTTTCACCAATCTGTTTCTATGACTGTTTTTCTTTCTCCGGCGGAATCCGGATGATTGTTCCAAGTGGCACCCGCAGATCGTAAAGCTCCCGGTTATACTGCATCAGATCCGCAATATCCGTATCAAATTCCCCGACTAAGCTTCCTAGTGTCTCCCCAACCTTCGCCGTATAATAACGCCTCTCTTCTTCCTCATACACCTCTGTCGGAATACAGATTTCATCTCCTGGCTGCAGATTATAGACATTGACATATGGATTCTCTTTCAGGATATCAATCAGGCGGACACCATACATTTTTGATAATTTGTACAGCGTATCTCCGGCAACGACTTTGTGTACGGTTCCCTTGCATTCATGCTCCATAGCGCATATCTCCATACTCATTTCTGATTATTTTATTCTTAATAGGAAGAAAATGTTCACAATTTTTCTGTTGAAATTCATGATTCTTTCCTATATAATGTCAGATGTCGAAAAATACAGAAATATGAAATGGGAAATAGTAAAAGAGGTAATTATTAAATGAAGAGATTAGGAATCGATATTGGTTCGACCACAGTCAAGGTTGCTGTGATTGACGAAGAACATAACATATTATTTTCGGAATACAAGCGTCACTTTGCAAATATCAAAGAGACATTAAAGGAGCTTGTAGAACATGCCAGCAAGGAGCTTGGAAATGTTGAAGTTGCTCCTACGATCACCGGTTCCGGTGGACTTGCATTGGCACAGGTCATCGGGATTCCGTTTGAGCAGGAGGTTGTCTGTGTATCAGAAGCTCTGACTGACTATGCTCCACAGACGGATGTTGCGATCGAGCTTGGCGGCGAGGATGCCAAGATCATCTATTTTACAAACGGTGTGGAACAGCGTATGAACGGTGTATGTGCCGGCGGTACCGGTTCCTTTATCGACCAGATGGCATCCCTGCTCCAGACAGACGCTTCCGGACTGAATACATACGCGAAGGACTATGACACAATCTACCCGATTGCAGCACGTTGTGGTGTATTCGCAAAGACTGATATCCAGCCACTCATCAACGAAGGTGCAACGAAGCCAAACCTTGCAGCATCTATCTTCCAGGCGGTTGTCAACCAGACGATCAGTGGTCTTGCCTGTGGTAAGCCAATCAAGGGAAATGTTGCATTTTTAGGTGGTCCTCTCCACTTCCTCGACCAGCTCAAGGAAGCGTTTGTGCGGACACTGAACCTGACGCCGGAGCATATTATCGCACCGGGACATTCGCATCTGTTCGCGGCTGTCGGTGCAGCACTTCAGGCAAAGGAAGAGACACACTATACATTGGATGAGATCAGCGGAAAGCTCACAGCCGACCTTAAGATTGCTGTGGATGTAGACCGTCTTCCACCGCTGTTTGCATCGCAGGAAGACTACGACGCTTTCATCAAAAAGCAGGAGAAAAATAAAGTATTACGTTCCGACCTTGCCACCTACAAGGGGAAATGTTTCCTCGGTGTCGACGCCGGTTCCACAACAACAAAAGTCGCACTGGTTGCCGAGGATGGCAGTCTGCTCTATGATTTTTACAGCAGCAACGATGGTAGTCCTCTTCGGACAACCCTGCGTGCCATGAAAGATATCTATACAAAACTCCCGGATGGCGTGGAGATTGTAGCCGGCTGCTCTACCGGATATGGAGAAGCCTTAATTAAGTCTGCTCTCATGCTCGACTATGGTGAGGTAGAAACAATCGCCCACTACACTGCCGCTGCATTCTTTGATCCGGACGTGGACTGTATCTTAGATATCGGTGGTCAGGATATGAAATGTATCAAGATCAAGAATGAAGTCGTCGACAATGTCATGCTGAACGAAGCATGTTCCTCCGGCTGTGGCTCTTTCATCGAGACATTTGCCAAATCGTTAAATTATGATGTGAAGGATTTCGCGAAGATCGCACTTTTCGCAGAAAGCCCGATTGATCTCGGAAGCCGTTGTACTGTATTTATGAATTCCAAAGTAAAACAGGCACAGAAGGAAGGCGCAAGCGTCGCAGATATCTCTGCAGGTCTTGCTTATTCCGTTATTAAGAACGCCCTTTTGAAGGTAATCAAGCTGACCGATCCGAAGTCACTTGGCAAGAATATCGTCGTACAGGGCGGAACCTTCTATAACGATGCGGTTCTTCGAAGCTTCGAGCTTATCTCCGGCAGGGAAGCAATCCGTCCGGACATCGCCGGTATCATGGGAGCCTTCGGCGCAGCCCTGATTGCGAGAGACCGTTATGAGGAAGGCGACCAGACGACCATGCTCTCCAAGGAGGCGATGGAAGCACTCACCTACGAGACGAAGATGGCGCGTTGTAAGGGATGTACGAACAACTGTCTCCTTACAATCAACCGTTTCACAGGCGGAAGACAGTTCATCACGGGTAACCGTTGTGAACGCGGTCTTGGTTTAAAGAAAAACCAGCACAACATGCCGAACTTATTTGAATACAAATTTAATCGTTTGTTCTCCTACGAGCCACTGACCGAAAGCGAAGCGTACCGTGGCATCATCGGTATTCCACGTGTCCTGAATATGTATGAGAACTATCCGTTCTGGTTTACATTTCTGACCAAGCTCGGCTACCGGGTACTGCTCTCTCCGAAATCATCGAGAGACATCTATACCCTTGGTATCGAGTCTATCCCAAGTGAGTCGGAATGTTATCCGGCAAAGATCTCGCATGGTCATGTTATGTGGCTGTTGAAGCAGGGAATCAAGACAATTTTCTATCCTTGTATTCCTTACGAGCGTAACGAAACACCGGATGCAAACAACCACTACAACTGCCCGATTGTCACAAGCTACGCAGAGAATATCAAGAACAACATGGAAGAGGTTTCTGCACCGGATGTCACCTACATCCGTCCGTTCCTTGCACTTGATAATAAAGATGCACTAAAGGATCGTCTGCTACGTGAATTCTCGAAATATACAAACGTCACAAAGGAAGAAATAAACGAAGCGGTTGAGGCTGCTTATGCAGAGGCAGATGCAGTCAAAGCGGACATTCAGAAAAAGGGTGAAGAGACGATCGCTTATCTGGAGAAGACCGATAAACTCGGTATCGTGCTTGCCGGTCGTCCATACCATCTGGATCCGGAGATCAACCACGGACTTCCGGAGCTTATTAACTCGTATGATATCGCTGTTTTAACAGAAGACTCTGTTGCACATCTTGGCAAAGTAGAGCGTCCTTTGATCGTATCCGATCAGTGGATGTACCACTCCCGTCTGTACAAGGCTGCAAACTACGTCAAGTCAAGCAGGAATCTGGAGCTGATCCAGTTAAACTCCTTCGGCTGTGGTCTGGATGCCGTTACAACGGACTGTGTCAACGATATCCTGACAAACTCCGGCAAGATTTACACCGTATTAAAGATTGATGAAGTCAGCAACTTAGGTGCGGCACGTATCCGTATCCGTTCGCTGATCAGTGCAGTCAATGTCAGAAGAAAGCATAACTTCACACCATGTCCGATGCCAAGTAATTATAACCGTGTAGAATTCACAACAGATATGAAGGATTATACTGTATTGGTACCACAGCTCTCCCCAATTCATTTCAATGTATTGGCTCCGGCGATGCGCCATATGGGATTAAATATTGAGATTCTTCCGGATGCAACAAAAGAAGTCATTGATACCGGCTTAAAATATGTAAACAACGATGCCTGCTATCCTTCTTTGATCGTTGTAGGTCAGATGATGCATGCCATCACATCCGGCAAATATGACATCAATAAACTGGCACTTATTATGACACAGACCGGCGGTGGCTGCCGTGCAACAAACTACGTTGGCTTTATCCGTCGTGCACTTGCGAAGGCCGGCTACCCACAGATTCCGGTGATTGCCCTCTCCGTACAGGGCTTTGAGAATAACTCCGGTTTCGTATGGAATATGAAGACGGTCAAATGCGCGATGCAGGCGCTCGCAATCGGAGATCTGTTCATGCGCGTTGTCTACCAGACTCGTCCATACGAGAAGGTAAAGGGATCTGTCAATAAGCTGCACCGCAAATGGGAACATGCAGCCATCCGTTGCATGGAAAATGGCGGTCGCGGATTCAGTAAACTGGTACATGATATCGTCAAAGACTTCGACAACGTGCCTTTGAATGAAAATATAAAGAAACCGCGTGTTGGTATCGTTGGCGAGATTCTTGTTAAGTTCCTCCCATCTGCCAACAACCACTTAGTAGAGCTTCTGGAGGCAGAAGGTGCCGAAGCAGTTATGCCGGATCTGCTGGACTTCTTCCAGTACTGCTTCTACAACAACAATTACAAATATGAATACCTTGGCAAGACGAAGAAGTCTGCAAGAAACGGAAACCTTGGTATTGCTGCACTCGAAGCACTGCGCCACCCGGTAGTCAGTGCCTTAAAGAAGAGTAAGCGGTTCCATCCACCAGTGCACATCAAGACGCTGGCAGAATATGCCCGTCCGATCGTATCCATCGGTAACCAGACCGGTGAAGGCTGGTTCCTGACCGGCGAGATGGTCGAGCTTATAAAGAGTGGTGCCAGCAACATCGTATGCTGTCAGCCATTTGCCTGTCTGCCAAACCACATTGTCGGTAAGGGTGTTATCAAATCCCTGCGTCATGCTTATCCGGATGCCAACATCGTCGCAATCGACTATGATCCGGGTGCTTCTGAAGTCAATCAGGTAAACCGTATCAAGCTGATGCTTGCAACGGCAAGAAAGAACATGGAAGAAAACGATAACAAATAAAGCAACAAAAAAGAAACGGTTTTCAAATTGAAAATCGTTTCTTTTTTATTGCTATGCAAATGAAACTTCCAAAGGAAAAATGATTCTCTCCTCTTCCCGATTCAATTAAGAATCCAGCAGGAAATCTGCCAGAATCACATTGCTGACATCTATCCCGGCATCCGTCAGATAGATCCGGTCACCTTCGCTTGCCATGAAGCCTTCTCCGATATATTTATTCAGGACGCTTCCATATACCTCATAGATATCTTTATTGAACCGTTCCTTGAAGTCCTCCCGGCTCACGCCACAGGTCATCCGCAGACCAAGGAACATGAATTCCTCCATCCGTGCATCTATGTAGATATTCGTCACATTCTCACGCAATGTCCGCGTCGTATCGTTATACAGAAGCTCCATATTATCTGTCTCTACAAACTTGTCAGACAGGTTTTCCATCAGCTCAATATATTTGAAGATATCGCGCATGTTGTTGAACCGTTTCCCCTGGAAATACGAGGATGCGCCAATACCAAAGCCGATATACTCGCCGCCCGTCCAGTAAACCATGTTATGCTTGCACTCATATCCCGGCTTTGCATAATTGGAAAATTCGTAACGGTCATAACCGTGTGCCGCCAGAAGCTGTTTCGTAATCTCATACATCCGGCGATCCACCATCTCCGGTGGCAGTTCACTTAAGATCTGCGGATCTTTTGCAAACGGCGTACCCTCCTCGATACTCAAGGAATATGCAGATATATGCTCTGGTCCAAACTCAATTACACGGGACAACGTATCGACATAGGTATGAATCGTCTGCCCCGGAAGCCCGGACATAATATCAATGTTAATATTCTGGAATCCCGCGCGTCTCGCTGCATTGTAGCTTGCCACAAACTGGTCAAAATTATGAATTCTTCCCAGTTTCTTTAACATATCATCATCGCAAGACTGTAACCCGATGCTGATCCGGTTAATACCTGCCGCCTTATAGCCATTTAACTTCTGATGGCGCAACGTCCCCGGGTTCGCCTCGATCGTCACCTCAGCATTCTTCTCCACATGGAAATACCGGCGGATAAATGCCATGATATTTGTGATCAGGGATTCATCTAACAGGGATGGTGTTCCACCCCCGATAAAGATACTGCGCACCCCGTAGTCTGCGACGATTGGCGCATACATCTTGATCTCCTGACACAGGCAATCAACATAGCGAAGCATCGTTCCATAGCTTTCCCCATCAAACGACAGGAAATCACAGTATTTGCATTTTACGACGCAAAACGGTATATGAACATATAAGCTCACATATTTTTTCATTCGTTTTTCCTACTCCTCATCTAACTTCAATACACTCATAAACGCCTTCTGTGGAATCTCTACGTTTCCGACCTGACGCATACGCTTCTTTCCTTCCTTCTGCTTCTCCAGGAGCTTTCTCTTACGCGAGATATCTCCACCGTAGCATTTTGCAAGCACATCCTTACGCATCGCCTTGACCGTCTCTCTGGCAATAACCTTGGAACCAATGGCTGCCTGAATTGGGATCTCAAAGAGCTGTCTTGGAATCTCCTCTTTTAACTTCTCACACATCTTTCTGCCACGCTCATAAGCAGTATCCTTGTGCAGGATAAAGGAAAGTGCATCGACTTCTTCTTTATTGATCAGGATATCCAGCTTGACAAGATCGGAACGGACATAGCCCTTCATCTCATAGTCAAATGATGCATATCCGCGCGATCTGGACTTTAACGCATCAAAGAAATCGTAGATGATCTCATTCAGTGGCAGATCGTATTTTAAGAGCGCACGTATCGTCTCCATATATTCCATACTCTTGTAGACTCCACGGCGTTCCTGACAAAGCTGCATGATCGCACCGACATATTCTGTTGTCACCATGATCTCCGCACTGACAAATGGCTCCTCCATATATTCGATCGTCGAAGGGTCCGGCAGGTTTGATGAATTCGTCAGCTCCATTACCTCACCGTCTGTCTTATGCACACGGTAGATAACGCCCGGTGCTGTTGTCACCAGATCCAGATTGTATTCGCGCTCTAAACGCTCCTGAATGATCTCCAAATGAAGCAAACCAAGGAATCCACAACGGAAACCAAAGCCGAGTGCAATGGAAGTCTCCGGCTCATAGCTTAACGATGCATCGTTTAACTGCAACTTCTCCAAAGCATCTCTCAAATCCGGATATTTCGCACCATCCGCCGGATACAATCCACAGTAAACCATCGGATTTACTTTCTTATAACCTGGCAACGCCTCTGCACATGGGTTGTCCGCATCCGTGACGGTATCACCAACCGTCGTATCCTTTACATTCTTCAGACTGGCAGTAATGTATCCAACCATACCGGCTGAAAGTTCATCGCATGGGATAAACTGTCCAGCTCCGAAAATTCCGACCTGTACAACCTCTGCCTCTGCTTCGGTTGCCATCATACGGATATTCGTTCCTTTTTTCACTGTACCGTCAAACACACGGCAGAAAATGATAACGCCCTTATAGGCATCATATAAGCTGTCAAAAATCAGTGCCTTGAGTGGTGCATCTGCATCGCCCTGTGGTGCTGGTATCTTTGTCACGATCTGTTCCAATACTTCCTCAATATTCGTACCATTTTTTGCGGAGATCCGAGGAGCATCGTGTGCCTCGATTCCGATCACATCCTCAATCTCCGCTACAACACGATCCGGATCTGCGGATGGCAGGTCAATTTTATTGATGACCGGCATGATCTCCAGATTATGATCTACTGCCAGATAACAGTTTGCCAGTGTCTGTGCTTCAATTCCCTGCGCCGCATCGACGATCAGGATTGCACCCTCACAGGCTGCCAGACTCCGGGATACCTCATAGTTAAAATCCACATGTCCCGGCGTGTCGATCAGATTGAAGATATATTCCTCTCCATCCTCTGCCTTGTAGACAATACGCACAGCCTGTGCCTTGATCGTAATGCCTCGCTCCCGCTCAAGATCCATATTGTCTAACACCTGATTCTGCATCTCACGGCTTGTGAGTAGTCCGGTCTTCTCAATGATCCGGTCCGCCAATGTTGATTTGCCATGATCGATATGTGCAATGATACAGAAATTTCGTATTTTACTTTTATCCAAATGTGCCATATACTTTTACAACCTCATAATTTCCGATTTCCTGTCACCACAAAACGCATGATGACCCGCGTATATCAGTACGCTCTTAGTTGTCAAAAGTATACCACACTTTCCTACTCTTGTGCAATCAGCACTTTATAGAGAATTGCGCCAAGTGGCACCATTGCGTTTTTCGCCTCAGCAACCGTATTGGTCTGTGCCCCAACTTCAATCAGGGATGAACGCGGCATTTTATTTAAGTTAAAACAGTACCCCCGCACATAGATGCGACGCATCAGATCCCCATACAATTCTTTTCCTGCCAGATGCATCTGCAGACTGAATGCCAGATTCTCCTGCCGGTATGGATTGTACAGATAATCAATCTCCCCATTCTCATTTGTCCGGCTCATGCCATTTAAAAACATGATCTGCGCAGTCGGCACACCATCGATGTCCCGTACAAGCCGCACATCCTCCCGGACGCCATCCCGATGAATATCCAATACCACCTCAATCGACGGATACTGCTGCAGGATCGCATCTATACCATCACTTGCATAATCATACGCCAGGCTTCGATCCTCTACTCCATCCACCACATCATAGACAGTACGGTCATGATAAACCGGAATGCCATAATCTTCCTCCAGAATGCGTGTAAGCTCATCCCCCAGTCCGATCACAGTATCCTCGATCACACCCGGACGGCTGTCCGCAAACGTTTCACTGCCATGTGTATGATAAATCAGGACTTTATA
>ERZ779665.189-NODE-189-length-11366-cov-1.8009_pt1 | contig 11366 bp, 9 predicted proteins | sample MGYA00511463_ERZ779665 | MGnify/ENA primary metagenome ERZ779665 (study PRJEB29588, sample SAMEA2155373) | human gut metagenome | biome: human gut; feature: human-associated habitat; material: faeces | place: Denmark | collected 2008/2010 ... | reverse complement strand
TACCTCCGGCAGCCACAGCTTCTCCGCATCCTCCTTGGATACGGTATCCTCGATCTTCGATACAACCTGTCCACTGCTCAGCTTTACAGCCGGCTTCTGGTTCAATGACAAAACAAAGGTCGAACCAGCGCCATATACACTTTCCACAGATAACTCCGCATCCAGAATATCCGCGTAACCCTTCGCAATTGCAAGTCCAACGCCATGTCCCGGATGGGTACTGTTTTTCATGCTGTCTCCACTCTCATACAGATCAAATATATTATCCAGCCGCTCTTCCTGAATTCCAATACCAGTATCTGCAATCGTAAATACAATATTTAACATATCCTGATGTGCATGATCCGTATACCCATAGCTGTCCACAGACAGGGTAATACTTCCCTGCTTCGTATAGCGAATCGCATTGTCCAGCAGACGCACCAGAATATTTCGGATCTTATCAACATCGCCGATCAGATTGTCTGTTACATTTTCACCAAGCTCTACAAAGAACTTTACAGACTTATCCTTATCGGCAAGCTCCTGCAATGCAAGCTCCGACATATCCGCTACCAGATCCGAGATTGCGTAATTACTCTCCTCCAACTCAAAACGTCCAGATTCCAGTTTGGCAAGTAATATAATATCATCGACACTCGCCAAGATATCATTTCCGATATCATAGATACCGCGGATATCCTTTCGATATGGAGAATCCTTATCTACCATATGCAGAAGTTCATCTGCCTTCACCATCATCGCATGAATTGGTGTCTTGATCTCATTACTCATGTTTGCTAAGTAATCGTTCTTCGCGGTACTTGTCTTGACCGCTTCTTCATGCTCTCTCGACAACTGCTCCAACGCAGAGGTCTTGGATTTCAGCATCCGTCTGACACGGATCACCGTGAGGACCAGAAGTAAAAATACAATTACCAGACTGAATATCAGGATAATACGTGCCATCGGACTTTCAAAGACACTCTTCTCCTTTTCAATCACGAACGAAAGTGGCTCTGCACACGCAGTTCCGTCGCCATTATACGCGTTCACAGTAAATGTGTAAACACCACCGTCCAGATTCGTATAAACGGCCTGCAGCACATCGTCACCGTGCAGTTCGGTCGGATTGGACTCAAATCCTTCCAACCGGTACTCCACCTTGATATTCGACCGGTTTGTATAGGAAAATACCGCAAAATCAATTGTCACCTTCGATGCATCACTTTTGATCACAAGACCATCATTCAGATCATCAAATTCATAGGAAGTTCCATCAATATCAATCCGTGTAACCTTAATAATCGGCTGCACTTCGTTGTACCAGATATGTTCCGTATCTAAAACTGAAATGCCCTCATTACAGCAAATATACAGTTTTCCATTTGTATCAATACATGCATTTCCGGTCGTATTGATCGTCTTCGTCAGACCGTCTCCCGTCGCAAAATACCGCCCGGATATTCCGTTACTTCCAAGCAGCTCATCTTCCGAAGAGCGAAGCACGCCCATAGAACCAATCAGCCAGACAGACCCACGCGCGATCTCGATATCATACACACTGTTTGAATATTCTACATTACTGATCATACGAAACGCTTCGCTATAGAAGCACAAACCACTGTCTGTCCCAATCCAGACACCCTGATCGCCCTGTGCAAAACAGGATACAACATCCGAATTTAAACCATCCTCGGTGCTGTAATGCAGTAAGGTATCCTTTCCAGCTTCCAATTCATAGATTCCTTCACCGTCCGTTCCTGCCAGTATATCGCCCTCCCGTGTCTCAAACAGCGACAATATATTAACCTCGGCAAGTTCCTCCCCGCTATGATAAACCTGTTCCACTTTTCCAGTCTCATCCAGAATTGCAAGTCCTTCTGTCGTAGCAACCGCAAGCCTGCCATCAGACAATGGCAGCGTACCGCCATACCCGGCAATCCATCCGATCTTCCGTACACCGTGATCGTTCCGTCTGCCTGATATTTCACAACGCCATATTTTCGATTGGTAGATATCCACAATGTGCCAGAATCGTCCGCAGTGATATGCCGTACACTAACATTCTTCAGAAGTTCTGTCAGATCATTGACTTCCTGTTCTTCCTTGGCATTGTAGATATAAAGTCCATCATCCGTTGCAATGTATTTCTTCCCACGATATTCATATACAGCATTTACCATGCTCTCAGCCATGCCACTTGCCATATTGTAATCAGAGAATTTGCTCTTTGTCAAAAGTAGCAGCCCAAGACGAGAAGATGCAATCCAATAATTCCCCTCGTAATCCTGAATCATATCGGAGATATACGTATCAATCTGGCTGTCATTGATGCGAACAAAATTTGACTGCTTATCAAAATATCCATATCCGTTATCTGCACACACCCACAGTCTGCCTTCTGCATCCTGCATGAAATTGTTAATGCCCTCAACACCGGCTGCCAGCGTCCGTTTGCTTGTTGCTGTCCGGTACGCACGGACTTCCCTGCCGCTGCTTCCTACATAAACATAATCCTGACAGGTCTGAATCGTGTTCCATTCTTCTCCCGACTCTTCCTGCTCTGTAATCTCGTGCAGCACACCTTCCTGATTAAATACATAGATTTTTCCACCTGCAGCAAGTCCCCAGATCTCATCGTCCTTTGCAGTCAGCCCACGGAATTCCATACTTGCAAGCACTGCATCCGAATACGCAGCGAGACAATACGCCGACGTATCTGAACGTTTATCCTGATCTGCCTGCGCAACCACAAACAAGCCACTTGTACATGCCACATAGATTGTCCCATCCTGTCCTTCCGTGATTGCAAGAATCGTTTTATTTCCATTGTAATATTCTTCCTGCAGATGATGTGTCTGTCCATCCTCGATATAAAACAATCCATAGTTGTCTGTGCCGATCCACATCCGTCCATCCTGATCCTGCATGATACAATTGATCGAATACAGATCCGTACGATCCGTATCCCACAGGTCAATGCTCTGAAATCCGGAACCATTGGAACGATAAAGTCCGCCATCGGTTCCTGCCCATATATATCCAGACGACGACTGAAACAAGCAATTTACCTCATTGCTGCCGATGCCTGATTTCTGATTATATACAGACTGCATATAACCAGCCAGAAAAGAATCCTTCGCATAGGACATAACCGGATTCCAAAAAGAAAACAGCAGAAAAAGGCATACCATAAGGAATGCCATACTTTCTGCTGCCAATTTATGATTGTTCCACTTATTCTTTATCATATTGGTATCAATCTTTATCTTTCATTTTTTATGCTTCTTTTAAGAAGACTTTATAGCACTTGTACGCCTCGTAAATATCTGCCTTGGATGTGATTTCCCAAGGTGCATGCATATTTAAAACCGCAACTCCACAGTCGATCACTTCCATGCCATACAATGACAGGATGTAGGCAATCGTTCCGCCACCACCGACATCGACCTTTCCAAGTTCTGCCGTCTGGAAGCAGACCTCATTTTTATCCATCATCTTACGAATACGCGCAATGTATTCTGCATTTGCATCGTTACTTCCAGATTTTCCTCTGGAACCGGTAAACTTGCTGAATACAACACCACGTCCAAAATAAGACGCGTTATTTTTCTCAAATGCATTTGCAAATAAAGGATCATACGCTGCATTTACATCGGATGAAAGCATGCTGGAGTTTGCCAGACATCTGCGCAACGATAACTCGCTGAATTCTCCCATTGCATCCATCAGCTCTGCCACGGAATTCTCGAAGAAACGGGACTGCATACCTGTCGCACCGACACTTCCGATCTCCTCTTTGTCTGTAAGCAGACAACAGGTTGTTTTTTCTACTTCCTCCACTTCCAGCATCGCTGCCAGAGATGTATATGCGCAGACACGGTCATCCTGTCCATAAGACATAACCATACTGTGATCCAGACCTGCCTCCCGTGCATGTCCGGCTGGAACAACCTCGATCTCTGCAGACATGAAGTCCTCTTCTGTCATATCATATTTCTCTTTCAGAATCTCAAGGATACCTTCTTTCACTGCATCCTTTTCCTTTCCTTCCAAAGGCTTACTGCCTACGAGGACATCCAGGTTTTCTCCCTCGATTACCTTGTTTGCCTTTTTCTCCATCTGCTCACCAGCCAGATGGATCAACAGATCCGTCACACAGAAGACCGGATCATTCTTATCCTCACCGACATTGACTGTGATCACAGTTCCATCCTTCTTTACAACCACACCATGCAATGCAAGTGGCAATGTTACCCACTGATATTTCTTGATACCACCATAGTAATGTGTATCCAGATATGCAAACTCTTCGCTCTCATACAACGGATTCTGCTTTACGTCCATACGAGGCGAATCAATATGTGCACCTAAGATGTTCATACCCTTTTCAAGCTTCTTCTTTCCAATCTGGAACAGGGCAACTGTCTTGTCCATGCAGACGCTATATACTTTATCACCTGCCTTGAGTGCTTTCTTATCCTTTGTGATATCTGCCAGATTCACATAGCCTTTTTCTTCTGCCTGCTTTACAATCTGCTTTACACACTCACGTTCCGTCTTTCCTTTATCCAGAAACTTCAGATAGTTCTTACAAAGCTTCTCCAGCTCATCTAACTGCTTTTTATTGTACGTTGTCCATGCATTTTTACGTCTCATTGTCATAGCCTCCTGTCAAAAACACTTTACCTTCATTATACCAACTTTGATACAACCTTATGTAAAATTGCAAATGCTTCATCGCATTCTTTCTCTGTAATATTGAGTGGTGGAACCAGACGGATCACATTTGGTCGAACCGCTGTGATCAGAAGACCTTCGTCGGCAGACTGATACTTCACGTCAGTTGCAATATCCTTGTTGAACTCAACGCCAATCATAAGTCCACGTCCACGTACCTCTTTCACACATGGAAGTTTCAATAGTTCCTCACGGAAATATGCACCGATCTTATCTGCATTTTCCGGAAGCTTCTGATCTATGATTTCTCCGATCTGTGCATAACTTGCCGCACAGGCAACCGGATTTCCTGCATAGGTGCTTCCGTGTGCACCTGGTCCAAATGTAAGCGCCAGCTTCGCACTTGTACACATTGCACCGATCGGCATTCCGCCGCCCATTGCTTTCGCCATGCTGACACAATCCGGCTTCACACCGTATCCCATATATGCCATCAGACTTCCGGTTCTTCCCCAGCCAGTCTGCACCTCATCAAATAACAACAGCATATTACGCTCATCGCACAATTTGCGCAAGCCCTGTAAGAACTCCTTCGTTGCAGGAATCACACCGCCTTCTCCCTGTACCGGCTCTACCATGATTGCAATCGTATCGTCCGTACACGCATCTGCAAATGCCTGTACATTGTTAAACTCTGCATAAGAAAATCCAGGAATCATCGGATCATAGTTTCTCTGGATTGCTGTTCCCGGCTGTCCGGTTGCTGCCAGAGTCGCAAGTGTCCGTCCATGAAAGCTGTTCTTGGCTGTTACAATATGATAACGGTTTGGTCCAAAATTATCTTTTCCATATTTTCTGGCAAGCTTGATCATAACTTCATTTGCCTCTGCACCGGAATTCTGGAAATAAATCTTCTCCATACCGATTGCATCACAGATACGCTGTGCAAGCATTACCATCGGAATCGTGTAACAATAGTTGGACGCATGCATCATCTGTTGGCACTGCTCCATGATTGCTTCCACAACCTTCTTATTGCAATGTCCGGCTGAATTAACCGCAATACCCGCCATAAAATCGAGATACCGTTTTCCAGTCTCATCGATGACATAGTCATCCTCACCTTTTTCTGCAATGAAATCAAAACGCTGAAATGTCTCATAGAAGTATTTGTTATACATCTCTTTGATTTCTTCTTTTGTCTTTCCGGTACTCTTCAAATCCATCTCTCTCACCTCATATGCTATAAATTTCAGATGCCGACAGGAAACCTGCCGGCATAATATTACTTATTTGTTCCGTATATCTGGCTTGCCACCAGACTGTCCAGAATTCCTACTAACTGACCGATTTCCGGTTTGCTGATCTGTGCATCTGCGCCAAGCAGATCACCCTTCCGCTTCATATCATCGTTAATCAAAGACGAGAATATCACAATCGGAATCTGCTTTAATCCTTCTGTCTCACGAATCTTCTTGATCAGATGATGTCCATCCATCTGTGGCATCTCAATATCTGTAATCAGGCACTTCGCGCCATATTCTACACCATTATTCTTCTTCAGTTCACACAGATAATCCCATGCTTCCTGTCCGTTGTTCTTGATTGTAAGCTTTGTATAACCGGCTCTGTGCAGCGCATCCTCAATCAGCTTACAGAGCATCATGGAATCCTCTGCAACCAGAATTGGAATGCTGTTACGCTCACGGTCTTCCAACTCTGTCACCTGAGAAATCTTCAAACTTGTCTCCGGACAGATACCCTCCACAATCCGTTCAAAATCAAGAATGATCAACAGATTGTCCTCATTCTTAATAATACCTGTCGCGATTCCGGTTCCCGGGCCACTGACCGTTGCATCTGGCTTCACAACATCTTTCCATGATACACGGTTGATACCAAGCACTGCCTGTACATCAAATGCAATATTTAAGTTGTTAAAGTTCGTCACAATCAAAAAGTTATTCTGCTTGTCCGGATTCGGGAATCCCAGCGTCTGGAACAGATCAATAACTGTAATGATATCCCCACGTGGCATGAAGATTCCTTCAATACATGGGTGCGAATTTGGAACCGGTGTAATCTCCTGATATGGAAGAATCTCCCGCACCTTTTCTACATTGATTCCATAATGATTGCCATTTATGATGAACTCAAGAACCTCAAGTTCATTTGTACCGCTCTCCAATAAAATATTTGAATCCATATGTACCCTCCTTTATGCAAGCCCTCTATGTAAGACCGCTCTTACTGTTCAAGCTGTAACACAGCACTTGTTCCGCCATATTTTACCTGTAATTTCAAGTCCGTCCATTTGTTTGCCACGGAATCAGAAACCGTATACAAAAGCACCGTTTCTTCCCGGCTGCTCGCCTGAATCGTCTTGTCATAAGTATACAGATCGTCTGCTAAGATCGTCAGCATCTGCTTGGTTGTCCGGCTGTTATCCACGACAATATTATAATTGACATCTTTATTATACAGATCAACAGCCTGGTCTTCGTTTGTCTTGTTTTCTACCTCGAACTTCAATACTAACAGTTTATACCCTTCCGGTGCCTGCACCTCGATATACATACCATCCTGATCATACGATGGATAACTGTCCACCACCATGTAATATGCATACCGGACAGAGATGCGGCTCTCCCCGACAAATGCAGCGATATCAAAATCCGAATCCACAGTTGCTCCGATGTCTTCCTTAACTGCTTCGTCTGTCACCGGCTGTGCCTGCGTCGTCTGACCATCCGCAGGTACATCCTGCTCTGTAGTTGCAGCCTCCGTTGTCGTCACCATCTCTGTAGTTGCTTCTGTCGTCGCATCGGTATCGGTCATAGTCTCCGTCGTATCCTCCAGTTCATCTGGATTGTAACGGGTATCATAATTCCGGTCATATTTCAGCAACAGCTCTGCCGCATATTCTGCGATCAGATGATTCTCCTCATCGGTCAGGTCAATCACCTGTCCGCAACCAGTCGTCACAAATATGCCGCATGCGATCAGCCCTGCCAGCAGCCGCCGTTTCCATATTTTTTTATTTGCGTGTTTTGCTTCCTGCTTTTTTCTCATACTCTATCTTCTCATGTCATATGCATTGCCTATTTCTTTACCCACAAGGATAAAATAATTTTACCACTTATTTTACTTATCGGCAAGCACATTAGCATCCAAATCAAAGTAAAAAAGCACTCCGTCTGCTACATTCTCCACGCCATATTTCTTTCCATGTGCTTCCATCGTCGCCGCAACAATGGAAAGACCGATTCCATTACCACCGTACTCTCTTGTCCGTGCCTTATCTGCCTTATAGAATTTCTCAAACACACGTCCAATATCTTCCTCGGCGATCCAGTCACCCTGATTGTAAACGCAGACACGGATATCGTTGCCCATCGGTTTAAATGAAATACGGATCACACCATCTTTTCGTACATAATGGATTGCATTTGTCAGATAGTTCGTAAAGACTTCCTCAATCATATACTCATCTGCCCATACATACACAGGTGGTTCTTCCTCGAATATAATCTCCGCACCCTTTTCCTCTGCCAGAATCTTGGTGGATGCCAGAATCGAATTCACAAAACCAACCAGTTCAAACCGCTCGATATTCAGCTTCGTATCGCCAAATTCAATCTCATTTAACGTAAGCAGACGCTTGACCATTGTGTTCATCTTATGTGACTCATCAATGATAACATCCGTATAGAAATCACGGCTTTCCTTGTCGTCACACATATCATCTTTCAAACCTTCTGCATAGCCCTGGATCAGAGCGATTGGCGTCTTTAATTCATGCGATACATGTGACAGAAATTCCTTCCGCATATCGTCGATCTTACGACGTTCTGCAATATCCCGCTGCAACTCGATATTGGCTGCTTTCAGTTCCGAGATTGTCTGTTCCAGCTTCTCGGACATCTCATTCATACTGTTGCCAAGTTCTCCGATCTCATCATTACTTGTAACCGGAATCTTTACGTCAAAATCAAGTTCACTCATCCTTTTTGCAGCCTTGGACATCCGCTTGATCGGTGCCGCGAAAATATTGCTGAACAACAGCATAAAGGATGTTCCAAATACCATAAGCCCGATACAGATATAGATAAACAAATGCGTCATAACCTGCATAACCGATTCGACACGTGCAATCGGTGTACGCAGCAAAACCTCATATCCATTGTTCAGTCTTCCAATCAGATCATAATAATCCGCATTCGTTATTGTATCATGGTTTCTTCGGATGATATATTCACCCGTGCCAAACTGACTTTCGTTATCCTCACTGCGGATGCTGTTCATAAGACTGCGCATACCCTCCATCATCTGACCTTCGTCGTTGATAGATGTATATAATTTTCCATTATCTGAATCCACGATCATCACAACTGCATCCTGCGGATTTTTAATCTGTCCAAACAGATCACCATTTTCAAACAAATCTCCGCTCTCATCCTGAAACAGCTCATTGCAGGAATTGTACGTTGTGATCAAGTTGTTTTTTATGCTGTAACGAAATACTCCTCCAAGTACATAACTGCAAAGCAGCCAGGATGCCGCAATTATAAATACTGAGAAAAAAACAACCATCATGGATATCTTGACCCGAATTGAGTTTCGGGTCTTAGCCTTCGAACTTATAACCCATACCCCAGATTGTCTTGATATAGTCACCCTTGCTTCCAAGCTTACTACGAAGCTTCTTCACATGGGTATCGATTGTCCTGGCGTCTCCAAAATAATCGTAGTTCCAGACATTGTTCAGGATTTTTTCTCTGGACAAAGCTACGCCACGATTCTGTAAGAAATAATTTAACAGTTCAAATTCCTTATAGGAAAGTTCGATTGGTTCCCCATCCACCTTTACCTGATGGGCTGCAATATCCATCTCGATTCCATCTACGCTGATCACATTTGAATCTGCATCTGCCTGCGTTCTGCGAAGCACTGCCTCTACTCTTGCCACCAGAATCCGGGGAGAAAACGGCTTCGTAATATATTCGTCAATTCCAAGATCGAATCCACGCAGCTCATCTCTCTCATCACTTTTTGCCGTCAGCATGATAATCGGCACATCGGACATTTTCCGTACTTCCTCCGCAACACCATATCCATCCAGCTTCGGCATCATAACATCCAGAATAATCAATGAGATGTCCTTGTCCGACATAAATACATCGACCGCTTCTTCACCGTCCGCAGCCTCCACAACCGAATATCCGTCTTTCACAAGGAAATCACGAACCAGTTTCCGCATACGACTCTCATCATCCACGACCAGTACTTTTAAATCATTCATCCCAGTTCCTCCTAACTACCATTTTCTATCATTTATTGTACCCGATTATAGCATGTATTTTTGTCAATTTTGTGTCTTTGCGTCATTGTTTTTTTCTGCCTGTTCACTCAGCTCTTCTTCCCACTCCTGCAATTCCTTCTCGCGTGCATCCAACTGTTCCTCCCAGTATGCGTATTTATCCTGCACTTTCTGTTCAGCATGAAAGTATCCAACATTTTTATTTGTCACTGCAATAAATATCATACCAATCACAGCCACCGCAAGTGCGACAACCGCGATTGTCAGCCGGATACGAAGCAGATTCAAACGTTCCACTTCCTTCTCCGTCTGTTCCTGTTTCTCACACAGCCGCTCATATTTCCTGCGCAAATGTGCATCTGTGTGCGTCTCTGATACCTTTTTATTTGCCTGTGACTGCGGCATTGTATAAGCATCAATCTGGTAACCATTTTTCAACAGATAATCGCGCAGCTCCGCCAAAAATCCAAATCCCACATCTGTCCGAAAATAGCTTTTCTCTGTCAGCTTCTGATAGAGGTGATACAGTCCAGCGACATCCTCCGGGTTCATATTCTTCTTTAACTGTGTGATATATGCCTGTTCTTTCTTTTCACGTTCTGTCTGTTCCATACGCAAATTCCTCATATAACGCAGGAAAGCTGCCGGATGTTTCACCGACAGCTTTCTTACCATTACTGATTTACTACAATTCCCTGCTCATTCGCAATTGCCTGAAGTTTTGTCTGGTAGTCACTCCGAAGTGTAGCTGCCTCTGCAATCAAGCTGTCTGCCTGTGTCAGATAGTCTGCATTTTCTCCATCAATCGCTGAGACAACCATCTTCATGGCTTCGCATTCTTTCTGTACGCTCTGCAGATAGGAATCCTTTAACGCTTTTACCTCATCTGTTGCAACCTCGATATTAGAAATCGTTGTGATACAATTCTCCATTGCTGGAATTGCGGTATCCTGCAAAGATGTCTTAAATGCATCAAGATCCTGATCACTGCTTCCTGTAAAATATGCATTGTAAATGCCAATCGCATTGTCATGATCTGCCTTTGCTGCTGGAAGCTCTTCATTTACGAATTCCACAACATCATCTTTTACCGAAACGGCTGCATCCGCAGATTTCTTTCCACAGCCTGCAAACAGACTGGCAAGTGCCAGTGTAACAACTGCAATATATACTCTTTTTTTCATGGTTTTTCTCTCCCGTTTTTCTTTCGATATTATAAAAATTATATACCATATTTCTCTGCAAGACAAGCAGTAGTTATTCATTTGTCTGCATTTTTGCACGTTGCTCCCGACGGAGCCGCTTTCGTTCTTTTTCTTCTTTTTTTCGTCTGCGTTTTTCCAGCTCTTCCCGGTGTGCCTCCACATAGATCTCATACAGATCC
>ERZ779665.165-NODE-165-length-12137-cov-2.35971_pt1 | contig 12137 bp, 9 predicted proteins | sample MGYA00511463_ERZ779665 | MGnify/ENA primary metagenome ERZ779665 (study PRJEB29588, sample SAMEA2155373) | human gut metagenome | biome: human gut; feature: human-associated habitat; material: faeces | place: Denmark | collected 2008/2010 ... | reverse complement strand
TCTTTCCCGACGTACCTGTAGCACTAGGCGGTATTGAGGCTTCGTTGCGCCGCATCAGCCACTACGACTATTGGAAAGACGAGCTCCGCAAGTGCATTCTCTGCGATTCGGGCGCCGACCTTATTCTCTACGGAATGGGCGAACGTTCTATCGTTGAACTAGCCAATGCCTTTGCAGAAGGCAAGACGCTTAGCCAAATCCACGAAATGCCGCAGGTGGTTTTCTACTGCAAGGAAAGTGAGATTCCGGGCGGTTTCAAGGACGATGACATCATCCTCCACAGCCACGAAGAATGTCTCCACAACAAGAAGGGACAGGCTGAGAACGTGCGCCATCTGGAGGAAGAAGCCAACAAGATGCATGCTCAGCGCATGATTCAGGAAGTTGACGGCAAATATGTAGTGGTGAATCCGCCTTTCCCGCTGATGACTACCGCAGAACTGGATGCGGCTTTCGACCTGCCTTATACGCGTTTGCCTCATCCTAAATACAAGGGCAAGACCATTCCAGCCTACGAGATGATCAAGTTCTCCGTGAACCTTCATCGTGGCTGTTTCGGCGGCTGTTCTTTCTGCACCATTTCTGCCCATCAGGGTAAATTCGTGGTTTGCCGCAGCAAGGAGAGCATTCTGAAGGAGGTGAAGAAAATCATCCAGATGCCTGATTTCAAGGGCTATCTGAGCGATTTGGGCGGTCCTTCTGCCAACATGTACGGAATGCACGGCAAGAATCAGAAAGCCTGCGAAGTGTGCAAGCGCCCGTCGTGTGTAAACCCTCAGATTTGTCCGAACCTCAATACCGACCACAGCAAGCTTCTGGAGATTTATCATGCTGTAGATGCTTTGCCGGGAATCAAGAAAAGTTTCATTGGTAGTGGTGTGCGTTACGACCTTCTGCTGCATAAGAGCAAGGACGAAAAGGTGAATCAGGCGGCTAGAGAATACACGCGCGAACTGATTACCAAGCACGTAAGCGGCCGACTGAAGGTGGCTCCCGAACATACGAGTCCGGAGGTTTTGAAGTTCATGCGCAAGCCATCGTTCGACCTCTTCTACGAGTTCAAGCGCATCTTCGACAAGATCAACAAGGAAGAAGGTCTGAACCAGCAGATCATTCCTTACTTCATCAGTTCGCATCCGGGCTGTCATGAAGAAGACATGGCCGAACTTGCCGTCATTACGAAGGGACTGGATTTCCATCTGGAGCAGGTGCAGGATTTCACCCCTACTCCTATGACCATTTCTACCGAGACCTGGTACACGGGATACGATCCTTACACCCTGGAGCCGGTCTTCAGCGCCAAGACTCAGAAAGAGAAGCTTGCCCAGCGCATGTTCTTCTTCTGGTACAAGCCTGAAGAGCGCCGCGCCATCGAGAGTGAACTTCGCCGGATAGGCAGATCCGACCTCATCGACAAACTCTACGACAGGAAGAGCATGGGTGGCAGTTTCAAGGGTAAGAAGACGCATTATGACGATAAGGCGATAGGTTCTACATACGATAATCCTGGTGTAGGAAAAGGTGCTAAAGGCAAGCGTGGAACTGGCAGAAATGCGTCTGACCGCTATGCACCAAAGGGTTTCGGAAATGTAGGCTGCTATGATGAAGATAAATATCTGAACGAAGGCCGCCCATTAAGCGGAGGTGCCGGCTTCTTCAAGAACAAGAAGAAAAAGAGCTTCAACCCTAATTTCGACAACGACAACCACAGTCGCAAGAACCGCTACAACAGCGGGGATAAGAACGAACGCGGCGGCCGTGGAAATCAAGGTCGTGGAAATCAAGGAAGAAATGAAGGTAGAGGCAGAAGAAGATAAATGCTAAAAAGAGGGTGAATCATATATTTATGACTCACCCTCTTTCATATTATATACTGAACTTTTCCAAAATAATTTAGTACTGCCTCAAAGCACCGAGTAATTCAGCATTCTCGCTCTTGTTTCCTATCGTAATTCTCAGACAGTTGCCACACAACTGAACCTTGTTGCGGTTTCTTACGATAATGCCTTGTGCCACCAGATAATTATAGATGGCATTGGCGTCGGTCATTTTAGCCAGGAAGAAGTTTGCATCAGTAGGATAAACCTTCTCGCAGATAGGCAGATCCAGGAATGAAGCCATTACCTTAGAACGCTCCTGCAGGATGTTCTTCACCCATTCGTCAACCTTCAGCGGATTCTTCATCACTTCCAGCGCATGCTCCTGAGTAAGCAGATTGACGTTATAAGGATATTTCACCTTATTGAATATGTCAACAATCTCCTTGCTCGCAAAAGCCATTCCCAAACGGAGGGCTGCACAGCCCCATGCCTTACTCATGGTGTTGAGCACAATCATGTTGGGAAATCTGTCGAGTACGCTGCGGAATGTGCGCTCCGAAGAGAAATCGCTGTAGGCTTCGTCGATGATGACAATACCCTGGAATTTCTGCAACACCTCTACGATTGCCTCGCGGTTAATGTGATTACCCGTAGGATTGTTCGGACTGCAGAACCAGATAACCTTTGTCTGTTCATCGCAGGCTGCCAGCAGTTTTCCGGCAGAAATTTGATAATTTTCATCAAGCAATACAGAACGATACTCCACATCGTTGACGTCTGCACAAACTTCATACATTCCGTAAGTAGGTGCAATCGCTACTACATTATCCTTGCCCGGGCGGCAGAATACACGGTAAACCAAATCGATGGCCTCGTCAGAACCGTTGCCCAGGAAGATTTTCTCTTCAGCCACACCCTTAATCTTGCTGATCTGCTTCTTCAGTTCAACCTGCAGCGGATCAGGATAGCGATTGTAAGGGTCATTATATGGATTTTCGTTGGCATCGAGGAAGACGCGGGCATTTCTGCCTGCAAACTCCGTACGGGCGCAACTGTAAGGTGCCAGATTCCAGATGTTCTCTCGGCACAAATCTTTCAATTCTTTCATTTTTCTTTCAAAAGCTATTAAGAAGTATTTTTACAACTTCCCTTTTTACCCTATTGTTTCAAACTGTTCACTCTCAGTCTCATCGCATTGGCATGAGCTTCCAATTGCTCATTTTCCGCCATGGTCACTACAGCATTTCCAATGTTACGAATACCTTCTTCTGTAAGATGCTGGAAGGTGATTTTGCGATTATAACTGTCCAGGTTCACTCCGTTGTAAGCCAAAGCATAACCATGGGTTGGCAAGGTATGGTTCGTACCGCTTGCATAGTCGCCTGCACTTTCGCACGCATAGTTTCCGAGGAATACACTACCTGCATTCACAACTTTTTCAGCCAGCTGCTCGTAATCGGCTGTGGCGATAATCAGATGCTCCGGCGCATAAGTATTGCAGAGGTCGATTGCCTCCTCTTCGGTCTTCACGAGGATAAACTTAGAGTTGTCTAACGAGGTCTGTGCCATTTCCTTACGTGGCAAGCGTTCAAGTTGTACTTCAACTTCATTCTTTACATCACCCAACACCTTTTCAGATGTAGTAATGAAGAAAACCTGAGAATCGAAACCATGTTCAGCCTGCGACAACAGGTCGGCAGCAGCAAACACAGGGTTGGCTGTTTCGTCGGCAATAAGACAAACTTCAGACGGACCGGCAGGCATGTCTATAGCCACATCGTGCAGGGAAACCTGCTGCTTGGCAGCCATGACAAACTGGTTGCCCGGACCGAAAATCTTATAAACCTTAGGCACGCTCTCCGTACCGTAAGCCATGGCTCCGATAGCCTGAACGCCACCCGCCTTAAAGATCTTGCTTACGCCCGCAATCTTTGCCGCCATGAGGATAGCCGGATTCACCTTGCCCTCTTTATTAGGAGGAGTACACAGTACTATTTCTTTACATCCCGCAATCTTGGCAGGAGTAGCCAGCATCAGAACGGTGCTAAAGAGAGGAGCAGTACCTCCCGGGATATACAATCCCACCTTCTCTATAGCCACACTCTTCTGCCAGCAGGTTACACCAGGGCAAGTTTCAACCTTTACACCATCAAACTTCTGGCTATGATGGAATGCGGCAATGTTATGATGGGCGAGGTGCAAAGCGTCTTTCAGTTCTTGAGAAACCATTTTCTCTGCCTCTTCGATTTCAGCTTCAGTCACAGCCAAAGAATCGAGATGGGCATGATCAAACTTCTCCTCGTAACGCTTCACGGCTTCGTCGCCATGGTTTTTCACATCGTCGAGTACACCTTGTACGGTCGCATTCAACTGCGAAACATCCAGGTGTGGGCGTTTTACAATCTCGCTCCATTCCTCCTTTGCAGGATACTTTATTACCTTCATTCCTATTATTAATATTTAATTATCAATGTTTAATGTTTAGTTTTTAACGCATAATGTCTCTAAATAAACATTACACATAAACACTACACATTATTATAATATCATCTTTTCGATTGGTGTTACCAGGATGCCCTGTGCACCGAGTTCCTTCAACTTGCCTATGATTTCCCAGAAACGCTTCTCATCGAGCACAGTGTGGATAGAGCACCATTCATCATCAGCCAATGGGATAATCGTAGGACTCTTGATGCCTGGCAATACTTCTGTAATCTCCTGAACCTTTGCCTTAGGAGCATTCATCATCACGTACTTCTTGTCCTGTGCAGAACGTACAGCCTCGAAGCGGAACAGCATCTCGTTCAGAATCTCATGCTTCTCCTCGTCCATGTTCCAGTTGCCGATGAGCAGAGCCTCGCTCTTCATCACCACCTCAACCTCAGCAAGATTGTTGCTGACCAGAGTAGAACCAGAACTTACAATATCGAAAATACCGTCAGCCAAACCGATGCCCGGACTGATTTCTACAGAACCCGTAATGACATGGATGTCGGCATTGATGTTGTTCTTCTTCATAAACTTGCGCAGGATGTTAGGGTAAGAAGTAGCAATCTTCTTGCCGTTGAACCATTGCAATCCCGGATAATCAATCTTCTTAGGAATGGCGAGGCTCAGGCGGCACTTGCTGAAACCCAGACGGTCAATAATCTGCGCATTCTCTCCACGCTCAACAAACTCGTTCTCGCCCACGATTCCGATATCTGCCACACCAGAGGCTACGCTCTGAGGAATATCATCATCACGAAGGTAGAGAACCTCGAGAGGAAAGTTGCTTGACTGCACCAGAAGGGTGCGTTTAGAGGCGCTTACTTTGATGTCAGCCTCTGCTAAAAGATTCATGGTGTCGTCGAAAAGACGACCCTTGCTTTGTACTGCTATTCGTAACATATTTCTATATTTTGTTTGAAAAACATTGCAAAAGTACATATTTTTATTAGAATAAACAAATAATTTCTCACTTATGTGCAAAATATTTCGTACTTTTGCAGCTGAAATGAAGAATAAAGGATATTTATACGCATTATATGCACTATTTTTGCTCGCTGCCTGTGCCGACAAGAAACCGCAGCAAGAGCTTACGCCATGGGGAACTCCTGTAGGCGAAATGGAGCATGCTGACAACTCTGATGGGGCTGATGGTGATGAAAAGAAACCTGCTTCAACCAGCAAGGGGCTTTCGCTCGAAGATATTCAGGCCAATGGTGAGCTCATCATGCTTACCGTTAACGGCCCTACTACCTATTATGATTACCACAGCCACGGAATGGGATTGCAATATCTGCTCTGCGAGAAGTTTGCCCAGCAGATCGGCGTGTCGTTACGCGTAGAAGAATGTAAGGATACGGCTGAAATGGTGCGCAAACTGGAGAAGGGAGAAGGTGATGTGATTGCCGTGCCCCTACCCCGAAAACAGACCAGAGGCAACCTGCTGTTCTGTGGTGTTACGCCCGACAGTACCCGAACCCAATGGGCTGTGCAGAACGGTAACAAGAGTCTTGCCGACACCCTGAACGGCTGGTTTAAGCCTAAGCTGATTGCTCAGGTCAAGCAGGAAGAATCGTGGCTGCTTTCTTCTGCCAGCGTGCGCCGCCACGTTTATTCACCATTTCTGAACCGTTCTAAGGGTGTTATTTCCCGCTACGACCACCTCTTCCAGCGCTATAGCGGAACGGCTCGCATGGACTGGCGTCTGATGGCTGCCCAATGTTATCAGGAGAGCTGTTTTGACCCGAATGCGAAGTCATGGGCTGGAGCTTGCGGACTGATGCAGATTATGCCAGGCACGGCTGCCCATCTGGGTTTGCCGATGAGCATGATTCATGAACCTGAGGCGAATGTGGCTGCGGCAGCCAGATATATGGCGGAACTGCAGGGGCATTTCTCTGACGTGGGCGACCCGTCCCAGCGCATGCTTTTCGCCCTTGCTTCATATAATGGTGGCTATTTCCACATCAGAGATGCGATGTCGCTGGCTCGCAAACATGGTCAGAATCCGCACAATTGGGGCGTAATTCGCAATTATATTCTGCGCCTTTCTCAACCGGCTTATTACACAGACCCGGTGGTGAAATACGGTTACATGCGAGGCACGGAGACGGTAGATTATGTGGATAGAATCAGAGCCCGCTGGGGTGAATACAGCGGTGGTTCAGGCTTCCATGAGAGTCTTCGTGGCAGCGGTATGGGCAGCGGTTCCTTCCATGGAGCCCCTGTTAAATCCAAGCGCCACTACCAGAATAAGTACCATATATAATATAAATAGGGAACGCAGTGCGTTCCCTATCTGTTTATTACTTGTAACCTATAGGATGGTTATCCAGATACTTTCGTCTCGGTCGCGCGCCGCTGTCATGGCGTTGATGAGCCGCTGCAGCCAGATACGGGAGTTCACCACCATGCCCTCGAACTTGTTCTCTCCAACAAGGATGCAGCCTTGCGTATCGTCAGGATAATTGCCTGCATGGATGCGGATGCCCTCGAAATTCGGCACGCCCACCAGCAATGGCAGCCAACGCTTGAATCTTGGAGAATACGATATGATTACAGGATAAGTACCCTCAGGAATGGCAGTATGGCCAGGTATCTTACGAGCCTTCACGCCGCTCTTGCGGCTATAGCGTGCATCCACTTTCTCTGGCTTTAGCTTGATACCCAGCAGATTACGCCATGTAGGCTCCATGGTATCACAGAGATATGTATCCTTGGATAGCAGCTGGCTGTCAAAGGTATGAATCAATGTACACTTGTCGTCTTTCTTCTTGCCGGGTAGCGAGTTACGATTTACACTACTATCGGTCAGCAGATAGAGTCTGCCGATGGTATAAGTTCCCTTTTTAGCTATACGCTTTAATACTATTTCCATTTTGTTTGAATGTTAAGTGTTAAACTATTTTACGTTGAAACCTCTCAGGTCGAGTCCGTCAGAACGGAATAATAGCTTCTTAAAACTGAATAACTGAATACTGAGTACCTTTTCGCCCTGCTTTCCGTCGGCAGTTGCGCCCTTCGGAGGAATTTTCTCGATGTAATGGCGGTTCACCCAGTTTCTCAGCATCTTCGCCGTACCCTTCTTTCCGAAGTCGTTATGCAGACGCACCATTTCAGCCTGCGTGTAGGTGAATGTGTCAGGCAATTGCTGCAGCAGGTTGGCTGGTCCTCGCTTGCTCGATTTCTCTCCTGCCTCATTAGCCTTGGCTATGCTTGCGCCAAAGAAAATCATCTTGCACCACAGGTCGTAGCTCTCGCTCCATCTGATGAACTCTTCTATTTCGGGTTCCCATTTGCAGCCGTTTGCCACGTATAGCACGCAAGCCTTGAGGAAGGCAATTACATTGCCACGGAAGGAGAGATTCTCGAACACTCTGTTTTGTGACATGCGCGAAAAGTCGGCGTTCTCATCCTTTAACTTTTCTGCCAGGGCGAAAGCCTCAGCACAGTCTATTCTACCCGATGCCTTGCACAGATTCTCTATGTACGGTCTGAGCGCCTCTCTGAAGGCATCGTCGTATTCGCCGTATACTGGCATTTCGGCACCGATTTCCCGCTCCGGGATAGTACAGAAGTTGATGCGGCTGATAGGTCCGTCGGTGAGCACCTTTGAGAAATATCGCTGCCCCAGCTGGACGGTGGTCGATGCATTCCAGTTGAACCGGATGGTGATGCGCTCGGTGATACTCGATGTGCCCACGCGGGTCTGGCCGTATGAGTTCCCAGGATCAAAGGCAAGGCACATAATCTTGAACTGCTGGTTGCCTTGCCCCTTGAGGGCATCGAACTGGTCTATCTCATTGAGCGATGTATAGAGGAAATGTTCCTGAGCCTCAGCCGTGCGCATGACGAATGCCGGATTGGTCATATCGGCGTCTATCTCCTGTATGATGAGGTTTTCCGGGCGCTTGCGCTTATCCTTGTTGGCGCCCTTGCGTGTCACCTCTTCTTTCCATTCCTTCTCCCGTTGCAGGTTCTCACGGTCGCGCTGTCTGATGTCCTCCATAATCATGTTGATAGGCATCTGCACACAGTTCTTGCCTGCACCCGTACCCGCCAGCAGACAGCACATCAGGGTAGCCTCGTGCTCCACATTGTCAATATACTTGAAGGTGGTCTTGCAGAGGTGTGTGGCAAGTGGCGGGAAGATGGCGTGTGCCACGGCAGGCTTGTATACGTCCGGTGTCTTCGATAGCAGCAGCTCCACGAGTTTCGGGAGATGTTCGGGCATCGGAGGCGGAGCTAATTTTTCATCTTCCGCATTGGAATCCGTGCCGCCTTCGGAACCCACGGAACTTGCGGATTGGAATGCCACGGCATCCTTCTGGGAGGACTTCTCTGCCTGGGCATTGATGCGGATCACGGCTTGCGACATCGGCTTCGAACTGTCACCATATTTCGCATAGAAGTCGTGGATGAGCTGCTGGCAGTCACGTTCCTGCGAGAAGGCAGGCATCTTTTGTGCCACCACCGCCTTCAGTTCCTCTTCGGGCATCACTCTCGATGCGCCTGCACTCATGATTGCCAGGAGCGATGAGTGGCGGGAGCCTGGGGTGTTGATGTCTACGTCCTTCAGACCTGCTGCATTGCGGAAGAGCTCAAAGGCTGCGAGGTTCTTGCCGGTTGCCACAGTGCCAGCATCCTGATGAGCTCCAGCAGGGCTGAGATGAGCAGCATGAGCAGCATTGCTATCACTAGGTTGGGCAGGCTGAATAGCAGAAACAGCCACACCTCTTCCGTCGATGGTGAGCCCACGGTCCAGGTAGGCTTGTCTGCGCTTCTTCAGTTCTTCCTGTGGCAGCACCTCGTACCAATGGGGCGAGCGATAGATTTCTGACGCCTTGTCGGTGATGAAGAGCATGCGTTCTGGCGTGATGCAGCTCTCGTCGTAGGACACGCCCAGTGCCTCGCAATAGGCTCGCTGCGTCTCCTCGATAGTCATGCCGACGGGCATGCGGATGTCGATGTGCAGCTTCTTGCGGGCTGAGTACTCCAGGTGCAGCAGGGCTCCATTCCAGATGGTATCGCTGCAGTTCAGCTCTCGTGCCTTCTCTATCGCCTTGTCCACATATTCCTTGTCGTCCACGTCGATGGTGGTTTGGAAGAGGAAGCTTTCGGGCACGGCATTTTTCTGCGAACGCCTGTTGTCTCGGAACTGGTAGTAGTGAGCGCAGCGGAAGGGCAGCTGCTTCTTCAGTTCATCGTTACCCCCACGGATGGCAGCTACCAGGTCTGCCATCCAGGGATAAGCGATGGTCTTGTCGTAGACCGAGAGTGGCTGGGAGCTTACGCTCCCTTTATTGCCATTCTTGTATGGATTATATGCTATAATATGTTCCATTTTTTTTTGAATGTTGAATGATTCATTATTAATTACCCCTTGATATCTGCCTCCTTGAATCCGGCAATCAGTTCCTTGTGCTCTACCTTAAGGTAGCGCAGCATGTCCTGCTTGTCCAGGTCACGGCTGAAGGTATAGTTTACCTGCACCGTGCGCTTGGTGGTGCGCACCACGGCATGCTTGGTCTTGAAGATTTCCTCGAAAAGCTTCTCGCCCGTACGTTCATAAGGCTTGAAGTCGAACTCATCGCCTCCCTTCTCGCCAGAGCATACCATTCTGCCCGGTATCACCTTAGGCTGTTCGCAGATAACCTCGGTATCGTTCCATGGCGCCTTGCGGAAGGCGATGGTACCGTTTTCCTCACTGATGATGGCTCCGTCCACCTTCTGGGCGTTGAGGAGCTGCTTCTTTGCTGCTTGTTTCATAATTGTAATAACTTGTTTAAAAGATGAATAATGTTAGTTGATTCGTATATCGTTGATATACAGACCGTCGGCAGCATATCGGATGTCCATCGGCTTTTTCAGAGGGTCATAACAGACTCTTTTCATCATGACACATTCATGACACCAACATCTGTCCTCGTCCTCCATCACAGGCTGGATAAAATCCTTGACCCACTTGTAAAACAACTTACGCTCAGGATCCTTCGAACAGCCTATCGTCATATCTCTCACCACCTGAGAGTCTACGAATGTCATACTTCTCCAAGCCAATTTACTATTTCGATTTACCTTGTCAGCATTGCCAAAGAATTCACCGAAAAACAAACGAGGTTTAAAATCCTTCGGAACCTTTTTGGTTTCCGCTTCCACGTATATTTCTACCACTTTTCCCTCCGTGTCGGCTAATACCGGGAACAATGTATCTCTGCCGATATCCGTGATGGCAACCAGGTCCTCGATGCAAAAGAACAGTCCTTCGTCGTTTTTTACCACTCTCAATCCGCCATACTGCGGATGATAAAACACATAAGCGTTTCCTTCCATATTTATATATAATGTTTATGAGTTGGACTGCGAGATATTCGCCAAATTTCAGTTTCAGGAACGGTACCGGATTCCTATAAACAAAAAACGCCCGTAACCAGACTTTACTTGCCTGATTACGGGTGCAAAGATAGGGCAAAAACACCTTTGGGAAAAATAGGAAAAATAGGATTAATATTTGTCCCATAAAAAAATCATCTATGGGCAAAGAAATCTGCTACTTTATCATCCATTTCTTTATTTTTCATGTCCTCACAATGATTGAAGACATTGTAGAACGATTTAATCGTAGCTTCTCTTCGTATATTGCAATCCTCAGTAAGAAATCTATAAATGGCATTGGCACTAACGATGTGCTGCGGTGCCAGGATGCCTTTTCTTCTCCAATATCTGATAAACGCAAATATTGCGATATTCAATGGTGAAGACTTGCTCGCACTGGTAGACATAGAATTTAGGCCATTTAGGGTGAGAAATTCTATGAATGTAGAGGCTTGTTCAGCGGTCGTCTCTTCATCTTTTAAAGAAGATGCTTCATCAGACACAAAAAGGTATTCTTTTTTTCGGCCGATTCTGGTACCATTTTTCAATGGTTTTCTATTCCTTTGCTCCAGGTATTCATAATAGCCATCCAGAGTGGCGATATAGGCATCAAGCCTAGGAAGTTCAGCTTCAACCAAATGATTGTCTATTCTGTTAAAGGTCTCCAAGTATCGACGTACTACGAGTACATCATGATAATCTCTTTCCTGCATGGCAACATCTACCAGTAAGTGTGCGTGTATGCTCATATCCATAGGAGGGAACGCCTCAAATTGTAAGTATACTCAATATACTTGCTGTTGCCATTCAATTGAATGACCACACGGAAAAGGCCGAATCGCCCATACTTCAGTATCAAGCGCACGAGCTTGATAATAAATCTCCCCATAATTCGAAATTTATAATAGTCAGTAATTAAGTTCTTTGTCGCTCATTCCTTAGTAGAGGACGTTAGAATTTGTTTGCGCTAACAATTTTGCTGGTACAAGCAAATGCCAGGAGAACTATAAGGGAATACACCCTTAGGGGACAGTTGGTCTCCGATTTCATCATCTTTTACTTTCTTTTTTTTAGGTATTTATTTATAGATTAGAATTAGCCTCAAAATGAGTTCGCTAACACATAGTGAGGCGGAAAAACTCACTTATATTTACTTCATAAAAGCCAGCAAGTCCTTTCCCTTATGCATAAGGTTGAGAACCACTGCGGCTTGCATTCCGTAAATTTTCTTATATACCACATAGGCATGGAGGTGGGCATTGAAGGGTCTTTGGTTATCTGTTGCGCCATTGCCCTTGCACTTATCTATGATACGACGATGGTGGTCCCAAGGAATAAGAAAAGGCAACTTGAAATCGTCCGCAGCTTGCGGACAATTTGCCTGTAATGGTGCATAGAGCTTATAAAAGTAGCCATTGGTGGCACATGACGCTTTGAGGCGATGGCTGTAGAACC
>ERZ779665.163-NODE-163-length-12194-cov-2.65994_pt1 | contig 12194 bp, 8 predicted proteins | sample MGYA00511463_ERZ779665 | MGnify/ENA primary metagenome ERZ779665 (study PRJEB29588, sample SAMEA2155373) | human gut metagenome | biome: human gut; feature: human-associated habitat; material: faeces | place: Denmark | collected 2008/2010 ... | reverse complement strand
TTTGCTGCCTTTTTTGTTGCCAAGAAAATCTCTTATTTACTTATTTTGGGTTGCCAACAAGTCTTATTTTTACTTATTTCTAGGTAATTTAGAAAAATTCCTCCCTAAACATTTCCTTTTGTCATTTTATTTTCGTAACTTTGGGGGCAGAAATAAAAAAATAATTAAAATGCATTTTAAATGGAATTACGAATCACCAACACCTGAACAGCAAAAAGCAGCTGAAGAATTAGGCGCCAAGCTAAATATAAGCCCAGTTCTTGCCCATTTGCTCATCAAGCGCGAGATTACGACAGAGTCTGCAGCCAAACGGTTCTTCCGTCCACAACTCTCAGATCTCATCAATCCATTCCTGATGAAAGACATGGATATTGCCGTAGACCGCCTGAACGATGCTATGGGTAGAAAGGAACGTATCCTTGTTTACGGAGACTATGACGTAGACGGATGCACCGCCGTTGCCCTGGTGTACAAATTCTTGCAGCAATTCTATTCAAACATCGACTACTACATTCCCGACCGCTACGACGAAGGTTACGGAGTGAGTAAGAAAGGAATTGATTTTGCTCATCAGACTGGTGTAAAACTGATTATTATTCTAGACTGCGGAATCAAGGCTATTCAGGAGATAGAATATGCCAAGAGTCTGGGAATAGACTTCATCATCTGCGACCATCACGTTCCTGACGATGTGATGCCACCTGCTGTGGCCATACTCAATCCGAAGCGTCCTGACGATCCATTCCCATTCAAGCATCTCTGCGGATGCGGTGTAGGCTTCAAGTTTATGCAGGCTTTTGCCAAGAACAACAATATTCCGTTCTCCAGGCTCATTCCTCTGCTCGACTTCTGCGCCGTGAGTATTGCTGCCGACATTGTGCCGGTGGTAGATGAGAACAGAATACTCGCCTTCCATGGTCTTAAGTTGCTGAATACCAATCCAAGTATCGGTCTGAAATCCATCATCGACATCTGCGGACTGAACGGACGCGAGCTCTCTATGAGCGATATTGTGTTCAAGATTGGTCCCCGCATCAATGCTTCAGGCAGAATGGAGAACGGCAAGCTGAGCGTAGATCTGCTGGTAGAAAGAGACTATTCCTCAGCCCTGCGCATGGCCAGACACATCAATGAGTACAATGAGCAGCGCAAAGACATAGACAAGCAGATGACTGAAGAAGCCAACGGCATCGTATCGCGTCTGGAAAGCATGAAACACAACTCCAGCATCGTGCTCTATGATGAAGGCTGGAAAAAGGGAGTCATTGGCATTGTTGCTTCCCGACTCACCGAAATCTACTTCCGCCCTACCATTGTTCTGACCCGGGATGGTGATATGGCTACAGGTTCAGCACGTAGCGTAACGGGATTTGACATCTACTCAGCCATCAAGAGTTGCCGCGACCTCCTGCTCAATTTCGGTGGTCATACCTATGCTGCCGGACTTACCTTGAAGTGGGATAAGGTTAGAGAGTTCAGAGACAGGTTCCAGCATTATGTAGAAGAGCATATTTCGCCTCAACAGACAGAACCGATGCTCAACATAGATGCTGAAATTGACTTTAAAGACATTACCAAGCATCTGCAGGCCGACTTGAAGCGCTTCTCTCCTTTCGGTCCATGTAACCAGAAACCTATTTTCTGCACCAACCGGGTATATGATTATGGTACCAGCAAGGTGGTGGGCAGAGAACAGGAGCACATCAAGTTGGAACTGGTAGACTCAAAATCGAGCACGGTCTTAAACGGCATCGCTTTCGGTCAGAGTGCAGCTGCCCGCTACATCAAGAGTAAGCGAAGTTTCGACATAGCCTTCACCATAGAAGAGAATATTTTTAAGAAAAACCAAGTTCAACTTCAGATAGAAGACATCCGTCCAAACGAAGGATGAGGTACTTAGCCCTATGCATGGATTAGGCACTGATTACTCGGATTACACGGATTTGTAGAGCAAATCCGTCAGGACGCGCAAAAGCATCGAAATCTGTAAGGGCAAAAGTTTCAAAAAATGGCAGATAAATATCAAGAAATACTACGTACATATTGGGGGTATCCTGACTTTCGCGGCATACAACGAGACATCATCGAGAGTATAGCCCGAGGTGAGGATACCCTCGGTCTTATGCCTACAGGTGGCGGTAAATCCATCACCTTCCAGGTTCCAGCCCTTGCCCAAAAGGGCGTCTGCATTGTGGTAACTCCACTCATTGCGCTAATGAAGGATCAGGTACAGCATCTCAAGGCCCGCAACATCCTGGCTGAAGCCATCTACACAGGATTGTCGCGCCAAGAGATTCTCCGAATATTGGAAAATTGTATTTTCGGTGAAATCAAGTTTCTGTATGTTTCACCAGAACGTCTTTCTTCAGAATTGTTCCAAACTAAACTGCGCCACATTCCGGTGAGTTTCATCACGGTAGATGAAGCTCACTGCATCAGCCAGTGGGGTTACGATTTCCGCCCGTCTTATCTCGAAATTGCAAAAATAAGAGATATGAAGCCCGGTGTACCAGTCCTTGCTCTTACGGCTACGGCCACTCCCGATGTAGTAGAAGATATCCAGAACCAGCTTCACTTCAAGAAGCAAAACGTATTTAAAATGAGTTTTGCCCGCAAGAATCTTGCCTATGTGGTGCGCACCACCAACGACAAGTTGACCGAAATGGTTCATATCCTGCAGTGTACCCAAGGCTCAGCAATCATTTACGCGAGAAGCCGAAAACGAACCAAGGAGATGGCAGAACTTCTGAACAAACAAGGTATTTCTGCTACATTTTACCATGCCGGACTGGATTCCGACGTGAAGGATATCCGACAGAAAAACTGGCAAAATGACGAGATAAGGGTAATGGTAGCAACCAATGCTTTCGGCATGGGAATAGACAAGTCAGATGTGAGAATGGTAATTCATATAGATTGTCCAGACTCACTGGAAGCCTATTTTCAAGAGGCGGGACGAGGCGGAAGAGACGGCGAAAAGGCTTATGCTGTGCTGCTCTACAACCAGAGCGATGAAAACAAACTCATGAAACGCATAGACGAAACCTTCCCAGACAAAGAATTCATCAAAGACGTTTACGAGCATCTTGCTTACTTTTTCCAGGTGGCAGTTGGAAGCGGAATGGGACAGACTTTCATGTTCGAGATAGAGAAGTTCTGCTTCACCTACAAGTACTTCCCTACTCGCGTAGACTCGGCTCTGCGCATTCTGGAGCGCTCAGGCTATATCCACTACGAGGACAATCCTGACGGAAAAGCAAGAATCAGATTTAACATCAGCCGAAATGATCTCTATCTGCTAGAGAATGTTTCGGAGAAGGAAGAGTCTGTCATTACGGGGCTTCTGCGTAATTACGGCGGTCTGTTTACCGACTATGTTTACATTGATGAATCGCTGATAGAGCGTGTAAGCGAACTAAACCGTCAGCAGGTATACATGATTCTGAAAAATCTGAGTGCCCGCCACATCATCGACTTCATTCCCCGCCGCAAGACACCTTATATCAGCTACACGCGTCCTAGGGAAGATGGTTTCAGAGTTATCATCCCTGAGGAGGTATGGGAAGTACGCAAGAAACAGTTTACTGCCCACATCAAGAGCATTATCAGTTATGCAAAGAACGACAGCATTTGCCGTTCGCGCCAGCTTCTGAGTTATTTTGGCGAAAAAACGAAAATGAAGGACGACTGCGGGATATGTGATGTCTGCATAGACCACAAAATACCCCAGAAGCAAACCATTATATCAGAAATTCTAGACTTGCTGAAAGACGGAAAGCCACATGACATTACAGAATTAAACCAACTGAAATATGATTCAGAAGATATGGCTGCAGTTCTTGAAGAAATGGTTGCAGAGAATATGTTTTATGTCGAGGGAGACAAAATCGTTCATGACCCATAAATGAAATAGTAGAAAGGTGTATCATAAGTTATACTTTATGAGCCCGCTCCCAAATGAAATCACTAAAGCCCCTTATAAACAGAAAAAAGGGAACGACACCTCTCGGGCCATTCCCTTTTCAACATTATGTACGAGAAAAAAATTAGTTATTCTCAGGGCGAAGTTTACGAACTGTAACACCAGCCTGCCACATTTCCTTGTTGCGCATAGCCTCGAGTTCAGCGTTCAACTTCTCGCGGTAATCAGCCTGAGAGTTCTTGTCGATAGAGATCTGAGCCTCGTTACCAGTCTTTACAGAGTAGTACAACCACTCCATTACAGGCTTGATAGCCTCACGGAAACGAGGAGCCCAGTCAAGAGCACCACGCTGAGCTGTTGTTGAACAGTTAGCATACATCCAATCCATACCCTTAGCACCGAAGAGAGGGCCAAGGCTCTGTGTGAGCTCCTCAACAGTCTCGTTGAAAGCCTCAGATGGTGAGTGACCATTCTCGCGGAGCACGTCATACTGTGCCTCCAACAATCCCTCAATTGCCCCCATCAATGAGCCACGCTCACCTGTGAGGTCAGAAGTAGCCTCACGCTGGAATGTAGTCTTAAACAAATAACCGGCACCGATACCGATACCGAAGGCAATAGTCTTATCCTCTGCCTTGCCAGATGCATTCTGGTATACAGCGTAAGAGCAGTTCAAACCACGACCCTCACAGAACATAGTGCGGAGAGAAGTACCAGAACCCTTAGGAGCAACCATGATTACATCAATATCCTTTGGTGGAACAACGCCTGTACGGTCGCTCCAGTTGATAGCGAAACCATGTGAATAATACAAAGTCTTACCTGGTGTGAGGTATGGCTTAATCTTTGGCCAGCATGCAATCTGACCGGCATCAGAAAGCAACATACAGATGATAGTACCCTTTTCAGCAGCTTCCTCGATAGAGAACAGAGTCTTACCAGGAACCCAACCATCCTTCAGACACTTCTCGTAGGTCTTACCCTGACGCTGTCCGACGATGACGTTGAAACCATTATCGCGAAGGTTACAAGCCTGACCAGGACCCTGGATACCATAACCGATAACTGCGATTGTTTCGTTCTTCAATACTTCACGTGCTTTCTCCAATGAAAATTCATGACTGGTGACAACAGTTTCCATTACGCCACCGAAATTCATTTCTGCCATAATTTTTATTTTTTTGTGCGGCTTGCCGTTTGTGGAGCCGCGGGTTATACTTGTCCATACGGATGCGAGCTGTATTCTTATCCAAAGAGAGCCTGTTTGATCCGTCCACCCCCTATCCAAGAAGGCGGCTCTGGGTTTATTCTTATTTTCTGAGTGCAAAGGTAAGCAAATAAAATGAAACTACCAAATTTTTCTTTCAATTTTTAATAAATTTAGCCTTACTTCTTACAACTTCCACCTCATTTGCATCATTTTTGCCGTTTTTTGTTATCTTTATGCAGTATTCTTGCATTTTTTCTGCCTCACTAGTTTCTTCCAAATAGAAATGAAGTTGGTCTCCCTGGTGACTTTCTGCTACGTAAGCTATCTCAAATCTTTGCAAAAAGTGAGTTTTGTAATAATCCAGATCAAAGAGGTCGAGGATATGTTCGATATATTTTACCGAGTTGATGTGCCCGTTAACATCTACATCATGATAATAGGTGTCAATGGTTCTCACCAGCTTGGCATTCTTGCCCATTTTCACTCTCGAACTTGCCTGGATAGGACAAGGTTTTTCAGAATCAATATATTCTTTGATGAGCCCGTCGTGAATTTCAAAAATATCAACAGGCTGTCGGGTCTCCGTATCAATCATTGCCCACACGCTCTTGCCGTAACCGTAAACCTTGGCTTCTTCAGATGATGATGACTTGCCGCAGATTTTGAAATCTCGGGATGTGAAATATTTCATGGCACTCTCGCACCAGGTTTCTACCACAAAGCGGTCGTAAGACTTCGGCATCTCTGCCATCTCAATGGCAAGTCGGCTGAGAACCCATGTCTTGTGTCGGGGCATGAGGTAGTTCATGCCGAACCCGCGGTCGTTGCTGTGAAAATCGGCAGCATTGAGCAGATGATTTCCGAGATGCCCCATAAAAAGATAGCTGCTGAAATCGCAGTGAAAAGGCTCCGATAGGAATTCGTAACGCCCTACCTTATCTAATATTTTCTGTTCCATAATATCTGTCTCGTCCTTTAATCTTGTTGTTTGTCTTGTTGTTTTAAACCGAAAAAGCCCCCTGCTCCGCTAGTTTGAAGCCAGAGGAACAAAGGGCATCAAAATATGAAAGAAATCTAATCTTCTGAATTCTGCTTGAGATAATCAGAGATGGGTTCGTCAAAACTTCTCGTAACAGCGATTCTGCCGCTTCGGGTATACTGAAGGAGGCAGTTGTAGCTGTTGAGCTGCTGGAAGAGGTCGGCGATGTCTTCGGTAAGTCCTGCCAGAAGCACGGTGCTGTAGGTAGGATTCACCTCCATCATGCGGGCATCATGCTTGCGGATGGTGCGCGAAACCCCTGGATTTTCAAGCAATACCGGAGTGGAAATCTTGAAGAGAGCTACTTCATGGATGAAGATCTGGTCGTCAGTGTAGTAATCGCTCTTCACCACGTCAATCTTCTTCTCTATTGCCTTGTTGATTTTCTCAATCTGCTCTTCATCACTCCAAACCGTGATGGTATACTTGTGTATATTCTTGATACTGCTGGCCGAAACATTCAAGCTCTCGATGTTTACCTGTCTGCGAGTAAACACGGCAGTAATCTGATTCAGGATACCGGCAATGTTTTCTGAGTAAACAAGCAATGTATATAATTTCTTTTCGTTGTTATTCTCCATTTTTCCAAATTTTAAAATAATCGGTTACTTTTCGGAGTCTTTCCTTTTCGGAGGATGCTCCCTCATGAAGGAATTTACACCTTATTATACATAGCCGAAAGCTTTTAATAATTCAACTCGAGTTGCATCTCATCTACACTCTTGCCCGGCAGCGTCATCGGAACGATGTCTTCATTCTCCTTGATGGCGCACTCCAACAGGTAAGGACCCTTGGTGCTGATCATCTTCTCCACCTTAGCCTGAAGGTCCTTGCGGTCTATTACCACATCGTATGGTATGCCGTAGGCCTTGGCAATCTCTGCATAATGAGGATTCATCATGTGGGTGAAGGAGTGACGGCCGCCGAACATCAGGTCTTGCCACTGGCGAACGTTGCCCAGATAGTTGTTGTTCAGCAGAATCATCTTTACCGGTGCCTGCTGCTCCATGATGGTGCCTAGTTCCTGGATGTTCATCTGGAAACCGCCGTCGCCGAAGAAACAGCAGATGGTGCGGTCGGGAGCTCCGAAGGTGGCACCGATGGCTGCCGGAAGGCCGAAGCCCATGGTTCCGAAACCACCACTGGTTACGATGCTCAGCTTCTTGGTAAACTTGAAGTAGCGGCTACTGATCATCTGGTTCTGACCGACGTCGTTTACGAGAACTGCTTCATTATGAGTAGCTTCCGTTACCACGTTAGTCACCTCACCCATGAGCAGCGGTCCCTCTGTAGGATGGATATCTTTCTCTATTACCTTCTTCTGTTCCTGCTGGCGGTATTCCTCGAAGGAGTCTCTCCACTCGCGGTGAACATTCTTGTTCAGCAGACGGGTAATGGCTGGCAGACTCTGCTTGCAGTCGCCCACCACAGCCACATCGGTCTTGATAACCTTATCAATCTCAGCCTTGTCAATGTCCAGATGGATAATCTTTGCCTGAGGAGCATACTTAGAAGGCACGCCTGTGATACGGTCGCTGAAACGCATACCGATGGCGATGAGCACATCACACTCCTGGGTCTTCATGTTGGTAGCATAAGAACCGTGCATGCCGAGCATACCCATGTTGAGCGGGTGGTTGCTAGGCAGGGCAGAAAGGCCGAGCAGGGTTCTGCCGGCAGGGATATCTGCCTTCTCGAGGAATTCGATGAGTTCATTATGTGCACCGCCAAGCTCTACTCCATGCCCCACGAGGGCAAATGGTTTCTTGGCATTGTTGATGAGTTCGGCAGCTTCAGCCACCGCCTTTTCATCTATCTTAGGATAAGGTTTATAAGATGTAACCTTCTCACATTTCACTGGTTCCCACTCGCATGTAGCCACCTGCGCATTCTTTGTAAAGTCGAGCACCACAGGTCCCGGACGTCCGCTGCGGGCGATGTAGAAAGCACGGCTCACAGCCCATGCCACATCCTCGGCACGGCGTATCTGGTAAGACCACTTGGAGATTGGCTGGGTAACACCCACGAGGTCTACCTCCTGGAAGGCATCGGTACCCAGGGCACCTACGCCTACCTGTCCGGCGATGACTACAATTGGTGTAGAATCCATCATGGCATCAGCGATGCCGGTCAATGTATTAGTAGCTCCAGGACCACTAGTGACAAGAGCGACGCCCACTTCGCCGCAGACTCGGGCATAACCCTGTGCAGCGTGAGCAGCAGCCTGCTCGTGACGTACCAAGATGTGGTCAAACATCTTCTTTTCACCTCTCGTGTAACCGTACAGTGCATCAAACACTGGCATGATGCTGCCGCCCGGATATCCGAAGATGGTTTTAACATCCTCGATTTTCAGGGAGCGCATCAGTGCTTCGGCTCCTGTTATTACTTCTTTTGCCATTTATATGTTATTATTCTGAATAATTCAAAAACTTTTCTTTTCTCAAAGACTCTAAAAACTGTCTTTTCAAAGACTCTTGAAGACTAGTCGATGATTCTCACACCGCCCTTATCTGCCGAACTTACGCTCTGGGCATAAACGCGCAGTGCCTTGCTAACCACGCGGTTGCGCTTCAGCGGCTGCTGTGGGCGTGCTGCGAGTTCCTCGTCAGAGAGCTTCACATTGATGGAGCGGCTAGGGATATCAATGACGATGATGTCGCCATCCTTAATCTTGCCGATGTTACCACCTGCTGCAGCCTCAGGACTGATGTGACCGATGCTCAAGCCTGATGTACCGCCTGAGAAGCGGCCGTCGGTGATGAGGGCACATTCCTTGCCCAGGTGACGGCTCTTGATGTAAGAGGTTGGGTAGAGCATCTCCTGCATGCCGGGGCCACCCTTCGGACCCTCGTGGGTGATGACTACGCAGTCGCCTGAGTTAACCTTTCCGCCGAGGATGCCTTCGCATGCATCTTCCTGAGAATCAAAGCATACGGCTGGACCCTCAAAATGCCAGAGCACTGGGTCTACGCCGGCTGTCTTTACTACGCAACCATTCTGGGCGATGTTACCGAAGAGCACTGCCAGTCCGCCATCCTTGGTATAGGCATGCTCGAGGTCGCGAATACAACCCTCGGCGCGGTCGATGTCAAGACTCTCCCACTGAGCGTCCTGGCTACCCATCTGGGTAGAGAACTTTCTGCCCGGTGCTGAGTGGTAGATTCTGTCAGCCTCGGCATCAATCTCTGTGCCGGTAATGTCGTATTTCTTCATCTGCTCATCGAGTGTCTTGCCGTCAACACGCTTTACGGCGCCGTTGATCAGACCGCCCTTGTTCAGCTCGTTCAGGATACCGAGGATACCACCTGCGCGGTTGCACTCCTGTACACTGTATTTCTGGGTGTTAGGGCTCAACTTGCAGAGGCAAGGCACCTTGCGACTCAATTGGTCGATGTCTTCCATCTTGAAGTCTGCGCCAGCTTCCTGAGCTACTGCCAGCAAGTGGAGCACGGTGTTAGTGCTTCCGCCCATGGCGATGTCCAGGGTCATGGCGTTGAGGAATGCGTCGCGGGTAGCTATATTGCGTGGCAATACGCTCTCGTCGCCGTCCTCATAATATGCATAAGCGTTCTTAACTATCTGGCGTGCTGCATCTTTAAAAAGTTGGATACGGTTTTTGTGCGTAGCAAGAATGGTTCCGTTGCCTGGCAAACTCAGACCGATGGCCTCGGTGAGTGAGTTCATTGAGTTGGCGGTAAACATACCTGAGCAGCTACCGCAACCTGGGCAGGCGCACTGCTCAATCTGCGTCATCTCCTCGTCAGAAACGCTTGTATCAGCACCCTTAATCATAGCTGTAATCAAGTCGGCGTTCTCACCCTTCCAGCGTCCAGCTTCCATAGGTCCACCTGAGCAGAACACGGTAGGAATGTTCAGTCGCATAGATGCCATGAGCATACCTGGGGTTACCTTGTCGCAGTTTGAGATGCAGATCATGGCGTCGGCCTTGTGAGCATTGACCATGTATTCTACAGAGTCGGCAATGATGTCACGGCTTGGGAGGGAATAGAGCATTCCGTCGTGTCCCATTGCGATACCGTCGTCAACGGCAATGGTATTGAATTCGGCTGCGTAGCACCCCATAGCTTCAATTTCCTTCTTGACGATCTGACCGATTTCATGAAGATGGGTATGACCTGGCACAAACTGAGTAAAGCTGTTCACGATAGCAATGATTGGTTTACCAAACTGCTCGTGTTTCATACCTGCAGCTACCCAGAGTGCTCGGGCACCTGCCATTCTTCTGCCTTCAGTGCAGACGCTACTTCTTAATGGATGTTTCATATCTTTTTTCTTTTATTTTCTTGCTTAAAAGGACTCTTTCGAACCCATTTGTTATAATTTGCCTGCAAAGATACAGAGAATTTATGTAATAGCCAACTAATTTCGCATAAAATTTCACAAAACTTCGTTTTTTTGTTAGAAAAACAAATAAAATGCTTACAATTTATCACAACAGATACTCATTTCTGCTGATTTTGTGCAAAAAAAACAAGAAAGAGCTTATTAACCACACTGAACTCTTATCTTATTAAGATTACCTGACGAAAAAGTATAAAGCGAGGTGGCCAGACATGTAAGAAAGGCAAGAAGAAAAAAAATCCCCCTAAACCGAAGTTTAGGAGGACCTGGTCACAAGACCAAATATCTGAACTACTTATTTCTTTATTCAGCTGCATTGTTATCATTGAATGTAGCAACACGGTTGAACTCAACCTGCTTGAAGAGCTTGTCAGTAGCACCCATACCCTTAGCCTGAAGACGTTTTGCGCTAATCTTGTAAGTCTTAACGAGAATGTTCTTTACAGCATTGGCACGAGCCTCAGAAAGTTTCTGGTTAAGTTCCTTAGAACCCTCTGGAGATGCATAACCCTTAATTTCAATCTTAGCATCTGGATGATTCTTCATATACTGAGCAATCATCTCGATGTTTGGCATCTGGCTACGCTCTACTTTTGACTTACCTACAGTAAACAATACTGTTGGCTGCAAATTGGTAGCAGTAGCTGGCTTTACATACTTAGGAGTCTTCTGGCACTCATTGAGCGCATTCTGGAGATCCTTGATCTGCTTGTCCTTAGCTGCGAGTTCAGAATCCTTGCTATTCAAGTCGTTGCGGAGGTTGTTGATCTGACCATTCAAACCATCAATCTCGTTCTGGTCGCGTGGAGTTACGATAGTGAAGTTGTGAGAGTTGTTAGAACCCTTGAACTTGTAGTTAACACCCACCTTAACCTGGAAAGCAGATTTGTTAACATCAAACTGGCAACCATTGCAAGCACTCTTGTTGTCGTGAAGGAACCAATTCATAGATGGCTCTACATATACCTGCCAAGCCTTGTTTGCGCCAAGGTTGAATGCGAAGTCAACACCTGCGTTAGCTGTGAGGGCATTGAGGTTGCCATTATGAAGATTGAAAGAGTGGTAAGCGCCGATGCCTGCCAATGGGATGATTTCGAATTTACGTGGCTCACCCTTGTAACCCAAGAAGAGGTTTGTTGCATTGATAGTACCGATGAACTTACCGCTTGCACCACGAACCAAAGTCTTATGTGTATAAGGCAGGTTGCGATTACGAGCATAGAGGTCAGCCTCTACAGCAGCACCCCAAACTGGAGTAAACCACTTTCCGAGACGTACACCTACTGAAGGATTTACGTTCTTGAACCATGCATTGTGAGTAGTCTTTGTAGCAGCTCCAACGTTTACACCAAGATACCAATTGTCAAAGAACTTGCTCTCCTGTGTAGTCTGAGCAGATGCAGATACTGCCATTACGGCAGCAGCAAACATTAATACTAACTTTTTCATTTTCTCTCTAAAATTTGATTTTATATAAATTACTTAAAACTTCATTTTCAGGGTGCAAAATAATAAAAAAAATTATTAACTACCAAATTTTTAGCCATATTTTATGCTGTAAAACACAAAAAATGGAGAAAAAGAACATTTTAATATTCTATTTCTCCATTCTATTTTACTCAAAATGAATAATCTGAGCCATTATTGGTTCTATCCGT
>ERZ779665.159-NODE-159-length-12387-cov-1.88072_pt1 | contig 12387 bp, 8 predicted proteins | sample MGYA00511463_ERZ779665 | MGnify/ENA primary metagenome ERZ779665 (study PRJEB29588, sample SAMEA2155373) | human gut metagenome | biome: human gut; feature: human-associated habitat; material: faeces | place: Denmark | collected 2008/2010 ... | reverse complement strand
TCACGAGATCAAGATTCCAATTGCCGCTTTAAACCTGATGAATTATAACGGCAGTCAGGATTTGAAGAAGCAGAAGGCACAGCTTGCACGGATTAACAGCTTTGTGGAGCAGATTTTATTTTATGCGCGTGCAGATGCGGCAGAAAAGGATTATCTGCTTACCGCGTGTGATCTGGATGTGACGATCAATAAAGTACTGCAGCAGCAGAAGGATCTGCTGATTGGAAATAAAATACGAATCGAGAAAAACGATACAGCCCATTCGGTTGTCACGGATTCCAAGTGGCTCACATTTATGCTTGGGCAGATTGTGAACAACAGTATCAAATACCGGGATGCTGCAAAACAGCCGTGTATTTCTTTTGCGGTAGAGGAGATGGCAGATAAGACTGTTCTAAAGATCCGCGATAATGGTATCGGGATTCCGGAACAGGATATCGACCGGGTATTTGACAAGACCTTTACTGGGGAGAATGGACGCAAAGGAAATGCTTCTACTGGAATGGGTTTGTATATATGTAAACAGCTTTGTAATAAGCTCGGACATGCGATTACGATTGCGTCCGTGTACGGGGAATACACCGAGGTGGAGATCGCCTTCGGCAAAGAGACTTTCTTGACGAAAGAGTAATTTATAACCTTACAAAAATGTAAGGTTATTGTCATGAACTACGATGGATAGAAAGCATGAGAGAATGTATGATGCAGGCAGGATAGATGCCTGAGATGCTAATTTAGAAGAAAGGCACAGTCTGGTACTGTGGTGAGGATTTGGAACATGGCTTATCATGAATCCATGTATTTTTTAGTATTTTTACCGGTGGTTCTCATCGGATATCAGCTTGCACCAAAGCAGGTGCGCTTTGGTGTGTTGCTCTTTTTTAGTTATTGTTTCTATTTTTTATTCAGCCACAGATTAATTGTATATTTGCTTGGCGCAACTACAATCACCTATCTGACAGGACGGCTGGTTGCGACTGGTGAGAAAAAACGCAGAAAAACGATTCTGATCGTGGGTGTCTGGCTGTTGCTTGGCATGCTGCTTGTGATGAAGTACAGCGGATTTTTTGCGGAGAATCTGAATGCACTTTTCGGGACGATGAACTTTGGATTCCGGTTTCCGGTGCGGCGGTTCCTGCTGCCACTTGGCATCTCGTTTTACACGCTTTCTGCGATCGGTTACATGGCGGATGTGTATTGGAAGAAGATTGAACCGGAGCGAAATATTGCGAAGCTTGCCCTCTTTTTAAGCTTCTTTCCAATCATCATGGAAGGTCCGATCTGTATGTACAGCGATACTGCAGAGACGCTTGCGAAGGGCGAGGATATCCGGAGTGAAAACCTTATCCGCGGCTATATGCGGATTGGCTGGGGGCTGTTGAAGAAGGTCGTAATCGCAGACCGCCTGTATGTCGTTGTGCAGACGCTGTTTGATGGGTATGCGTCCTACCACGGCGTGATGATCGTCGTTGCGGCAGTGTCCTATACAGTGCAGCTTTATATGGAATTTTCTGGCTGCATGGATATCGTGATCGGAAGTGCGGAATGTTTTGGCGTGACATTGGCGGAGAATTTCGCGCAGCCGTTCGTATCGAAGAATGCATCTGAGTTTGGCAGATGGTTCAAGACGTATATCTTCTATCCGGTTTCCATGTCGAAGCTTACCAGAAAATGGAACCGGTTTGCGAAGAAACATACAAGCAAATACATAAAGCTGATGGTTGCGTCGGCAATCGCATTATTCCCGGTGTGGGTGTGCAACGGACTGTGGCATGGTGCGAACTGGAGCTACCTGTTCTACGGCATGTATTACTTCGTCGTAATTATGATTGAGCTGATGTTGGAACCAGCGGTGAAGAAGCTTTGCGCGGCATGGAAAATCGCAGAAGACGCGGCATGGTGGAATGTCCTTCGGATCTTGAAAACATGGGTAATCATTTTCACCGGAGAACTGTTTTTCCGGGCGGATACACTTGGCATTGGCATGCACATGTTCCGGTCGCTGTTCCATGATTTTTCGATACAGAAGCTTTGGGATGGTACGTTGCTTACGCTTGGACTTGGCAGAGTGGAGATCGGAATTATTTTAGTCTCTCTGTTGATTGTCGGCGTAGTAAATCATTTCCGTGAGCAGCAGATTGATGTGCGCGGTGTGATATTACAGAAGCGATTGCCAGTGCGCTGGCTCGTGTATCTTGCGCTCATCTTTGTCGTACTTATATTCGGTGCGTATGGACCGGGATATCAGGAGGTGGATCTGATCTATGCAGGCTTCTAAAGATATGGATATACAAAAGAAAGATATTTTGGGAAATACGGATTCTGGAAGAAAAAAATCCGGGACACATAAGATATGGCTTCGGGCAGCCGCATTTGCAATGGTGGTTTTGCTGCTTCTTGTAGCAGCCGGGAAGATATGTGATCCGATTCGGCTAGGCTTGCAGGATTCGGTTTCCGAGCGGGAACGGTACCTGCTGCATCTGCTGTCCGAACCGGAGGATATGGTTGATGTGGCAATCCTTGGCGACAGCGAGAGCTATACGGTATTGTCCACCTATCATTTATGGAAGGACGCGGGGATTGCATCATATATCGGTGGACAGTCCGGACAATGGATCGGGGAAAGTTATTTCTCGCTTAAGAAGATTCTGAAACGGCAATCTCCGAAGGTGGTAATCTTAGAGACGAATGAGTTTTTCTCCAGAGGAGATGCGAGTGTGATAAAGGATGCCGCGAAATCCGCGCAGGAGTTTGCACGGCAGATGTTCCCAATCCTCAAATATCACCGCTTCTGGAAGATGGAACCAGCCGATCCGAAATTGCAGACGACGATTTTCAATGGATTTGAATTGCGTGCGGCAGTGGCGCCGTATACGGGTGGTGGCTACATGCATACAACCGACGATAGAACACCGGTGACTTTTATCACAAGGTATTATCTGGATAAGATCAAGCGTTTGTGTGATGCACATGGAACGAAGCTGTTGTTTGTGACAGCCCCTTCCCCGGTCAATCATACGATGCAGCGGCACAATGAGGTGCAGGCACTTGCAGATGCGCTTGCCGTTCCATACCTCGATCTGAATCTGAATACCGAGGAGCTTGGAATCGACTGGAATCTGGATACCCTCGATGGTGGCGATCATTTAAACTATACCGGTTGTCAGAAAGCTACGGCATATCTGCAGCGGTATATGCAGACGCATTATACGTTGCCGGATCGCCGGGATGATGTACGGTACGAGGCGTGGAACAAGCAGGCGGAAGAATTTGAAAAACTGCTTCCACAACCTTAAAGAAATCTTAAACGATTGCTTGGTTTTATCTTAATATTTAAGTTGCTATACTATGTAACAGAACAAAGAAATGCGGCGGATGAACCTGCACGCATGGAGGACATTATGAAAAATGTATTAGAATATCTGGAACAAAGTGCAAAGATGTATCCGGACAAAATTGCAGTGAAGGATACGGCATGTTCCTATACATATGAACAATTACAGAACAAAGCGAAATGCATTGGTGTCTGTCTGGCAAAGCAGACAACACCGCGCCATCCGGTCTGCGTATTTGCCGATAAGAGTGCGGATACACTGGCAGTCTTTTTTGGAATCGTCTATGCGGGCTGCTTCTACACACTGGTTGATCCTTCGTTCCCGGAGGCACGCATCCAGTCGATGCTCTCGGTGTTACAGCCGGATGTGATCGTGGATGGAAGTGATGCGTCGGAGAAGCTTACCGCGTGTGGCTACACAGAGAATGTGGTTCGGATGGAAACGCTGACACAGGGGATGGATAGTGAATGTACAGGTTCCGATGAAAATCAGTTACAACAGATCCGGGAATCTATGATTGACACCGATCCACTCTACTGTAATTTTACTTCCGGCTCGACCGGAACCCCGAAGGGGGTGCTTGTGGCACATCGGTCGGTGATTGAATTTATCGATCAGTTTACAGAGATCTTTGATATCACGGAAGCCGATGTGATCGGCAATCAGGCGCCGTTTGATTTCGATGTATCAGTGAAGGATATTTACAGTGCGATGAAGATGGGCGCAACCTTAGTTGTGATTCCGAAAGCGTATTTCATGTTCCCAAACTCCGTTGTGGACATGCTCGATGAGAACCATGTCACGACGCTGATCTGGGCGGTGTCGGCACTCTGCCTGTTGAACCGGCTGCATGGACTGAAACATAAGGTACCAGCAGATATCAACAAGATTTTGTTCAGCGGCGAGGCAATGCCGATCCGGCAGCTTCATGCATGGCAGAGCTACTACCCGGATGCGATGTTTGTGAATCTCTACGGACCGACGGAGATCACCTGCAACTGTACCTATCATATTTTAGACCGGACATACGGCGAGGACGAAAAACTTCCGATCGGAATTCCATTTCCAAATGAACGCGTCTTTCTGCTCGATGAGGAAAATCATCTGATCGAACCGGGAAGTATTGGCAAGACCGGAGAGCTTTGCGTGGCAGGTACGACGCTTGCGCTTGGATATTACAGAAATGCAGCGGCAACGGTGAAGGCATTTGTGGCAAATCCGTTACAGACCGATTACCCGGAGACAATCTATCGGACGGGAGATCTGGCAAGCTACGGCGAAGATGGGCTGCTTTATTTCGCGGGACGGAAAGATTTTCAGATCAAGCATATGGGACACCGCATCGAGTTAGAAGAGATTGAACATGCACTGGCGGTGATCCCGGAGATCGAAGGTGCCGCGTGCTTTTATGACCGCGAGAAGAACAAAGTCGTTGCCTGCTATATCGGAATTGACGATAAGAAATATCTGATTACTGCGATGAAGAAAAAGGTGCCGGATTACATGGTGCCAAATGTATTTTGCAAGGTGGACATGCTGCCACTCAACAAAAATGGCAAGACGGACAAGAAGCTTTTGGAGGCACAGTACAGGGAAGGAGCGTTTGCATGAATACAGAGGCGTTAAGAACGGTTGCGGCGACATATGGAACGCCGACCTACATCTTCGATGTGCGGGAAGTGGAAGCGCGAATACGGTTGCTTCGCAGCTTGCTGCCGGAGGACACCGGACTTTGCTTTGCCGTAAAAGCAAATCCATTTCTGATCCCATATGTGGCAGATCTGGTTGATCGGCTGGAGGTCTGCTCGCCGGGCGAATATGAGATCTGCATACAGGAACAGATTGCACCGGAGAAGATCGTGGTATCCGGGGTAAACAAGACTTACGAATCCATGAAACGCATCCTGTCTTACAGCAAGGGTGCTGGGATCTATACGATCGAATCGGAAGAGCATGCGAAGATCCTGCGGACACTTGCAGAGAAAAATCGGATGCCGCTTTCGGTACTGATCCGGCTTTCGAGTGGCAATCAATTCGGCGTTGATGCGGAGACGTTCCTCCGGCTGGCAAAGGAGATACAGGAAAGCCCGTATCTGACACTGGCGGGCGTCCATTATTATGCAGGGACACAGAAGCGGCAGAGCAAGCTGGAGAAGGAACTTGATACCTTAACCGCATTTGCAAAGACGTTTGAAGAAGAGACCGGAACCGTGCTGAATGAGCTTGAATATGGAGCAGGCATGAAGGTGTCTTATTTCATAAATGACAGCGAGAAGGATCAGAGGGAAAGCGAGCCGGAACCGCAGATACAGGCACTTGCCGAAAAGCTTCGGACATGTGCCTACGGCAAAAAGACGATCGAGCTTGGACGGTTCCTCGTCTCCATGAGCGGCTATTACCTGACGCGTGTGATGGATGTCAAGCGGACGGCACAGCCGGGATTCCTGATCTTAGATGGCGGAATCCACCAGATCAACTACTATGGCTGGATGATGGGAATGAAGCAGCCGGAGATCGAAGTCTTGGCAGAAAAAGACGGTGACGAGGAACTGTTTCATTTGTGCGGATCGCTCTGTACAGTCAATGATGTGCTGGCGCGGGATGTTGCCCTGCATGATCCGCAAAAAGGCGATGTGATCTGTTTCAAACGATGTGGCGCATATGCAGCGACCGAGGGCATGGCGATGTTTCTAAGCCGGGAGCTTCCGCAGGTTCTGATCTGCAAGACAGACGGGAAGATCGAGAAGCTGCGCGACCAGATGGAGACGTATCTGTTTCATGTGTCTGCAACAACATAATACAAAACACATGTGGAATCATTGGTAACAATACATGAGAATTCATGGATTTATAATAAAGATTAGGAGGATTTGTAACATGGAAGAATTATTGGAGATTTTGGAAGGAATTGCACCGGGTGAGGATTTTGAGAACTGCACAACGTTGATTGACGATCATATCTTAGATTCCTTTGCGATTTTATCACTTGTATCAGAGATCGAGGATACCTTTGATGTAGAGGTATCACCGGCAGAGCTGATCCCTGCGAACTTCAATTCAGCAAAGAGCTTGTGGGAGATGATTTGCAGACTCAAGGAAGACTAGTGTAGGAAAGGATGAATCATATGGCTTACCATCTGCTTACATACAGTTTAATATTTTTGCCAGTCGTGATCGCATTGTACCAGTTATGTCCGGCACGGTTCCGGTTTGTGGTACTGCTTGCAGCCGATTATACATTTTTCTGTATGATAAGCGGTAAGCTTCTGGTCTGGCTGCTTCTGGCGACGCTTGTGACATATGGAACCGGCAGATGGCTGGCGGCGATTCCGGTTCGGCACAGTGACCTTCACGGAAAAGCGCTGACGCGGAAGAAGCGTGGTGTGTTGGCACTTGGAATTGTTTTGATCTTAGGGGCGCTTGTGACACTCAAATACCTCCGCGTATTTGGGGTGACACTTGCAGCACCGATCGGTATTTCCTATTATAGCCTGCAGGCAATTTCGTATATGACAGATGTTTATCGTGGCACACAGGAGTCCTGTAAGAATCCGGTTAAGGTGGCACTTTATTTGAGCTTCTTCCCGCAGATCATGGAAGGTCCGATCAGTCGGTTTTCCGAGACAGCAGATGCTCTGTATGGTGGGAACAGCATTCAGTTTGAAAATCTGGTCTTTGGTTACCAGCGTATCATCTGGGGGCTGTTCAAGAAGATGGTGATTGCCGATCGGCTGGCACCGCTTGTGGCAAAGGTGTTCAGCAGCTACAACAATTTCGATGGTGCGGCGATCCTCGTCGGGGTGCTGGCATACACGATGCAGCTATATATGGAGTTTTCCGGATGTATGGATATCATCATGGGAAGTGGCGAGATCTTCGGTGTACCATTGCCTGAGAATTTCCGTCAGCCGTTCTTCGCGAAGAATGCGGGTGATTTCTGGCGGAGATGGCATATCACGCTTGGCGCATGGTTGAAGGATTATGTATTCTATCCGATCTCACTTGCCAAGCCAGTGAAGAATCTGGCGAAGAAAATCAAGAAGAAAGCTGGATTTTCGGTCAGCAAATTCGTGGCACCGACGATTGCGTTATTCTTTGTCTGGCTGTCAAACGGCATCTGGCATGGACCACATATGAATTATATTTTTTATGGTATGTATTATTTTGTGCTGATCGTGATCGAGAATCTGACGGAGGAACCGTGCAGGAAGCTGGTGGAGCGATTCAAGCTTGATACAGAATGCATCGGATTTCGGATCTTCCAATTCCTGAAGCTATTTGTGATCGTGAATATTGGCGAGATGTTCTTCCGTGCTGACACGGTTGCAACTGGATTTCGGATGTTGCGCGGAATCGTGACAGACTTCCATATCACAGCACTTGCGGAGACGAATTTCGGTGTGGATGTGCCGGATCTCATTCTGGCAGTTGTCAGTATCCTGCTCGTATTTGTGGTGGACATCATCCATGAAAAGGGCATTTCAATTCGAAGAAAGGTAGCGGATTGCAAGCTGCCAGTCCGTTGGAGCTTCTGGTATGCAGTTGTACTTCTGGTTGTTGTATTTGGTGCCTATGGCAGTGGATACACGATCGTGGATATGATCTACGCGGCGTACTGATAGAGGGATGAATAATTACGTGGAAGATGACATTCGATGTTTGGTAATTTGAAATATTATGGATTGCATGGATAGCGTAATTGTATGTGATTTACGAAAGAGGAATGTTTATGAAAAAAGAAAGTGGAAAATGGAAAACAACTCTCAAGATGGCAGCGGGCAGCGTCGGGTTTCTAGCGGGACTTTGTGTGGTACTGATTCTGGCAGGACGATTCCTGTGTCGGAAGAGTAACGCTGACATCTATGATACAACAGCCGTGCGCACGAAAGATGCGGAAGTGAAAAATGAAGTGAAGGATACGATTGACGTAGTGTTCTTAGGTGATAGTGAATGTTATTCGAGCTTCAATCCTCTGCAGATGTTCGCAGAGCATGGCTACACCTCATTTATCTGCGGGACATCGGCACAGCGTATGTGCGACTCGTATGCGATTTTACAGGCGGCATTTGAGACGCAGACGCCGGAGGTCGTTGTGTTGGAGACGAACTGTCTGTTCCGAAGCGTGAAATCTAAGGGTGATTCGAAAGATTATGTCTTAGACCGTCTGTCCGATCATGTGGAGATTTTTAAGAATCATTCCCGCTGGAAGGATGCATTCGTAAGTACAAATTCCCTGACGAAGAAAAAAGATGAGAAGAACCGTGGATTTATCAAGCGAAGCACGGTCAAGCCGTATGAGGGTGGAGCCTATATGCATGCGAGCGAGGAACGTAAATCTATGGATGCGGACGCAGAGAAATATCTGCTTTTGATGAAGGAATATTGCGAGAGTCATGGTGCAAAGCTTGTCTTAGTCAGTTCCCCTTCCCCGAAGAACTGGACGTATGCCAAGCACAACAGTGTGTCCGACTGGGCGCAGGCAAACGCGGTTACTTATGAAGATCTGAATCTGAATGATGCGCTGGGCATCGACTGGGCGTCCGATACGAAGGACGGAGGCGACCATCTGAACTTTGACGGCGCGAAGAAGGTGAGTGCATATGTGGGAAACTGGCTATCGGAAGCTTATGGGTTGAAAGACAAAAGAAACAATCCGGACTACAAACACTGGGAGGAAGACAGTGTGGAGTATGCATCAGCAAGAAACTAGCTCGATGGGACATGCTATTTTGGAGGCAGGGATGCCTCCTTTTTTTGAATTGGGGCAAAAACCTGAAATATGGGGAATCCCCCCCAATGGAGCGGTCACAGGAAGCAAGCTAGTTGGGGCAAAACCTGTAATATCGGAAAATTTCCCCAATAGGGCAGTCGCAGGAAGCAAGCTAGTTGGGGCAAAAACCTGAAATATCGGAAAATCCCCCAATGGAGCAGTCACAGGAAGCAAGCTAGTTGGGGCAAAAACCTGTAATATCGGAAAATTCCCCAATTGAGCAGTCGCAGGAAGCAAGCTAGTTGGGGCAAAACAGCAGAAAATCAAGCAAAATCCCCAAATGACTACTTCAACAACGAATCTCACCCGTAGGCATCTGCACCAAATCAATATATAATACAACCATTATATTACAAAATCGTAAGAAACCTGTAATCAAGACCGATGGATGGCGGCTGAAAAACCATATATACTGAGTACAGTTGATGCGGGAGATGGTTTGCAAAATAACAGCAGAAATCCAGAAACCGCTAGGCGGCAGAAGCACAACATGCCTGTCCGTAATCAGAATGTTAGCAAACGAAGGGAGACTATCTATGAATGAGATATTAAAGCTTGACAATGTAGAAAAATACTATGGCAACAAAGCGAATCTGACAAAGGCGGTAGATAAGATTTCTTTCTCTGTAGAGAAAGGCGAGTTTGTCGGAATTATGGGAGCCAGCGGCTCCGGCAAGACAACGCTCTTAAACTGTATTTCCACGATCGACCGTGTGACGGCCGGACATATCTATGTCGGAGATAAGGACATCACAACAATCCGGGGGAATGAATTAAATAAGTTCCGTCGGGAAGAGCTGGGATTTATCTTCCAGGATTTTAATCTGCTGGATACGCTGACCGGATATGAGAATATTGCACTGGCGCTCTCCATCCAGAACGTAAAACCGAAGGAGATTGACAGCCGGATCCAAGAGGTTGCGAAGCGGCTTGGCATCGAGGAAGTTCTGAACAAATACAGCTATCAGATGAGTGGTGGACAGAAGCAGCGCGTGGCGGCAGCCAGAGCCCTGATCACGAATCCGAAGCTGATCTTAGCCGATGAGCCAACCGGTGCTCTTGATTCCAAATCCTCCCGCTATCTGTTGGAGAGTATGAAGGAGATGAATGAAGGGCTTGCCGCAACGATCCTGATGGTTACACACGATGCATTTACAGCAAGCTATGCATCGCGCGTAATCTTCATCAAGGATGGCAAGATATTCAATGAGATCCGCAGAGGGGATGATACCCGGAAACAATTTTTCAACCGCATTATTGAGGTTGTGACAGTGTTAGGGGGGAGTTTGAATGATGCTCTTTAAATTATCCACCCGGAATATCCGGAAAAGTATGCAGAATTATCTGATTTATTTTGCAACATTGATCTTAGGAGTAGCAATCTTCTATGTATTTAATGCACTTGGAAGCCAGACAGTTATGCTGAAGGTATCGTCAAATACGGAAGAAATCATCGGGCTTATGAACGAGGCAATGTCTGTTGTCAGTGTGTTCGTGTCGGTTGTGCTCGGTTTCCTTGTTGTGTACGCAAGTACCTTCCTGATGAAGCGAAGGAAGAAGGAGTTTGGTATCTACTTAACGCTCGGTATGGGAAAAACACAGGTGGCAAAGATTCTGGTGATCGAGACACTGCTGATCGGCGTGATCTCTCTGGTAATTGGGTTACTGCTCGGTATCGGTATCTCACAGGGGATGAGTGTCGTGACAGCGAACCTCTTCGAAGCGGATATGACGAACTTCCAGTTTATGGTCAGCACATCAGCCATCATCAAAACGATTATTTATTTTGCAATCATGTATGTGATCGTCATGGCATTAGATGTAATCATTGTCAGCCGCGCCAAGTTAATAAACCTGCTTTATGCAGGCGCAAAGGCACAGAAAAACCATGCAAAAAACCCGGTTGTCTGTGTGCTTGTATTTATTATAGCGGCTATTCTGCTTGGAACGGCATATTATAAAGTGACAGCCGGTGTCCGTACAATCTCTGACTTTCAGGGACTTGGTATCCAGATCGCGAAAGGTATCATCGGAACCTTCCTTGTATTCTGGTCGGTATCCGGGATGCTGCTTGCAATCGTGAAGCGGTGCAGACGGTTTTATTATAAAGGTATCAACTCGTTCAGTGTGAAGGAACTTGGAAGCCGGATCAACACAACGGTGTTCTCTGGCGGGATTATCTGTCTGCTGCTCTTTTTTACGATCTGTATTCTGTCAAGCGCAATGGCAATCCGCAACTCAATGAACCATGTGTTAGAGACATGTACGCCGGTTGATGTGCAGTTTTCAAAGCTGTATTCCTATGATGCAGCCGAGGACTATGATATGACCGGACACAATGTGGAAGAAAACCTGAAAGCCTGTGATATCGATACATCGAAGCTTACGGATGTGACCGAGATGATTCTCTATGCACCGGAAGATATCAATATCGGAGATTTCTTCGGAAAGGCGTTTGCAGAGAGCGGATCGGAGGATTATTTCAAAGAAGCATCGATGGAGACGATGCATATTGGAGAATACAATGCGTTTGTAAGCTCCTTTGGCGGAACGACAATCGACCTTGCAGAGGATGAATATGTGATACTCTGTAATTACGGGGAGATGGAACCACGATACAACGAAGGACTTGCGGAGGGACAGACGGTTACGATAAAAGGAAAGACCTATCATCCAAAATACAGTACCTGTGTGGATGGAATCGTACACATCAGCAATTCAGAGAGCAATGCAGGCGTGCTGCTTGTCCCGGATTCTGTGGATATGTCTGACTGTGATTTCTGGTATGATATCTATTCCGCAAATTATAATACGACAGACCAGACAGAGGTGGATGCACTTAATGAGTACTATAGTGATGCGAATTTCTACAAACTGCAGGAGACGAAGACAGAAGCAGTCTTAGGCGAGGATGGTTCCTATTATTCCATGAATTGCGAGACAAGCAAGCGGCTCCGTGATAACAGCGTGGGACTTACTGCGATGATCGTATTTATCGGAATCTACTTAGGTGTTGTATTTCTGATCTCCGGTGCGGCAATTCTGTCACTCAAGGAGCTTTCCGAGGCAGCCGACAGCAAGGAGAAATACAGGATCCTGCGCCGGATCGGAGTGGACGAGAAGAAAATCCGTCATTCCCTCCTGGCACAGTCGGGCGTGTTCTTTGCCATGCCGCTTTTACTTGCAATCGTGCATTCCGTCTTCGGAATGCAGACAGCAATGTTTATTCTGACTGCATTTGGACGGGGCGGACTGCTTGGTTCTATCCTGCTTGCGGCAGCC
>ERZ779665.131-NODE-131-length-14797-cov-3.10826_pt1 | contig 14797 bp, 10 predicted proteins | sample MGYA00511463_ERZ779665 | MGnify/ENA primary metagenome ERZ779665 (study PRJEB29588, sample SAMEA2155373) | human gut metagenome | biome: human gut; feature: human-associated habitat; material: faeces | place: Denmark | collected 2008/2010 ... | reverse complement strand
ATTTTATTTTGTTTTCTCAATAATTTCATTTAACTTTGCGGCATGAAATATTCGATGATAACCATATTGGGACCTACGGCGAGTGGTAAGACGAGTCTTGCTGCCGCTCTTGCAGCCAGGATCAATAGCCTGGGTGCCCATTTGTCGGGTACCCCTGCCAAGGGCGCTGAAATCATTAGTGCTGACAGCCGGCAGGTATATCGCGGCATGGATATTGGTACGGGTAAGGATCTGGCTGACTATACCATCCATGGCAAGCAGATACCTTATCACCTCATTGACATCTGTGAGCCTGGTACGAAATATAATCTCTTTGAATATCAGCAGGATTTTTATGATGCCTATCAGGATATTCAGAAGAGAGGGGCTTTTCCGATATTATGTGGAGGTACAGGACTCTATATTGAGTCGGTGCTGAAAGGTTATCATCTCTCACCAGTTCCGCAGAACCCGGAACTCCGTGAGTCATTGGCTCATAAGAGTTTAGAGGAACTTACGCTGATACTGAAAGAGCTGAAGGCGAAAACGGGTTCTAATATGCACAATCGCACAGACGTGGATACAGCACAGCGAGCTATCCGGGCGATAGAGATTGAAAGCTATAATCTGGAGCATCCGATGCCCGAACGTGAACTCCCTGCGGTTGATTCGCTGATTATCGGTGTCAGCATAGACCGGGACGCAAGAAGGGAGAAAATTTCACGGAGACTGAAACAGCGATTGGATGAGGGAATGGTAGATGAAATCAAGGGACTGCTAGATCGTGGTATTCCTGCCGAAAATCTCATCTATTATGGTTTGGAATATAAGTTTATTACAGAATATGTGATTGGTAAGACTTCATACGATGAGATGTATCGCGGTCTGGAAATTGCAATCCATCAGTTTGCCAAAAGGCAGATGACGTGGTTCAGAGGTATGGAGCGCAGAGGCTTTACTATCCATTGGGTAGATGCATTGCAGCCAATGGAGAAAAAGGTGGAGACGGTTTTGGAGCTGATGAAAAGCTAGGCTGCGGCCTGGAATCTGGCTAGGGCTGGCATCCGATGGAATCGGATGCAACGGTGGCTGGGCGGAAGTGATATTTTATACAACTTTCAAATTACAAAGAAGAGACAATGGTAAACGAGAATAAATGGGGGCTGCTTTATTGCCCTAGAGGAGGCTGGCGAAGTAACAAGCGCTGGGAAAAAATAGAGAAGGTGCTCAAGCAGCAGGGCGTGGATTACGACTTTGTGCAGAGCGAGAATCAGAAGAGCGTAGAACGGCTCATCAGAATGTTTATCAACAATGGTTATAAGACCATTGTCATCGTTGGTGGAGATTCTGCGCTCAATGATGCCGTAAACTGTCTGATGCAGATAGATCCGAAAGAAAGAGAAGAGGTGGCGCTGGGTGTTATTCCTAACGGACTGATGAACGACTTTGCCCACTTCTGGGGATTCAGTGACAGCGATATCGAGAAGACGGTGGCGTCGCTGAAAAAACGTCGTATCAGAAAGATTGACCTCGGTTGTATCCGCTATGTGAACAAGAAGGGGGAGAAATGCCGTCGCTATTTCCTCAACTGTATCAATATCGGACTCATCGCCGCCATCATGAACCTGAGACGAAAAACCCATCATATCTTCGGTTCACGTACCCTGTCGTTTCTCTGTTCCTTCATCCTGATGATATTCCAGCGTCTGGACTATAAGATGTATGTGAAAATCAATTCGGATGTTATCAAGCGTAGAGTGATGACGATGTGTATAGGCAATGGAACAGGATATGGACAGACTCCGAATGCTGTGCCATATAACGGACTGCTCGATGTGTCGGTGGTATCTCATCCTAAGACAACCCAGCTCTTCGAGGGAATCTATCTTTTTGTGAAAGGTAAGTTTCTCAACCATAAGAGTGTGCATCCTTACCGTACCCGAGAGGTAGAGGTGCTCGATGCCCAGCATGCCCTGATAGGTATTGATGGCAGATTGATGAATACACCGGTAGGCCCATTCCAGATTACTGTAATTCAGGAGGTTATCAATTTCCTGATACCCGTATAACCAGTATGCCCGTAATAAGGGGAATGTATCAAGAAAAACGTATAATGTAAAACATATAAATAAAAAATAGCAGAACTTTATCCGAGTTCTGCTATTTTTATGATTTCTTCTTCCTGTAAGATTTTGATTTTTCTTCCTTCAGTCTTAATGAGTTCTTCTGCCGAAAAGGCTGAGAGCGTACGGATGGCATTGCTCGTTGTCATATTACAGAGATTTGCCAGGTCTTCACGACTCAATCGGATGTCAAGAGTTTTTCCGTCTTTTTCTAACCCATAAGAGTCTTTCAGAAATATCAGTCCCTCGGCAAGTCGGGCACGGATATGTTTCTGGGTGAGGTTCACAGTACGGTCGTCCGATTTACCTATTTCCACACTGAGATATTTGATAAAGAAGAAGCCGATGTTGAAACTCTTGGAGAGCAGTTTCATGAGAACTGCCAGCGGGAACTGGGCAACGACGCAGTTTTCCAGCGACATGGCTGCCGTCTTGTATATCTCATCTGCAAAATAGGCTCTGAAACCAAAAAATTCAATCGGTTTGATAACACGGATAATCTGGCTTTTGCCACCGATACCTTCTTTGTATATCTTCACTTTTCCCGCTATGAGACATAGTGCATATTCGGGAGTACCCTCGTTCTTGTAGATGATTTCGTTCTTCTTATACTTCTTGATTTCCAGATGTTCTTTCAGTAAATCGAACTGGTCATCAGGGATGCCTCCCCATAGCTTAGCAATCAGCATTGCTATATTTTCTTTATCGTATTTTCCTCTAGCTGCCATGTGTACAAATCTTTTAAACTGAAAACTGAGTGCAAAAGTAATGCTTTTTCTCGAAATAATCAAGCATTTTTGTCTAAAAATATGTTTTAAAACATAAAAAGGCAATTTTTTCTAAAAATGGCATACAAAAAGCTTTGTTATACCACAAAAAAGTGTTACCTTTGAAAGCAATTAATTTAGTCAACAAAAATATAGAACCTTAATATAGATCTATGAGTTATCTAAAATTCGAAAAGGCCCTTATGACGAATCTTCAAGAGTCGTTGCCTAAGGAGTTGTTGAGAACAAATCGCTCGGGTGCATATTCGTGCTCAACGATTGTAGACTGTAATACCCGCAAGTATCACGGATTACTTGTCGTGCCGGTTCCAGAACTGGACGATGAGAATCATGTGCTCTTGAGTTCACTGGATGTTACGGTAATTCAGCATGGAGCAGAGTTTAACCTCGGCTTGCACAAGTACCAGGGCAACAACTACAGTCCGATGGGCCACAAGTACATTCGTGAGTTTGATTGTGATAAAGTGCCAACTACCCTTTATCGCGTAGGTGGTGTTATCCTGAAAAAGGAAGTTGTATTCCAGCATTATGAGAATCGCATTCTGATTCGCTATACGCTGGTAGACGGCCATTCGGCTACAACCCTTCGTTTCCGTCCTTTTCTGGCTTTCCGCAGTGTCCGTCAGTTTACTCATGAGAATGCTACCGCATCTCGTGATTATTCTGAGGTAGATCATGGCATCAAGACCTGTATGTATGCAGGTTATCCTGATCTCTATATGCAGTTCTCCAAGAAGAACGAGTTTAAATTCTGTCCAGATTGGTATCGTGGCGTGGAATATCCAAAGGAGCAGGAGAGAGGTTATGCTTCTAACGAAGACCTCTATGTTCCTGGCTATTTTGAAATGGATATCAAGAAAGGCGAAACCATCGTCTTTGCTGCTTCTACATCAGAAATCAAGGCGGTTAGCCTGAAGAAGCTCTTCGACAAGGAAGTGGATGAGCGTTCGCCTCGTGACAATTTCTTCCACTGTCTGGTCAATGCGGCTCATCAGTTCCATCGTCGTGAAAAGAACGATGACCGTTATATCCTGGCAGGTTACCCTTGGTTCAAGTGCCATGCCCGCGATACATTCATCGCTCTTCCGGGTCTCACCCTCTCTATCGAGGAAGATGACTACTTCGAACTGGTGATGAAGACTGCCATGAAGGGATATTACGAGTTTATGGAAGGCAAGCCGGTCAGTGTTCATATTGCTGAGATAGAGCAGCCTGACGTACCATTGTGGGCTGTCTGGGCTTTGCAGCAGTATGCTAAGGAAACCAGCAAGGAAGAATGCTTCAAGAAGTATGGACAGTTTATCAAGGATGTTATCAGCTTTATCCAGGATAACAAGCATCCGAACCTGAAGCTCGAAGAGAACGGATTGCTCTATACCGATGGTAAGGACAAGGCTGTTACCTGGATGAACTCTACTGCCAACGGCAGACCAGTGGTTCCACGTACCGGATATATCGTAGAGTTTAATGCTTTGTGGTATAACGCCTTGTGTTTCTGTGCTTCTCTTGCTGCAACAGTAGGTGAAGAAGACAGCCAGCAGAAACTCCTGGCTCAGGCTGAGCTGACCAAGCAGGCATTCCTCGATACCTTCCTCAATGAATATGGCTATCTCTACGATTATGTTGATGGAAATATGATGGACTGGAGCGTTCGCCCGAACATGATATTTGCAGTGGCTTTCGACTATTCTCCATTGTCGCAAGACCAGAAGAAGCAGGTTCTTGATATCTGTACACGCGAACTCCTTACTCCTAAGGGATTGCGTTCACTCTCGCCAAAGAGCGGTGGATATAATCCTGTTTATGTAGGTCCGCAGACCCAGCGCGACTATGCTTACCATCAGGGTACGGCATGGCCATGGCTCGGTGGCTTCTATATGGAGGCAAGTCTGAAACTCTATAAGCGTACCCGTTTGAGCTTTATCGAACGCCAGATGGTAGGTTATGAGGACGAAATGTCTTCCCATTGTCTCGGTACCATCAGCGAACTCTTCGATGGAAACCCTCCATTCGCAGGTCGTGGTGCCATCTCTTTCGCCATGAATGTGGCTGAGATTCTGCGTGCGCTCGAGTTACTTGAAAAATATCAATATTAATAATAGGAGGACTGCTATATGAAAGTTTTAATGTTTGGATGGGAGTATCCTCCTCACGTATTTGGTGGTTTGGCAACTGCCAACTTTGGTATCTCCCAGGGACTTCATGCCCAGGGCGATGTTGATATCACATTGTGTCTGCCTCATCCTTTCGGTGATGAGGACCGCAGTGCCTGCAAGATTGTGGCAATGAACAGTGTGCCTATCGCCTGGCGAGATGTAAATCACGACTATGTGCAGCAGCGCGTAGGCAATATCATGAATCCGGACGATTATTTTCGCTACCGTGACCACATCTATGCCGATTTTAACTATATGCATGTAAATGACCTCGGCTGTATGGAATTTGCCGGTGGTTATCCGTCAAATCTTCATGACGAGATCAACAACTATAGCATCATAGCCGGAGTTGTAGCCCGTTCAGAAGAATTTGATATTATCCATGCTCACGACTGGCTTACATTCCCTGCCGGAATTCATGCCAAGCGCGTGAGTGGCAAACCATTGTGCATCCACGTTCATGCTACTGATTTCGACCGTAGCCGTGGAAAGGTGAACCCTACCGTTTATGCTATTGAGAAAGACGGTATGGATAATGCCGACTGCATCATGTGTGTATCCGAACTGACCCGCCAGACAGTGATTCACCAGTATCACCAGGATCCACGCAAGTGTTTCGCCATGCACAATGCCGTATACCCATTGAAGCAGGAGTGGCAGGATATTCCACGCCCAAATCATAAGGGCAAGGAGAAGGTAGTAACCTTCCTGGGACGTCTTACCATGCAGAAGGGACCTGAATATTTCGTAGAGGCTGCCAACATGGTATTGCACCGTACCCGCAATGTGCGTTTCTGTATGGCAGGTTCGGGCGATATGATGGACCAGATGATTTATCTCGCTGCCGAAAGAGGTATTGCCGACCGGTTCCACTTCCCTGGCTTTATGCGCGGCAAACAGGTTTATGAATGTCTGAAAGACAGTGATGTCTACGTGATGCCATCTGTGAGCGAGCCGTTCGGTATCTCACCTTTGGAAGCTATGCAGTGCGGCACACCAACCATTATCTCCAAGCAGAGTGGATGTGGAGAAATCCTGTCCAACTGTATCAAGGTAGACTACTGGGATATCCATGCCCTTGCTGATGCCATCTACAGCATCTGTCACAACGAGAGTCTTTTCGATTATCTCTCAGAGGAAGGCAAGAAAGAAGTAGACCAGATTACCTGGGAGAAAGTGGGAGCCCGCATCAAAGACCTGTACCTCAAGACCTTAGGGTGGAAGTAATGTTAAATGTTAAATGTTTAATGTTAAAGGGCTAATCATAAAGTTCAAAGTTCAAAATTTAAAGTTCAAAGTATGAAAACAATTTGTTTATATTTCGAGATACATCAGATTACCCATCTGAAACGCTACCGCTTCTTCGACATCGGTACCGACCATTATTACTATGATGACTACGAGAACGACCGTAGCATCAACGAGATTGCTGAGCGCTCTTATATGCCAGCCTTGAATGCCCTTCAGGAAATGATTGAAAAGAACGGCAAGTATTTCAAGGTAGCTTTCTCGCTTTCGGGTGTGGGTATGGAGCAGTTGGAGCTTCATGCTCCTCAGGTACTGGAGAAACTTCAGCAGCTCAACAATACGGGTTGTGTAGAGTTCCTGGCTGAGCCTTACTCTCACGGACTTGCTTCTCTGGTTAATGAGGCAAGTTTCAAGGATGAGGTGATGCGCCAGTGTACTAAGATTGAGGAATATTTCGGAAAGAAACCTACCGTATTGCGCAACTCTTCTCTCATCTACAGCGATGATATCGGTAACGATGTTGCCAACATGGGATTCATTGGTATGCTCACCGAGGGTGCCAAGCACGTGCTCGGCTGGAAGTCTCCTCACTATGTTTACCATTGCGCCCTGAACCCTAAGTTGAAGCTCCTGTTGCGCGATGTGAACCTGAGCGATGATATCTCTCTGCGCTTCAGCAACAGCGATTGGGACGGTTATCCACTCTTTGCCGACAACTATATGAACCAGATTGCTGCCTTCCCAGAGGAGGAGCAGGTTATTAATATCTTCATGGAGCTTTCTGCTCTTGGTATTGCCCAGCCTCTGTCAAGCAACATCCTCGAGTTTATGAAGGCTTTGCCTCAGTGTGCCAAGGACCGTGGCATCACCTTCTCAACACCTACAGAAATCTGCAAGAAGATCAAGTCGGTAGGCGAGGTGAATGTGCCTGATACTTTGAGTTGGGTAGACGAGGAGCGTGATGTAAGTTCATGGTTGGGTAACCCGATGCAGCGTGAGGCTTTCAACAAGCTTTATAGTGTGGCAGACCGTGTACGTATCGCCAACGATCCACGTATCAATCAGGACTGGGATTACCTGCAGGCAAGTAACAACTTCCGCTTCATGACTACCAAGCCAAGCAATGTGGGTCTTGACAGAGGTATCTATTCAAGTCCTTTCGATGCTTTCACTAACTATATGAACATTCTTGGTGACTTCATCAACCGTGTGAACGACCTCTATCCTGCTGATGTTGATAACGATCAGCTTGAGGGCCTGCTTACTACCATCAAGAATCAGGATGAAGAGATAGAGATGAAGGACAAGGAGATTGTCCGTCTTCAGGCTAAGATTGAAAAGATAGAGAAGGAGGCTGAGAAGCGCCATGGCGAGAAACCTGCCAAGGCTGCTCCTGCCAAGAAGGCCGCAGCTAAGCCTGCAGCCAAGAAGGCATCTGCCAAGAAGGCTCCTGCCAAGAAAACAACAAAGGCAGAGCCTACAGAAGAAAAGAAAGATTAGAATTTTTAGATTACTCATAACGATTAATCCCCCTCGCTGCATTGATTTGCAATGAGGGGGATTTTTTTTTGTTTCCCAAAATATTCTCTGAAATAACGCGTTAGCTGGAAAGCGTTATTTTACGAAATGAATCCAGTCTACGTCGAAGAAGGCAGCATCGTTCTTCTTGGCTGTGCGGGTGTTGAAGAAACCGAGCTTGGCACCAATCCACTTGCCTTCACGCACAGTGAAAGGATTGCCTATCTTGGTGAATTTCTTACCATCCAGACTGTAGCTCCATTCAGCGATAGCCTGTATCTGGTTGGCGATACCTTCGCTATGAACCTTCACGCGGAGCCATACATCCTGGGTAGCGATGCGGGAAGAAGGAATATCATCTACGGCATACTTCACGGTGTAAGGCTGAGGCTGCTTGCTGGTCTTGATGGCCACTTGCTTTACCACCTTCTCAGCCTTTCCCTTCTCAGCCTTCTCGCAGGTTACATATTGCAATACAACACCCTCTTCCTTGGTATCAACAAACTTGAGTGCCGCATAGTCCATGCCTTGCATGATCATGCCGGCGCTTTCGCCCAGTACCTTATCTTTCTCCTTGTAAGCCTCGGTGCGGTTAGGTATGAACTTCACCTTGGCAGTAGCAGTAAAGTTCTCGGTAGGGAGTTTCTGGAGCAGGAGGTTTGGCAAATCATACAGGTTCTTTACATCTTCAGCCTGCTGCACGCCATAGAGACGCAGCTTGGAGTTCTTGGCATCGCAGAAGTACCAGTACTGACTGTAAGGACCGTTCCACTGCCATTGCAGACCTAAATCTACGCTGTTGAAATCATCCGATTCCTTAGGTTGGAAGTTACCGCTTGATGGCAGGTTGGGCTTTTTCCATTGCTGAACAGGATCTCCGCAGCCATCACCATCCTTGTCGTCTCCGATGACAAGCCAGTCGTTCACCCATTTGGCTGGTTGCAGATGAACTACACGTCCGTAGGCGTGCTTATCCTGGAAGTGGAGGAACCAGTCTTCACCATTCTGGGTATCTACCCAAGCACCCTGGTGAGGACCATTCACCTTCTTGTTCTTTCCCTGTGCCATACCTACATATTCCTCGTAAGGACCAAATGGATTCTTGGAACGCAGTTCTACCTGCCAGCCATACTTCACTCCGCCCGCAGGACTCATGATGTAATAATAGCCGTTGCGCTTGTAGAACTTGGTACCTTCGATAGTAGGCTGATTTTCGTGTCCATCATATACGATGCGTGAAGGACCGATAACCTTGGTGCCGTCAGGTGACATCGGAGCAACGAAGAGCACTGACTTGATGCCGGCTCTTGAACCGGCGCATCCATGCGAAAGATAAGCCTTGCCGTCTTCATCCCAGAGAGGGCAGCAGTCGATAAGACCTTTTCCCTTCATCACCCAGGTGATAGGTTCCCACGGACCACGAGGGTCCTGTGTCTTGGTCATGAAGAGTCCCTGGTCTGGATCACCGCAGTAGATATAGAACCATCCGTCATGGTAGCGGATGGATGGTGCCCATACGTAGTTACCATGCTGAACCTTCTTGCGCCAATCCAGTTCGGTGCCCTGGTATTCAGGCAAAACCGGATAGTCATCGAGTAGGGCAGCACCGATAATCTCCCAGTTTACCAGGTCGGTGCTGTGCAGAATCTGCAAGCCTGGGAAACACTGGAAGGAAGAGGAAGTCATATAGTAGTCATTGCCCACACGGCATACGTCAGGGTCTGAGTAGTCGGCGTCAATAACCGGGTTGCGGTACATTCCGTTCTTCAGGTTCGGATTCCATGTCTTGGATACCGCTTTCTGGGCATTCACGCTCAGTGAAGAGAGCGGAGAACTCAATGCGATGGTGGCGAGAATGCACAGGAGTGAATGCGATTTTATTTTCATTGTTATCGATGTTTAAATGAATTATTTAGCTACGTATTTCTTGTTGTTGTAGATATAGATGCCTTTTTTGAGACCTTGCAGGTCTTCTGCCTTGGCATTGAGCTTTACCATGCGACCGCTGAGGTCGTAAATGTTGTTATTGTTTACCTTGGCGGTTAAAACAACATTGTTGATACCTGAACTTGTTACCTTTACACCTTTCAGTGTGATAACCCAAGCGGCTTGTGCATCTTGTGGTGTGAAGGTAAGAACGCCAGTAGCAGGAGTGTCAAGTGTAATATCAAACTTTGTGCTCGTATCCGTTTGGGTTGAACGGCTAGGGAATACGTATTTGTCGCTGGCAAAGGTTGTTCCGTTCAGCTCGCCGAGATAGCAGGTCTTGTTGTCTTCATTGGCATATCCTGCAAATCTAGCCGATGTAATGGTAATATTCTCAGGCAGATTGATGGTAAACTGTACGCCCTTGCTATACTTGATGGTATTGCTTTTGGCTGTAGCGTAACCTTTGCTGCTCTCTATGCTGCAACCGTTATTGAACGTCCATGGAGATGGATCTGTGCTTGAAGAAGTGCTGGTTGATGCATCCAGAATATAGCTTACTTCTGTTGTCTCACCTGGATTGGGAGTGGGATTTGGATTAGTACCTGCCCCTGTAGCATCACACTGGTCGTCTACTGTAGAATCGTACTGGCGAATCCAGAGTTTGCCAGACTGGCATGTAATCTTAGAGTTGTTCTTGAATACGAGATTATCTACGAAGCGGATATCGATGCCCTTCTTGGCTGAAATCTGCACGTTGTCGAGAGTCACGTTCTTGATGTGGCTCTCAGGGCGGCCAATCAGGAAGATAGCGTTACCTTCGCAAACATCTGTTGTCTTCACGTTCTGAAGCAGAATGCCGTTGTAGGTTGGGGTAGTACTATCAAGAGCTCTTGCATTTGCCTTATCTACGGCAGGATCGCTGTTGTAGTTCTTGTCGTAGTAGCAATCGATAGAGAATGGGTTCTTCACCTTGGTCATGGTGAAGTTGGTGAACTTCCAGTCCTCCTCGCCACCGCCACGCAGCGTACCGCCACTGTTGATACCCGTCTTCATGCGGATACCGGCAGTTGTACCATTCATGGTGATGTTGTCGAACCATATATGCTTGATGTTCTTGGTGAAACTACCGATAGAAGCACCATGTCCTGTACCAAAGTCGCAGTTCCAGACATGGATATACTGTGCATTGTCATCGCAAACTACGTTATCATCACCTGTACTGATGTTGCAGTTATAGATATTCATGTGGTGTCCCCAGATAGAGATACCGTCTGTGTTATGAGAAGGCTGTTCAGTCTTGGTTTCAGAAGAAGGGTTATAGATGGTTACATCATGAACAGTACCATTGCTGGCACCATTGCTGTTACTCAAGGTGATGTTGACACCCGGAGTATTCTGAACCTTGAGATTGCGAATCAGGAATCGGCTGCCTTTCTCGAATCGGATCATGGCTCCAGGATTGAAAGTCTCCTTGTTGTCGCGAGCCTTCCACCAGCGGGTTCCCTGTCCGTCGATGATGGAAGTTTCACCTTCGCCCTCTATAACGATGTCGCTCTGGTTCTTGTTCTTACAACCGATAAAGAGCGTTTTGTTGTTAGGTGCCTTACCATATTCAACGAGTTTCAGAGTCGCTCCTGCGCAAAGGTGGAGCACAGTCTTTGACTTGATGCTGAGTACCTCGGTCTTGCTTGTCATCTGATCTGTACTACCAAACATCCAGGTACCGGCAGGAATCACGACCATACCACCTGTTGTAGGCACAGCATCAAGTGCTTTCTGGATAGCCTTGGTGTTGTCTCCTGCCGTAGTGGAAGCACCATAATCCTTGATGTTGAACGTGTTTTCCGAAGTGATGGTTGGCAACTGTGGCAGTTCTACGGCAGTCCATCCTTTTGGAGTGTTCTGTGCGTTCTGCTCTGCTGTGATACCAGCGAAAGTTTGTGCTTTAGTGAACATTGGCAGAGCCATGAGCGCAGCAAGCACGACTGTCTTAATGATTGATTTCTTCATTTCTTCTTAGGTTTATTTATTTTATTATTTTTGAATTCTATAAGATTTTCTGCAAAGTTACGACATTTTTGCTTATCGCATGCAGATAGTGAATGAAAAAGTACGAAAACGATTACGTATACCTTGCCGATAGAACCAAAAGAAAGACCGTATCCGTCGGGAATCATCTCCATAGGATACGGTCTTAAACCTAATGATTAACGTATGTCCTGATAAGTTTTCTTATCAACATAATGACTTTGATTAGTAACCAGGATTCTGGTCGGCTAATGTCAGCTGGTCATTGGCATCAATTGCAGCCTGTGGGATAGGGCGAAGAAGCTTCTTGCCGATATACTGGGCAGCCTTGTCTCCCATCTCATGGTTATACTTGGTGCAACGTGTTACCAGGGTCTGTGTTCTGCGAAGATCCATCCAGCGTGCCTCATTACCGAAGTTCTCGCATGCATTCTCATCAAGGATGTCATCGATTGTGACAGTTCCTGTAAGTGCAGGAAGGCCAGCGCGCTGGTGAACCTCGTTGAGTCTTGCCAATGCCTTAGGGTTATCGCCAGCCTTCAGATAAGCCTCAGCTGCTACGAGATACATCTCTGGCAAAGTGATGATATGGATGTCGCGATAGCAGGTGTTCTTTTCTGTCTTAGCAGTCTTGCTGTCGTCAAACTTTTTGCATGGACTGGAACCATATACCAGTTGCTGGTTGTCGTAGTAGTCCATATCTTTGCCATCCATATTCTGTGCTTCCTTGGTTTGTGAATCCATAGGAATGCGGTAGGTGTTTGCTCTGTTTGCAGGATCTATAGCCTTCCATGCTTCAAAGTCGGCATCTGTTTCATACCATGCAGAATAGTATCGCGTTACTGGCTTACCTACCAGACTCTCACCATTCTTGTACCAGGTCCAGTAACCGGTACCTGCAGCATTTCCCTTGTTTATATCTGGCAATTCCTTCATGAAGGTAGCATCGTAACGCTGGTCACCCTTCTTGAAGCAATGCAAGGCATAGAGGGTTGGTACATAGCTGGAGGTTGTAGCCTTGATGTTATCCTCGTTTCCACCCAGATAGTTGCAGTAGTAACCGCTCCATTCTGTACCACCTGATGTTGTATTGTTGGCTGTAGCCAAATCATACTCCACATCCCAAAGGAACTCTTCGTTGTCATCGCCCGATCCGTCTGCCTTCCAGAGCTTGGCAAATGGGGTAGTCAGTTTTCTGCCTGCAATCACCTCATCGGCAAGAGCTGCTGCCTTGGAGAAGTAGTCTTGTTTGTTGAGGTCCCATGCTGCAGAAAGGTAGGTCTTGGCAAGGATCGCCTTGGCTGTTTCCTGGCTGATTCTGCCGCCACCCTTGGTAGCTGTAGAAGCTTGGAGCACATTCTTGCTGATAACTTCTTCGAGCTCGCTGATGATATAGGCGTATACATCTTCAGGAGAAGACTTAGGATATCCTGTGTCTGCTGTGGTGAGGAAGTCCTTCATGATAGGCACACCACCGAAGTTGTTTACCAGAAGATAATACTCGTAGGCTGCCAATACACGGGCTTCGCCTATCAGCTGACTTTTCGTCTTGTCATCAACTTGGGCTGTCTGTGCATAATATGACACAGAGTTGGCTGCACGTATACCTGAATAGAGGTAAGTATAGAGATTCTTGATATCCGTATTTTCTGGAGTCAAGGTCTCGTAAGTGTTCAATGCCTCGTTCATCTTGTTACGGGCATCGGCATACATGTCTGTACCTGCTGAGAAACAGCTAGTGAACAGAGGTGCTGCATAAACGTTTTGCAGATGCTGATAGGCATCATTGACGAGGTTGTTTAATCCCTCTTTTGTCGCAAAACTCTGTTTAGCAGTTACATTCGACTTGTTGCTGGCATCCAGGAAGTCGCTGCAACTTGTCATGGTTCCCATGCAGCAGGCCGCCAATACTACGCTATATAATATCTTTTTCATAATTGTTTACTTCATTTAATGAGATTAGAACTTAAGATTTACACCAAACTGGTAGGTTACAGATGATGGACCGCCATTCTGCAGATTCTGTGATGCCCACTCTGGGTCGAAGCCCTTGTAGTTGGTGAAGCAGAATGGGTTCAGAACGTTTACATAAACACGGAGATTTCTGATACCTGCCTTGTTTATTACGCTCTTAGGCAATGTGTAACCCAGGGTAATGTTCTTAACCTTGGTGAAAGAGGTCTTCTGATACTGGAAACCTTCTCCCTTGGCTGAACCCTTGTCACCGAAGTAACCACCCATCGAAGTATCGCTGTTGTTTGGATAAGGATACTTTCCGTAGTGGGTCTCTGTGGCGGTTGTAATCTCACCTGTTGCATGATCGATGATTGGTGCTCCCTTTGGTATGTAGTAATCCAGTTGCATGTGGGCATTACCACGGTCGCCATACTTCATATACTTCTCATGGAAGTAGCTGCGTGACCAGAATCCGCTCTTTGTATAGAACATGATAGAGAAGTCGAAGCCCTTGAAGTAAACATTGGTAGTGAAACTACCGGTCCAGCGTGGATCGGTACAACCATAAATCTGCTTATCGTTGTCGTCAATCTTACCGTCATCGTTCCAGTCGTTTACTGCCATCTGACCTTCATACCACTTATACTTAGTGCCATACTTCTCGTAGAATTCCTTCAGGGTATAATGCTTGTCACCATTCATGGTGTGCATGGTTACACCCTTGTCGGTGATGACATCGGTATGGGTATAGTCACGGAGTACATTCAGTGGTTCGCCGATAAACCAGTTGTTGGCTACCTCATCAACCTTACCATTACTCAACTCCTTAATCTTGTTCCAGTTGCGGGAGAAGTTTACATTCGCACTCCAGGAGAAGTCTTTCTTGTTGATGATGTTAAAGTTCAAACCGAGTTCAATACCTCTATTCTGGACAGAACCTACATTGAAGGTTGAAGTCTTCTCACCAGTTTCGATAGGCACTGAACGTGACATAATCTGACCATCAGAAAGACGGTTGTAGAAGTCGGCTGTTACATTGATGCGGTTTTTCAGGAAACTCAGGTCGAGACCT
>ERZ779665.115-NODE-115-length-15390-cov-1.89521_pt1 | contig 15390 bp, 13 predicted proteins | sample MGYA00511463_ERZ779665 | MGnify/ENA primary metagenome ERZ779665 (study PRJEB29588, sample SAMEA2155373) | human gut metagenome | biome: human gut; feature: human-associated habitat; material: faeces | place: Denmark | collected 2008/2010 ... | reverse complement strand
AGTAAGCGGACGGCGTTTGAGTTTAACGATACGGATGGAACATGGTCGGCAGATATTCTGCGCGTGGATGCGCGGTTTATCAGTCTGATCAAATGGCTCGGCGATAACCGGATTCCAATCCGTCTGTCCGGACAGAATATGGAGGATGGCTATGCCGTCTATAAGATCCGGGAGACTGCATATGGCGGTGCAACAAAGTTGTCCGCCGAAGATGGGTTCCTGCAGTTTATGATCGAGCGCCTGCTTGCAAGTAGTGCGGCAGAGGAAGTCGAGGAGGACGAGGACGCGGACGAAGTCGGCGATGAGATGAAGCTCACAAGTCTGCAGAGCATTTCTGATTTCATGATGTGTGCAGGTAAGACGATGCCGGACAATATCCGTCTGTGGGCACGGCGGAATCTTGCAGTTGCTCGTTCGAGTGAGGTGTCACAGGAGGAACGCAGACATGCACAGCGTGCACTTTCCATCATGTTGAACGTACAGTGGAAGAGCAATTACTTCGAGGCAATCGATCCGGTATGGGCGAGAAAAATCTTAGATGAAGAGCTGTATGGACTAGAACGTGTAAAGCAGAGAATCATGGAGACGATCATCCAGATCAACCGGACACATACATTACCGGCGTATGGACTTCTTCTGGTAGGACCGGCAGGAACCGGAAAATCTCAGATTGCATATGCGGTAGCAAGGATTCTGAAACTGCCTTGGACAACACTCGATATGAGCTCGATCAAAGATCCGGAGCAGCTTACTGGAAGTTCCAGAATCTATGCGAATGCCAAGCCGGGAATTATCATGGAAGCGTTCTCGAATGCAGGTGAATCGAATCTGGTATTTATCATCAACGAGCTGGATAAGGCGGCATCCGGCAAGGGAAACGGAAACCCGGCGGATGTGCTTTTGACGCTTCTGGATAACCTTGGATTTACAGATAATTATATGGAATGTATGGTGCCAACGACAGGAGTTTACCCGATTGCAACGGCAAACAACAAGGAAGATATCAGTGCACCGATCATGTCGAGATTCGCGGTGATTGATATTCCGGATTATACATTTGAAGAAAAGAAGATTATATTCACGAAGTTCGCAATGCCGAAGGTACTGAAGCGCATCGGGCTTCGGGAAGAGGAGTGTGTTGTGACAGATGCGGGCTTAGATGCGGTGATCCATCAGTTTGAGAATACGACGGGAATTCGTGATATCGAGCAGGCGGCGGAACATCTGGCAGCAAATGCCTTGTATCAGATCGAGGTAGAGCATGCAGGGCATGTGGTATTTGATGCTGCACAGGTAGAGACGTTGTTTGCATAATGGGATAGAGGAAAACAGGGAGTTTAATAAAAAATGTGTGAAAAGTTGGAGTTCAATGAGAAGTACAAAGCATTTACAGAAGTCTTGCACCGGGAGGTTCAGACCTTCGAACAGTGTGAGGAAGATGTGGTGCAGGCACTTGCGATTGTTGCAGACGATCTGAAGCTTGGCAAAGTGAAATATGAGCTGGATGCTCCGGTATCTAAGATCCGTCCGCACGGGGAGCATCGGGTTGGAAAATTATTTGATAATCAGAAGGGGGCATATGGAAAAGCAAAGCATCAGGTATTTGTACTGCCGGATGGCGGAACAATGACGTTTTCCGTTTATCCGTGTGAGGATGTGGACTACTCAAAGGAAGAACAGGATACGCAGCAGATTTTGCTGAAGGAGATATATATTCAGTTTAGCCGTGTTATGATGCAGGGATTACTGCGCGGCGTATTGCTGACGGATATGGCAACCGGTGTTGCGAATCCGGAGGCGTTTATGCAGTTTATTGGCAAACAGTTAGCGACCGGACAGATTCATACATACACGGTATTTTTCTTCAATGTTCATAATTTCAAATATGTGAATAAGATTTTCCCTTATGAAGAGGGGGACGTTATATTACGCAATTACGCCGGAATGGTGGATAAGATGTTGCTGGATGATGAGATTGTCGCGCGTCTGGGTGGCGATAATTTTGTCGCGTTGGTGAAGAATGAACGGAGTGAAATTATTTTATCGAAGCTCCAGAATCTCCGGCTGTATCATCGGACCGAAATCAAGGAAAAAGAGTTTGTATTCGGGGCGACGATCGGTGTCGGTAAGCTGGAAGATATCCGGGCACCGCGTGATGTTATGGCACGCGCAAGTATTGCATATCAGGCTGCCAGACAGAAGGGCAGCGGAACGGTTGCATTTTATTCGACAGAGATCCAGAATAAAATAATGGAGGCACAGGGAATCATTGCAAGCTTTCTTCCTGCGCTCGAGGCACATGAATTTGTGGTCTATTATCAGCCGAAGGTCGATGTCAATACGAACAAAATCTGTGGTGCAGAAGCGTTGGTACGTTGGATGCATGAGGGCAGACTGATTCCACCAGTGCAGTTTATTCCACAGCTTGAGCGGGAAGGAAGCGTGTGCAGGCTTGATTATTATGTATTGGAAGAAACATGTCGGTTTATCCGCAAGCGGCTGGATGAAGGAAAAAAAGTTCCGTGTATCTCTGTGAATTTCTCCAGAAGACATCTGGAGGAAGATTATCTGGTGAAAAAGATTGTCAATGTGATTGACAAGTACGGTATCGATCATGGTTATATCGAGATTGAGCTGACAGAGAGTGAGGATTTTCAGAACTATGAGATTATGTCGGAGATTGTCGATGGACTTCGCAGCGAAGGTATCGCAACTTCAATTGATGATTTTGGAACCGGTTATTCATCCTTGAACATGATCAAGAAGGTAGATCTGAATGTGATTAAGATTGATAAGTCATTTATTCCAATGGAGACAGAATATCCGGGCAAGGAGACGGACATGGTAATGTTTGTCAGTATCGTTGATCTGGTGCGCAAGCTCGGGAAGAAGACGATTGCAGAAGGGGTAGAGACGAAGGAACAGTTACGGTATTTAAGACAGGTTGGCTGTGATATTGTGCAAGGATATGTATTTGATAAGCCGATGCCGGAAAGCGAATTTGAAGTACGGCTGGAACAGGGATATAAGGATGAGGAGTAACGATGGGTAGTGAAGAAAAACGATATGCATTATTGATTGATTCGGATAATGTATCTGCCAAATATATAGATACAATCTTTGATGAATTGGCGGACCGTGGTATGGTAACGGTGCGAAGAATCTATGGGGACTGGGCGCGAAGTGTCAATGGATGGAATCGAGCAACTTTGCTTCGAAATTCCATCGTTCCGATCCAGCAGTTCGCCTATACCCAGGGTAAGAATGCGACGGATTCGGCGATGATTATTGATGCGATGGATCTGCTCTATACTGGAAATCTGGATGGATTCTGCCTGGTGTCGAGTGACAGTGATTTTACCCGGCTGGCAGAGCGTCTGCGAGAGGCTGGTAAGGAAGTAGTCGGCATGGGTGAGAACAAGACGCCGGAAGCATTTGTCAAGGCGTGTACGAGCTTCAAAATGCTGGATGCGCTCATTCGCGAAGATATCTCACAGGTCACGGATGAGAAAAATGTTGCGAAAGTATCAACCGAGAAAAATGAAAACAGCTCGAATATTACAAGCATTAAGTCTATTCAGAAGGTAATCTATGATATCATTGATGGCAATGCTGATAATAATAAACTGACGCATGTCGGCGAGATTGGAAGCAAATTACAGGCGCGTTTCTCTGATTTCGATGTGCGGAATTATGGGTACTCGAAGCTTACAACATTTATAAATGAGGCATTTGGTAATTTCGAGGTCATTTCCCAGAATCGTCAGAATTATGTGAAGATTATCGATGATGTTGTACCGAAGAGGGAAATTGAGGAGCAGATTATTCAGATTCTGAAGAAGAATCCACAGAAGAACAGCAATATGGGACTCTTAAACAGTACGTTAAAAAATGAGAACCGGAATTTCAGTATCAAGAAATATGGATACAGCAAATTTTCCAGCTTCCTGAAGAGCTTTGGCTGTTTTAAGATTGATGGAGATAAGGTGTCGCTACAGTAGGCGGGTATATATGCTATATATGAGAGCAGAAGTGAACGATACGGATGAAAGCGAAAAATAAGCATAAGGAGACGACATATGGGCAAATCCGGAATGAACGAAATCGAAGAAGATACAGCAAAAGAGACTGGGATGCAAGAACAGGGCAGGAAGAACAAACACAAAAGGAATAAAGATAAAGGACAGAAGCTTTCTGCCCGCGATGTAACAAAGCTTCTGAAGTGGGTGATCATCTTAGCGGTCGTAGTTATTCTGGTTGTGGTTGGCTATAAGCTTGCAAAGCAGCTTGGATGGTTCGGGTTGAAACCGAAGGTAGAGACGACGATCCTTACAAGCAGCCAGCTAGAACAGGTGTTGCAGATAGATGATTTATCAGTCTGTGAGATTACCTACAACGGTGTGGCAGAGGTGCCGCAGAAGAATCATCCGACGAAGGTTGCCTACTATGTCTCTTATGAGGCCGAAGTGAAGGCAAGTATCAACATGGCAGATATTGATGTTCAGATCGATGACAATGTCGGAGAAGGGCAGGCGAAGAAAATCATTGTGACGCTGCCGCAGTTGCAGGTCAAGCAGATTGATGTCGATATGGCTTCGCTTGACTATATGTTTGTCAAGAAGAGTGCGAACACGGCAGATGTATCCGAGGAAGCGTATGCGGCATGTATCGCAGATGCAGGTTCTGAATGCCGGGGAAATGAAGTGTTCTTACAGATGGCGAAAGAAAATTGTGAGAATACAGTCAAGGCACTGCTCATGCCGATCATAGAGAATCAGGATGAGTCGTATGAACTGGTGATTCAGTAGGGGACGAAGGAGGAGAAACAAATGAAGAAATTAAAAAAATTCGTAGTCCTTTGTCTTGCAGTTATTATGCTGTTCACTGCATGTGGAAAAAAAGGTGAAGAAGTAACGAAAGAATTGAGCATTACGCAGATGCAGACAATCTGTGAGCTGGCAACACTCAAATGTTATTATCATAATGTGGCAAAGCTGACGAAGGAAAAGGAAGTTCTGTGGTGGGATACATCGGCAGAGCTTTGGATCGAGTATTCCGGCATCGTAAAGCTCGGTGTGGACATTGCGAATCTGGATATGCAGGTAGATGGCGATCAGGTAACGATCACGATGCCAAAGGCAGAGGTGCTTAGCTGTCAGGTGGATCAGACGTCGTTAAATGAAGACTCCTATTACACAACCCGTGAAGGACTTGGCGCAGAGAAGATCAATGCGGACGATCAGACGGAAGCAATCAAGACTGCACAGGAAAATATGCTGGAGAATGTCCAGTCGGATGAATCCCTGTTGCAGCAGGCGCAGCAGCGGGCACAGGAGCTGTTAGAGCAGTATGTGAAGAACGTCGGTGATGCGATGGGCAAAACGTATGAAGTGAGTTTTGTGATTGCGGACGAAGCCGGAACTAATACAGTAAGTACAGATGAAAGTGATAATTGATAGGAATGAAAAAGAGCCGTTGCGATTGCAACGGCTCAAGTTCTTTGAGGGGAGGGAGTTTCGATTTATGTTAATCCTCGTCCTCGACCTCTCTACGCAGATAAATTAGTTTTCGGAATGCTGGTACGATCTGTGCAGCAACGACTGCTTTCACAAGATCAAGTGCAATAAAAGGAAGAAAACCGGCTACAAAAGCAGCCTTGATACTGCAACCTGATGCGATCATAATCCAGAGAGAACCGACTGCATCAACGAGAACAGCGGATAACATAGCGACAATAGTATAACGGATACGATTGTACTTCTTTCCGCGAAAGATCGGAATCAAAATGGCGATGAAGATAAAGGCGAAGGAAAAACCGCCATATGTGCCAAATAAATATCCCGGACCTGCCTGTCCACCAACGAATACCGGAACACCGACCAGTCCGAGTAACATCCAGATCAGTCCGATGAAGAAGGATTCTGCAAGTGGAAATACAAGTGCAATCAGGGTGATTACAAAATTCAAAAGAGTGATGTGTGTTCCGTTTGGCAGCGGGATGCTGATATAAGCGGATACACACAGGATGGCTGCGAAAAGTGCCATCATGACAATTGAGTAGGTTGAAAATTTGCTTTTTGTTTTTGTGTCCATTTCTTTTTCTCCATAGTTTCTGTTATAATAGCCATGCTATTGTTGAATTCATAGCAGGTACATGATGTAGAATAGCAGATGAAAATAAGAATGTCAACCTAAAATGGATAGAAAAGTTGACATTGTAAACTTTGGGAAATATAATAGGAAACATTGAGTGAGAAAATGAAGAACAAATTTGAAAAAATATTTGAACAACTGGCTGATTTTCATATGCTTGATGGATACGATGGTTGGATGATCGGGGCGTGTGTGTATGCGCAGCGGGGAGCGGCAGGAGAACGCGTATCAGGCACAGAATTTGGCTGTGGGAATGATCTGACAGTAGTTCAAAATCAGAAAATCAAAATTCAAAATTCCTGCAAGTCCGAGATTGTGAAGGAAACTGCAAGCTTTGCGGTTATGCGGAATCAGATGCAAGAGGATGGAATCGTGTATCAACTGGAGTTGCATGTAGTGAAACCGGAGGTGCAGGGGGCAGTTACTAGCAAACAAGCAGGTATGGAAAAAAATATGGCCATGAATGTCGAGAAATCAAAGCTGGAAGAACAGCGGATGAATCTACACCATTCGGTCGGAACGGAAGAAAACGCGGACACAGGCGGGGAAAAAACGTTTTCATTTACGCATTCCGATATCCTTCGATTTGTGGATGCCGTAGGCGATACGAATTCGATTCACCGGACGGCGCATGCGGTTGTGCCGGGGCTTTTGATGGTGGAGAGGATGCTTGATATGTGGATGAAAAAACAGCCGGAAACGGAAACTGATGTAGAGTTGCAGGCGGGAATGAAGAACGAGATGCAGGTAGGTGTGCAGGTGGAAACGCAAAATGAGATGCAGGCGGGAATGCCGGATAGCAAAACGTTTATTTGCAGATTCCGTTTTGAAAAACCGGTATATGTAGATGAGAAGCTGCAGGTGGAGGCAAGAACCGAACGCGGAAAGCAGATCTATGAATGTAAACGAGAGGATAGGGAAATCGTATGGAACATGCGTATATTATAGACGGGCGCCGCAGCTATATCGGTGTCGAAAATGGAATGTATAAACATCTGCCAGCCGAGGTGCTTGCGGCGGAGGTACTCTGTGCGCTTGTACCGGAAGATGTACGTCAGACTGTCGATGAGGTGATCGTCGGAAATGGAGTTGGAGCCAGTGGAAATATTGGCAGACTGGCAACGCTTACGGCACATTTCCCACAGGCGGTTCCCGCGTACACAGTGGATATGCAGTGTGGATCGGGATTGGAAGCACTGACGATTGCCGCGGCGAAGATCCGAAGTGGACAGGCAGATCTGATTGTGGCAGGTGGCGTGGATAGTTCGTCAACGGCACCGCGACGTGCGTATAACCGGAATCATCCGGACTATGAACGCTATGGAGGCGAGGAATCCTTTTATTCCGTCGCAAAATTTGCACCGGGCGAGCATGATCCGTATGCGATGATCCGCGGCGCAGAGCGTGTGGCACTGGATGTGCAGATGACCAGACAGGAATTAAATAAATGGGTATTACGTTCACATTCTCTCGCAAAACAGGCAAGAGAAGCTGGCGTGCTAGAACCATATCTGGTCGGCGTGCAGGGGGCAACTGCAGACGCGGGTATCAGGGATCGCATAAGTGAACGATTCTTAGATAAGCTACCACCGCTTTTGCCGGACGGAGCGATACTAACAGCCGGAAATACATGCTTGATGCATGATGGTGCGGCATTTTTGATGGTGGCATCGGAGCGGTATGTAAAGGAGCATAATCTGACACCGCTTGCGGAAATCGTTGATTCCGTAACGGTTGGCGGGAACCCGGACAAAAGCCCGGAGACAGTAATACTTGCCATTCAGCGATTACTTGCCAAGACGGGACATACGGTGGAAGATATCGCGGTATTTGAATGTAATGAGGCATTTGCAGTAATTGATGAGCTTTTTGCGCGTGCCTATCCGGAAGCAGTTGACCATTACAACCGGTATGGTGGGGCTCTTGCATATGGACATCCATATGGCGCCTCAGGCGGTATTATCACGATACATGCATGCCGGGCGTTGCAGGAGACACCGGGCTATGCAGTATGCAGCATTGCGGCAGCGGGTGGTATCGGACATGCGCTGTTGCTGCGGGCGGGAGGAATGTAACATGCAGTATATGGATTATCTGACAAAACAACCATCGGACAAAGACGCAATCATCATCAATGGTGATTGCTATACATATGGAAAGCTCTATGCACTTGTGCAGGATGCACGCGCGCGCCTTCCGCAGGTTGCAGAAAAACATCTGTATCCGATTTGGGAGACCGGAATCCTGAAACAGTTGGTTTTATTTCTGGCGTGTGCGGGAACAAATCAGGTACCAGTTATCGTGCCGGCGGACAGCAAACTTGAAGTAACAGATCCGCTGTTTGATACGCCCGTGCCGGAGCGCGCGGTAATGGCAGTGATGACATCCGGAACAACCGGGATTCCGAAGATTTTATTCCGAAGCTTTGAAAGTTGGGCGGATTTCTTCGCGATACAGAATGCGGTGTTTGGCGTGGATGCGGACAGCCGGCTGTTCGTACAGGGAAGCCTTGCATTTACCGGGAATCTGAATCTCTATATGGGACAGCTTGCGGCAGGCGGCACGCTGATTGCGGAGGATGTATTCCTGCCGGGCAAATGGGAGCAGGTGATGGCGCACGAAAGGGCGAACGGTATTTACCTGATTCCGTCCAAGTTACTTATGCTGCCTCGCGTATTTAAGGGTGTAAATGCGAATATCCGCACGATCATTTCGGGCTCGCAGAGCCTTGGGCGAAAGGATGCGGAAGTGTTGAAGAAGATATTTCCGAATACGGAGATTACATTATATTACGGTGCGAGCGAGCTGAATTATATCACGTACGTGAAGTCCGCGGATATGACGGAAGAGCGGAACCTGATCGGTAAGCCATTTCCGGGAGTGCGGGTGTTCATACAGGATGATGAAATGTACGTGGACAATGCATTTCACGTGGAGAATATTACCGTGCCGTATTCGCTGAAGGATAGCGGGCGGATGGATTTGCAGGGGAATTTCTATTTCCTTGGACGGACGGATGATATCGTTGGCGTGCGTGGACGCAAGGTGTCGATGATGAAGATTGAAAATGCGTTGGAGGAAGTCGCCGGTATCACAGAGGCGGCGGTCGTTCTGCTTCCGAAGGAAAAGGATGCGGACATGCCGGCGGAGATCGTGAGTGCATTTGTGACGGTGGAAGGCACGGACGTGCCAGAGAATCTGCGGCAGCAGTTGAAGGGAAAGTTGGCGGATTTTGAGATTCCGAAGCGAGTGATTGCGCTGGAGGCATTGCCGAAGAACACAAGTGGGAAAGTGGATAAGGCGCGGTTAAAGAAGATGTGGATAGAGCAAGAACCACAATAAATTTATTTCACAGTATGGAGGACCGGACGGTGATACGGGCAGAACAAGTAAGATTTCAATATAAAAAGCGGGATGTCGATGGAAACGTGATTGCGACGGAGGAAATCTTAAAAGGTGTAGATATTACAATTAAAAAGGGTGAATTCATCGCGTTGCTTGGCAGAAATGGTTCCGGCAAGACAACGTTTTCGAAGCAGTTAAATGCAATCCTTCGACCGTCAGAAGGTATGGTAACCGTAGATGAGATGGGAACCAGGGATGCGGAGAAGCTGTACGATATTCGCCAGCACGTCGGTATGGTGTTCCAGAATCCAGACAATCAGATGGTGGCAGCAAATGTGGAGGAAGAGGTTGCATTCGGTCCGGAGAATCTGGGTATGGAGTCAGATACCATCGTGGCACGTGTGAAGCAGGCACTCGAACAGGTGCGGATGTGGAAGCGGAGAAAGACGGCTCCGAATCATCTGTCGGGCGGACAGAAACAGCGGATTGCGATTGCAGGAATTCTTGCGATGCACCCGGATTATATTGTCTTAGATGAACCGACTGCGATGCTTGATCCGAAAGGGCGGAAAGAAGTGATGGAAGCATTACAGCGGTTGAATCAGGAACAGGAAATGACTGTGATTCTGATCACCCACGATATGGAAGAGGCGGCACTTGCGAGCCGGGTGATTCTGCTTGCGGACGGACAGATGCGATTTGATGGAAGGCCAGAGAAATTCTTCGGAGCGGATGCATTGCTTGCGGAGATGGGGATGGAGGCACCGCTTTCTTACCGGGTGAGGAAATTAATAGATAGTGATGTGTTCGAGAAAAAGATTGGAGATGCGAGAGTAGAGGAGGCTACGATTGACAAAAGGGAAAAAGTAGCAGAATATGATAAAACTGGAAGAGAATGGGAAGCAAGCTCTGAGCTGGTAGATAAGAAAAAAAACAAAAAGGCTGAAGCAGAGACAGATGAAAAAAATCAAGATCTCCTCTCCCTGCAACATGTTAGCTATATTTACAGCCCGGGAACAGCGTACGAGAAGGTTGCTTTAGACGACGTGAATCTGTCGCTTGGCAAGGGGGAGATTGTTGGACTTGCCGGACATACCGGTTCTGGTAAATCCACCATGATCCAGCTTTTGAACGGGCTTTTGAAACCGACTGGCGGAACGGTTACATTTGAGGGAAAGGATATTCATGCAAAGGGATATTCTGGGAATTATCTGCGCAGTAAGGTTGGCATGGTGTTCCAATATCCGGAGCATCAGATGATCTGCGATACCGTGTGGGAGGATGTCGCATTTGGACCAGGTAAGCAGAGCTTGACCGAGGAAGCATGTAATGCGCGCGTGGAGGAAGCACTTCGGTTTGTTGATCTGCCGGAGAAATATTATCAAGCATCGCCGTTGCAGTTATCGGGCGGACAGAAGCGGCGTGTGGCGATTGCAGGTGTGCTTGCGAGCCGGCAGCGGGATTAGACGCAGCAGGAAAGCGCGAAATATTCGACCGGATCCGGCGGATGAGCCGGGAGCAGGGAATCGGAGTTTTACTTGTCTCGCATAGTATGGAGGACCTGGCGGAATACGCAGACCGGATCATTGTGCTGGACGATGGAAAGAAGATATTGGATGACCGACCTGCAGAAGTATTTGCCGAGAGGGAAACGCTGGAAACCTGCGGGTTGGATGTGCCGGAAGCAGTGAAATTTGCCGATCGCCTGCGTGCGGAGGGGTATGCGATACCACAGACTGTGATACGGGAAGAGGAATTGCTGGAAACCCTGCGTGCCTGTGTGGGTGACAGTATGCAGGAATCAATGGAAAAGAAGTCACTGGACAGGGCGGATATGCAGGAAGTATCGGAAGAAAGATATTCTGACATGCAACGAGGAGATACGCTATGATTCGAGACATTACAATTGGACAATATTATCCTTCGGATTCCCCGATTCATCATCTGGACCCTCGTGTGAAACTATTTGCAACGCTGCTCTACATCATCAGCTTGTTTCTCTCCAAAAGCTTCGTGGTATTTGCTGTGGCAGGTGTGGTATTACTCGTCTGCATCGTGATATCGAAGGTTCCGTTTCGCTATATGATCAAGGGCTTAAAGCCGGTCTGGATTTTGCTGGTATTTATCTGTATCGTAAATGTATTCTTCGGAAAAGGGGATGTGCTGTATTTTCAGTGGAAGTTTATTCACATCTACCGGGAAGGAATTATGCAGGCGGTTGTCCGTGTCGTGCGGTTGATGGAGCTGATTTTAGGTTCGTCGCTTATGACATACACAACAACGCCGACCGAGCTGACGGACGGCCTGGAGAAAGCATTTCATCCGCTTACAAAGATTCATGTACCGGTGCATGAGATTGCACTCATGATGTCGATTACGCTCCGCTTCATTCCGATTCTGATCGAAGAGCTGGACCGGATCATGAAGGCACAGACGGCACGAGGCGTGGATTTCGAGGCAGGAAATGTGTTCCAGAAGTTGAAACGTACCGGACGGATTCTGATGCCACTTTTTGCATCTGCAGTTGGACGGGCGGGCGATCTGGCACTTGCGATGGAAGCACGTTGTTATCAGGCTGGCAGACCGAGAACGAAGATGTATCCGCTTCGATATGTACGTGCGGATGGCGTCGTGTATGTGCTGGCAATCGTATATCTGGCAGGGATGATCGTGTTGAAAGTAATGGTTGGATAATATAAAAACCTATTGACAAATAAAATAACACTGTTATAATAACGATGTTATGAAAAATAAAACAATATAAATAACAGCAACAACTAACGAAGAGAAGGAGTAGCTCATGCGACGTGAGACAGCCGGTGTGACGGAATCCCTGCTTCAGGCAGCGAAGGAAGAATTCCTTACCTATGGATTCCATGATGCGGATATCGGCGGCATGCGGAGTCAGTACCAATTCCATATATACCCGGTTTGGCGACAAGAGCGGACTTTTCACCGCAATCGTACAGGAAGCGGCAGATGGTCTGATGGAGATGTATATGCAGAGCATACAGAAGGCAACCGAGTGTCCGGACATGGATCATGCCATTGAAGAGGGCAACGAGGGAACCGATCAGGTATTGGCGTATATCTACCGGTATAAGGAAGAATTTCAGCTTCTGTTCTGCCATTCGGTGGGGACAGAATATGAAGATTACTTTGATAAGCTCGCGGCGATCGAGGAGCAGCATTACAACATATTTGCGAAACAGTATGCAAATGAGAATGCGACCGCGGATGAATTTTTCATCCACGTATTCTGCAGAACCGGCTGGCAGTATATCTATGAGGTGCTGACACACGACAAGCCATACGATGAGGCAGCAGCCTTTATGAAGAATGTACAAATCTTCAATTTCGCAGGTTGGAAATCAGTTTTTGGATTGGAATAACAGGCAGTGCATAGCGATGTGCACTGCCAAAAAAATCAAATATAGGTTAGTGAAAACTAACTTAAAATAAACGTTCAAGGAGGTTTTGTCATGAAGGCAAAAAAGCAAAGTGCATTGTCAAGACTTATGAAAATTGCCGGGAAGCATAAGTATTTTTCTTATGCATCCTGCGTCTTGGCAGCAATCAGTGCATGGGTTGCGCTGATTCCGTTTTATGATGTGTGGCGCATCATAAAGGAGGTCTTAGAAGTAAGACCGGACTATTCCAAAGCAACGCACATCACATCGTATGGATGGCAGGCGGTAGGATTTGCCCTGCTCGCAATGGTGCTTTATATCGGAGCTTTGATGTGCTCTCATAAGGCAGCATTCCGCGTGCAGACAAATATGCGTATCGCGATGATGAACCACATCATGAAGCTTCCACTTGGTTATGTGGAGACAGAGGGAACCGGAAAGATTCGAAAGATCGTTATGGATTCCTCCGCAGCGACAGAGACATTTCTGGCACACAACCTGCCAGATAAGGTCGTATCAAGAGCAACACCGATCGGGCTGCTTGTACTGATGGCAAGCTTTGACTGGCGTCTTGGTCTGATCAGCCTGATTCCTGCCGTATTCGCATTCCTTATCATGGGTACGATGATGATGGGACCGAAGATGGCAGAGGATATGAAGCAGTATCAGAACTCGCTGGAGACAATGTCCTCCGAGGCGGTAGAGTATGTGCGAGGCGTACCGGTCTTAAAGACATTTGGACAGACAATCTTCTCATTCAAACGGTTTAAGGCAGCCATCGATGAATATGAGAAATGGACGATCGATTATACGAAATCCATGATGATTCCGATGATCGGATTTACCGTATTCTGTAATGGTATTTTCGCCGCATTGATCGTAGCCGCTTATACATTAGGTGGAAATACGGTCACAGACAAATTTGTATTGAATCTGATCTTCTACATATTGGTGACTTCGGTACTCACAACAACGCTGATGAAGGTTGCGTATGCAGGCGAATCACAGATGCTTGTCGAGGATGCATTGAACCGAATGGACGAGGTATTAAATGCGAAGGAACTTCCGGAGGCAGCAAATAAGCAGACATCGAAGGATGCATCCATCGCGTTGAAGGACGTGACATTTGCTTACGATGAGGCAAAGGCAAATGCGATCGACGGCATCACGCTTTCCGTCAAGGCAGGTTCCCATATCGCGTTTGTTGGTCCGTCCGGTGGTGGTAAGACGACGCTGGCATCACTGATTGCAAGATTCTGGGATGTCAAGAGTGGCAGCATCGAGATCGGTGGTGTGGATGTGAAGAACATTGACAGCAAGGAGCTGATGAATCAGGTATCATATGTATTTCAGGATAGTAAGCTGCTTAAGACCTCCATTCTGGAAAATGTTCGTATGGGCAGACCGGATGCGACGGACGCCGAGGTAATGGAAGCGCTGGAGAAGGCGCAGTGCAGCGACATCATCGGGAAGCTTCCGGGCGGTGTGAACACGGTGATCGGCTCAAAGGGAACGTATGTATCCGGTGGTGAGATGCAGCGTCTGTCGATCGCACGGGCATTCCTTAAGAATGCGCAAATCCTGATCTTAGATGAGGCGACCGCATTTGCTGATCCGGACAATGAGAGACAGGTGCAGCGCGCATTTGAGAATCTGTCCAAGGATAAGACAGTAATCATGATCGCACATCGTCTGTCGACGGTGACAAATGCGGATCAGATCTACGTATTGAAGGACGGAAAGATTGCAGAGTCCGGTACACATGATGCGCTGGCAGCCAAGGACGGCATCTACACACATATGTGGAACGAATATAACAAGTCCGTGAACTGGCAGGTAGGAAAGGCAGGTGCAACCGCATGATCGAGAAATTGAAACATAAATACGCACTGTCCGAAAACGGTGCAAAGAACATGATAAAAGCGTTTGTGGCAGTCACAATCGCGAACCTTGTGCTGATGCTGCCGGTTGGGCTTCTGTATCAGCTTACCTCGTATCTGCTTGATGGCAAGGTGCCAAAGGATAAGCTTGGATTCTTCATCGGCGGAATCGTCGTAGTATTTTTACTTGTAGCAGTTACAACTTATTTCCAATATAACGCAACCTTCTTTTCCACCTATGTCGAAAGTGGTGTGCGTAGACGTGCGCTTGCTGAGAAGCTTCGCCGCCTGCCACTTTCCTTCTTCGGGAAGAAGGATCTGTCCGATCTGACGAATACGATCATGTCAGACTGTGCATTGCTCGAGACAGGAAGCTCCCACTGGATTCCGGAGCTGATCGGTTCGATGATCTCCACAACGATTATTGTAATTGGATTGTTGTTCTTCAACTGGAAGATGGCACTTGCCGCTGTATGGGTGATGCCGATTGCATTTATCATCGTACTGACTTCGAGAAAAGGTCTGAAGTCTGTACAGAAGAAGACAATGACATATAAGCTTTCCTGTCTTGATGGAATTCAGGAGGGACTGGAGACGATCCG
>ERZ779665.109-NODE-109-length-16098-cov-1.76663_pt1 | contig 16098 bp, 18 predicted proteins | sample MGYA00511463_ERZ779665 | MGnify/ENA primary metagenome ERZ779665 (study PRJEB29588, sample SAMEA2155373) | human gut metagenome | biome: human gut; feature: human-associated habitat; material: faeces | place: Denmark | collected 2008/2010 ... | reverse complement strand
GCCATATCTGCGTCAGAATAATTCGGTCCTTTCAATGCTTCGAGCTTCTTGGACGCCTCCGTGATTGATTTTTGTTTCTGGCGAACCGAACGTGGAATCCAGTCCATCTTCCGGATCTGGTCAAGAATTGAGCCACGGATACGAAGGCTTGCATACGTCTCGAACTTAATGCCTTTTCCATAATCGAATTTATCGATGGCGTCAATCAGTCCGAATATTCCATAGCTTACCAGATCATCGTATTCCACGTTTGCCCCAAGGTAGACGGCAAGTCTTCCTGCAACCAGCTTCACCAGAGAAACATATTCCATTATCAGTTCTTCCCGAACGGCTGTGGATTTGGAATGACTATATTCGATCCATAATCGTTCTTTTTTATCCAAGATTGCCATGTACAGCAACACCCCTTATTTTCCGTTATACGTGGTTTTGCGCATCCGTACCTTCTTCCTCCGGCGGTGCCTCCTCCATATCCACTTCTTTTACCTCTTCCATATTGCGGATCTTATCGATCAGCTTTAGTGCAATCGTCGCAATCACGTAAAATACGATGATCACGATCAGCAATATGATCAGAGAGCGTACAAGACTCCGTTCATATTTCATATTGAGCAGCCATGTAATAAGTGCCGCCAACAAAACAATAAACGCTCTTGCATTTTTATATTTGTCTTTCGTCTCCAACTATATCGTCTCCAACCTATATAATGTGTGTCTGCTTTCCGGCAGTCACTACGGTCAAATCTTTGGTTACCGGATCAAATACAATGGTACGTCCATAATTTAATCCAACATCCTCCGACACGATTTTGATTCCATACTGCTTCAGGACTTCCCGCACGGCTTCCACGTTTTTCTCTCCGATATTCCCCATTGCGGTATCAGAAGAAAACTGGAACATCTTCGCGCCACCGGCAATCTTGGCAATCATATTCTTCCGGCTGAGTCCCTGTTTTTCCAGTTCCTCCACCAGTGCCTGTATTCCGGTATCTGCGAATTTTAATTTATTCTGGTTCTGTCTGATCTTTGTACTGTCAGGAAGCATAATGTGAACCAATCCTGCAATATTTTTCGTACGCTCATATAATACAATCCCTACACAGGACCCAAGTCCAATGGTTGTAATCGTATCCCCCGCCATGCAAGTGTTCATATCTGCTATCCCAACCCGGATAACATCATTCAACGCCTGCACCTCCAATTCCAAGCTTCAAAAGCAACTGATCGAAGGAATGCATCTCTGAGATCAACATGATGTATCCATCAATCTCCTGATTGCCTGCTTTAAATCCAGAATTGATCAGCAGTGCCTTGTCACTTACCATGCCATATTCGATACATGGTACACTCAGAATCGCGCCTGCCATATCAATACAGATCTGCGGCTGGGAGTACCTTAGCTCCATCCCGGACAGGTTCTCTAACGATGCAACGTACGAACCGATCAGGATGTTCGCGATTTCTCCAATCGCAGACATTCCCATCTCGCTGTGCCAGTCCTGTGTCTGTCCAAGCAACACCTCGGACAAATGTCTGGCATCGTCTAATCCAAGCACAAACAAGATCATCGCATTGAACGAACCATGTAGCCGGCTTAATACGCCGACAACAGATGTCTCCGGTCCGCCAAGTGCATTCTCAAGTTCGTTAAAATCATATAATTTTACCGTTGGAGCACTCATGCTGAGTTTAGAAGACAACAGTACAGAAAGTGATGTCGTCGCATTTCCCGCTCCAATATTTCCAAGCTCTGTCAAGGCATCTTTTACCTGCTCCGATAACTGTTCGGTATGTTTTTCCATGGCATACACCTTTTCTTATTCGTTGTCAATATCTGCAATCAGCGCACCAATATTTAAAAGTGAGATCAGGGATTCGTTATACTTTCCTACACCAGTCAGATATGTACGTGTATCTCCACTCTCTGTTGCAATCTGCTCAATATCGTCATCCGTCAGGGTAACTACCTCACGCACCTCATCCACTAAAATACCTATTTTTGCATTTCCCTCTACCTTGAGGATCAGGATACGGGACGCATTCGTATTTTCCTTATCCGGCAATTCAAATTTCCGTCTGAGGCTCATAACCGGAACAACCTCACCACGCAGATTGATGATGCCAAGGAAGTACGGCTGTGCATGCGGAACTCTTGTAATCTTCTGCAGACGGACAATATTATCAATATAGGTAATATCAATTCCGTACTGTTCATTGTCAAATTTTAAAATAATATACTGCTTTGCGCTATTCGCTACTGCATTTCCATCCATGTATGTGCACCTCCCTTACACCAATGTGTTTGAATCAATAATTAAAGCAACTTCACCATTTCCAAGAATCGTTGCACCACTGATCATCTTTGGCACATGAATGTATTTTCCAAGTGACTTGATAACGATCTCCTGCTGACCGAGCAGCTTGTCGATCACAAGACCCGCCTGTTTGTCACCCTTCTTTACAATTACAACGATCTCGCCCTCATCCTCGATGGCATCCTCGTCCTTTTCAATCGGATCAATATCCAGAACCTCGTTCAGACGTACAAGTGGGATTACCGAACCACGCAGGTTGATAACCTCTTTTGTATGTACATAACGGATATCCTCCGGCAAAATCTCCTCAACCGTCACAATAGAATTTAATGGGAGTGCATACTTCTCGCCGGATACCTCTACCATCAATGCCTGAATGATTGCAAGTGTCAGAGGCAGTCTTACAATAAAGGTTGTTCCCTCACCAAGCTTTGATACACCCTCGACATCACCGCCAAGTCCCTCAATCTTGTTCTTTACAACATCCAGACCAACGCCTCGGCCGGATACATCGGAGATCTTCTCTGCGGTTGAGAAAGCAGGCATAAACAACAGATCAATTGCATCTTTTTCTGTCATATATTCTGCCTGTTCCTCTGTGATCTGTCCCTTCTCCAGTGCCTTGCGCTTGATCTTTTCTACATCGATGCCCGCACCATCATCGCTGACCTCAATGGTAACATTATTTCCATCCTGGTAAGCATCCAGACGAATCGTACCAACCTGTGGCTTTCCTAACTTCAGACGGTCAATCGTGGACTCCAGTCCATGATCGGCGGCATTTCGAAGCATATGCATCAATGGATCACCAATCTCATCGATAACCGTACGGTCAAGTTCGGTATCCTCACCAGTCATGATCAACTCCATCTCCTTGTTGAGCTTCTTGGAGAGATCACGGATCATACGTGGGAACCGGTTCACTACGCTCTCGATTGGAACCATTCGAACCTTCATAACCGATTCATGCAGATTCGTTGTGATACGCTCTAAGTATTCAATCTGTTCGTTGAAAGACTGATCCTGGGAGGAAAGGGTTCCTGTCACAGAGACAAGTCCATTCTTCGCAATAATAAGCTCGGACACCTGATTCATCAGATCATCCAGCTTCTCGATATCGACACGCACCGAACGATTGACAACCGGCTTTCCAGACTTGCCAGCTGGCTTCTTCTCTTCCTTCTTTTCAGGTGCAGCCGCCTTGGCAACTGTCTCCTCTGGCTTTTTTTCTTCTTCCTTTGCCTCTGTCTGCGCTGGTTCTTCTTCCTTCAGTTCATATTCCTCAATTACTGCCTCCTCGATCTCAGAGACATTCTCGATTGCTTTCTTTACTTCCTCCAACGATTTGTCAGAGATGATAAACATGGAAAAATCAAGGTCAAACTTTTCATCCTCGATATCCTGTACACTTGGTACGGATTTGATAATCTCGCCCTTGTTCTCCAACCCCTTAAATACAAGGAATGCACGTGCAGCCTTCAGCAGACAGGTTTCCTGAATATATACCGTTGTGGCATATACATGCATGCCCTGTGCCTTCGCCTCACTGATTGCATTCTTCTCGAAATCAGCCAATGGGATAGACAGATATTTTCTACGGTCACCGCCCTCTGGCTTTTTCTCCTCTTTGGTCTCTTCTTTTGTCGCTGCCGCCTGTGCTTCACCACTTCCTGCCAGACCATTCTGCAAAACAGCATTTAACTGTGCAATCAGCTCATCATTGTCCTCCGTACCTTCATCCGAGGTTTCAATGATGTTGGTCAGATATCCCTCTAATGCATCCAGACATTTGAATACGATATCAACCAGATCCGCATTGACGTTCATCTTTCCGTTCCGGATCTCAGAGAACACATTCTCCATATCATGTGTCAAGCGCTGCATACGCTTATATCCCATCGTTCCTGCCATTCCCTTTAATGAATGGGCAGCTCTGAAAATCTCATTTACCGTATCAACGTTCTCCGGCTCTGACTCCAATATCAGCACCTGATCATTGAGTGTCTGTAAATGTTCTTTTGATTCATCAATAAAAATCTCCAGATATTGACTTAAATCCATTCTTGCACCCCTACTTTCTTTGTTATCTCTTCCGCAATCTGCTGCAGATCACACACACAGTCACAAAGTCCGGCATCACGGATTGCCTTCGGCATTCCATATACGGTACTACTTGCCTCATCCTGCGCGATCACATAGACCGGCTTGTGCTTTGCAAGTTCCTGTGTGCCCTTCGTTCCATCTGCACCCATTCCGGTTAAAATGACACATATGATCTCGTCATATGATACATGACTTAAACTTGAAAGCATGACATTTCCACACGGTTTCAAGCCCCCGATTGGCGGTGTCTCATCGAAAAACACTTCACAGCCCTTCGCTGTTTCATGCAGTGCCAGATGGGTTCCACCCTTGGCAATGTAGACATGACCATTCTTTAATACATCGCCCTCTGCAGCCTCCTTCACAGATACCGCGCTCTGCTCGTTTAATCGCATCGCAAGTGTCTTCGTAAATCCCTCTGGCATATGCTGTACTAAAACAACCGGTGCAGCAAGATTTTTCGGAAGCTTTGGTATCACAGACTGCAGTGCCCGTGGTCCACCAGTGGAACACACAAGTGCCACCAGTTTTTTTCCGTTTTTCTGTCTATGCTTTTTTTTGATGATTACAGGTTTTTCCGGCTCCATGGTACAAGCAGCCTCCGCCTTATGCAGAGTGCGTTCCTTTACCTCCACTGCCATACAGAGCGCTTTTTTGATCTTCTCAGCATACCTCTGCACATCCTTTTGAAAGATATGTTCCGGTTTCCGGATAAACTCAATCGCGCCCAGATCCAGTGCTGTAAAGACTGCATAGGAATCCTCTCTTGCACTGAATACAATAAATGGAGCAACAACACCTGCTTCCTTCGACTTTTTGATCAAGGTCAGACCATCCATCTTTGGCATATCGATATCCGTCATAACAACGTCAATATCGTTCTGCTTCGACAGATATGCATAACCTTCCTCTCCATCCGCCGCAAGATATGCAACTGTAAATCCATCAATATGGTTTATTATATCAGACATGACTCTTCTCATGAGTGCAGAGTCATCTATTAGTAATATTTTTTTAGGATCGTTTTCCATTCGCTATTTCCATTCTTTCACTTTCAAAAATAAAACGAACAATCTTATCACGCTCGTCCTGTGTTATTTTCAAAAATTCCATACGCTGTTCAAACATATCCGAACGTTCGCGTACAGGTGTACTTGATAATATACGCGCAAATAAATTAAACTGTAAAATTTCTCCGACAATAGAGACCATGAATTTTACCTTTACCACTTCGTTGCGCTCAATGTTGGTTCTCTGGTTCAGTCTGAGACCACCACCACTGATATCTACAATTCGTGCCGGCTGCCACGGCAGGGCATCCTCCGGGACAGAGATATCATCTGGAATTCCCGTATCATATTCTTCATCCGAAACCACTCTGATCTGCGCATCGATCAGGCAGTCATACCGGTAAAACTGCCGCCGCTGCACCTTCTCCAAGGCACCAAGCAGCTTGATATCAAGGAAAAACAGATTTCCGCTCTTATAACGCGAAGTTACCTGTACATTGCATTGCAGCAAGCCACGCTCTGTATAAAAGCATGCCGTATAACGCTCATCTAAATCCAAAGGTACGATCCGTCCCTCAAAAATCGGCATCGCAATCTGTAATTTATCCTGATCCAGAATATCATAGATTTTGCTCACATAGACCTTTTTATTCTGCTCGTTACGAATAACCTGATCGAGTCGCACCAATTCAATTTTATTACCTATCGCTATTCCCATTCATACGTACCATCTTTTCCTTTTTCTGCTGTCTATATCTAACAATTAACGGATTCTCTTCTTTGAACGGAAGAAATCAATAAATACCCGTGCAATTCCTTCTTTTTTCTTACTCTCCTCAACCGTATCGTCACTCAGACGATTGACAAGCTGGCAGATTCCCTTTGTGGCTGTCGTTCCCGGATATGCCTGCACAAGTGGTTTCTGCTCAATAACCGCCATGGAAGCATTCTTATCCTGCAGCACAGCGCCCAGAAATGAAAGCTTTGTATTCAAAAACTTTGAAGACACCGTATCGATCTTGTGGAAGATTTCTGCCCCTTCCGCCTCATTTTCCACACGGTTGGCTACAACATGGATTGTCTTATAGAGCGGATTGAAGCTGTTCTTTCTACGCAGTACTTTAAGCAATGAGTAAGAATCTGTAATGGATGTCGGTTCCGGTGTCACAACCAGAACGACCTCCGGGCTCATCATGACGAACTCCATAACGGAATCCGTAATCCCCGCACCTGTATCAATAATCACAACATCATACATCTGGTCGAGCTTCACTAATTCGGAAATCAAAAGTTTGATACTCGCATTATCGAGTGTCGCAAGCTCGGACACCCCCGAACCACCGGAGATAAATCCAATTCCTTCCGGTCCCTGCGTAATGATCTCTGTCATAGATTTATTATTATGTATCAGATCCAATAAGTTATATTGTGGGCGGATTCCAAGCATGACCTCGACATTTGCCAATCCGAAGTCCGCGTCAAATACAACCACTTTTTTGCCGCGCCGCGCAAGCTCCAGCGCAATATTGACTGACAATGTCGTCTTGCCGACACCGCCCTTTCCACTTGTAATTGCAATTACCCTTGCATTGGAGATTTCCTGATTGGTCTGCACGCGTTCCCGTAATTTCGTTGCCTGATCCATCACTTTCCACCTCCTAACAATTTCTTAGCAATAATCTGTGGATCCAGAACGCCGATATCATCCGGCACATTCTGTCCCCATGTCACATAAGAAAGCGGTTTTCCTGTATCCAGTTTCAGATTCAATATGCTTCCCAGACCATTTGTCTCATCCAGCTTTGTGAAAATAAGATTATAATCAAACAGTTCGCCATACGTGTTGGCAATGGAAAGCAGATCCGCATATTTTACCGTGGCAGATACAACGAGGAACACTTCTGTCTCGTACTCCTTCACGGAATCAATGATCTGCTTTAAGTCTTCCTTCTGCTCTTCGCTCTTATGGGAGCGTCCGGCTGTGTCAACTAAGATCAGATCATAGTTTTTAAACTTTTCTACACTCTGCGCCATCTCCTCCGGAGTATACACAACCTCCATTGGCGCAGACAAAATATTTGCATACGTCTTTAACTGCTCAATTGCTGCAATACGATATGTGTCGATAGAAAACATCGCACATTTTAATTTCATATCCAGCGTACAGAGCGACGCCAGCTTTGCCATCGTGGTTGTCTTTCCAACGCCGGTATTTCCGACAAAAAATACAACCTTCGGTTTCTTCTCACCGGCAGTTAACGGCTGGATTTCGCCGAGCTTCAGAACGATCTTCTGGTATACGTTTGCCAGTATGTTGTCGATCGGCTGTTTATCATCCTTCACAGTCAGCTCGTCAATGATTTCCTTTGCATGTGCCTCCGAAACCTCGCTGTCCATCAACTGTTTGATTACAAGATCCACAACCTTATTGCCCGACTGCTCTGGTTCCGTTTTCTTTTCTTCCGCCTTTACAGTCGCCTCACCTGAAGAAATCGCCTGATTGGCGGCTTCCTTAATCGAGGCTTCCGCTGACTTCTGTGTCTGCATCTGCTGTTCGAGAAGCTTCGCGATACTGTTAATTTTCTCCTCAATCGCGTTCTGTGCTTCCTCGCTGTAGGAATCCTTGTTCTCTCCAAACGCCTTGCCAAACAGGAACGGTTCCTCGGCGGACTCACCCCGGCGTTCCTGCCTGAGATCAATTGTCTGTTCATCCGATTTGACAGATGGAGCCGCTGCTGGTGCAGTAGTCGCCGCCTGTTCCTCCATATCATCATCGATCGCTGCCGTCAGCTCCACGCGCGACTTTTTAAAGAGACGCATGATTCCTCCCGGCTTGATTTTTTTCACATTCATTACAATCGCATCCGGTCCCAGATCCTCCTTGGCGAGCAGGATTGCTTCTTTTTCAGTTAGTGCTTTATACTTCTTAATTATCATGAATCGTTATCACTCCCACGGATTTTAATTCCACTTCCGAATCAATCTCATTATATGAGATAACAATCAGGTCTTTCAAGTAGTCACTTGTTAATTTCTTAAAATACATACGAACAATCGGTGATGTAACAACAATCGGTGCATCGCCCTTGCTCTCCAGCTTCTTGACCTCGTCCTCCGTCGCCTTTAAGATGCTCTTCGTTACTGCCGGATCTAATGAGATAAATGCGCCCTGTTCGGTTTGCTTCACAGAACCCATGATCATCTGCTCGATCTGTGGATCCAGCGTCACTACGGTGCCGGATTCTCCATCGCCAAAATATTTGTTGGAGATCGCACGTTTTAAACTCTGCCGGACATACTCGGTCAGAATATCGGTATCCCGGCTCGTTGCCGCATAATCCGCGAGCGTCTCGAAGATCGTGACAAGATCCCGGATGGAGATACCTTCCCGAAGCAGATTCTGCAATACCTTCTGGATATCACCGACACTGAGCAGCTTCGGTACAAGTTCATCTACCAGTGTCTTATTGTTGTCCTTGATATTATCAATCAGGTTCTGTACATCTTGTCTCGTCAGAAGCTCATCAAGGTGCTGCTTGATAACCTCTGTCAGATGTGTTGCAATGATCGATGGTGGATCAACAACGGTATAGCCAAGTGATTCTGCGCGTTCCCGCTGGGATTCCGTAATCCACATTGCCTCCAGATGGAATGCCGGCTCTAATGTCGGAATACCAACAATCTCATCCTCGACGTACCCTGGATTCATCGCCATATAATGGTCAAATAAGATCTCACCCTCACTGACCTGAATTCCCTTGATTTTAATAATATACTGGTTTGGATTAAGCTGGATATTATCACGCAGACGGATGATTGGCACAACAGCGCCAAGCTCCAGTGCGATCTGTCGTCGTATCATAACGACACGGTCAAGCAGATCACCGCCCTGATTGACATCTGCTAACGGTATTATACCATATCCAAATTCGAGTTCAATAGGATCTACCTGCAGCAGAGAATTGACATTTTCGTGCCTTCGAACCTCTTCTGCCTGGACTTCCTCTTCTTCGACTTCCTCCTTGATTGCCTGTGCCTCTTCCTTGCCCTTGACGGAGAAGGAAAGCACGATAAACAGTACGCCATAGACCGCGCAGAAGAAGAAATTCAGTGGTGTGAATATACCGAACAGAAGCATTGTGATACCAACGAGCAACAATACCTTTGGAATACTGAATAACTGTCCGATCAGGATATCTCCAATATTCTCCTCCTTCGATGCCTTTGTAACGAGAATACCTGTCGAAAGCGAGATCATCATCGACGGTATCTGGGATACCAGACCATCACCAATCGTAAGAATTGTGTACTTACTGATCGCATCGGAAAAGCTAAGTCCCTGCTGTGTCATGCCCATAATCAGACCACCCACGATATTGATCAGAGTAATAATCAGACCTGCGGTTGCATCTCCTTTAACGTACTTTGACGCACCATCCATGGCTCCGAAGAATGCGGATTCCTGCTGGATCTTATCTCTCCTGCGGATTGCCTCTTTGTCATCAATGGCTCCGGATGAAAGATCCGCATCAATCGCCATCTGTTTTCCCGGCATTGCATCCAATGTGAATCGTGCCGTTACCTCAGATACTCGCTCGGAACCTTTGTTGATTACCATCATCTGGACGATGATCAACACGATAAAGACGATTGCACCAATGACGAGGTTTCCTCCACCAACAAACGAACCAAACACCTGAACGACTTTACCTGGATTACCGGTCGACAAGATCAATCGTGTGGAAGATACATTTAAGGATATACGGAACACTGTCGTAAAAAGCAACAGTGTCGGAAATCCAGACATATTCAGTGTCTCGCTCGTAAACAGACAGTTAAATACAATGATCAGTGACATGGAGATATTGAATAAGATCAGCCAGTCCAGCATGGTACTCGGAATCGGGATAATCAGAAATACAACTGCTGCAAGCAGATAGATTCCTAAAAATATATCATTTTTCTTCATACCATCACCATCCTTTCCTGTGTGATCTTATTTTCATTCATTTGCTAACTTACTTTATTCTTTAATTTATATACATAGGCAAGCACTTCTGCGACCGCCTGATACAATTCTGGTGGAATCTCATTTCCAACCTCAACATTTGCATATAACATCCGCGCGAGCGGCTTATCTTCGACAATCTCGATGTCATTTTCTTTTGCGAGATCTTTGATCTTAAATGCCAGATAATCGGCACCCTTGGCTACGACAACCGGAGCCATGCTGACCGTATTATCGTATTTTAAGGCAACGGCAAAATGCGTCGGGTTCGTAATAACAACATCCGCCTCCGGCACGCTCTGCATCATTCTCCGCCGTGCCGCCTGCTGCATCCGCTGTCGCTGCTGTGACTTGACCTTTGGATCTCCTTCCTGATTCTTATACTCATCTTTGACTTCCTGCTTTGTCATACGCAGGTCTTTTTTATGTTTCCATTTCTGGAACACCCAGTCTCCAAGCGCAAGTGCCAGATATGTCACCGATATCTTGATGCCAAGCTCCATCACCATGTCAAACAGGATTCCAAGACAATCCTGTATCGTCAGATCATACGCCGTCACAAAAATTCCGACATTATCCTTGACAACCGAATATGCCACTGCCGAAAAAACAACGATTTTAAAGATTGACAGCACCAGCTCGAACAGTGACTGTTTGGAAAACATACGCTTAAATCCACTGATTGGACTCAGCTTGTTAAGTTTCGGTTCCATCGGTTTTGATGTCACCTTCCACGTGATCTGGATTCGCTGTGATAAAAACGCAATCACAAATGCAAATATAACAAACGGTGCAATCGTAATCGCAATATACTGTACCGTATCAAGCACGATCTGCCATGCACGCACATGCGTAAATCCATCTCCTGTTTCATTTGCGATATCACGCCAAAAATAAGGAAATACATTGACGAGACGTTCTCCGATAAACGACATAAATATCCGCAAGCACAAAAAAAATGCCAGAAGCATAGCCGCAGATGTGAGTTCTTTGCTCTTTGCCACCTGACCTTCTTTTCGGGAATCTTCGATTTTCTTTGCGGTTGGTTCTTCCGTCTTCTCCCCGCCCTCATCGTTTGCAAACAACTGCAGATCATAGGCAAGCAAAAGCGGTGTCCGTTTTTCTTCCAGAGAAAACACGTCACAACCCTCCTAATATCGTCTGGATCATATCACGCATACGTTCCATAATATAATTTGCAATGTTCGGAACGAACATAATACAAACAGCAAGCAAAAATAAACCAACAAATACTTTCAACTGCATACCAATCGCGAACATGTTCATCTGCGGAGAACTCTTTGCAAGCACCCCCAAAATGACATTCAACATGGTCGCGCCCAAAAATACTGGCATCGCGATACGGAATCCAATCATAAACATCTGCACGATAAACTGAATCAGGGATGTGTAGATCACATCCGGGCTTAGCACGATTCTTCCGACCGGCACCAGTTCAAACGACTGTGCTGCCGCAGACAATATATAATAATGCAGATTGGATATCATGATAACCAGACACACAATCTTATCGTATAATTCACCTGTGATCGTCACCATACCCTGATTCGGATCAAAGGTCGTTGCCATCGAAAATCCGATTTCCCGGTCGATAAATTCTCCTGCGATTGCCAGTGCTTTCATCGAAAGTCCCGCTACAAATCCAAGCAACAGACCAACCAGTGCTTCTTCTAACACAAGCGTCGTATACCCAAGTACGTTTGTATATTCCGGTAGGGATACATCGACTACCTGATACAGGATCAGGGATACAAAAAACGCAATGGATATCTTCATTCTCGCATTCAGAGAATTATGTCCAAAAATAGGTGCAATTGATGTAAAACAAGCGACACGGACAAGCACTAGCAGAAATGCTTCCAGTGTCAGCGTCGATATCGTAAAGGACATCGTTTATTACCCCACAAACTCTCCAAACCGACTATACAAATCCTGTATAAAGGACAGGATGTTATTCAAGATCCAGTCTCCACAGATGATGAGTGACAAAAATACACAGATCATCTTCGGTACAAACGTCAGCGTCTGCTCCTGAATAGAAGTCACTGTCTGGAAGATACTGATGATCAAACCAATTACCAAAGATGTAATTAACATCGGCGCACTACATTTGATTACAAGCCACACAGCCTCCACCGTGATAGCTACGACATCGCCTGTACTCATACAATCACCTCGTTACTCTACTGTCAAAAATTAAACGAATTTACAAGTTGTCCGATAACCAGATTCCATCCATCTGCAAGAATAAACAGCAGAATCTTGAACGGCATGGAGATTGTCGTCGGCGGCAGCATCATCATACCCATAGACATAAGCACAGAAGATACTACCATATCAATCACGATAAACGGAACATAAATCAAAAATCCTATGATAAACGCTGCCCGCAATTCACTGATGATAAATGCAGGAATAATAATCGTGATGGAAAGCTCATCTACACTTTCTACCGGCTCTATCTTTGCGATATCCATAAACAAACGCAGATCATCCTGCCGTGTCTGTTTCAGCATAAACTCCCGCAACGGCTGTATTCCTCGTTCCAATGCCTCCTGCTGCGTTATCTCTTCAGCTACCAGCGGATCATACGCTTCCGTCTTTATCTGAGCAATTACCGGGCTCATAATAAAAAGGGTTAAAAATAACGAGAGCCCTATCAAAACGTTATTAGGTGGTGAACTCTGCGTACCGATTGCCGTCCGCACAAAATGTAACACGATAATGATTCGTGTAAATGAGGTCACCATAACCAGAATTGATGGAGCTAACGAAATTACTGTTATGATCAATAAAATCTGAAGTGTACCGGAAAGAGACGTCTCATCTGAGTTCGTACTCAAAGATAAACCAAGTGTCGTCGCATCGTTATTATCCGATGTCACACTGTCGACCTGTCCCTCTTCTGCTCCGGTATCCGGTGTCACAGTCGTTGCATGAACAGCACCTGTACCGGAAAAAATAACAACAAACGCAAGCGGTATAAGAAATAGCACTAAAAATTTTCGTAATTTACTGAATTTCATTTCTATACCTACTTTTCGTTATCGTCTTTTGCGTTTCCCTTCATGTTCGCCAGAACTTCTTTGAAGCTCATCTTCGGTGTCTTTTCGACTGTGGCATCCACCATCTGATCTGGAAGCTTTAGATCGTCTTTCTTTAATTCCGCGATCACATGAATCTCTTCTTTCCCAATTCCCAAGGCAAAATATTTCTCTCCTATCTTTGCAATGGCAACCATCTTGTTGCCACCGACACGATAAGATTCAATAAACTGAATATTATTCTTCGCTGACCATGCATTGTTCTGATATTTCGCGATCAGTCTCGTAGAATAAAATGCTAAAACCAAAACTAAGACCGTGATCAATATCAGTTTGACAATACTCCAGCCAGCAGAAAAACCACTCGTAAGAATTGCGCCAAAAAACATACTATTCCACTGCCTTTTTCACTGCTTCAATGACACGATCCGGCTGGAATGGCTTTACAATGAAATCTCTGGCACCAGACTGAATGGATTCAATAACCATCGCCTGCTGTCCCATTGCAGAACACATTACAACACTTGCGTTTGCATCGATTGCCTTAATCTTCTTCAATGCCTGAATACCATCCATCTCTGGCATTGTGATATCCATCAATACCAAATCCGGTTTTGTCTCTTGATATTTCTCAACAGCCTTTACGCCGTTTTCTGCTTCACCAGCAATGTTGTATCCATTCTTTACCAGAATGTCCTTGATCATCATTCTCATAAATGCAGCATCATCACAAATAAGTATACTCTTTGCCATATCATTACTCCTTAAAACTTAGATTTTTTCTTTTATTATTTCAGTAATTCTGATACCAAAACTTTCTTCGATTACAACAACTTCTCCCTTTGCAACCAGCTTCTGGTTTACCATCACATCGATCGGTTCACCGGCAAGCTTATCCAACTCAATGATCGTTCCCGGTGCAAACTCCAGAATCTCCTTGATGGATTTTCTCGTCCGTCCCAAAACGACCGACACTTCCAAAGGAACATCCATAATCAAGTCAATATTTTCCTGCTGCAACGCAGGATTCATAACCGGGTTAAATGCCTGGAACTGTACATTCTGTACATTGACATCCGGCTGCATCATCTGTGGCATCATAGATTGTCCCATCATCGGCTGCCCCATCGGCATTCCCGTCGCAGGTTGCGGCTGCGGCTGTGGCTGTGGAACCGGTTGTGGCTGTGGTTCCGGTTGTGGAGCCGGCGGTGGTGTTTCCTCCTTTTCTTCCGATTCCCCGCTAAATTTCTTATAAAGATCTCTTGCGAACTGAATCGGGTATAACTGCATAATCGTGCTGTCTACGAGATCTCCGATCGTCATCCGGAACGTGACACGCACAAAATCCTTATCTAAAAAGTCACTGGCCTTTGCAACATCGATATTGCCAGCCATATCCACCAGCTCTGCTTCCGGTGGGCTGATATCAATCTTACAATTCAGCATCGAAGATAATGAAGTTGCGGAACTTCCCATCATCTGGTTCATCGCCTCACAGATGGCTGAGAAATGCAGCTCTGTCAGCTCTGGTGCAGGATTTAATCCATCGCCCCCCATCATCAGATCTGTAATGACCTTTACATCATCTTCTTTTAAAATCAGTACATTATTTCCATCAATACCGTCTTTATACAGGATATTGATAAATACACACGGTTTTGCGTACTCTGCTGTAAGCTTATCCCAGTTCGTAATCTCAACAACCGGTGTTGTGATCACAACCTTCTGGTTTACCAGTGAGTACAGCGTTGTTGCCGCCGTACCCATACAAATATTGGAGATTTCTCCGATCGCATCTTTTTCCTCATCGGAAAGTATGGCATCGTTACTTGTCTGGGTAGAGGAAGAACCTGTATTCATATTCCCAAGCAATGCGTTAATCTCTTCCTGAGATAACATTCCGTCCATGTTCTGTTATTCCTCCTCTCTTATAATTTCAGTTACTTTCACTGCGTAATCATCGTTAAACGATCCGGGCAACGCTTTAAATTTTACTATATTGCCCACATAAATATCAAGCTCGTCTTCAATCTTTCGATTCAGCTTGATCACATCTCCCACCTGCAGATTAATGAAATCCATAACGGTGAGTGATATCAACCAGGGTATCCAGGCTGGGACGGTTGATTGCAGTTTCGATAACATCAGCATAACTTGTCTCGTCTCGATCCTGCATCGTTGAAAACCAGTATTTGGTATTCAGTTTGTCCATCACATCTTCCAGTGTCAGATATGGCAGACAGATATTCATCAAACCCTCGACTCCGCCGATATTGATATTGACCGTTACAATTGCTATCATCTCTGTCGGCGAAATAATCTGTGCAAACTGTGGATTCGTCTCAATCCGTTCCAAATATGGATGAATCTCTACAACATTTGTCCACGGTTCCCGCAACAGATCGATCAATATGGTGAAGATTTTTTCCAAGATGGAAAGCTCAATCTCAGAAAATTCTCTTTTCTTCTCTAACGGTTCTCCAACTCCGCCAAGCAGACGGTCGATAATCGCGTATCCAAGATTGGTCGCAATCTCGATAATGATATTGCCCGATAACGGTGCCATATTGACAACACCAAGCAATACCGGATTGGAT
>ERZ779665.106-NODE-106-length-16480-cov-2.24688_pt1 | contig 16480 bp, 12 predicted proteins | sample MGYA00511463_ERZ779665 | MGnify/ENA primary metagenome ERZ779665 (study PRJEB29588, sample SAMEA2155373) | human gut metagenome | biome: human gut; feature: human-associated habitat; material: faeces | place: Denmark | collected 2008/2010 ... | reverse complement strand
GTCGTATAGTCAATCTCCACCTTCGGTGCTTCTTTGCCGGTTGAGTAATATGCCGCCAGTCTCGCTGCCTCCTCGTAGGTACGGTCTGGAATCTCTGTCTCACCGTTCGTCTTGACGATCACATGGGAACCCGGCATCTGTTTGGCATGAAACCACAGATCATTGCCCTCTGCAAACTTAAATGTCAGCTCCTCATTCTGGAAATTATTCTTTCCGACATACATATGGTAGCCATCACTGGATATATAATGCAGTGGCTTTGCCTTCACCTGTTTCTTCTGCTTGTTCCGATCGAATCTGCCGCGCACATAGCCACTTTCCACAAGCTCCTGCTTGATCTCCTGCAGATCATTTTCTGTCTTCGCAATCTCCAGCGAATTCTGCACAGAAAGCAGATAATCAAGTTCCTCTTTCGACTCTACGGTAAGCTCCATCAGCGCCTCATAGGTACGCTTCAGTTTATTATATTTGTTGAAATACCGCTTTGCATTTTCCATCGCCGACTGCTCTGGATCAAGCGGAATCGTAAGCATACTGCTATCATAGTAGTTCTCGCAGGTGATTTCTTTATCGCCCGGTTTACAAGAATATCCATAGGCAGTCAGCAATTCACCATAGACCTTGTATTTATCCCGTTTCTCTGTATCCTTTAGCTGTGACCGCTGCAGATCGTATTTCTTCGCCGTCCGCTCAATCGCGTTGTTCACAATCTTACGAAGATCCGTCGACCGCTGCCGGATGCGCGTTACCACACTTTTTGCCTGATAGTATTCTTCAATGACCGGAGACATCGACGGAAATACTTTCAGTCCATCCACATCCTTCTTGGGAAGGTTGTCTGCTTCCTCTCCGTACATCGTCAGTGTACACGCCGCAAATTCCTTCGGTGCATACCCCTGATATGCAATACACGGTGCAAACTGTTCTTCTTTTATACTTGTACGCATCGCATCAAACGCTGCATACAAATCCTCCTGCTCCTGCATCGAGAGTCCAGCCGTACTCATGCCGCCATCGACACCAGCCCGGTAACAGATCTCATTTGCGATCACCGGTGATAATCCTGTCAGCGATGTATAGATTGCCTTCGTCACCGATACCGGCTTGCGCAGGACATGATTCATAAAATAATTGATATCAATGTCGAGCGGATTTTCCTTTTCCTGTGCCGGAGGATATACATACGTTCTTCCCGGCAGCACTTCCCGCACCGAACTTACTTGATGGGAAATATGCTTGATGCTGTCAATGATCGTACCATCCGCATCCGTGAAGATGATGTTGCTGTGTTTTCCCATGATCTCGACGATCAGCTTCTTCTGGCAAAGATCACCCATTTCATCAAGGTGTTCTAACTGCATCTCTACAATTCGCTCAAAGTTCGGCTGTGTCACGGATAAAATGCGTGCATTTCCAATATGCTTCCGTAGCAGCATACAAAAATTCGGGGCTGTCGACGGGTTCTCCTTTATCTGCCCCGTCAGATAAATAAGAGGCAGACTGGCATCTGCAGAGATCACCAGACGACTGGTTGTGTTGCCCTGTTCTGTCCGGTTTTTTACGACCAGACACAGCTCATCCACTTCCGGCTGATATATTTTATAGATACGTCCGCCTGTCAGATTCTTCTTTAATTCGCTGACGATTGCAGACACGGTTACTCCGTCAAATGCCATTTTCTTACTCCTTTTCATTTCAATAATCACGATCAATAATCACGAAACACACTATGATTTGCATATATGTCTGCATCGTTGTCTGACTATATAAGATGTATTGAAATTAAGAAGTTCTAAGATGTTCTGATTCACAAGCTAAACAACGCACGCAACCACTGCCAATTCGCCATCCATGGCTCAGTGGCGGTTTGTTTGAACATCGTGTTCAAACATTGCTATTTTACTTACAGAACATCAAGTACTTCTACGTTTCAAACATATTTATATTATCAGAATGTGGCACTTCCATATATATACAATTCACAATACGTTTTGCAAGTTTCTCCTCTATTTTTTATTGAACCATTCGTTTTACTTTAATGCCAGATGTAAAGGTCCAGCCAAATTATTTATTTTTCTTGTTTTCTTTGTCTGCTTTATTTACACCGAGCAGACCCTTGATGATGAATCCGACACCGACGCCGATTGTGCCGAGGATCAGTGCCAGCTCCAGACCGGACATATAACGCATGGATACGTTCAGTGAAATCACAAGACACACGAAAAACGCAATGCACAATCCGATCAGTGAAAGTCCGGTCAGCATGTTCGGCTTCACAATAAATGCGATAAATGCCACAACGATGAGCACAATCAGAATACCTCCGACATTCACGCGTCCCATCCGGAAAAATAGCGTGAAGCTGCTCACAACGACGTTCTGCAAGAAGATAATCACTCCGATAATTGTAAGTGCGATTCCCAATAAAAACTGTAATAATTCTTTCATTCGTTCCTCCCTGTTTTCTCTTAGAAAATGATTACATACTTATGTTTGATTCTATCATACTTCGACAAAGCTGTACACACAAAAAACTGTTGCCAATGCTTGCATAACTTAACATTGACAACAGTTTCATTCTATCTTTATCAACAACTTTTATATCCTATCCATGCAGGCGCACCGCTGCCGCGATCCTTCCGGCAATCCACATGACCGACGCTGCGATCAGGAATATCAGAACAAAGCCATTCACCTTTTCTTTCCAACGCATTGCCACGATGATTGTATCTCCGATTACAGCGATGGCAACCGGAATTACATAGAACAGATCGACTGCATTTCCTATCAGCACTTTGTACATCAAGACTGCGAACGCTGCAACAAGCGCAAGTGAAACAACCGCTTCTATCACATGAAAGAGTATGGCTTTCTCAATTTCCGAATGATACATGACCGGAATTGCCATGGAGAATAATATCAGATAGATCAGTGACATCCATAACAATACCCTGTCTTCCGCCTGTGCGTTTGCGCATGCCGTCTTGATAACCAAAGCCGCAATCAGCATTCCGTAAGATGCAAACTGGATTCCCGGAATCGTATATTCCGTATGTACCATGCCAGACACAAGAATGACTCCTGCGGTTATGGAAAGCATCCGGTAATCAATGGAACGATACACGTTCATATCCATCGTAAATAATGATTGCAGGAACGCTGCATTCCCCACTGCCAATAAAACAAGAAATGCAGCGAGCGATAAGAACACAGCCAGATACACATAACTATCGAAGCCGCTTCCGAACAATTTCACATCCTTATCCCTTATAGAACGCACGATGCTCTGTACACGTTCTGCAAATAAAATAATGAAATATAACAGAATCAGCCAATTCATAACAACCGCGGACACTCCAACCCGTAAATCCATGACGATTCCTCCTTCTATAACTCCAGCGATGCAAGAATCTCTTTCAATGCATCTGCCGATTCCTTCAATTTCAGTGCCTCTTCGCCGCTTAACTTGATCGGAATATCTGTCTCCACGCCATCTGCACCGACAATCGCAGGCATACTCAGAACCACATCCTCGATACCATACGCACCATGTATCATATGCGAAACCGGCAGGATCGATTTCTCATCCCGCATGATCACCTCACAGATTCTCCTTACAGACATCGCGATTCCATAATACGTCGCATGCTTCCGGTTGATAATTTCATATGCACTGTTCTTTACTGCATCTGCAATCTCCCTCGTATTTTCCTTATGCTGGTAATGTCCACGCATCTCACACATCTCGCTTAATTCCACACCAGAGACATTTGCAGATGACCATGCAACGACTTCGCTGTCGCCATGTTCGCCCACGATAAATGCATGCACACTCCGGCTATCCACAGACAAATGTTCACCCAGCTTATATTTCAGTCTGGCACTGTCTAACACTGTGCCGGAACCAATCACCCGCTGCTCCGGAAGTCCGGACAATTTGATTGCCACCTGTGTCAGGACATCGACCGGATTCGCTACCACAAGCAGGATTCCACTAAAATTCCGCTTTGCAATCTCCGGGATAATAGACTTAAAAATTGCAACATTCTTGTTCACCAGATCCAGTCTTGTCTCCCCCGGTTTCTGTCCGGCCCCCGCGGAGATAATCACGATTCCCGCATCCGCAACATCGTCATAATCTCCTGCATAAATCCGCATCGGTGAAGCAAATGGGATTCCATGGCTGATATCCATTGCCTCTCCCTCCGCTTTGTTCCTGTCCGCATCAATCAATGCAATCTCTGTGAATAATCCACTCTGCATCAAAGCAAAGACGGATGCCGATCCCACAAATCCACAGCCGATCATAACCGCTTTTTTTGCATTTACTTTATTATTTTCCATAATTGGTTCCCCCTTGGTTTAATTTTCGAATAATAGTAATTATTACTATTTTAGTATAATAATAATTCTATAATTTGTCAATTTGTATTTATAAAAAAACACGCAAGCACTTTGTACCTGCATATTTTTCTACTAATCATTAAACTTGTAATTCTATTTGTTTTTGAAAAATAAACACTCTTCCTCATTGCACTGTACACCATCCGAATTTCGAAGATTCAGATGGAATACGTGACCACTTTCCGGATGGCCCGCACCAAACGCCCGCGTTACATGTGCTACACCTATATCATTCATCCTCTTATCCAGCTCTATCGTGTGAAACCGCAGATCATCATTCACACTGTACATCAGATACGCTTCCGGAAAATCCGCATTCATATATGCTAACTGATCCATGAACAACTGGTACTGTTCTTCAGACACAACCAGCGTGCCATCTTTCCTGAGATACCAGTTTGAGATCGTGTCATCCCGTTTTCCCATGTCGTATGCACCACAATTCAGGCAAACACGAACCGGCAGCTTATCATAGGTAAAATAATCCAGTTTCTCCCGATATTCCTGATTTGACGCAGCAATGCAATACTGCGCAGTGAGCTGTGCTCCCGCCGAATCTCCCAACATGAAAAACCGATTCATATCCAGTCCAAACACCCGCGCATGATCATCAATATATTTTACGAGATATGCTACATCCTCTATGGCAGACGGATATTTATTCTGCGGTGCCAGACGATAATTAAAATTCACAACTACGAATCCGCTTTGTGCCAAATGACAGCAATAATGGCTATACAGTTTCTTATCTCCATAAAACCAGCCACCACCATGCACACTGACAATCACCGGATATGCTTTATCCGAGTCTCCCATATAAGATGCCGGCACACAAAGATCAAACAGACTGTTCGATACATAACTGTCTGAATCAATGTCCGACGCATCCCCGGATGATGCATACAGCATCTCCCTTTTCTTATCCATCTTCCAGCTATCCAAAATCGCAGCAAACTGCTCTGCATCCAATCTTTTCTTATAATCTATATTCTTAATCTGTACAACATTTTCCGGATATTCCAGATCTTTGTCGCGCAATCCATCATTCACCATCCACGCATGGCGCATGTTCACCCATGGCGGAAGTTTTCTGTTCTCCGCTCCACGCTTCATAATCTCTGTAACATTTATCATAACCGATCTCCTCCTCATAATCGTCCCTCTGTCTTATGTTGTCCTCTTTTTTCTCTTATTCTCATACATAGACTGATCCGCCATATTAAGATAATCCTGCAGGTTTTTCTGCTTGTCCGGCGTATCTATGAAAAACGCCCCTGGTAACATAAAAACCCGGGGCGCCTTCATAAAATCGTCAGTTATAAATTAGTTACAGCGTTCATAACGAACCGCAATCGCTTTTATCTCCTTGGCTAAAGTCTTATTTAACTCTTTGCTATCTACCCGCCATCTCCAATTGCTGCCAACCGAAGAAGGTGTGTTCATTCTCGACTCGTTGTCTAAGCCAAGGTAATCCTGAATTGGAACAATACAGATTTTCGCATTGCTTCGCATGATTACGCCTATGAGCGGAATATACATTTTATCTGCCGGTGTATAGTAATCACACAGATAATCTCTTGCTTTTTTCCTGCCTTCGTCATCGACCTCCTGCCACCAGCCGACCAGTGTCTCATTGTCATGCGTGCCTGTATAAGCTACACAATTCTCAATATAATTATGAGGTAAATACTCCCTCGCCGAACCCGTATCTCTTGTGTCAAATGCGAATTCCAACACTTTCGTCCCCATGAACCCGCTATCCGCAACAAGCTTACGGACGGTATCCGTTATATAGCCAAGATCCTCCGCAATCACGGATTTTCTGCCAATCTTCTTTTCGATTGTACGGAACAAATCCATGCCCGGACCTTTCTTCCAACTGCCATTTACCGCGGTCTTATCCCCATATGGGATGGAATAATATTCATCGAAACCACGGAAATGATCAATACGTACAACATCATATAACTCGAAGCAGAATGAAAGCCGTTCGATCCACCATGCATACGCTGTCTTTTTGTGGTAATCCCAATCATAAAGAGGATTTCCCCACATCTGCCCATCCGCCGAAAATCCGTCCGGCGGACATCCCGCAACAGCCTTCGGTGTACATTGTTCATCTAACTGGAACAATTCCGGATGCGACCATGCATCTGCACTATCCAATGATACATAAATCGGAATATCTCCGATAATTTTAATTCCTTTTTTATTGGCGTAAGCCCTGAGCTTATACCACTGGTTGAAAAACTGGAATTGCATAAATAACTGAAAATCAATCTCATCTGCCAGCTTCTCTTTATATTCACGTAAACCTTCTTCTGTACGACTATGAATTGCCTCCGGCCACTCAGTCCAGTTCATTCCGCCAAAATGATTTTTTACTGCCATATATAAGCAATAGTCATACACCCACGCTTCATTCTTCTCTAAGAACGCCTTATATTCTGTACTGTTCTTATGCCCGCTTCTCTCACAAGCCTTGCGGAGCAATACATACCGTCCATTATATTGTTTTTCATAATCAACAGACTGTTCATCTGTTCCAAAGTCAACACTATCACATTCTTCTCTCGTCAATAAACCTTCGCTAATTAAAGTTTCCAGATCTATGAAGTACGGATTCCCGGCAAATGTGGAAAACGACTGGTATGGAGAATCTCCATATCCGGTAGGTCCCAAAGGTAAAATCTGCCAGAACGTCTGACCTGCTTCCACTAACCAATCTACAAATTTATATGCTTCTTTGGAAAAGCAGCCAATTCCATACTTTGATGGCAGACTGGAAATCGCGAACAATATTCCTGCTGTTTTATCCATATATGTCCTCCATATACGTCAAGGCAAAACAATTATACTCTGCGTACGCTTTCGCCCTCGATCAGATTGTGTGGGGCATAATCATGTTCACACCCCAGTGTATAATGTATGTGCTTCATCAAAAGCTCCACACTCCGCTTTGCAATACTGTTTATGTCCTGACCCATTGATGTAATTCTCGGTGTGTAAAATCTCGATATGACTGTACCATCGAAGCCTACCACCGATATATCATCCGGTACTTTTTTCCCGGCATCTTCTATTGCACGAATTGCGCCAACCGCAATCGTATCTGACAGCCCGACAATCGCTGTCACATGTATGTTTTTTTCAAGTAGTCTTTTTGTTGTTTCATAACCTGCCTCATACGAATACCGGCAAGCCATATAATTCTTATCCGGATCAAATTCCAGACCACTTTTTTCAAAGCCTTTTTTACACCCAAGATAACGCGAGAAACTGATCTGTTTATCTGAAATCTCGCCACCCATTACGACAATATCTTTGTGTCCGTAGCCTGTTAAATACTGCACGAGTTCCATAGTTGCAGTCTCATCATCGACACATACAGAAGATACATTGTCAAACGCTAACTCCTTTGCACTCGTAGTTGCAACAACACAGGGTATGTCAAGTTCATTCATACGTTCATCAAAAAGAGCTAAATTCGCGCCGAGAAAAATAATCGCTTTCGAGGTTTTGTCACGAACGAATTTTAATGCCTCTGCAACCTCGTCCCCATCTTCATCGATAATCTGACAGGATACAACCTCTTCCAGTTCTGACAGCAGAAGTGTAATCCGGTCAAGAATCTCCATGAAGAAACTATTGTGTCGGCCTTTCATGATAATTGTAACTGTATTTCCGCCACATCGTTTCAGCTTTCTGGCATTTCCGTTTGGTTCAAAATTACTCTCTTCGATAATTTTCAATATCTTTTCGCGCGCTTTCTCACTTACACCCGGTTGTTTGTTTATTACTCTGGATACGGTACCAATACCGTATCCAGATAATTTTGCTATATCTTTGATTGTCATATAATCGCTCCTGTAAAAATGTGATTATATATTAACCCTTAACAGCGCCAGCCGCAACCCCTTTGACAATATATTTCTGAGCGCATAAGTAGAATACAACAACCGGAATGATTGCCATGATCAGGCATGCCATAATCGCACCCATATCAACACGGCCGTAGCTTCCCTTCATGTACTGGATGACAATGGAAATTGTCTTGAATTCCTTAATATCAAGTACAAGGTATGGAAGAAGGAAGTCATTCCAGATCCACATTGCTTCAAGAATACCTACAGAAATGAATGTAGGCTTCATCATAGGAACTACTACACAGAAGAATGTCCGGAGTGGTGAGCAGCCATCAATCATTGCAGCTTCTTCCACTTCTACCGGAATTGATTTTACAAATCCGGTGAACATGAATACCGCAAGTCCGGCACCAAAACCGAGATATACAATCACGATTCCCCAAGGTGTATTCAGATGGAGGGAGTCTGCCGTTCCGGAAAGTGTAAACATGACCATCTGGAATGGTATAACCATAGAAAACACACATAAGAGGTAAATCATTTTTGTAAAAACATTCTTAACCCGGGTTATAAACCAGGCTGTCATGGAACAGCAAATCAGAATAACCGCAACTGAAAATACTGTAATAAATAATGTCCAGCCTACAGCTTTCAGGAAATCATATTGCGTAATTGCTGTCTTATAGTTTTCAAGTCCAACATAGCTTTCCTCTGTAGGCAGCTTAAATGTCTCAAGGTTGATGAACGTCTTCGACTTCATCGAGTTAATCAATACGATAAAGATTGGAGCAACAAATACAATTGAAACGAGTGTAAAAAATAATGTTGCAAGTATTCCCATCACTTTCTTTTTCATTACTGCTGCACCTCCTTATCCCTTGTCAACTTTAACTGTAACAATCCAATCGCTACTACAATTATGAAGAACACAACTGCCTTCGCCTGTCCAACCCCTTCAGCTCCTACTCTGCCATAGAATGTGCTATAAATATTCAGGGCAAGCATTTCTGTCTTATGAAGTGGCTCACCACCTGTAAGAGCAAGGTTCTGATCGAATAACTTGAACGAATTCGTAATCGTCAGGAATGTACAAATTGTAATCGATGGCATCATGTTCGGAATTGTAATTTTAAACAATCTCTGCATTCTGGTAGCTCCGTCGATCATAGCCGCTTCCTGAATATCTCCGGGGATCGCCTGAAGTCCCGCGATGTATACGATCATCATGTAACCAATCTGCTGCCATCCTACAAGAATAACCAGTCCCCAGAAACCTAATGTTTCATTCAACTTCAGGGCTGTATCAAACTTCACGAAAATACCATCAAAAATCAGCTGCCATACATAACCTAATACAATACCTCCGATCAGGTTTGGCATAAAAAACACTGTACGGAAAATATTCTTTCCTTTGATATTCTGTGTCAACGCCAGTGCGACTAAAAATGCAAGTACATTGATCAACACAAGTGAAACGATTGCAAATAACGTAGTGAATTTAAATGATCCAAGGAAATTTGAATCTTTAAATGCTTCTATATAGTTTTGTATTCCGACAAATTTTGCATCCTTGATTGTTGTAAAGTTACAGAAAGACAAGTAAATACCTTCAATAAAAGGAATAATAAATCCTATCAAAAATGCAGCCATAGTCAGTAACAAAAATATTGGCCAATATTTTTTTACCGCCTTTTCCATCTTATACCTCCTACGCCCTTGAACAATTACCTTCTAAAAAAGGGAGGAACTGTCTCCTCCCTTTTTAATTACAGGTTGTTTTATCAGGCTTCCTGATCCTAGTTTCCTGCTGCCTGACTCTCTGTAGCCCAGCCTTCAACGAATGCTTTCTTTACAAGATCCCAATTCGCATCTGTCTGATCGGAAGCATATACAGTAAGAGCTGATCCTACTTCGTTCTTCCATGTCTCAGAAGGCATTGTTGTGAAGTTCCAGCTTACAGGTGTCTTGCCATCTGCCACATACTGGCTTGCGATATTCACAAGAAGGTTATCTGACTCAAGGTTCTTCTTGAATGGAGTAACAAATCCCATTCCGTCTGCTCCGGATGGCATTGCACCCTGTGAACCGCAGATTGCCTTAAGTGCTGTATCGTCTGTAGAAAGCCATGCCATGAAATCTTCTGTTGCCTTGATGTCTGCTTCGGAAGCCTTAGCATTTACACACCAGTAGTTCTCTGTACCTGTACAAAGTCCCTGATTCTCTTCTCCGTCTACACCGATATAAATCGGAAGCATTCCGAGATTCTCATCACCGACTGAGCTTATATCTGAGTATGCCCATGTACCATTCTGGTAAAATACTGCTTTTTCTGCTACGAACTCAGCGACTGCATCATCACCGGTCTTAACACTGAGCTGCTTAGGATCTGTTGTTGAGTTATTAATGTACAGATCCCAGATCTGACGGTAGTTATCCAGGTATGTGCCCTTGATTGCCTTTGTGTTGTTGATTCCGTCTGCCTGATACTCATAGTATACAGGAAGGTTTGCAAGGTGAGTCTTAAATCTCCAGTCTGAAGAACCATCCATACCTGCGGATGTAAATGCATCAAATCCAAGCTCATCACGTCTTGCTGTAATATCTTCTGCTACCTTCTTCAGGTCTGCAAAGTTCTTGATGTCATCCATGGAGTAACCTGCCTCCGCAAGAAGCTTCTTATTGCAGATGATACCATAGGACTCAATAACATATCCGATACCTGCTACCTTATCGCCATCCTTCAAAGCGAAATCCTCTGAAGTAAGCTGCTTGTAAACTTCTGTGTCAGACAAATCTGCACAATAATCCTTCCATGATGCCAGACCGACCGGACCATTTACCTGGAACAATGTAGGGCATTCTGATTTACCCATCTCACTCTTAAGAGTTGTCTCATACTGACCGGATGCGGCTGTAACAACGGTTACCTTTACGCCTGTCTCCTCTTCGTAGATCTTGGCAAGCTCCTGCCACTGGGCATCTGCTTCCGGCTTAAAATTCAAGTAATATACCGAACCCTTATCAGCCGATGCATCCTTCCCTCCTGAAGTTCCCTTTCCTCCACAACCTGCAAACAGTGACATCATCATTGTTGCAGCTAATCCTAAAACTGCTAATTTCTTCTTCATGCTTTTTCCTCCTCTAATCTTTTCATTTGCTTTGTTTATAGTTACGTATACGTTCCTTGGAAACGTTTGTTGTATCGTTTTTGGTAACGTTTCCATTTCATGAGTCAATGATACAACATTTAAAAACTTTTTGCAATGAAAAAAGTCAATATTTTGTTTATTTGGTCAAATCACACAGTGTTTTTGAATTTTTTTTGTTACTTATTACTAATTTCTGCGTGCATTTGCTATCAATGGATCCTATTTTATTATTTTCCAAATATCGTTATTATATTCAGCAATTGTACGATCAGAGGAGAAAAATCCTGCTTTCGCAATATTCACCATCATCTTCTGCGCCCACGCCTTACGATCCTCATATTCCTTATATGCACGTTCCTTGGCATCAACATAAGAATCGAAATCAATAAATGTCATGAACCAGTCTTTGTTGAGAAGCTCATTATACAAACGATGCAGCATTTCTGCATTTCCAAGTGCCATCACCGCGTCGCTGATAATAAAATCAACGGCTTCCTTCAATACCGGATTGTTCTCATAATATGTTCTTGAGACATAGTCCGCCTTCGCATAATGATCAATCACCGCATCACTTGACTCTCCAAAGATATAGATATTTTCATCGCCAACAAGCTGATGGATTTCAACATTCGCACCATCTTCTGTTCCGAGAGTAACCGCGCCGTTCAACATGAACTTCATATTTCCGGTTCCGCTTGCCTCTTTTGATGCAAGTGAGATCTGCTCCGAAATATCACAGGCAGGAATTAATTTTTCTGCAAGCGTAACATTGTAGTTTTCTACCATAACTACATTCAGATACGGGCTCACTTCCGGATCGTTGTTGATCAATTCCTGAAGGCACAGGATCAAATGAATAATATCCTTTGCAATCGTGTATGCAGGTGCAGCCTTTGCTCCAAATATAACCGTAACCGGCGTAGTCGGCAGCTTGCCCGCTTTGATCTCCAGATACTTATGAATAACATAAAGTACATTTAACTGCTGACGCTTGTACTCATGCAGACGTTTTACCTGGATATCAAAAATCGAGTTTTCGTTTAATTCGATTCCCTGTGTCTCCTTGAAATATTCTTTGGCGCGAAGCTTGTTCTGATGTTTAATTTCAAGGAGCTTTTCAAGCTTGTCATCATCGTTTACAAATGCAAGTAATTTCTCTAATTCCATTGCATCTTTCTTGTATCCGTCCCCAATCCACTCCGTGATCGTATCGGATAACAATTCATTACAATAGAGAAGCCAGCGGCGGAATGTAATGCCGTTTGTCTTGTTGTTGAATTTCTCCGGATATATTTTGTAAAAATTATTAAGCTCCGAATTCTTCAAAATCTCCGTATGAAGATACGCAACGCCATTTACACTAAATCCATAATGAATATCGATGTGTGCCATGTGAACGAGATCATTCCGGTCGATAATTGCCACACTCTCATCGCTAAACCGTCTTCTTACCTTATCATCCAGAATCTCAATAATCGGGACAAGCTGCGGAACAACCTCTGCCAGATAATGTCTAGGCCATTTCTCAAGTGCCTCAGCCAAAATTGTATGGTTTGTATATGCGCAGGTCTTACTTACAACATAAATCGCTGCATCCATGTTCATCCCTTCCGCTACAAGCAGGCGAATCAACTCAGGTATGATCATGGTTGGATGTGTGTCATTAATCTGGATTACTGCATAGTCGAACAAATCATAAAGGTTACTTCCCTTCGCCTTACACTCATCGATAATGAGTCTTGCGGCATTGCTTACCATGAAATACTGCTGGTAGATACGAAGCTTTCTTCCATCTTCGTCACTGTCATCCGGATATAAGAACAATGTCAGGTTCTTCTCTATGTCTGTTTTATCAAACTGATGATTCGCATCTACGATGGACTCATCCACCGTTTCTACATCGAACAGGCATAATTTGTTGGTACGGTTATTGTAACCTGTTACATCAATCTCATACAATCTCGACTGCACCGTGCATTTTCCAAATGTTACCGGGTATGTCACATCTGTTTTTCTAAGCCAGCTTTGATCCTTGATCCATGGATTTATCTGTTCTTTCTGCATTCTGTCTTCGAACACCTGCTTAAACAAGCCAAGGTGATAATTCAATCCAATACCCGCACCCGATAATCCAAGTGTTGCGATTGAATCAAGGAAACATGCAGCAAGTCGCCCCAGACCGCCATTTCCAAGAGATGGCTCTACCTCAATCTCCTCAATCTCCGCAAGTGTCTTTCCGCTTTCGGCAAGCACTTTTTTGACGTCCTCATAGATTCCAAGATTGATCATGTTATTCGAGAGCAGCTTTCCAATCAGAAATTCTGCCGATACATAATAAATCTTCTTTTTCGTCTCTTCCATGCGACGGTCATCTGCTAACTGCTTTGTCAGGTTGAGCAATGCATAATATACTTCTTCATTGCTGCTTTGTGCGATTTCTTTTCCAAGCAGTTTTTCAAGTTCCTGTTTTACCTTCATTGTATACCCCTTTCGTTTTCACTTGAGCTGTTATACGCTCTTTGATAATAATACAATATCACGAATTGGAAACGTTTCTCTTGCAAAATAGTATCACAATATGATACTATTCTATCAATTAGGAGGGTATTTGCCATGAAAGAGATTATAAATCCGGACTCTGTGTCTAATATCGAATTAAACGAAAACAAGATTCACTTTCAAAATGAATATCAATATAACACCTATATATGTTCGATTCCGATGGATTTTGCAAGTGTACCGGTTCATTGGCATGACGAGTTCGAAATGATCGTGATCAAGAAGGGACGCGGATACGTTACCCTCAATTTTCAGAGATATAAGGTTTCGTCCGGGGATATCGTCATCGTTCTTCCCGGAATGCTTCATTCCATTGAAGGTAAACAGAATTCAACGATGGAATACGAAAATATACTTTTTTCAAAGCATTTTCTTGCCTTTGGTGCGGATGACGTGACGCAGCAAAAATTTATCGATCCTTTTTTTAACGGAGAGATCCAGATTCGTCATTATCTGACGCCCGGACACACGTTATACAAGGAAATCAGTAATATTATTGATTTATTAGATGAAAAAAGCGATGAAAGAGACTATGCGTATCAGCTTTTTATCAAGGGTGGGCTTATCCAGATTATATACCTGCTGATTACGCACCCGCCAAAAGTAAACGAGACTGCACAAAGTGATAAGCATGAAGAGAAATTGAAAACTATCATCCGGTATATCTCCACACATTATTATGAGGATATATCCATCGAAGAAATTGCAGATTTCTGCCACTATAGTCCATCGCATTTTATGAAATTTTTTAAGATCCATACCGGAATGAGCTTTATCTCATATGTGAATGACTTCCGTGTCACAGAAGCACGTGCAATGCTCACATCCACCAATGATTCGATTCTTGAAATCTCACAGAAATGCGGATTCTCAAATCTGTCGAATTTCAACCGGATGTTCAAAAGAAAATATGGTATAACACCAAGGCAGGTGCGCAGCTGAGTCTGCGCCTCTATAATGCAGATATGGGCAGAACCTAAAGAATCGACTCTGCCCATTTTCAAATGTTCTATTGCTTGTAACAAGTGTCCCTATGTGAAAGGCACACTCTACACTTTATTGTTGTTATCTTCCATTTTCCGAGCAATTATAACTTTTCCAATCTACGTTTATCAAATGCTCCAAAATTTAGATGCCAGCTCCCGATTTATGATAGATGAGAGAAAATTAGGATTATTATTCTGGAACACTTTCAGACTTTCAAAAAAAGCCGCTTTATTCTCTGTCTTTATATCTGAAAAAGTTGCATCCAGCTTCTGATCTTTTACATTTTTCTCCACATATTCCTCCGACTGCTTTTCGTAATTATCAACCATCGAAGGATTCTTTTTCACTGCCCCTTCATACCAATTTGTAAGATATTTTAATGCATTAAGCTGTCTGTCCTCATTGCTGCTTTCTTTACTAATCTTCTGATATTCCGTGTATGCACTGCCGTCCATCGTCCTCATCATATCAAGCGCATTTGTAGTCTTTACAAGATTGCTGCCATGTCCAAGATATGTACCTTTCCCTACTCCATAGTCCATATTTCCGTTATTGTCAGCTTTTCCTGCGCTCGCAAGCTTTGCGATAGACTCCATTGCTTCCAAAAATGATTTTCTGCTATCTTCCGAGATAAAATTCTCTGCCGCATATTCCGCTTTTTTCATACCAAGTGAAATATTTGCCTGCCGTTCTTCCTCTGTCATAGAGCCAGTATTTCCGACAAGGAAATTCTGACGGATGATATCATACACAAATCCCTGTTCCTCTTTGCTGCAGTTCTCTACCGCAGATGCAACCGCCTTGTCTGCACCATACATTCCGGAATATGCCGGAAGTTCTAGTGAGTTATCAACCTGCGTAATTTCTTTTTGGAACGCTGCATTTCTCACCTCCATTGATTCCCGCTGCTCCTGTGTTACATTGGCATCCACTATACCTTTCTTGTTTTCCACAAGTGCAGCCATTCCATCTCCCGAAAATTCAACAATAACCGCATCTCCATACTGCGAACCGATGTCCTTCATCGCCTGCAGGGTTTCTTCCCTTGACATCTTGTCCATAATCTTATTGCCATGTTCATCTGTAGTGTTAAATTCATACTTTACAAGGGCGTCTTTCTTATATGTACCATTCCCATATGAGGGAATATTCGTTGTTCCTCTGTAAAACTGACTGTAATCAATATTCATAATATACACTCTCCTCTACTTTATTTTTTCTTAGGTATTTGTGAAATACCAAAAGTCTCATAAATACAATATTTTTACCACATAAAACATACTATATTTTTATAGTTTCATACTTGTATATATATCTTATGCAAACATATAATATCTGCCTAAATCATCAACTTTATATACATTATTTGTCTGAGTGGTGCCATAATTATCACCATAATATATCTTTATTCCTTTCAAATTTTTTGTCCATGTACTTATGTCTGCACAATCATTTTCTGCCTCCAAATATTTTCTGGCAGTAGCATAACAGGAACCCGGCATATCAATTTCCCAT
>ERZ779665.100-NODE-100-length-16868-cov-2.55796_pt1 | contig 16868 bp, 19 predicted proteins | sample MGYA00511463_ERZ779665 | MGnify/ENA primary metagenome ERZ779665 (study PRJEB29588, sample SAMEA2155373) | human gut metagenome | biome: human gut; feature: human-associated habitat; material: faeces | place: Denmark | collected 2008/2010 ... | reverse complement strand
TTTTGTCGCTTTGCAAGCAAAATCCCACTAAACCCTATAGGTTGCGGATTTGAGGGTAAAAAGAAGCTTTAGCCCCTTCCTGCCCCCGTCCCCAGCGATTCCATTGCTGGTCCCCCTAAAAAAGGAAAAAAGAGCCTAGCTTACCCCCGCTAGGCTCTTTTTACTTTTTTACCCTTTTACCTTTTTACCCTTTTACTTTTTTACCTTTTTACCTTTTTACCCTTTTACTTTTAGATGTATGAACTTCCTTCCTCTTTCTGTCCATACGAGGTAGGTGTGGGTATAGGCGGTGCCCAGTTTCTCCTGTGCCCCATCGCAGTGAGGGTCGAGGAGGGTAGAGTAGCGGGTGCGGCTCTTCGCCAGGCCCATGTGGGCATAATCAGCATAGAGCAGATACTGGCCGCTCTGGTAGTACTGGATATGAAGGGCACAGAGCTGGCGGTTCAACTCCTGCGCCGTGATACCCAGCTCCTTTGCTATCTGCGTGGTGGTATAGCAGGAAACAGAGTTGAGCACATTGTCGGTGTAGAGCGCCTTCGGCAGAAGATGATCCACCTGATTTTCCAACTGGATGATGTTCTCACCGTTCTTGGCGATGCAAACCACCTGTTCGTCCACCACACCGTTCAGCCGACGAATCTCCGTATCCTGTTCTCCGATGAGTTTCTTCTGCTGATCAATCTGCACCTGCTGGTTTTTCAGCAGATTCTCCTTCTCCTTGAGTGTAGCTCTGAGAATCTCTTCAGCATGCCGAATCGTCTCCTCATCACTCTCGCCCTGTTTTACCGGAATATAACCGCCCGTCTTGCGAATCTGTGGCAGCACCTCGGAAGTAACCCAGTTTTTGAACTTCACCGCCGTTGGAAGCTTGGACCCGAGCACCAAAGCATAGAATCCGCTCTCGTTAACGAAAGTCATCTGACACCAGCGATTTGCTGCAGCTCCATCCTTCTTTTTGCCAGTCACTACCCATACGTCGTGTTTCACGACGCAAGGGTCATCAACATGTCGCTGGATGGCATCACGCTGGTTTTTATACCCCAGCGCATTACATACATCTTTCGCGCAGAACAAAGGCTCCCCGTTTTCATCGGTTTGAATACGAATCTTACCGAATTCAGGGTTTTCAAACACAGCTGTATATCCCACAGTCTTTTCCTTCTTCATCTCTTCCTTTTTTGTATTTTCTTCTGTTTTCATGTTAAAAATGGTATTAAAATTAAACACTAATCACTACCCAATGGTAATCCAAATGCTCTCATCCCTGTCTCTCGCAGCGGTAATAGCATTGATGAGGCGGTGGAGCCAGATGCGGGAGTTCACAACCATGCCTTTTACACGGTTTTCACCCACCAGGATGCAGCCCTGCGTATCATCGGGATAATTGCCGGCATGGATGCGGATGCCCTCAAAATTGGGGACACCCAACAGCAGCGGCAACCACATCTGAAACCTCGGCGACTTACTGATCACCAGCGGATAAGTGCCCTCAGGTATCGCCGTCTTGCCCTTCATCTTCTGCGCCTTCTTGCCCGATACACGCCCCAACCGCACATTCTCCTCGGCAGGACTCAGCTCCACACCCAGAAGGTTGCGCCAGCACGGCTCCAGCGTATCACAGAAATACGAGTCAGCATTCAGTTTCTCCGGGGGCACATCGCATACCGTCTTCAGCCCCCTGCACTTGTTCACACTCTCAATCGTGCGCTTCTTCACGTCCTCATCCTTCAGGATGTAAAGGCGACCTATCGTGTAGGTCTTCTTCTTTGCTATACGTTTTAAAACTATCTGCATAAGTAAAAATAAATTTAAGATTTAATAACCATACCGTCGTGGCGGTACTTAAGCTTCTCAAAACTGTCACAACTGTCACAACTGTCACGCTTGCCCGTATACTGATACGCCCTCCTGATGTAATTCCGGTGCAGCCACTGCCTGATCATCATATCGGTACCCTTCGCATCCAGTCCATGCTCCAGCCGGATGGCAAGCAACTGCGCAGCCGTAAAGCTATCGGGCAGTATCTGTAAAAGATTCTGAGGCCCACGCTTCGAACTCCTCTGCGCCGTAAAGTTCTCCTTCGCAATCATGTCGCCGAAGAACCGCATCTTGCAGTACAGGTCATACTGCTCGCTCCAGCGGATAAACTCGTCAATCTCCGGCTCCCACTTGCAACCATTGGCTACATACAGCACGCACGCCTTCAGGTAAGCGATGACGTTGGCACGGAACGAGAGATTCTCAAACGTCCTGTCCTGCGACAGCCGGGCAAACTCAGCATTCTCGTCCTTCAGTTTGAGGGCAAGCTGAAACGCCTCCTTACACTCAATCAAGCCCGTTACTTTGTTCAGATTTTCGATGTAAGGCCGTAGCGCCTCACGGTACGATTCATCATAAGTTCCGTAAACAGGCATATCTTCGCCGATTTCCCTTTCGGGGATGGTACAGAAGTTGATACGGCTGATAGGACCATCGGTAAGAACCTTAGAGAAGTAACGCTGACCCTTCTGGATGGTGGTAGATGCATTCCAGTTGAACCGGATGGTAACACGCTCCGTGACACTCATTGTTCCTACGCGAGTTTGTCCATATTTATTACCCGGGTCTGCTGCCAGACACATGATGCGGAACTGCTGGCTTCCGCTGCCCTTGAGCGCATCAAACTGGTCTAGCTCATTGAGCGAAGTATAGAGGAAATGTTCCTGCGCTTCGGCCGTTCTCATCACGAAAGCCGGGTTTGTCATATCCGCATCAATCTCCTGGATAATCAGGTTTTCTGGTCTCTTGCGCTTATCCTTGTTGGCACCTTTGCGCAGCATCTCATCCTTCCACGCCTTCTCGCGTTTCAGGTTTTCTGCATCCCTCAGCCTGATATCCTCCATAATGAAATCGATGGGCCTGTTCACGCTGCTCTTACCCGCTCCGGTACCCGCAAGCAGCAGCGTCATCAGTCTCGCCTCGTGCTCCACGTTGTCAATATACCGGAACCTCGTCTTCCAGAGATGCGTAGCCAGCGGCGGGAAGATAGCGTGCGCCACAGCCGGCTTATAAATTTCCGGTGTCCTCGATATCAGCAGCTCCACCAGCTTCGGCAGTTTCTTCGGCATCTCCGGCGGGTCAGGATAATCCTCCCCGGTACTTTGAACTTTGAGATTCGAACTTTGAACTGCATAATTAGTCACAGCATTCGAATTATTCACTCTTCGTTCTTCACTCTTCACTTCATTCGCCTTCTGTTCTGCAAGCGCATTCACCCTCATCACTTCCCTCGACATCGGCTTCGTATTGTCAGCATATTTCGCATAGAAGTCGTGAATCAGCTGATGGCAGTCGTTCTCCTGATAGTAGCTCGGCATTTTCACCCTCACCACCTTCATCAGTTCCTCTTCCTCCATCACCCTCGAAGCACCGGCGCTCATGATAGCGAGCAGCGAAGAGTGTCTCGACCCCACGGTATCAATCTCCATACCCCCGAGTCCGGCAGCCTGCGTAAAGAGGTCAAACGCAATCAGATTCTTCTCCCTGGCTCCCAGTCCGCCAGCATCCTGATTGCCTCCAGAATCCCCGATATGAGGAGCATCAGCACCATGGCTATTACCAGATTGGGCAGGCTGAACAGCAGAGCCAGCAGAAACAGCAGGATTGCCGTCGTTGCCCGATAGTCTATTATTTTCATTATTCTTACCATTGCTATTAACTTTTAACTGTAAACTATTAACTTTCCCTCTTCCGTCCACGGTCAGTCCGCGGTCCAGATACGCCTGCCTTCGCATCAGAATCTCCTTTTCGCTCAGCACGGCGCACCACATCTTCGACCTGTAGATTTCCGAGTCCTTATCCGTAAGATAAATCATTCTCTCGGGTGTGATGCAGCTCTCGTCATACGGCACCCCCAGCGCCTCGCAATACGCCTTCTGCGTCTCCTCGATGGTCATTCCCACCGGCAGTCTGATACCGATGTGCAGCTTCTTCCGGGCACTGTAGCAGAGGTGCAGCAGCGAACCGTTCCAGATGCTGTCAGAGCAGTTCAGCTCCCTTGCCTTCTCGATAGCCTTGTCTACATACTCCCTGTCATCCACGTCGATGATAGTCTGGAACATGAAGCTCTCGGGCTGGGCATTCTCCTGTCTGCGCACATTGTTCTTGAAAATGCCGTAGTGGGGACAGAAGAAAGGCAGTTCGCTCTTCAGCCTGTCCTGCGCCTTCTTCACCGCCTCCTTATCGTTGGCATTCACCTTCGGGATAGGCAGTTCGCCCCTAATCTGCTGAATCATCTTCCTGATTTCCGGCGATGCAATCACCTTGTCATACACCGCCATACTGTTGGAAAACACCTTCCCCTTATTGCCCTTGCGATAAGGGTTCAGTGCAATTACATGTTGTGTTTCTGTCATGTTATTTCGTTAATAAAAGATTGGTTTGTGGGGTAATCCCCTCTTCCGTTTTCACTACTCTCAGCCGTCTGTAAGGAGGAGGACTGAACACATACGCTTTCACTTCCATCATTTTAAATAATTTAGAAGATTGGGGGCTCCCACCACGGTTGATGTGCAGATACACAAAAGCCCCCCAGACCGCATTGGTTCTGAATTCCGGGGGCAAAGGTAAGGCAAATTTCTCGCTTCTACCTAGTACGTACTATGTACGCGTACTAGTACTACCTGCCAGATTAACCTCTGATAGCAGGCATTACTTTTTCGAGGAAGGGAATCGTTTTCTTCTGTTCCATTCCTCGGTTGTAGGCGGCTCTCATCGAGTTCGGATTAGGACCCCAATAATTGCCGAATACGCTCCATATATTATCGATTTTCAACTCTGTACCTATCTGGTTGGCAAGGATGGCAGCTTCGGATGAAGACAGTCCTGATGGCATGAAATTTTCGGTTACCAAGCCTATCTCTATCAGGTTGTTCTTTATCCTCTGAGCCTTTTCCGTTTTCAGCTCAGCCGGCATCTCAGCATTTCTGCATGAGTTTTGCTCACAGGCATTGCTGCCATAATAGTTTTCCACATGCTCGAAGTACGAGCTACCAGCGTTCATGATGATCATTCTTTGTCCAGACATTTCTCATCCTCCTTTCCCTGATAGTTGTTCATGTGTTCGATGTACTGGCAGTTGTCATTCAACTGGATGGTATTGTAGATATTGATGATATTCACGTGTTTTACGTAGGAGTGTCGAAATCTCCTGATGTTGTTATTTCTCATCTTTTACAGATTTAGTTTATTTTTACTGTTTCCTCCTCATTTTAGTAGAGGGACGTGTGTTTGCGCTAACGTTTTTAGCGTAAGCCGCTGGAGAACTGCCGAGCACCTACTATCGTAAGGCGTGGGGGCGGGTAGGATTGTGTGTACTTTCTGGGTGTTGGTATGGATTAGGTTAATACTTGGCTTCAGATGTTAGCATCTTAACCGGTTAACTATTATTTTAATCTGATGATTAAAATTCATACTACTCTAAGAGTTTCTATTTCTGTAACTCTTTCTACAATATTTCTGTTGATAAATATTGATGTTTTCTTCAAGAGTATTGAAATCCTTCATCAGATAAACAATATCCGAAAAATGATGAAAGGCTTGATTGAAATCCTCTAGGAATTGTTTCTTATCAAACTTCAGGTTGATAGCCCTGTGTTTTTTATCCAATTCTTCTACTATCTTATCCCAGTTATTCCAAATGCAGAGGCACCATCTCAACTGCTGCTCTGGTCGTAAGTGGGATGTATTTAGAATTCTTGAAATAGAATGTTCTGAGATTCCTGTAATATCGGAGAAAGTTTTGGGTCTTATAAAATCTCCTTGTTGACCAATAAAGGACTTAATATACGAGAGGATGTTTTTCTCTCGTATTTCATTAATCCTTTCGATAGACATCAGCTTATCCTCTTGGATTAACTTTGCTTTTAAGTCATTTATTGTTGCCATTTTATTTTTCAAAGTTCTGCAAAAGTACAATTTATGTATTAAACGGCAAAATGTGAATGTATGATAGCGTGGAATATCATACATTGATTTTATGGAATTTTAGTGGTTTAATGGTGGTTTTTGTTTGAATGCAACTAAAAAGAAGGGAAAATACGCAAAATGTCCTCATTGGAATCCACGCCCAGGCGAATCGTAACGAACTTCTTCTTTGGCTTGAATGCCGCCTGCAAGCCTCCTCGTAGACCGCACAGCAATACCCTTCCCGCATCCCTGCCATTCCCCTCACGCCCTGAAGGGGCAGAAGCTCCTAGCCCAGGGCATCCGCCCTGGGTATCTATGTCCGCACGCCTGGCGCCCTGAAAGGGCAAAAGCTTTATATGGCGACCCGAATATAATAAATAAGCCGAAAAAAATAGGAGAAAAGATGATGTAAATGGATTCTTTTTTGTACTTTTGTACGCAATTAAAGAAATGCAAGACTTATGGAATCTAGATTCTTGACCAATTATACAGAGACAACCTTCCTGTCTACCATTCAGATGAACTTGCGCCACTGCAAGTCATTTGCTTTTTCAGTCAGCTTTATCAAGAAAGCCGGCCTGGTACTCTTGGCTAAAGACATTAGTGCTGCTATAGAGCGTGGAGCTAAAGGAAGAATTATCACTTCTACTTATCAGAATTTTACCGATGTAGAATCGTTAAACTACTTTTTGAGTTTGGCACAACATCCTAATTTTGAGTGTCATCTGGACGATGAATGTTTCCATGATGAGAAGAACTATTTTACCAATGGTTTCCATTCTAAAGGCTATATTTTCGAACTGGAAAATGGTATAGAAATGGTTGTTGGTTCTTCTAATATCACACGCTATGCTTTGCTGAAAAACATAGAGTGGGATTTGGTGGTAAATTGCGAGCATGATACCGAGGCTTATCTTGATGCAATGAATGAGTTTGAAAGCCTATGGAATCAGACGTATGAATTATCGCAGGATAAAATTAAAGAATATTCTACCAAACTCAGTTTTGCTATTGAGCATTGGGATATGGATTATGATATGGCGGATTCTGAAATCAAACCTAATTATATGCAGCGCAAAGCACTTAGGGAATTGAACAGGTATCGTGCCATCGGACAGGAGAGGGCTTTGGTGATTTCTGCCACAGGTTCAGGAAAGACGTATCTGGCAGCATTCGATGCACTCAATTTTAACCCCGACAGATTGCTCTACATCGTACATGAAGGCTCTATCTTGAAGAAATCCCTGGAGACATTCCAAAAGGTCTTTGGTGGCTCTAAAACCTGCGGCCTGTATAATGCAGAGGCAAAGGAAACAGGTGAGGATTTCCTGTTCTCTACCAATGTTTCGATGTGCCGTTCGCTCGAACTCTTTGATAAGAAGGAATTCGATTATATCATCATCGATGAGTGTCACCATGCTGTAGCAGACAGTTATCGGAAAATCATCGACTATTTTGAGCCGGAGTTCCTGCTGGGCTTGACAGCTACCGAGAACCGAATGGATAATCAGGATGTGGTAGAGATTTTCGGCAATAATATCCCATACGAGTTGCGGCTTCGTGATGCCATCATCAATGATCTGATTGTGCCTTTCCACTATTATGGTATTCGTGACGAACTGGTTGATTATGGGTTGACAGCATCTGGCGAACGCCGTTTGATTTCGCAAATCTCTACACCTGAAAACTGCGAGTTTATCCACCAGCAGATAGAGAAGCATCGAATGGGAAACCAGAAGCTGAAGGCGCTGGCTTTCTGTAGAAACATCCAGCATGCCAGAATGATGGCTGATAATCTGGGTGATTATTACCATACAGCTTTCTTGAGCGGTAAGAACAAGACCGGTGAACGTATTCGTGCTTACAATGATTTACAGGATGAAAACCGGGATTTGGAAATCTTGTTTGCTGTAGATATCCTGAACGAGGGTGTGGATATTCCTGGTGTCAACATGGTGCTCTTTCTGCGCCCAACGGAATCGAGTACCATCTTCTTGCAGCAATTGGGTCGAGGTCTTCGTAAGTATACAAACAAGCCTTATGTTACGATACTCGATTTCATTGGCAACAGCTATAAGCGTAGCGTTCATATAGCCTTGGCGCTAGGCAGTCTTTCCCGCAATTCTATTTTGGAAAAGAAACTCTTGAAGTTCATGGTAAGGAATGATTTCAAGAGCTTGGGCTTGGATAAATATGGCGTTGAGGTACACATCGATGACCTTTCCAAAGAGGAAATCATCGACAAGATTGAGAGCGAGAATTTCAACCGCATCAACTATCTGAAGATGGATTATCAGAACTTCAAGGCATATCTGAAAACTCCGTCTTATCCATCGCACATGGATTATATGAATAGTGATTATGCTCCTAATCTCTTGAAATTCATGAAGATAAAGATTGGCGCCAAGAAAACCAATTCTTATTATGGTTTCTTGAAGGGTATAGAAGAAGAGGGCTTGCCGGTATTCTCAGAAGAGCAGATTGCTTGTATCAATTATCTGTCTAGTCTTTTGCCTTTGGTAAGAGAGCATGAGTATTTGGTAATCAAGTATTTACTGAACGGAGAGACTACGTTATCGCATATTGAAGCCAATATCCGGGAGGAGATTCCTGGTTTCAAGCATGAGCAACTGGAGCACACTTTGCGATTCCTGGAAGAGGGATTTGCTGTGAAGATAGAAGCGGATGAAGTGCATTTATGTGGCGAAAGAGAACAGGAATATGAGGCATATCTGCAAGATTTGCTTAACTATGGTTTGACGCAATATGAGGCAAGATATGCTGAAACGAAAGAAGATTTCCTGTTGTGGCAGGATTATCGTCAGGACCAGGTGCTCTTGAAAATACTGGAGAATCCGAAGCACAATCAGTATGGCACTTACTATAAGGATGGCAATATGTATGTATTTGCTGGTTTAAAGAAGGATGCCTCGCTGGATGAACATTTGAAGTATAATGACAAGTTCTTGTCGCCAGATGTTTTCCAGTGGGAAAGTATTAATGATATTTCAGACAAGGACGAAGCTAAACAGAAAGCCGCTAAGAGAGTCTTTGTGTTTGTGAGGAAGGTAAATATGGAGAATGGTATCACCCTGCCGTACACCTATGTAGGAACGGGTCATTTGGAGAATCCGAGAAAGGATGCAACGACGAATGGTTCTATATTGTATGATATCCATATGGATAATCCGTTACTGCCGGAATTGCAGGAAGACTTCCAGTGGATGGAGTAAATGATATTTTAAATAGGAGATAAGAACAATGAAACATTATAATGTGGTTGCAGCCGTGGTTTGCCATGATGGCAAGTATCTCTGCATGCAGAAAGGCAAGACAAAGTTTGATTATACCAGCTATAAATGGGAGTTTCCTGGTGGCAAGATTGAGCCTGGTGAAACTCCTCAACAGGCGTTGGCTCGTGAGCTGATGGAGGAGATGGAGTATCCTGTAGAAGTAGGAGAGGAGTTGGTGACTGTGAATCACGAGTATCCTGATTTCTCGATAACCATGACTGCCTTTCTGTGTACGCCAAAAGGCGATGCTGATGGGTTTAAGAGGCGTGAGCACGCTGATAGCAAGTGGTGCAGCAAAGATGAGCTGAAAGGGCTCAACTGGGCTGCAGCAGATATTGATGTTGTGGAAGGTATCTTATAATACGCTAGTCAATCTTGCCGTTAGTTGATAAGGCAAATCCCTCTATATAGAATTTCTCCTTAACATCGTTTATGATAGCTTCTTTCTGCTCCTCGTTGGAGTCTTCTTTCTCGAACGCAAGTATCAGATAATCATTGGATTTCGTTGGCGAGAATATCTTGCCGATAAGCTTTCTGAAATTCCGGCTGACGAATTCTTCTACTTGCGTATCTTCTTTCGGCGTGAGGCGATAGAAGTCATATCTTTCGTCCAGCATCTTCTGTATTTCATCACGGAACATCTTGCGAACCCGGTTTTTCCAGGCGAATTTCTGGTGCTCGTTATGACGGGCATACAGAGATACTACATAGAGGAAGTTGACATCGTAGTGGAAGACGAGAAGGGTGTCGCGGTCGAACAGGCGGTCGTTGAAATGCTGGGTGTTGAAGCATTTCTTTTCCCTGTCGGTTGACGAAATCTGGTCTGAGAAAGAGAGATTCTCTGCCATCTTTGCGCTGATGAAGAAGTTCGGAATGATGTTGTAGCCTTCCGTCAGGTCATCGCGAAGCTTGGGTACGTTGCCGAAGTTACGCTTGTCGTATTGCAGTTCTTCATCGTCCTTATCGTCGTTCATAAAGAGGTTCAGGTTCCACTGGATGATGTTTCTGGCGTACGTAAACTGCTTATACACAGATTCTTTGCCGATGGAATGACCTAACTTGTAATACTTGCTGTCGCCGATGTAATAAACTGGCTCCTGATTTCTTGTTGTAATCAGGTTCTGGTAGCTGTACAGATGGTCTATGCGCTTGCCGTCAGCCTGTTCTTTCAGTCCGGCTGGAATGTTCTTCTCGCCTAGAAGTTCATCAATAATAGCCTCGAAAACGATATTGAAACTCTTAACCAGAAGATATTCCTTGCGTTCCTGCTGGATGTTCATGCGCTTGGCATTGTCAAAGAAATCGTAGCATAGTTGCCAGAGGTGTAAAGCCTTGTCTGAGAAGTATTTATACTTAATCTGGAGCAGCCTGGTCTTTCCTAATCCATCCAGATAGGTCTTGAAACGATAGCCTGTTATCAGCTGGAAATTGCAGTTGATATGATTGGCGAAGCCGTATCTTTCGCTGATATAATTCAGGATGGAATAGAAGATAATCAGGAGTTCTTCATCGAAATTAATCTGCTTTTTCCTGTTGACAGGATGGGTATAAACAGGGCTGTTTTTGCTGATGATGGCACTCGTGGTGGCTATGGTCTTTGACCAATGAATGCGGTTGTAACCGGAATGGATGTTCTTCAGGATGAAGAAGATGAAATCCTGGTTGTGCTTATTGAAGTCGATGAGAGCCAGCAGAATATCGAGGAAGGTGTTGTTGATTTGTCTGTTACTTTTACCGAGGCACGCTATTTTCTGGTGATAGACAATGCCGTTTCTGGTGGTATTGTTGTAAACCTCGATGGTGCGGTAAATCCAGACAGAGAACTCATAGATGAAGTCTTTCTCCTGTTGAGAAAGTGGGTTGTTCTGGTTCTGGTTGACGATGTTTTCTGGGGCGTATTTGCCGAATACTCTTTCGCCCTCTGGGGTGTCTTCGAGCAGTACTTTCGGCAAAATAAAGACGCAATCGTTGAGCTGGGTATTGTAGTAATACCCAACGTAGTTGATGCTGACGTTGCCGTCAATGTCCTGCATGGCATCAATGCCGTGCAGGACATCCCTAATCTGTTCAGCCTGATACTGATGTTCTTCTATGAGGATTCTCATGTTATGTTATTCTACGGATTCAACAGTACATCCTTTTGATTTTGCTAATTCAATAATAAGATCGATATTATCTATGCCCCATTGTGTTGTAAAATAAAATTCGACGTTATCTATTGTTGTTAAAGAATAATCGTCGTTCCAACGTCTAACAGTGTCATTTTTATGTTTCTCTTTCCATTGAGGATAGTCCTCCACTTTAATAACTATTCTATCAGTCTTCTTCGGATTGATAAATCTGGTTATATCTGCTAAAATTTCAGAATATGTCTCTTTCTTATTATTAACCAGATATTCTATTACAGCAAGAGCCATTTCTTTTTTATTTAGGAGTTCGCTGCTTCCATTAACTCGATATTTCGTCTTGTCGTATGAACGCTGATTGCTATTGGTATTATTGTTAAGTTCCAAATCTGATTCGTTTTCGTATGAATCATCAGAATCCTCTTCTTCTGAAATGTATTCCTCTACTCCCAAATTCTCCAAGAACTGCTCAACGATAGCTATATCAACGTTAGTTTGGCCGTTCTTATCCTCATAGAATCTATCGAAAGACAGAATCTTGCCTTCTTCATCCTGAAAGTCCTTATCATCGAAACCATAGTCCTTGAATACATCATTCCAGAGATAGAAGATAACCTTACTAACGAACAAGTCGGCATCGATTTCGCCATCCTTTGCCTTGCAGAAGAAATAGCCGAGCTTCTTGTCTTCTGAATTGGTAAGTGAACCAATCAGCTCATTAACCTTGCTGATAAATGACCACCAATTGTATTGCTTATCACCCGTGTTGATGTACCAGTTGAGAGGAGCGTTGGTTTCTTTGTCACGACCTTCGCGAATAGGCACATACTTCCAATCCCAGCGGCGCTTAAAGGCAGAGTCAATAGGGAAGAGACTCTGGTCGCTGGTGTTCATTGTAGCCCAAATATAGAGGTTTGAAGGCAGAACAAGGCGCTCTCCCTTCATGATGAGGTTTACCATATTGGCTTCGCCATAGAGCTGGTTGATTTCGTCTTTATTCGTAATCTCCCATCCCGCAAATTCCTTTTCGAGATACTTCTGCATATCCTTGTCTGCTACGATAGGATAATCAGAAAAGCCATATTCGTTGCGATCCAGCAATTGGAAAAGGTCACCAAAGATTTGGGCGCAATTGCCTCGGTTTATTTCTTCGATAATAAGATATTGCTTTTTGCTGGAGCCTAGTTTCTTCCACGCTTTCACATAGGCTTCGAGAAAAGCCTGAGGAATGAACTTGTAGGCAATTCTTTCTTCCTTTACGACTTCCTTTGTATCGTCATCGATGACCTTTTTGCCATTACAATCTCGGAGATCAACTTCTTCTGTGATAGGCTTATAGGTGCCCACAAAAGAGGCGTAATCTGAGTCGGGGTGGAATGTAGTACGAATCACGCTCTCTCCGAAAGTCAAGTCCTTGATAGTCTTTGATTTGCCTGTGCCAGGAGCACCATAGTAAATCTGCTGAAGGCCTGTAGTCTTAAGCAAATGGTTTTCTGTACGAGAAGATTCTGCTGGATTCCCTTTTCTGACGAGTTCGTTCTTTGGGTCAAGAACCATCTTAGCCATCGCTGTCAACGTAGCGTTGTAGCCATATTCATATTTATCAATGTCAGACAGTTCTTTGAGTTCTACTCTGGCATCCTCAGCCTTTTTGTTGGGATTTTTTCTATAGTAGTCTATAAATTCTCCCAGCAATTGCTTGGATATGGTACGAATACTAAAACTGCCCTTGCTCCCTGATTTTACCAGATAGCAAAGTCTGTCTTTATCAGCAATTATAATGCGCCCGTCTGTTGATTGGTCGCCAACCATAAGTTTATCGTAATCTTCCATGTTGTTTTGACTTCTATTGTTTTTCTTTGATAAGTTTGATGATGCTATTTAAAAAGTCATGAGCGGGTTGTAGCATATTTTCTACGTCAGAATTACTAACATCATATTCGCAGTTATAATCAGCTTTCATTCTTAATTGTTCCATCCTGGAGAAAAATGCACCAAGTTCTTTGTCAATTTTACCTGTCTTAACGAAATTCATGCCAAATACGCCTAAAGTACCAGCATGAGTATGTGCCGAAAGCCCATAATGTATTAATAGTGCCTGAGCAGCATGGAAACAAGAATAGTAAAACCTATTAGCTGCCAAATCCCATAATCCCATAGAAAGCATTTGCTCTGCTTCTGCTATAAATCTTTTTGCTTTTTCCAGACGAAGTTCTACTAAAGAACTTCTTTCATCGTTTGTTAGCCCCATAATCTTACTCCTTCCTTTTCTACATTTTTATAAAATGGTGTAATCTTATATTTCTGCCACTCCTTAGCGGAATACATTACAGGATTTATTTCTTTTCCTAAATCCCAGCCTAACTCGGTAAGAGGATAGGTTACATTATCATAATCAGAAGGTAGAAGTTGATCCTTGTCTAAGATAACAAGAATGTCCCAGTCGCTATCATCCCTAGCGGTGCCTCTAGCTTGTGAGCCAAAAAGTATCGCTTTTCCGTATGGTGGCATATTCTTAGCCAGGCATTCACGGATGGCAGTCAATGTATATTCCTTTTCCTTCTTCATAATGCAAAGATAAGATAAAAACTTGAATCAGACAAGTAAAAACCTTCTTTTTTATGAATTATTACACGATTTATGAGAAATTACTGATAAGCTTATATTTCCTTTGCCATCTTTTTTTCTGCAAAATAAGAAATATTTCTCCTTTATGCAAGTTTTTGGGCTTTTTCTTTTGTGTTTTCATGAGAAAAGATTAATTTTGCCAATGAATGGTGTTAATTGATATAAGAATTGTTTCTTTTAATAGAATTAAATAATATGAGTATATTGGACAAAATACCTTCTTTGGTAGGAAATGAACTTTTCCAAAAACTTGCTGCGATAGAGGACATTACTGCACTCTGCAAGGAAGATCAAGAGAAATATGATGATGCAATCAAGGTGATGCGTGACCATATTGCAGCTTATAAAGGAGCTATCATAGAGGCTAAAATTGAAGTAGCTAAGAATATGCTGATGGAAAACGAACCTGTTGATAAAATCGCAAGATATACAGGGCTTGCCAAGGAGGATATTTTAAAACTCAACTAATATTTGAACGAGGTTATTGGTAAGAGTGACCTCGTTTTTGTTTCTAAGTTACGTTAAAAGATGTCTTTGTAAATAAAGAGTATGTCAGACCGTTTAACCATAGAACAGCGCCATAACAATATGGCGGCAATAAGGGGCAGGGATACCAAACCGGAGATTCTTGTCAGGAAATTTCTGTGGAGTAGGGGATTCAGGTATCGGCTCAATCATCCGCGGTTGCCGGGCAAGCCGGACATCGTGCTGAGGAAATATCGCACCTGTATTCTGGTAAACGGATGCTTCTGGCACGGACATGAGGGGTGCAAGTATTATGTGGTGCCGAAATCGAATACCGGGTTCTGGATGGAGAAGATCAGGAGGAACCGGGAGAGGGATCATGAGGTGCTGCACCGGCTGGCTGAAATGGGATGGCATACCATCGTGATATGGGAATGTGAACTGAAGCCGGCGGTAAGGAAGAAAACGCTGGAGTCGCTCGCCTTTACGCTGAACCATATCTATCTGGAAGATCATCATATCAGAAGATATGAATTGCCGGAAGAAGAGCCGGAAATGGTGGCGGAGCCGGAGGCGGAAAGACGAGAGGAATAGGCAGGGAATTCACGGAATCTTTTAAGGCTTTTGCCCTTTCAGGGCGCAAGGCGGATTGCGCTTATACCCAGGGTGTTACCCTGGGCTAGGTGCTTCTGCCCCTTCAGGGCGTGCCTGCTTGATGGTTCCTTATGATGGGGTAGCATCTCTCCTTAACTCCTGGTCGAGCTTTCTTTCTGCTATCAGTACCCTCTCTGCTTCTCGTAAATGAAATCATCGGCGATGTAGCCATTGCTCATGAGATATAGGCCGGTGCGCTTATCGTGGAGTTGGGCACAGGTCTTGCTGCGATAGAAAAGATCAAGAGCCAGAGCTGGAGATATTTCCAGGCGCTGTGACAGTTCGTATGCCACGCCTCCTATCTGATAGCTGAGAATCATTTCTTGAATCTCAGGCGTCTTTGTGTTGATCTGTTTATATTTTTTCTGTTCCATTATATACTAAGTATTTATTGATGAGAGTTTGATTGAGCAGGCAAATCTGATTGTTGGGCTTATGAAATATTAACTGCTGTAGGGCTGATTCTGCATCGTAAAAACCTGTCATGTATAGGTTTACGGTATCGATTACTCGGTCGTTAGCAATACCTCCTTCTACATAATCGTAATCTCTGGCAGGGTTTTCGCCCCGTCTGTTGCCCACGATGAAGTCTAGCCAGTCTTTATCGTATGCGGTAAATATCTTGCAGCGAGCTTCTGCGAGAATAGCATCCCTATCCAGAGTGTAGATATTGAGTAGGGGTTGTGCTGCTCTTTTTTCGGCTATGGTTTTAGCCCATTTGATTGCCTGATCCTTTAAATCGGTTACATAGAAGCCTTGACCAAAGTCTAACCTTGGTCTTCCAACATGATTAAGTGGAGCTTCTATAATTTCTGTAGCTCCATGATAAACAGTTATTTTCATCTGTCTTTCTTCTCCCAATTAGTTAGACACTCAATGACATCTTCTATAAGATACTCTCGACTTTCGGTGTGGAGCGTATCGTAGTGGGGCAGAATGAACTTGTTGATTAAATCAACCTTTCTCATTCTTTCGTATATTTCAATATATGGTACCCCGAGCTTTCTTGCAGCTCCCTCAACGCATGAAGCAGCGAATGCGAGCTTGATTTCTTCTAGGGGTAATTGTATTCTGTTGTTTTCTTGTTTCATATTTTCGTCCTTTCCTCTTAATTCCTGCAAAGATAATGCAAAAATAAGCAATATTTCTCTTTTATGCAAGTTTATGCAAGTTTTTAAGGGATTTCTTTTGTGTTTTCGTGAGAAAAGATTCATTTTGTATCGAATAAAATTCGAGACCATTTACCGCATAGAGCGGTACGTTTGTAACCCAATTTATTCTTCCATTTCAGAAGTTCATTGATAGCTAATCTTTCCATAATCCGTATCTTAAAATCACATTTTATGAGGGAATAATCATCTATTACCCCACATTTTATGAGGGAATAACGCTGCAAATATACACATTTTATGAGGGAATCCTATCATGTTTTTGCACATTTTATGGGGAGTACCCATTTTTTAACTGATTTTAAAGGATGAAAAATGAAGTAACTACTCAGCAGCACCCCCTATGGGCATGAGCGTATCTCCCTAATAACCTCCAGGGGGGTAGGGTGATTTCTCTTTTCTTTACAAAATAGGATGGAGGGAGAAGGAGAGGAGAAGGATTGAGGGAGCGTTACAGTTGTGACAGTTGTGACAGTTGTGACAGTTTTCAGGGGAGGGGTATATGAACTCGGGCTGCTTTCAAATTGTTATTATTATATTTAACTTATTATATATATAATATATATATTATAAGTTATCTCTAAAGA
>ERZ779665.97-NODE-97-length-16951-cov-4.43993_pt1 | contig 16951 bp, 15 predicted proteins | sample MGYA00511463_ERZ779665 | MGnify/ENA primary metagenome ERZ779665 (study PRJEB29588, sample SAMEA2155373) | human gut metagenome | biome: human gut; feature: human-associated habitat; material: faeces | place: Denmark | collected 2008/2010 ... | reverse complement strand
GTTTCGGGGGCTTTTGTGTATAGGCACATCAACCGTTGTGGGAGCGCCCAACTGTTTAAAAAGGAATTTATAAGATGAAAGCAATGAAACCTTTTTATTTTACTCATCCGCAGTACGGAAAACTGAGGGTGGTGGTGATTGGAGGCAAAATCTATTACTGCCTGATGGACGTGAAGAACATCTTCAAGAAGTCGGTTCAGAAACTCTATGAGACGATTGCTGACTCGGAGGGGGAACTGAAAAATCTGAACATCATGATGATGAAGGATATGAAAATCAAGTATAACCTCTTCTTCGAGAACCAGGAAATGGGGAAGGAGGAAGCGGAGGCTGAGAACGTGAATGCGGATCTTAACTTCTGCGATGAACAGCTGGTGAAAGACCTTGTTGACAGGCGTGTTGCTGCCGAGAAGATTGCGGCAAAATGGGTGCTAGGGTTCGTCAAGAGCAGACTGAATGATGCTGAGAATGCTTCGCTCTTCGAGGCGAACGGGGTCGACGAGATTTCGGATAACTCGCTGATTCTGCCTATCAATGTAAGCTATGGCTCAGGGTATATCATGATTAACAGCGAAGTGTTCGATTAATAAAAATATGGAGGTAAAATGGAGATAGTACATGTAGTGGCAATTAATCCTTATCGTAAGGGAAATAAAGGGAAAGTTTTTTCTTACAATATCGATACTTATGATAAGGTCATCGGGTCGAAGGAAATCAAGAAGATGATTCAGCAGATTCGGGGTGAATTGCCGATTGACGGAGTGGATTTGAACGATGCGCAGGCGGTGAAGAAGGCGCAGGAGAGGCTGAAGAGCGAACTGCCTTTCTTCTGTCCGCACTACGGCATGTTCAAGAATAATGTGCGCAGACAGGAGGCTGCCTTGCCGGAAAGCTTTCTCTTCCAGACGATTATCGATGTGGATGATAAGGAGTATGTAGAGAAGGCGATTGAGAAGGCGCGCGAGCTGAACTGCTCTTCGGGTATCTGGAATGGGAGTTTGCTGCATCTCTGTTATAGCGCTCGCAAGAAGCTGCATATCGGGATTAGAATGCCGGTGGGGATGACCATCGAAGAGACGCAGAAGGCGTATTGTGAGGCGCTGGGCGTGCCTTATGATGAGAGCTGCATCACACCTGAGAGGATGATTTTCCTGACGGATAAGGACTCGGAAATCTACCGGTCTAAAATGTGGTGCGCGGTGCTGCCGGAGAGCGAAATACAGGCTCGCAGAAAGGCTTTTCTGGACCGTGGACTGACGGTTGACGGAAGGGGAGATGCAAAAGTTAATAGTTTACAGTTTACAGTTAATGGCAATAGCAATGACAATGTTCAAAACAATAGACTTTCGGGCAATCATGGCTCTGGTGAACTGGGAGAGGCCAGTGAGAAGAATCTGATAGCCTTTGATCTGTTCGTGCAGTCGGCTGGGCTTGAAGGAATGGCGATTGATACCGTCGGGTCTCGGCACTCTTCGCTCCTCGCTATCATGAGCGCAGGCGCTTCGAGGGTGATGAGCGAGGAGGAACTGATGAAGGTGGTGAGGACGAAAATGCCAAGCTACTATCAGGAGGATGACTGCCATCAGCTGATACATGATTTCTATGCGAAATATGCTGACAGCTCCAAGCCGATGTCGAGGGATGTGATAAGGGTGAATGCGCTGGCGGAGCAGAAGGCGAATGAAGTGAAGAGTGAAGAACGAAGAGTGAAAAATTCAAATGCAGATGGTAATTATACAGTTCAAAGTTCAAATCTCCAAGTTCAAAGTAGCGACGAGGATTATCCGGAACCGCCAGCGATGCCGGAGAAACTGCCGAAGCTGGTAGAACTGCTGATATCTCGGACTCCGGAGATTTATAAGCCGGCAGTGGCGCACGCTATCTTCCCACCGCTCGCTACGCATCTTTGGCAGACGAGCTTCCGATATATTGATAATGTTGTGCATGAGGCTACATTGTCTACGTGCTTGCTGGCTGGTACGGGTGCTGGTAAATCGTCTGTGGATAAGCCGATTAGATATATTATGGAGGATATCAGAAAGCGGGATGCGGAGAATCTGAAACGTGAGAAGGAATGGAAGGAGGAGGTGACGCGCAAGGGTGCCAATAAGGATAAGCGCAAACGACCGGATAATCTTGTTATCCAGGAGATTGATGCTGATATGACCAGTCCGGCATTCGTGATGAGAACTGCTGAGGCGCAGGGGCGTTTCCTCTATACTTCGCTTAACGAGCTGGATCAGTTTGATGCACTCCGGGGCAGCGGTAACCAGCAGTTCCGCATCATGTGCCTCGCCTTTGACCCCTTCAATCTCTTTGGCCAACAGCGCGTGGGCGTTCAAAGTGTGACAGAAAGGGTAACGATCAGGTTCAACTGGAATGCATCTACCACCATTCAGAAAGGGCAACGCTACTTCTCAAAAGTTTTGACAGACGGTCCGATAAGCCGTATCAATTTCTGTACCATTCCGGAGCGTGAAATCGGTGACGAAATGCCTGTTTACGGCGATTACGATGATGCTTACCGTGAGGCGCTGAAGCCTTATGTCGAGAATCTGAACAACGCCAGGGGACTGATTGACTGCCCTGAGGCATTCCAGCTTGCCCTTAAACTGAAGGATGAGAATGCGGAATTTTCACGCCTCTCTCAGGACCGAGTTTACGAGAATCTTTCTTTCCGTGCCAACGTCATCGCCTACCTGAAGGCGTGTGTGCTGTATGTGGCGAACGGTTGCAAATGGGAACCGGAGATTGACGAGTTCATCCGCTGGAGCGAGCGTTACGACCTCTACTGCAAGATGCGTTTCTTCGGTGATGCCATCAAGAGGGCGAATGATACAGGCGAGAAGTCGAGCAAGCGAGGACCATCCAACATGCTGATGCAGTTGCCGGATGAGTTTACTTACCAGCAGGTGATAGACTTGCGTGTAGCAAACGGGATGAGTCAGAAAGGTACTTCCAAGATGTTGGGAAACTGGAAGGATCGCCATTACATCAGGGCTAAGGAGAACGACTCAGTTCCTCAATTCCTCAGTTCCTCAGTTTTTATTAAACTTAAATTCCGAAAGGAGAATTCATAGCGTATGGAAATAGTAGTAAAAAGAATAGCAAAGAAGAAGACTTATACGATAGGTCATCTTTATATCCTGAGCGATAAGGATGTGAAACGTACTTGGCGTTCGGGGGTAAAAATAGGCGACAAGCGTGTCTTTGAACATAGCTTCGATAAGGCGAAGTTGGACAAGGAGCATTACTTCTGTGATACCCTGGAGCCTACGTGGAGAAACCTCCTGGGTATCGAACTGAAACCGGAAGAGGAGGATGGACGGTACAGTAGGGTGTCGGGCAAGAAAGCCCGCAAGATACCGGGGCATACGGCGATACCGGAAGGCTCGTATCCTGTTGTTATCTCGAAATCGCCAAGGTTTAAGAAGTGGCTTCCGCTGGTGCAGGGTGTTCCTGATTTTGAGGGCATCCGCATCCATGCCGGTAATTATCCCGATGATACGCAGGGCTGCATTCTGGTAGGTGAAAATAAATTACAGGGTGCCGTCTTTAATTCCCGCATCTGGCTGTACAGGCTCATGAATGCCATTACCGCAGCGAGAGAACGGGATGAGAGCGTTTGGATTACAATTTTGTAATGTTGAATGTTGAATGTTGAGTGTTGAATTATTAGTGATTATTTTTTTAAAAAAGATTATTATGGTAAAGTCAGTTAATACAAATAAAGTAGAAATGGATAAGAAGGCAGCATTTGCTGTCGTGTTTGAAAACTCAGAATTCGGTAAGGTTCGTACCTTGACCGATGAAAATGGGGAGCCATTGTTCTGTGCAAAGGATCTCTGTAATGTACTGGGATATAAGAGAGCGAATGATGCTGTAGATCAGTTAGTTAAACCACTTGATACGGCGAAACGCCGTACATGGGTAGCAACCGGTCTGAAGAAGGATGGAACCTCGGCGATGCGTCGTACTCTGATGCTCTATGTCAACGAGAGCGGTTTCTATGCTTTGGTTCTCGGCTCTAAGCTTTCTACTGCCGTGAAGTTCAAGAACTGGGTTACGGCCGATGTGCTGCCACAGATTCGCAAGACGGGCGGTTATATCCCGGTGCAGCAGGGCGAGAGTGATGAGGAGACAATCCGACATGCGGAAGAAATCCTCCGTGCTACGCTCAAGGAGAAGGAGAATCTGCTGAAGAAGCAGCGTCTGCAGATTGAGCAGCAGAAGAAGCTTATCGGTGAACAGGATACAGAAATCCGACGTTTGAATGGAGTTGTGGATGAACAGGTGGTTCACATCGCCAAGAGTGGTGATAACATCATCCAGTTGGAGAATCAGGTGGGTAATCTTCTGCCTAAAGCGCTTTACAGCGATAACGTTCTCGATTCTGTTTCCTGCTTCACTACCACGCAGATTGCGAAGGAACTCGGTATCACTGCCCAGGAGCTGAACCGCTCGCTCTGTGCCCTGCATATCCAGTATTACCAGAGCGGTCAGTATCTCCTCTATGCTGATTATGATCACATGGGCTTGGCGAAGAGCCGCACCCGCTACAGCGCCTTCCTCGACCCGAAGAGCGATGGCAGACAGGAGAAGATGGGCAGAGCCTACACCCATACCTATCTCGTATGGACCGAGCGAGGACGAAAGTTCATCCATGACCTTGCTCAGCGATACTGGGAACTGTGTGAAAAGTAAAAAGGTAAAAAAGTAAAAAGGTAAAAAGAGCCTTAACTCCCGTTCGTCCCCGTCCCCTCAAGTCTTGAAAAATAGCCCCTGGTGTTTTTGCATCAGGGGCTTTTAACTTTATGGGGGACCAGCGATGGAATCGCTGGGGACGGGGACGAACGGGGGTAGGCCTTTTTTACCTTTTTACCTTTTTACTTTTTTACCTTTTTACCTTTTTACTTTTTTACCTTTAAAAGCCCCTTCAGGTCGGCGATGATGGCCTGGGTGTAGGCTCTTATCTGAGATTCTGACAGATCGCTGATATGCTCGGGAGCGAGGGCGGCGATGTGCTGTCGGGTCTCCATCTCTATCATCGTGGCGATAGGGAGGAGCTTGTGGGCTGTCTTGCCGATGGCTTCTATTGATAACTCGCCTTCTGTTGCCTGCTGGAGGTTCTGGAGATGGGATGACAACTCCTGTTTGACGGTGCTGAGTATCTCGGCTTCTGCCTTCGGATCGCCTTCTGCAAAGGTCAGAAGGGGTGCAAAGCGGGAATTCTTATTGGTTTTCTCTGCCATATCCTCTGCTGCTGATGCAGTATCCCTTGTTTTCTCTGCCATATCCTCTGTTTCTGATGCTGCATCCTCCAATCCGAGGATTTCTTTCAGCTTCTCTGTGCTGAACGGCTTGAAGAGGCAATCGTCGAAACCGGCTTCTTTCAACTCTCTGATGATGCTGGCATCGTGGGCGGTCATCGCTACTACCTTCATGTGGCTGTGGTTGATGTGCTGAATCATCCTGATGCCGTTCATCTCGGGCATTTCGATATCCATCATCATCAGCGCAGGATGCTCGTTGTGGAGCACGGTGAGCGCCTCGGCTACATGCAGACAGGCAAAGACTTGCCAACTGTCGCCTATCAGCTTCTTCAGCATCTCCTGAAGCAGACGGAGCTGCAACGGGTCGTCATCGAGCAGCAGTATCTTGTGGTTTTCGAAATGGGGCTTGGTTGGGGCGAGGGGCTTCTGCTCTTCTGCCTCTTCTGCTGCAGGAGCGGTACCTAAGGCAAGCGGAATGGTGACGGTGAAGGTGCTGCCCTTGTCCTTGACGGATTCCAGACGCAGGGTGCCCTGAAGCAGATTAACCAGTTCCTGGGTGATGTTCAGCCCGAGACCGGTGCCCTCGATGCCCTGGGCACTCTTCAGACGGGTGAACGCCTGGAACACCTTCTGGCGCTCTTCGGTGGTCATGCCCTTGCCGGTATCCCTTACCGAGAAGGTGAGGAGGTGCTGGGGACTGATGGCTGCCTGGATGGTGACGCTGCCCTTATCGGTATACTTGATGGCATTGCTAACCAGGTTGTTGAGTATCTGACGGATACGGAAGGCATCGGCACGGTAGTAGGTTTGCGGACTGCTGATGCCATCGAGCTCCAGATGCAGTTCCAGTCCCTTCTCCTGGCTCAGGATCTGCATCTCTCCGGCACACTGGCGGAACATGTCGGCAGGCGAGAAATCTACAGGGTTCAGCTTCATCAGTCCGTTTTCCAACTGGTGATAATCGAGCAGGGCGGCAACGAGCCGGGAGAGATGGGTGGCAGACCCCTTGATGCTGTTGAGGCAGGAGATGGCCTGCGGGTTGTTGACATAATCCTTCATCAGGTCGATGAAGCCCGAGATGCTGGCAGCCGGAGCCTTGATGTCGTGGGTGATGGTGAGGAGCAGGCGTTCGCGCTGGTTCATGATGCGCCTGATTTCCTCGTTAGCTTCTTCGAGATTCTCGCGGTAGATGCGTTCCTTCTGCGTATCGCGGTAGATGTAATAGACGAGGATGACGGCGGCTGTGATGGCTACGATGGCAAGCAGACCTATCTGCCAGAGCAGATTCTGGCGCGCCTGCATCGCCTGGTTGATAGCCTGCTGCATCGCCTGACGTTCGCGCTGGTGGATATCGTTGAGCTGCTGGGAGGAGCGCAGGGCGAGGCGGGCATTGGTTATCTGCAGGTCTCTCACCTCGCGGTTGATGGCATCGTGGTTATCGCGCGTAGACTGCTTCTCCTTGCGGTCAATCTGTTCCAGGATATCGGCTACGTTTCCGGCTAAGTTGACCGGGGTAGAGAGGGTATCGGTGACAGCCTGGTTGCTGTCGCGTCTGATGCTGAGCGTTTCGGCATGTTCCTTCTTGAAGGCATCGGCAAGGCGGCGGAAGAAGCCCTTGCGGGTTTTCATCACCTCTACGGTGGTGTTCTTTGCCACATGAGTCTTGGGTGCCTTGGAATGCACGACAACGGAATCTTCGCCACTGTTGAGGCTGTTCATCTTCTCGTGCAGATAGTTGTGGGATGACTTGCCCTGCATGGCGCGGGTAAGCTGCTGCAGATTGGTCTGTTCCTCCTTGAGCAGGTTGGACATGGTGCTGTCGGCTGCCTGTCGCTTTTCGATATAGTCGCGGGTTGCCTGGTTGATAGCGAGCACGGTTGTGGTGTTGCGATATACCAGCCCTATCGCCAGAATCAGTACGATGGCGACGATGATGTAACCCAGGGCTACCTTGAAAGGAACGTTTGTTTGCTGCATCTTCTTATCTTTTAATGTTTTGAGTCTTTTTGCTATTTGCGTGCAAAGTTAATCAAAAATGCGATATAAACCAACAAAAACAGGAGATAAATGCCAAAATCTGGTCATCTATCTCCTGTTTCATTGAAAGCGACGCGTAATTACTATTTTCTGAAGGTGGATTTACTTTGCTACGGTTGAATCCACTGTTGTTGCTGGAGTCTCAACAGGTGTTGCTGTTGTGTCGGCTGGAGCTACTGTGTCTACTGGTTCTGAACCTGCAACGCTTACCATTCTGTTACCTGCAAATACATTGCTAACTGATACCATTGCTACTGCTGCGATAACTGCAAATACTAACTTTTTCATAATTCTTTTGTTTTTTAATTGTGAATATTATTTTGTTTATTAATTCTCTTGTTGAAACTCATTTGCGAGTTCGCTAAATAATATCACAATAGGCGTGCCAAAAATCGATGGATTTGGTTAAGTGTCTGATAATCAGGGTTGATGGTGTTTTGTGCCAGAAACGGGATGTGGGGAAAGTGGGGAAAAGGTGTAGAAAAATTCCCCAATATAGTGTGGAATATATTGGGGAATCGGGGTGTGGCATGTTTTACTCCATGCCGTATTTCTTCATTTTGTTGTAGAGTGTCTTGCGGTCGATGGCAAGCAGTTGGGCTGCCTTGCTCTTGTTGCCGTGGGTGGCTCTCAGGGCAGCGGCGATGCTTTCCTGTTCCGACTGTTCGCTGTGCAGCTGCATATTGAGCGGTCGGGCGGTGGAGGTCTGTGCCATCGTCTTCTCCAGTTCCTGGGCACCGATATACTTGCCACGGGTGAGCAGGGTGGCGCGCTTCATCACATTGTTCAGTTCGCGCAGGTTGCCCGGCCAGTCGTATGAGGCAATGATTTCGGAGGCTTTGGCATCCATTCCGAGCACATTTTTGCCTAGTTCCTGGTTGGCGTGCTTGATAAAGAGGTTGGCAAAGAGGAAGATGTCGGCACCTCTGTCCTTGAGGGCAGGCATGTAGATGGTAAACTCGTTGATGCGGTGATAGAGGTCCTCTCTGAACTTGCCTTCGGATACCGCCTGCGCCAGATTCTCGTTGGTGGCACAGATGAGTCGGATATCCACATCAATCTCCTGCGTGCTGCCCAGCGGACGGATTTTTCTCTCCTGCAAGGCTCTGAGGAGCTGCACCTGTACTTCGTAGTTGAGGTTTCCCATCTCATCGAGGAAAACCGTTCCGCCGTTAGCTATCTCGAAGGCACCCTTCTTATCCTGTTCGGCTCCGGTAAAGGCACCCTTCTTATATCCGAAGAATTCAGATGCTGCCACCTCCTTAGGAATGGCGCCGCAGTCGATGGCATAGAAAGGTTTGTTCTTGCGCAGACTCTGTTCATGGATGCTGCGCGCCACATATTCCTTTCCGGTGCCGCTGGCTCCGAGAATGAGCACTGACATCGGGGTTGGGGCAACGAGCGAAACGAACTCGTAGAGCTGTTTGGAAGCCTCGCTTTCACCTTTTATATATCTAGGCACCTCCGTAGCGCCCTGCTGCTCTTCTTGGGGCGCATCCTGCATGGCGGCAGATTCCGCACGCTGAGGGGTTGAAACCGCAGAAGCAGCCGACTGGATAGCCTCACGGATTTTCTCTAAGAGGATTTCGGGATGGAAGGGTTTAGCCACGTAATCGGTAGCACCCGATTTCATGGCACATACAGCATTCTGAACCTCTGCATAGCTAGTCATTACGATAAAAGGCAGGTGGGCATCGGACTTTCTGATATGCTGGAGCAATACCAGTCCGTCATGGTCGGGCAGGCGCAGGTCGGAAAGAACCAGATGGAATGCATCGCCGGCTCCCATCGCTTTGATGGCAGCGCCTACGGATGTTACCCTTTCCACATCGAATCCTTTCTTTTTGAGCCAAGTCTGTATCATTGTTCCGAATGCCAAATCGTCTTCTACAATCAATATCCTCTTCATAATGTTCTGTTTTATCCTCTTCTATAATATCGTTATATATAACTTTGTGCAAAGGTACAGAAAAGTTGTATGGAAAGCTATTTAATTCACATTATTTAGCAATAAAACCGACTAAAAATCTACAAACCCTGTTCTATTATCTTATTTTTAGTGAAAAGAGCAATTGTTTTCGGATAAAAGCATGCTAGTTGCTTTATTTTTTGTATCTTTGCAACCATGTTAAAACAAGATTTAGAGTCATGAATCCGATAGTACAAACCATCATATTGTCAGCTTCGGCGGTGCGCATGTTGCCGCATATCGCTCTGTATCTGCTCCATAAGAAGGAGATAGATGCCGACCTGCTGAAGGTGCAGGACAGGAAGCCTACGGTGCTCAACCTGATTAAGGCATGCACCCGCGAAAGGAGTTTCCGCAATCTGTTTTATTACCGCATGGGCGAATACCGTTCGGTTTTCATCAGCTGGCTGTTGCCTCCTGAGCGTACGATGACCATCTGGTGTCCGCATATCGGGAAGGGTGCGCATCTGGAGCACAGCTATGCCACCTATCTCAACGCAGAAAGCATAGGTGATGACTTCTACTGTCTGCAGATGGTGACGCTGGGCAACGGCAAGGGCGGCAGACCTACCATCGGAGATGACGTGAAGATTTATACCGGCGCCACGGTATTCGGTGGCATCCATATCGGCAACCACGTGACGATAGGCGCCGGTGCCGTGGTATTCCAGGATGTTCCCGACGGGGCTACCGTGGTAGGGAATCCGGGGAGAATCATTCAGAAATAATCAATTTAAAGATAGAGAATATGAACTATGCATTGATCATAGCCGGAGGTTCTGGCAATAGAATGGGACAGGACATCCCAAAGCAGTTTATGCATGTAGACAACTGTCCTATCATCATCCATACGATGATGGCTTTTCAGAAGCATCCTGATATTCAGGGTATTGCTGTGGTATGTCTGGCAGGTTGGGAAACGGTACTGCAGTCGTATGCCAACCAGTTCTGCATTACCAAGCTGAAATGGATATTCCCTGGCGGAAGCAATGGTCAGGAGTCAATCCACAATGGTATCTATGGCTTGAAAGAGGCGGGATGCGGTGATGACGACCTGGTGCTGGTGCATGATGCCGTGCGCCCACTCTTGTCGCAAGACATCATCTCATCCAATATCGCCATCTGCCAGAAGTATGGCTATGCCATTACGGGTATCAAATGTAGAGAGGCTATCCTGGAGAGCGAAGATGGTTTTACGACCAACACCAGTATTCCGCGCGACAAACTGATCCGTACCCAGACACCCCAGACCTTCCGTTTGGGCAATCTGATAGCAGCCCACGAAGAGGCTAAGGAGAAGGGCATCACCAATTCGGTGGCATCCTGTACCCTGATGGCAGAACTGGGAGGCAGACAGATGCATATCGTGCCTGGTTCAGAGAAGAACATCAAGATAACCACCGTTGAGGATCTGGAGATACTGAAGGCACTGATGAAGGTTCAGCCTGAGGCTTGGTTAAAATAAACATGTTATGATAGGAAATTCACCATATAAGGAAGATATTGCGCGCCTTTTCCGGGAAGGTTTGGAATTGGAGCGTCTGCATGGCAAGACCATTCTTGTGGCTGGTGCTACAGGATTGGTAGGAGGCTGTGTGGTTGATGTGCTGATGCAGAATCCTGCCCGGTGCTACAAGGTGATAGCAGCCGGAAGAAACAAGGAACGTGCCCGACAGAAGTTTGCTGCCTATTGGGAGGATGAATCTTTCTTCTTTGCAGAGATAGACGTTACCCAGCCTATCATCAAGAGCATGGACAGGATGATAGGGGAACCAGTTTATAATGAGTTGGCTGAGGGCGCTGATTACATCATCGATGCAGCCAGCAATGCGAGTCCTAACTTCTTTAAGCAGAACCCTGTAGAGGTGATGAAGGCAAACATCAACGGCGTATCCAACCTGCTGGAATATGGATTGAGTCACCGCATGCAGCGCATGGTTTATATCTCTTCGGGTGAAATCTATGGCGAGGGCGATGGCTCTGAATTTACCGAGAAGAGCAGCGGCTATGTGGATTGTGCATCGGTGCGTGCCTGCTATCCATCTTCCAAACGTGCTGCCGAAACGCTCTGCATGGCATACGGAGCAGAGTATGATGCCGATGTGGTGATAGCCAGACTGAGTCATACCTACGGTCCGGGCTTTACGGAGAGTGACAATAGGGTGTATGCCCAGTTTATCCGCAATGTTCTGAAGGGTGAGGATATCGTCCTGAAGAGTAAGGGTGAGGCTTTCCGCTCCTGGCTTTATGTGGTAGATGCCGCCCATGCCATCTTGCGCCTCCTGCTGGATGGCGAGAGGGCAAATGCCTATAATGTGGCTCATTCAGAATCGAATATCTCCATCCGCCAACTGGCAGAGCTGATAGCCCGGAAAGCGGATAGAAAGGTGGTGTTTGATATTCCTGAGGCGGATGCGCAGCAGGGCAATACCACGCCTATCACCAAGGCAACCTTCAGTACGGATAAACTCAAGGCTTTAGGCTGGAAACCGCTCTTTGATGTAGAAGAAGGTTTCGGACATACCTTGCAGGAGGAGAGGGAAGGCTAAAGCTTTCTTTTAATCTCATCCCATGTTTCCCGCTTTTCCATGTTCAGATAGTAGCGAAGGTGTTTCTCTACTCTCTGTTCTACGGGTGGAAACTTCATATAGTCGCCAAAGAAGTGGCGCAGATAGGTATCAGCCTGCTCCGGCAGCAAGACGGTGGTATCCTCGAACGGGAATTCCTTGCCCTTGCCGAGCCATTCCTTCGGGAAAATCTCCTTATAGTGGTAGGAACCTGTATTCACCAGTACGTTCTTCGCCTTATCGAAGTCATACCGGTGACTCATCTCGTCCATCTGCTGGATGAGGCGGTGGCGCATCTTGCTGCGGCAGAAGAAGGCGATCGTCTTGATGGCAAAGCGGCCCCAGGTTTCCTTGTGCAGGAGCAGGGAGATGTACTCAAAGAAAGTATTGTGGGTGGTTACGGCATTCAGACGGTTGATGGTCTTAGAGTATTTGCGATACAGCGCCTTTGCCGTTTCCAGGTCATCGTCGGTGGCATCAAGAGGGAAGATATCTACGTAAAGACCGATGATGCAGGGACGCTCCTTCTCCTCGATAAGGGTGGTTTCGCGGTTCACGAGTTTGGAGAAATACAGAGGGTATGACTCGTTGTTGTACGGAGTTACTACCTCGTATTTGCCAAAGTCTTCATGCTTGGCGATTTCGAGCAGACGGTCGTAGTCGGGGCGTGGCATCAGTACGTCGATGTCATCGTCCCAGGGAATCATTCCGTGGTGACGGGCGGCTCCGATGGCGGTGCCGGCACAACAGTAATATCTGAGGTGATACTTGTTGCAGATTTCGATGAAAGCCTTCAATATATCGAGTATTGTGGCGTTCCATTCCTTCTTGATGTTCTTAATATCCATACTTTTTCTGTTTTACGGCTGCAAAAGTAAGCAAAAAGTTTTGAACTTCAAACTATTTATGCTACTTTTGCATTCTAAAAAGTAAAAACAAGTAAAATTCCATATTTATCAGATAGAAACGATGGCAGAATCATTAAAAGAAAAAACCGCCAAGGGATTGTTCTGGGGAGCGATGAACAGTGGCTCTACCCAGGTACTCAATATCCTCTTTGGCATCTTCTTGGCGCGTTTGTTGTCGCCAGCCGATTATGGTATCATCGGCATCCTCACCATATTCACCCTGATAGCGGGCAATCTGCAGAGTAGCGGGTTTACCCAGGCACTGGTGAATATCAGAAAACCCACCGACAACGATTATAACTCGGTGTTCTGGTTTAATGTCCTGGTGAGTCTTACCATGTATGTGGTGCTCTTTTTCTGTGCGCCGCTGATAGCAGATTTCTTCCATCAGCCTTGTCTCACCTCCCTGTCGCGCTTCGTGTTCCTGAGTTTCTTCATCTCTTCGTTTGGCATCGCCCAGAACGGATATATGATGAAGAACATGATGAACAAGGAGATTACCATCGTTAATTTCATGGCTCTGATCAGTTCGAATGTCGTGGGACTGGTGCTGGCATTCAACGGCATGGCTTACTGGAGTCTTGCCTGGCAGCAGGTTATCTTTATCCTCGTGCTGAATATCGGAAGATATTATTATACGGGATGGCGCCCGAATTTTCATATCGATTTCGGACCGGTGAGGAAGATGTTCGGATTCAGCGTGAAACTCCTGGTTACCAACATCATCAATACGGTGAGCAACAATGTATTGACCTTTGTCTTCGGCAGGTTCTATCCGATTAATGATGTGGGTAACTATAGTCAGGCATACAACTGGGACACCAAGGCTAATTCGTTTGTTGCCAATACGGTGGGACAGATAGCTCAGCCCGTCTTGGCTTCTATCCAGGACGATAAGAACCGCGAGTTGCTGGTGTTCAGAAAGATGCTCCGTTTCACGGCATTCCTTTCTTTTCCATTGATGTTTGGCTTGACTTTGGTATCACGCGAATTCATCCTGATTACGATTCATGAGAAATGGATTGCCAGTGTGCCGCTGTTGCAGATTCTCTGTGTGAGCGGTGCCTTTATGCCTATTTACACGCTTTATCAGAATCTAGCTATCAGCAAGGGACGTTCTGATGTGTATATGTGGTGCAACATCGGTCAGGTAGTGGGTTTGCTCGCCTTGGTATTGTTCTGTCATCAATATGGCATCCAGACCATGGTGATAGCCTATACCTTATTTATAATAGTCTGGCTTCTGGTCTGGCAGTGGATGATGAAGCGTGTTGCCGGATTGCGGTTTCTGGATGTGGCAAAGGATATACTGCCATTCATGCTCTGTGCGGCAGCCACGATGGTAGTTACCTATTTCATGACCCGCAGCCTGCAGAACATCTATCTCCTGCTGCTGGTTCGTCTGCTGGTTTCAGCCACCATCTACTTCTGTATCATGAAACTGCTGAAGGTGCAGATATTAGAAGAGTGTATAGCCTTCTGTAAGCGAGGTAAATAAGATTCACCCTCTTGACAGGTACCCCCTTTTTGATGAGCTTGATGATGAGTCGGATGAGGCAACTCTTAGGCTTGTATGCGAGCGCCTGATCTACCTTTTCGAAGGCTACATGAGCGTTTGCCGCCCAGCGATAGGCATTGACGATGCCTATCTCTTTGGCTCTGAGATACTGATGTTCCTTATCATTCTGCTCGAAAAAATCGATGAGTCGGCGGGTTGACTTGAAGTATGACAGGAGATTCTTTTCGGAGATATTGTGATTATAGGAATTCTCATTGTCGGTGCGATAGTAATATACCGCATCTTCGATGTTCACCTTTTTGCCATAAAACATGAACTGGGCATTCCAGAAAAGATCTTCTGCATAGTTGATGCCCTCTTCAAAGAATATCCTGTGCTCCATGATGAGCGAACGCTTATAGATTCTGCCCCACAGCCGGTTGGTGATGATGTTCTGGCAGACAAGCAGTTTGAGCAGCTTCTCATCAGAAACATCAAAAGGTTTCTGGAGTCTTCCTGCTTTTCCTTCGCACCATTCCCGGTAGCCGCCATCAATCAGGTCGGCATGGCTACTATCTGCTTTTCTTGCCAGCTTCTCAACTGCATCTTCCGGCAGCATATCGTCGCTATCGGCAAATAAAAGATAGTCGCCTGTAGCTGCCATCAGTGCCGTCTGTCTTGCAGCTCCCACGCCTCGGTTTCTGTCGTGGTGGATGATGCGTACCTGTTGTGCTCTTTCTGGATATTCTTTCAGGAGCGCTTGCAGAATGCCGATGCTTTTATCGGGGGTACAGTCATCTACAAAGATGTATTCGATAGACGCATACGACTGCTCGAACAGTGACCGGGCGCACTGTTCGATATATTTTTCTACCCCATAGATAGGAGTTAAGATACTTATTTTCAGCATGATGGTTTTAATCTAAGATACTTTTTTATCTTGTCGGGTTCTCTTTTTTATCTTGTGAGATACTCGAATATCAGCGTGCTGTTATAGAAGAACAGGAAGATGGTGATAACTGCGAGTGTTCCACGAAGATAAGGCAGATATTTCTCCTTACAGTTTCTGATGATATATCCGATACAGATCGGAATGATGAACGCCCAATGGGCAGCCATGATATAAACCTCGTTCAGTCCGAATCCCATGACCAGATGAATGAAGGCATCGCATGCCACCCATGAGGCAGTGAGCCAGAGAAAGGCCGATCTTCTTCCCATCCAAAAGCCCATACACAGCAGAATTACGATGATACCCTCTATGATATAAGGAACGGGTGTCTGGTATTTCACGAATATCGGGCGGTGGCTGTGGATATCTTCCAGAAGATGTTCTCTGTGCAGGATAAGCGATTCGCCAAAAACGTTTTCTACCAGTGATTCTGAACGGGAGATAGACATATCTGCCCATGAGAGCATGCCTCGTTTCTGAATATTTTTGCCAGCGATAGCCTTATCGTGTTTTTGTTTCTGTTCCATCTTAGCCCTAAAAGTACTGTCTTTAGCAGCTTTCTGAGCCACGAGTCGTTCTCCTTCCAGGCGGTTCGGAATGATGAATGCCTTGTTCTGGTAGATGCCTGCAGCCCCTATCAGGAGGGTAGGCAAGATGATGCCCAATGCCAGATATTTCGGGCGGAAGAGTTTTTTGCCATTGGTAAAGAGGGCGGCAAGGAAGGTCTTGGCGCCATTGCTCAGCGTGATGCCTGCCGTGAAGAAAAAGAGCAGGGCGGTTTGCCACCAAGGCATACCCTGGTGTTCCTTCTGCTGTTTGCCTGCCAGATAAAGTGTCATTGACAGGAAGAAAAGCGACATGCCGAAATGGTCATCCACAAAGGTGACGAGCAGCACGTAGGCAAAGGAAAAAAGCATCGCTGTGAGCACATTGCTGTCTATAGCCTTCAGCTGCATTACCTCTCTGAAGATTCTTCTGAAGAAGAGGGTGGAGTAGGTGGAGAAGAATGTCATCATCACCGCCACGATGGTAGTTGCCCAGTTGCGGGAGGTGAGTTCTATCAGCCAGCCGTTCAGTAGCGAGAAAGGATAGAGGAAGAAAGGGAGCATGGGATGGCGATATTCCGTGTAATACACCTTCCACTTCGAGAGGGTAAGGTAGGTGTAGGGGTCGAAACCTGAAATCTGAAAGTTCTTGGTGAAGAGCGTCCAGAATCCTGCTTTCGGTTTGCCGAAATCATCAAAATGATAGGTTATCATCAGCACATTGAAGGCGATGATAACGATGAGTGTAATCAAGGCAAAGAGCCTTTCTTCTTTTTTAATTCTAAATATATTGTTCATTCTCTGATTATTTTTTGCTGGGCTGATGCATGCCGCATCTCCTTCTTAGCGCTGCAAAAGTAATTGTTTTTTCTGAATATTCAAAAAGAAAGGCTCTATTTTGTGTCTTTTTTCTGATAAAAACGGAGTTTTATTTTGTATTCTCTTTTATTTGGTGTATCTTTGTCGCAATGATGATGAAAAAGTCATCAGGACGGACAGTTGGATAATAAACCTTAATTCCGCAACACTATAATTTAATATTTTTTATAAGCACCTGAGCAACAAAAAGTTGCTCAGGATTTTGCCATGTCAGAAATTTCACTTATCTTAGTGTTGTTAAATAAAAACAACCAAAATTCTGAATGACATGGCAAAAGTACAAATAAAATCTGAGAAACTCACTCCTTTTGGGGGAATTTTTT
>ERZ779665.89-NODE-89-length-17687-cov-1.96529_pt1 | contig 17687 bp, 10 predicted proteins | sample MGYA00511463_ERZ779665 | MGnify/ENA primary metagenome ERZ779665 (study PRJEB29588, sample SAMEA2155373) | human gut metagenome | biome: human gut; feature: human-associated habitat; material: faeces | place: Denmark | collected 2008/2010 ... | reverse complement strand
TGATCAAAGTCTGGTGTGTCTCTGCAAGTCCAAGCTCCCAAGGAAGTCCTGCATGATGGATGGAATTTGCCGGAGCAGCGCCCGTACCACCATCATAACCGGAGATCAGAATAACCTGTGCGCCCGCCTTTGCAACACCAGCAGCAATCGTGCCGACACCAGCTTCGGATACAAGCTTTACGGAGATACGTGCATCTGTATTTGCATTTTTACAATCATAGATCAACTGTGCCAGATCCTCGATCGAATAGATATCGTGATGTGGCGGTGGTGAGATCAGACCTACGCCCGGCGTTGAATGTCTGGTCTTGGCGATCCAAGGATATACCTTTCCGCCCGGCAGATGTCCACCTTCACCCGGCTTCGCACCCTGTGCCATCTTAATCTGAATCTCTTTCGCACTTGTCAGATATTCGGATGTAACACCGAATCGACCGGAAGCAACCTGTTTAATCGCAGAACAACGATTCACGCCGTCCTTGCTTCCACGCATACGTTCCAAGCTCTCGCCACCCTCACCGGAATTGGACTTGCCGCCGAGACGGTTCATGGCGATTGCCATACACTCATGTGCCTCCTGCGATATGGATCCATAAGACATGGCACCTGTTTTAAATCTCTTTACAATGGAATCAACCGGCTCTACCTGATCGATCGGGATTCCACCATTTTCCGGATAATTAAACTCCATCAGTCCACGCAGATGGAACGCTTTTTCTTCATCATCAATCGCTGCAGAATACTGTTTGAACAGATCATAGTTGTCTGTCCATGTTGCCTGCTGCAGAAGATGAATCGTGTTCGGATTATACAGATGCTCCTCTTTCCCGCTTCGCATCTTGTGGCTTCCGATACTCTCCAGACTCAGGTTCGTATACAATCCAAGTGGATCAAATGCAGAATTATGCAGTTCCTCCACATGGCGCTGGATATCTTTAATTCCGATACCACCGACACGGCTTACCGTGTTCGTGAAATATTTCTTTACAAATTCCTCGGACAGTCCGACTGCCTCGAAGATCTGTGACCCCTGATAAGACTGCACCGTAGAAATACCCATCTTCGATGCGATCTTTACGATACCATGCAGGACTGCGCTGTTGTAATCATTGACTGCCGCATAGAAATCCTTGTTCAGGAAATGCGTATCAACCATGTCCTTGATCGTATCGATTGCCAGATATGGGTTGATTGCACAAGCACCATAACCAAGCAACGTTGCAAAATGATGTACCTCACGTGGTTCTGCACTCTCGATAACCAATGCAACGGAAGTACGCTTCTTCGTCCGAACCAGATGCTGCTGCATCGCAGATACTGCAAGCAGAGACGGAATCGCTACGTGGTTTTCATCGACACCTCGGTCAGATAAGATCAGGATATTGGCTCCATCACGGAAGAACTTATCTGCCTCGACGAAGATACGGTCGATTGCCTTCTCTAAGGATGTATTCTTATAATAAGTAATTGGCACAACGGCTGCCTTCAAGTTCTCTGTATTCAGATTCTTGATCTTCAACATATCCGTATTCGTCAGAATCGGATTGTTGATGCGAAGCACGCGGCAGTTCTCCGGCTTCTCTTCGAGGATATTACCATCACGTCCAAGGTAAACCGTCGTCGATGTGACGATCTCCTCACGGATCGCATCGATTGGCGGGTTCGTTACCTGCGCAAACAACTGATGGAAATAGTTAAACAACGGAAGCTTTTGGTTGGAAAGCACCGCAAGCGGGGTATCATCACCCATTGCTGCGATCGCCTCTGCTCCATTCTGTGCCATTGGAAGAATTGCTGTCTTAAACTCCTCGTAGGTATAACCAAATGCTTTCTGCAGACGGCTTCTCTCCTCGTTGGAAAGCTCCGGCACACGCTCATTTGGAATTGGAATATCGGTCAGATATGTCAGATTGCTGTCGAGCCATTCACCATATGGCTGTGCATTTGCATACTGATTTTTCAGCTCATCATCCGAGATCAGCTTTCCTGCCTTCGTATCGACGAGAAGCATCTTACCCGGACGTAAACGATCCTTCATCACTACATGTTCCGGCTCAATATCCAAAACACCGACCTCGGAAGAAAGAATCAGATAATCATCATCGGTAATATAATAACGGGAAGGACGAAGTCCGTTACGGTCAAGCACGGCTCCCATGTAATCGCCATCGGTAAAGAGCATGGATGCTGGTCCATCCCAAGGCTCCATCATCGTTGCGTAATACTGATAGAAATCACGCTTTGCCTTCGGCATATATTTATTGGAATCCCAAGGCTCCGGAATCAGGATCATAACTGCAAGTGGAAGCGGCATTCCGTTCATAACGAAGAACTCCAGCGCATTGTCCAGTCTTGCAGAATCGGAACCATCCGGATCAAGTACTGGTGTAATCTTGTGGAACTCTCCTTTGAAATACTCGGAATCCATTGTCTCCTCGCGGGCAATCATACGGTCTTCGTTACCACGGATTGTATTGATCTCACCATTGTGAACAAGGAAACGATATGGATGCGCACGCAGCCAGCTCGGTGTTGTGTTCGTTGAGAATCTGGAATGTACCAGACCAATGGCTGACTCATAATCCTCATCCTGCAGATCCTGATAGAACAAGCGAAGCTCGCCTACCAGAAACATTCCTTTATATACGATCGTACGACTTGAAAGAGATGGAACATACGTATCCTCATTTGACTGCTCAAATACTCGGCGTACTACGAACAGCTTCCGGTCAAAATCAAGTCCACGCTCCACGTTCTTTGGACGCTTCACAAATGCCTGCATAATATATGGCATAACAGCGACAGCCTTATGTCCAAGGATTCCCGGATTCGTCGGAACTTTTCTCCAGCAGAGGAATTCCAGTCCTTCCTTCTCCACGATGATCTCGAACATCTTCATTGCCTGCTTACGCTGAAGCTCATTCTGTGGGAAGAAGAACATACCAATACCATAATCACGTTCCTCTCCAAGCTCCACGCCAAGCTCCTTTGCTGCCTTCTTGAAGAACTTGTGTGAGATCTGAAGCAATATACCAACACCGTCACCGGTCTTTCCTTCTGCATCCTTACCGGCACGATGTTCCAGATTCTCCACAATCCGAAGTGCATCGCTGACTGTCTTGTGTGTCTTAATACCCTTAATGTTTACTACTGCACCAATACCGCAGTTATCATGTTCAAAGCTGCTATCATACATGCCCTGTTCTGCGATATGCGCTCTTTCATCTCTTATCTGCGTCATGCTTGTCTTTCCTTTCTCGAAAAAATCTTGTGCTGACGAAAATCAAGTAAAACACATTTTTCACTTTGTTTTCTCAACTCATGCGCCTATAATACAACACTTTATTCGAAATGTAAACCATTTTTTGTATTTTTGTGGAAAATAACAAGCAAATCCATATTTTCACGAAGTTTTTTCACTATCATTTCAGAATACATGCACTTCTGAATAATCACTTATACAAAAAAAGAAACGCATCCCTCACAGTATTCTGTAAAAAATGCGTTTCTTCTATATATAATACGTTTCAAAATAATAACTTTATTCGGTCGGCGGATTGAAGATATTCAAATCAATCTCCTGTGCTCCAACTCCCGTCTCACTCTGAAGGGAAGAACTAATGCCTTGTACTTTAGAGGTCGGCGTGTAATCCTGTGTTCCGAACAGGAACTCATGCAATGCGGATACATTCGTTGTCAGATCTGCAGGAACAAGTACGGCACCCTTTGCATCTGTTGTGACTGGTGCATATGCCATCGGGAATCCGATTGTATCTCCAAGGTTATAATCAAACATATCCTTTGCAAGACTCATCAGCTCTTTCTTTGTCAAGCTTGTATAAATGTTTGGGAATACATCATCAATAATATCATTGATGGTTGACAAATCGGAACTCTTTGCCTTCTGAATCATCTTCGCAATAACGGTTCTCTGTCTCTCTGTACGGGTGATATCTCCCTGATCTGTACTACGGATACGTGCCCAGCCAGTTGCCTGTGTACCATTCAGCAACTGTGTACCTGCTGAAAATACACCATCAGAATATTCGCCGGAAATACCAATCTGCTCTGTAATACATGCATTCAGCATCTCAAGCTCTGCTTCACGGACATCGATCGTAATTCCACCCAGATCATCAATCGCCTGTGCCAACGCTGTAAAGTTAACCGTCACGAAATCTGTAATCTCTAAATCCAGGTTTGCATTCAATGCACGGACTGCCATCTCTGGACCACCATATGCATATGCATGTGTAATCTTCGTCGTGATACCGCCATCATAATCTACCTGAAGCAGGGAATCACGATATACTGAAGCAAGCTTTACTTCCTTTGTATCATTGTTAATACTTGCGATAATGATAGAGTCACTTCGGTTTCCTTCCGCCATGGAAGTTGTGCTTCTAGAGTCGATACCAAACAATGCAATTGTCCGATATCCCTTCTGTGCCTCATTCGCATCTTCATTAATATCCAAATTTTCTTTACTGTCATCCCAATTTGTCGGGCGGTTAATGTTGTCTAATTTTCGATTTGCATAAAAGAAAAAATATCCGACAACCATAAAAAACATAACAACGATTTCAATCAGAAATGCAATTCCCCATTTGGCATTTGCACTCATGCCTGCCTTTTTCCTGCTCATATTCTTATCCTTCCATCTTTGTGTTTTTTCTAAACCAAACTATTTACCTATCATACATGATTCTTCATAAAATTACAATATTCTTTTTCCTTATTTGCTAATTTTTCAAAAAACTTTCATATTTTGACTGTTGTAAACAAAGTATGCCTATGCTATACTAAATTAAATTTTGACTACTATATTATGGAAGGAATTTATTTGAATATATGAATTTTAAGGAACGAAAGAACTTATTGGAGGGGAAGCAACAGGTACATCTATTACGCTTTCTCGACCAGTTAAATGATGATGAAAAGCAAATCTTATTTTCACAGATCGATGCAGTTGACTGGGGATTTGAACAGGCATTTCACAACGACAAGAAAAAAGAAGATACCATGATTGAGGAGATCGATGCACTGCATCTGGATAAGATCCAGGCAGATTCAGAACGTTATCGTTCTATCGGCTTGCAGGCAATCAAGGAAGGAAAGCTTTGCCTTTTGCTTCTCGCCGGAGGACAGGGCACTCGTCTTGGTTTCGACAAACCAAAGGGCTGTTTCAATGTTGGTATTACAAAGGAACTCTACATCTTCCAGCTTTTGCACACGTTAGACATCGTGCGTGCTGCAGATGCATGGATTCCGCTTTATATTATGACGAGCAACATTAACTATCAGGATACTGTGACTTTCTTTGAAGCACATGATTATTTTGGTTATAACCCAGCTTATGTACATTTCTTTGTACAGGAATTGAACCCGGCTACGGACTTTAACGGAAAGATTCTGTTGAAATCCAAATACGAGCTTGCCCTGTCTCCAAACGGAAACGGCGGTTGGTTCTCTTCTATGCACAAAGCTGGACTTCTGGAAGGAATTTTTGAATCCAATCTGGAATGGATCAATGTATTTTCTGTGGACAATGTATTGCAGCGGATTGCCGATCCGGTATTCTTAGGTGCAACCATCGACAGTGGAAAGATGAGTGGAGCAAAGGTTGTCCGCAAAGCGTGTCCGGAAGAAAAAGTTGGTGTCATGTGCAAGGAAGATGGCAAGCCACATATTATCGAGTATTACGAAATGACTGATGATATGTTGAACAAGCGTCTGCCAGATGGCAGTCTTGCCTACGGATTTGGAGCTATCCTGAACTATCTGTTCCCAATCCAGAAATTGAAGGAAACTTTGGATAAATCCATGCCGTTGCATATAGTAAAGAAAAAGGTTCCTTACGTGGACGAATCCGGTAATCCGGTTACCCCGGCAGAGCCAAATGCATTTAAATTTGAGACATTGGCTCTCGATCTGATCCACGAGATGGACGACTGTCTGATCTTCGAGGTCGACCGCGAGCATGAATTTGCGCCAGTCAAGAACAGCACAGGAGTTGATTCCGTCGATACTGCCCGCGCATTGCTGGAGAAAAACGGCTATACACTTTAATACAACGAAAAAAAGAGAGTCCATATCTCAACGATTTGGACTCTCTTTTTAATTCTGATTCTAAATTCTAATTCGAGAAAATCTGTACCCAGTAATATCCATATTCTGAATTCGGAATATACACATAACCAACACCCAGTCTCTTAAAACCGGCATTGAGGATGTTGCTCCGATGTCCCGGCGAATTCATCCAACCATTCATTACAGCAGAAGAATTTCCGTATCCCGCCGCAATATTCTCTCCCGCCGACCAATAGGAATACCCGATCTGATCTAACACGGTAAAACATTTTCTTCCATCTGGACGTGTATGGGAAAACAAGGTTGCAATCTCCTGCGCCCGGATATTGGCTGCTTTTGTAAGCTCTGGATCTAAGGAAAGAGCCGCAATACCATTTGCCTGCCGCTGTGCATTACACTGTGCCAGAACTTCCTGTGCCTGTGTTGAGTAGTTCGCAGTTGGCGTCCCTTTGATATAGGCTTTCTTTCCATCCTCAAACTGACTGGTATCACTGTTCTTTGGCACAAGCTTAATCTGGATTGCCTCTAAACGTTTTGCCATGCCGCTTGTTCCGGCAGTCTCACCATTCTTCGCCCATCCAAGCCAGCCATAGCTCTGTGCGTGAACCCGATAGTATACATCATAATAATATGCAACCTCTCCATATAATTCCAGTTCGATTGCCTCTAAACGTTTCGCCTGCCCACTCGTTCCAGACATGGCACCATTACTGACCATCTTTGTCTCCCAGCCATACGTCTGCACATGTGTCCGATATGAGATGCCGCCATAATACCGGTTTCCGGTCAATTTTACTTCGATTGCTTCCAGACGTTTTCCTTCGCCGGTCGTGCCGCTCGTCTTCCCATCCGTAAGCCAGCTCATCCAGCCATAGGTCTGACAATGCACACGATACTGCACACCCATATCTACAATCTGACTCTTCGGAACCAGTTTAATCTCGATGCCCTCTAATCGTTTTGCCTGTCCGCTCGTTCCAGCCATGACACCGTTCTTCACCCAGTCCATCCAGCCATAGGTCTGACAATGCACACGATATACAACATCGTAATGTTTTGCCACTTCACCGGTAAGCTGAATCTCAATGCCTTCCAGACGTTTTGCCTGTCCACGGCTGCCGCTTTTCTCTCCATTGTATGACCAATCCTGCCAGCCATAGCTCTGGATATGTGTCTTGTACTGGATGCTTCCGGAATATTCATCACCGGTCAGTTTGACGCGAATCTCCTCTAAACGTTTTGCCTGTCCTTTCGTTCCTGCCATCGTACCATCATGAACCCATCCCTGCTGGTCACCATAGGTCTGTACATGCACGGTATAGGTAACACCCATCTTGGTTGCTGCCTTCGCAGTTTTCGTAGTGCCAATTCCTGTTACAACAGAAACGAGCATTGCAACGACAAGAAGCCACGCCTGCATTCGCTTCCATGCTTGTCTTTTCATAATTTCCGCCCCCTTCCGCTCCGAGTCGGTCGCATTTCTATACACACTCAATTATACGACGTGCGCACATAATCCGTACCTCCTCTCCGCTTCGCTCCGAGTCGGTCGCATTATGCGCCGTATGAAATCATCTATAATTGCCGATTTGCGAGCAAGCTCGCATCGGCATTATAGATGATTTCGCACGTCTTATTTATTTGCGTACATGTCGTCATAGTACTTCTGATAATCACCACTTGTCACGTTCTTCATCCAGTCCTCATGCTCGAAGAACCATGCGATTGTCTTCTTGATACCAGTTGCAAAATCGGTCTCCGGATACCAGCCGATTTCCGCCTTGATCTTGTCCGGTGCGATTGCATATCTTCGGTCATGTCCCTTACGATCTTCTACATAAGTGATCAGATCCTTCGATACAAGTGCCCGTCTCGGATCATCCGCCGGAAGCATCTCCTGCAATGTGTCAATGATAATATTGATGATTTCGATATTCTGCTTCTCATTATGTCCGCCGACATTGTATGTCTCGAACAGACGTCCCTGCTCCTGAACCATATCGATTGCCTTCGCGTGATCCTCAACAAACAGCCAGTCACGGACATTCTTGCCATCGCCGTAGACCGGAAGCTTCTTACCCTGCAATGCATTGTTAATGATCAATGGAATCAGCTTCTCCGGGAACTGGTAAGGTCCATAATTGTTACTGCAGTTCGTGATATTTGCAGGGAACTTATAAGTGTCCATATATGCCTTTACAAGCATATCCGAGCTTGCCTTACTTGCAGAATATGGGCTGTGTGGTTCATATGGTGATGTCTCATAGAAAAATGCATTCTTATCGTCCGGAAGGGAACCGTACACCTCATCGGTCGATACATGCAGGAACTTCTTGCCTTCCTTGAATGTGCCATCCGGCAGCTCCCATGCAGCCTTCGCGCAGTTCAGCATAACGGCTGTACCAAGTACATTCGTCTGTACAAATACTTCCGGATGCTTGATACTTCTGTCTACATGAGACTCCGCTGCGAAATGTACCACGCGGTCGATATCATTCTCAGCAAAAATCTTCGCGATTGCTTCCTTGTCGCAGATATCCGCCTTCACAAATGTATAATTCTCACGATTCTCAATGTCTTTCAGATTCTCCAAATTCCCTGCATACGTCAACACATCCACATTGATGATACGGATTTCATTATCATACTTCTTAAACATATAATGGATGTAATTGGAACCGATAAATCCGGCACCACCAGTTACTAAATACGTTCTCACTTTTCTACCTCCTTAAATCATTCCTTTATTTTCTTGATTTTGTCTCGCGCTTTTGAGCCGAAACACAATCCGGTATATTCGAATATGTGTTTGTTATGTATTTATTATACAGGGTGCCCCTAGGGCATAGTCAAGTGTTTTTTTCATTTTTTTACAAGAAATATTCCTGCATCCTTTGTAATGTGAAAGCCACCCACTATTTTCTTCTTCATAAATGTCCGGAATTCCTTGTATTTATGCGCAATATACTGATTCTGATTTCCGTGACACGACAAAACATATGAGATCAGCGGTTCGGCATCGTCAATCTCAATCGCATCTTCATACTGCCGCCACTCCACCTCCTCAAATGTACTTTGAAGAATATCTGTTCCATTCTCCTTGCCAAACCGGTCATACAGATTCTCCGCCGCAAGCACAATTCGGTCATCAAACTCCATGACTAACCGGCTGATTTCCTTCATATGCGCCGAGCCATACGTACCCGCAACAAGCACACCTCCCGGTTTCAGCACGCGTTGGATCTCCCGGCACGCCTGCCCGATGTCATCGCAGTAAAAGAGCACATGGTTCGCCACGACAAGATCGAAGGTCGCATCCGCAAATGGAATCGACTCGCAGCCGCAGATCGCATACGAGAACACTGCATCCTCCCTGCCGATTTCGCGTCTTGCATCACGCAGCATACCATCGGAAATGTCCGTAACTGTAATTGAAATATCCTCTGGAAACTTCTCTGCATTTTCCACCCAGAGGTCTCCGGCACCGCAGCCAAGCTCCAGAATCTTCTGCCCCGGCTTTACCTGCATCTGCTCATAGATCCACGGGAACCAGCCCTGTTTATTGACCGAATACTGCTTGTGCAGGTTGATCCGCGCCATGATATTCGAAGCGTCCTTGTACTGTTTCTTCAGGATGCTCTCCAAATCTGCCACCTGAATCAACTCGAACAGCTTCGTCCAGTCTACTTCCCGGTCTGCCTGCAGATCATCGGTTGCCTCCCGAATCGTGCTTGCGACCAATTGTAACTGTTCAATGCGGTCTTCCACCAGCTTCTGCTGGATGTTCAGGGAGTTGACGATAAAATGCTTATCTGCATCGTCCACCTGCATCTCCTTGATATCTCCCAGCGAGAATCCAAGATACTTTAACAGGAGGATCTGCTGGAGCTTCGCGAGATCCTTCTCCGTGTAGTAACGCGCGCCGGAATCGCTGACAAAGGATGGCTTCAGGATGTTCTTCTCATCGTAGTAGCGGATGGTTTTCTTCGTAATATTCGCTTGTTTCATAAACTCGCCTGTCGAGTAATATCCTTCTTTTTTCATAGTGTTTTTCCTTCAAACCACGGAACACTGACGGGTGAAAAATCAAATTCAAAAAATTCACGTTACAATTTTTATGAATTTGATTTTTCATCCCACCGTGTTCCTTACATACTGAATAAATTAATAATATCTATTCAAATATAGATATTACTTCTCCGTAGTGCTTACCTTTATGCTTTAATTTTATTATAATTTCTTGTATTACACAAGGCGAACCGTTTTAAGCGAAGAATATTTTCATAAATTTTTTTGCTTTCCGTTTTTCCTTTACCAGAACTCCGGGATGCAAAAAGTCCACCTCACAAAAATTGTAACGTGAATTTTTTGAGGTGGACTTCTTTGCATCTAGGAGTTCGTACCTAAGTCAACTCCGTAGATTAAAAATTATTTACTTAATTCTTCGCGCAGAATACGGTTAACCTCGGATGGATCTGCCTTACCCTGCATTGCCTTCATCGTCTGTCCGACAAGTGCACCGATTGCTTTCTCCTTACCGCCCTTGAAATCTGCAACAGACTTCGGATTCTTCTCGATGACATCTAAGATGACAGTACGAAGCGCGCCCTCATCATTGACAGTCTTCAGGCCGTGTTCCTCGACATAAGCTTCCGGATCGATATCCTCTGCAAATACCTTCTCGAACACTTCCTTTGCAACCGTACCATTGATGACTTTGTCATCGACCATCTTGATGATAGCTGCAAGGTTCTTTGCTGAGAATTTTAAGTCATCGGCATCGATGGATGCTTCCTTCATCAGACGCATTGTCTCAACCATCAGCCAGTTCGATACCTTCTTTGGTGCTGCTCCAAGCGCAATCGCCTCCTCGAAGATATCTGCAAGCTTCTTGGAGTTCGTCAGAATGTCAATATCATAATCCGGAATATCATACTCTTCCTTGTAACGGATGCGCTTCTCGTCACGCAGCTCCGGCTGGCGGCTGCGAATCTCTTCCATCCATTCATCGCTGATCATAACCGGAACCAGATCCGGATCCGGGAAGTAACGGTAATCCTGTGCATCCTCTTTCGAACGCATTGCATAGGAATATTCCTTTGTATCATCCCATCTTCTTGTCTCCTGAATGACCTTCTCACCGGATTCAATCAGATCGATCTGACGCTCCTTCTCGTTCTCGATGGCTCTCGCAATCGCCTTGAAGGAATTCAGGTTCTTCATCTCGGTTCTTGTACCGAACTTCTCTGCACCGACTTCACGGACAGACAGGTTGACATCGGCACGCATGGACCCTTCGTTCAGCTTGCAATCCGAAGCACCAAGGTACTGGATAATCAGTCTTAATTTCTCAAGATAAGCAATGACTTCCTCTGCGGAACGCATATCCGGCTCGGATACAATCTCAATCAGAGGCACGCCCGAACGATTGTAATCAACCAGCGAGCTGTCTGTATACGGATCATGTACCAGCTTACCTGCATCCTCCTCCATATGAATCTCATGAATACGGACATATTTCTTATTCCCGTCAACCTCGATCTCTACCTTACCATTCCGGCAGATCGGATAATAAAGCTGCGAAATCTGGTAGTTCTGCGGGTTATCCGGATAGAAATAATTCTTACGGTCAAACTTACAGTTCTGTGTGATTGTACAGTTCGTTGCAAGACCAACCGCAACTGCTTTCTCAACTACCGCCTTATTGAGCACTGGAAGGGATCCCGGCATACCGGTACAAACCGGACAGGTATGTGTATTCGGTGCACCGCCAAATGCAGTCGAACATCCACAGAAAATCTTCGTCTTCGTGGCAAGCTCTACGTGAACCTCCAGGCCGATGACTGTCTCATATGTTTTACTCATTATGCAAGCCCCCTTTCTGCTTCCACGGTGCCTAGAGCATCCGGACGCTTATAAGTCTTTGTACATTCAAATGCATACGCTGCGCGGATGATTGATTTCTCGTCAAATGTCTGTCCGAGCAGCTGCATGCCAACCGGCATACCATCCTTATCCTGTCCGCATGGAAGGGAAATACCCGGCAGACCGGCAAGATTTACAGATACTGTATAAATATCTCCCAGATACATCTTGATCGGATCACTTAAAGATTCGCCCATCTTCAATGCCGTCGTTGGTGCAACCGGTCCTAAGATCACATCGTATTTTGCAAATGCATCGTCAAAGGCTTTCTTGATCAGCGCCTTTGTCTTCAGTGCCTTTACATAATATGCATCGTAATAACCGGAGCTAAGGACGAAGGAACCAAGCATGATACGACGCTTTACCTCTGCACCAAAGCCCTCGGAACGGGTCTTCTTATACATATTGTGAAGGTCACGGTACTCTGCGGTACGGTAACCATATTTGACGCCATCGAAACGCTCTAAGTTCGAAGATGCTTCTGCGGATGCAATGATATAGTAAGCAGGAATTGCATATTCTACCATACCAAGGTCAAACTCTTCCACGATTGCACCCTTGTCTTCGAGCTTCTTTGCGGCTGCAAGCACAGCTGTCTTAACATCCTCATCGATACCCTCTGCGAAATAATCTCTTGGAATACCAATCTTCATTCCCTTTACATCGTCCACTAATGCAGATGTGAAATCATCCTCTGCCTGTGCGTAGGAAGTGGAATCCTTGTCATCATGCTTACAGATTGCTTCAAGGATCGTTGCACAGTCTGTGACATCCTTGGCAAGTGGTCCGATCTGATCAAGCGAGGAACCATACGCAATCAAACCATAACGGGACACTCTTCCGTATGTCGGCTTGATACCTGTCACACCGCAAAATGCGGCCGGCTGACGGATACTTCCACCTGTATCGGAACCAAGTGCATATGGAATTTCCTCTGCTGCAACGGCTGCTGCAGAACCACCGGAAGAACCGCCCGGTACCTTGTCTGTATCCCACGGATTTCTTGTCACACCATAATAAGAAGTCTCCGTTGTACTACCCATAGCGAACTCATCCATGTTTGTCTTTCCGATGATAACCGCGCCTGCCTCCTGCAGTTTCTCAACGGCAGTTGCTGTATAAGTCGGAACGAAATTACTCAGAATCTTGGAAGAACAGCTTGTAAGCATGCCATTGATACACATGTTATCCTTGATGGCAACCGGAACACCAGCCAGCGGTCCGGTAAGCTCTCCACTGTCAATCTTTGCCTGAATCGCTTCCGCCTGTGCCAGTGCGCCTGCCTCATCCACAGTCACGAAACAGTTGTATGTCTCGTCGAGTGCTTTGATTCGCTCCAGACACGCCTTCGTTGCCTCTACGACGGTCACTTCTTTGTCTTTAATTTTCTTGCCGAGTTCAACGGCGGTTAATTTCATTAAATCTTTTCTCATCTATACCGCCCTCCTTAGTCAAATGTCTTCGGCACTTTATAACAGCCATCTTTTTGCTCTGGTGCATTTGCTAGAAGATTGTCTCTGTCATCCGAATTTGTCACAACATCCTCACGGAATACGTTGCTGACCGGAAACGCATGGCTCATCGGTTCCACGGAATCGGTATCGAGCTCATTTAATTTGCTGACGTATTCCAGCATATTCGACATATCCTGCTTCGCCTGCTCTTTTTCCTCATCAGAAAGCTCGAGCTTCGCCAGAATACCTACATAATCAATTGTTTCGTCTGTAATCGTCATATTTTTCCTCCTATAATGCTTGCGAATCTACATATTATAGTTTGCGAAAATAATCAATAAACCTATTATTGTTTCTGAGATGTTCGGATTTATTTTCTACGCAGACGCGCTCTCGCTCGGTTCAGCACGTAGTGGTACTAAATTCGTGCCAATAAATTGTCACTTATTAAGTACCAACGTGCTTCAACGGTCTGCTTAAGAATAATAAATCCGAACATCTCAATATACTACTCTTCTAATGATTATTTCCGCAAACATATCATTCATGTTAACGCAAGCAATTCATATGAAATCACAATTGCCTTCTCTTTGCTGAAAAATACTACTGGCGTACTTTGATATGAACTTCACGAAGCTGCTGCTCTGTGACTTCGTTTGGTGCGCCACACATGAGATCCTGTGCGGTTCCGCTCATAGGGAATGGGATAACCTCGCGGATATTCTCCTCGTTACGAAGCAGCATGATCATACGGTCGACACCCGGAGCCATACCTGCATGTGGTGGTGCTCCAAACTGGAATGCATTGTAAAGTGCTCCAAACTTCTCCTCCAGAACACTCTTATCATAGCCTGCAATCTCAAATGCCTTCTCCATAATCTGCATGTCATGATTACGAACGGCACCGGATGAAAGCTCCACGCCATTACATACGATATCGTACTGATATGCAAGAATCTCCAGTGGATCTTTCTCATTTAATGCCTCTAAGCCGCCCTGTGGCATAGAGAATGGGTTGTGTGTAAATCCAATCTTCTTCTCTTCCACATTGTACTCAAACATCGGGAAGTCGTTGATGTAGCAGAAACGATATGCATTCTTCTCAAGCAGATCAAGACGGTTACCAAGCTCGGTACGAATCTGTCCTGCAAAGAGAGCTGCCTGCTTCTCTGTATCGGCGATGAAGAAAATCGTATCAAGTTCCTTCAAGCCTGCGAGATCTTTGAGCTCCTGCTTCATATCATCCGGAATAAACTTGTCGATTGGTCCCTTGTAAGAACCATCTTCCAATACTTCGAGATATCCGAGTCCGCCCATACCGATAGACTGCGCGAACTTCAGCATCTTCTCATGCTGTCCCTTGGAAAGCTTCTTCTGTACTGCAATCGCACGAACGGTCTTGCCGTGGAATGGTGCAAATGTACATCTCTGGAAGAACTCTGTCACATCGATGATCTCAAGTGGATTACGAAGATCCGGCTTATCTGTACCATATTTCAGCATTGCTTCCTTGTAGCTGATGATTGGGTATGGTGCTTCTGTAACGGTGTATCCCTTCGGAGCGAATTTCTTAAATGCTGCGGTAAGCACTTCCTCGCCAACCTTGAATACGTCTTCCTGTGTTGCAAAGCTCATCTCGAAGTCGAGCTGATAGAACTCACCTGGGGAACGGTCGGCTCTTGCATCCTCATCACGGAAGCAAGGTGCAATCTGGAAATATTTATCAAATCCGGACACCATCAAAAGCTGCTTGTACTGCTGTGGTGCCTGTGGGAGTGCATAGAACTTACCCTTGTATCTTCTGGATGGTACGATATAATCACGTGCGCCCTCCGGAGAAGATGCACAAAGGATTGGTGTCTGAATCTCCATGAATCCCATCTCTGTCATCTTCTGACGCAGGAATGAGATGACGTTGGAACGGAAGATCATGTTCTCCTTTACCTTGCGGTTACGAAGGTCTAAGTACCGATATTTCAGACGGACATCCTCACGGACTTCCTTGGAGGTTGTCACCTCGAACGGAAGCTGCTTGTACACCTTTCCTAAGATATCTACCTCATGTGCTTCCAGCTCGATTGTTCCGGTTGGAATCTTCGGATTGTATGTCTCCTCGTCACGATGCTGTACCAGTCCCGCTACGGAGATACACTGCTCCTTAGTAATTCCATCGAGCAACGTTGTATCGCGCATAACAACCTGCATTACGCCATACATGTCCCGTAAATCCACAAAGGATACGCCACCGTGGTCACGGATGTTCTCTACCCATCCTGCCAGTCTGATTTCTTTTCCGACAAGGTCTTCTGATACTTGCGCCATTGTCATGTCTCTGTAAATGTTTGCCTGCATTTTCCTATCTCCTTTTCTGCATTAAAAAATCCCGAAGTCAAATGTGCTTTGACCTCGGGACGAATGTACATGTGTTACATCCGCGGTACCACCCGCATTGAAACCATCTGTAATAAATATATATAAGACGGATTCCTCTCTTCATTCGTAACGTGAATGCTCCGGATAAACCTAGACCTCTTAGGATGTAGCTCCACGTAGGCTTCAGCTTATCAGCTCCGGTAGTGTTCCACCAGACATGGTGTCATGTTATGGCTCTCAGTCGGTGACCATATTCCCTGTCATGTCCTGTTGTCGGCAGTCTCCTTCAACGCTTTTTCCCTATAATTGTCTCGATTATAAGCTAATTATCGGCAAATGTAAAGGGATTTATACGATTTTTTTATTCCTTTACGAGATCACAGGTCTCATATTTCAGGATCTTCCGGAGTGCTTCCGGACTTACCTCCACCTGATAGCCGATCTTTCCTGCCGAGAACATAATTGTCTCAAAACCATTGGCGGTCTGATGGAAGAATGTACGGAACTGCTTCTTCATTCCAAGTGGTGAACATCCGCCATGAATATAGCCGGTTAACGGCAGCAATTCCTTGGACTTGATCATCGCGATGGATTTCTCGCCGGCAGCCTCTGCCGCTTTCTTCAAATCAAGCTCCTGATTGACCGGAATCACAAACACATAGTGTTCGCCGGATTTGCCGACTGTGACCAGTGTCTTAAATGCCTGATCCGGATCCTGGTGCAGTACCTCGACAACCTCCATGCCGCCGACCGCATCCGTGCCTGCATAGCAGTAATGCTTGTATTCGATTTTCGCCTGATCGAGCAGACGCATCACATTTGTTTTCTCTTCTTTTTTACCCATGTTGTTGCCTCTTTTCTATTTTGCTTATTGAAATGTATGGGCACTGCCAATCACATTTTGTCATAATATGAATCAATCAGAGCACAATCCATAATCAACACATAAAATACATTTCCATAATACCGGCTCTTCACGATTCTTCCATGATCGAATACCGGCCGATACGTTCCGTCTTTTTTCGCAAAACGGAATTTGACATAGTCATTGTTTCCACTTTTCTCCGAGTCAATCTGCTTCCAGATGCTCGTCTCAACCGCATCCTGCTCCTCCGGATGAATCAGATTCCGGAATCGTTGATCCGTATATGCAAGAAACTCATCAAAATCCTTACATCCCGCAAATTCTATCAACTCCTGATTCGCAAATAAGATGCGGTCATTCGTTTTATCCGCAATGTATATCAGAAATGCCCCCGGCAGATTTCTTGACACATCCTGAAGTGCAAATCCCAACTGGCTTCTATTCTGCACTTTGTAGTTACCCTCATACGCACAGCAGCTATGCTTTCCGTGTAATTTCACCGCATAAAGTGCCATATCCGCACAGCGGATTAATTCCGATACATCATCACAATCCTTCGGATATTCTGCATACCCAAGCGAAATATAAAATGGACGTTTCTCTCCATTCTGTGTGATATATCTAGGCTGCATAGTGAATTTCTCGATTTTTTCCTTCGCTTCTGCCTCCGTCATTCCTATCAGAACCGCCGAGAATTCATCGCCACCATTTCTGCATAGAATCGCATCCTTTTCAAAAGCATTCCGCATACTCTGCGCAAGTATCCGAAGCGCGGTATCACCTGCTTCGTGTCCATACATATCATTGATAAATTTGAAGTCATCAATGTCTGTCTGAATTCCCACGCAATGCGCATCCGGGGTATCCTGTATTGCACTTTTGATTTGTTCATCAAACCCATCCCTGTTCAAAAGTCCGGTTAGTGGATCCGTGATTGCTATCTTCTTTAATGCTTCCCGATGAAATTCGATTACAAGAAT
>ERZ779665.84-NODE-84-length-17952-cov-1.87205_pt1 | contig 17952 bp, 13 predicted proteins | sample MGYA00511463_ERZ779665 | MGnify/ENA primary metagenome ERZ779665 (study PRJEB29588, sample SAMEA2155373) | human gut metagenome | biome: human gut; feature: human-associated habitat; material: faeces | place: Denmark | collected 2008/2010 ... | reverse complement strand
GTGACGGATACCGGCACGGCGCGGAAGGATTGTATCCGACATTGAAAGCCTGCGGCGTGACCAACTATGCGGTTGCATTGTGGAGCGAGGGTGTTGCCTTGCGGGAGCATGGCGCGACAGAGCCGATTCTTGTGCTTGGAGATACCAGAGATTATGACTTAGATGAGGCAGTCCGTTACAATCTGGACTTTCCAGTATTCTCGGTGGAATATGCGAAGACGGTTGCCGAGGCAGCGAAACGGCAGGGAAGAAAGCAGAATATACAGATCAAGCTCGACACCGGAATGAGCCGGATCGGGTTCCCGGATAACGATGAGACGCTTGAAGCAATCAAGGAGATTTCACAGATGGAATCCCTGAATATGACAGGCATTTTCACGCATTTTGCACGTGCAGATGAGTACGATCATAAGAGTGCAGGGAAGCAGCTTGACCGCTTTCTGCGTATGACAGAGAAGTTAAAGGAAATGGGAATCACATTTCCGAAGTATCATGTGGCGAACAGCCCGGCGATTTTGCTGATGCCGGATTCGCAGCTCGATATGGTACGTGCCGGAGATATCTTATATGGCTTGAATCCAATCGACGAAGAAGGGTTCAAAAAAGAGAACTTCAAGGAGATTTTGAGCTGGTACACGTATGTGGTTATGGTGAAGGAGGTTCCGACAGGAACGGAGGTTGGTTATGGCGGCACATTCGTGACGAAGCGTCCGACGAAGATCGCAACCCTGCCGGTTGGATTTGCGGATGGATACCGGAGAGATCTGTCGAACCGAGGAAAGGTGCTGATCCGTGGACAGGAAGCACCGATCATCGGAAGAGTCTGTATGGATCAGTGTATGGTCGATGTGACAGATATCCCGGATGTACAGAGAAACGATCAGGTGACGCTACTTGGCGGAGACCTTTCCATCCAGTGGATGGCAGATCTGCTTCAGACAAATGTCGATGAGATTGTATGCAATATCTCCCAGCGTGTACCGCGTGTCTATATTGATTCCACACAGGAATCATAAGTTCGTAGTAGAAAGAGGAAAGTTATGCAACAGGAAACCCGTGTAAGAAATGCCTCGCGAAATGTTGTGTTTGGCATGTTTTTGAAAGGCTATCAGATACTGCTTCCATTTATCATGCGTACAGCAATTATGTACTACATGGGCGATGGATATCTCGGCTTAAACAGCTTGTTTGGTTCGGTGCTGTGGGTGTTGAACCTTGCGGAGTTGGGCGTTGGTTCAGCGATGGTTTATTCCATGTACCAGCCGATTATCGACAATGATAAAGAGCAGATCTGCGCGTTGTTAAAATTATATCGGAAATATTACCGGATCATCGGACTGGTAATCGCAGTCGTTGGCGGAATTCTGACGCCGTTTATTCCGTATCTTGTAAAGAGTGATATGCCGGAGGGCGTGAGCATCTATGTCGTGTATCTGCTCAATCTGTTCTGTACCTGTATGTCGTACTGGCTGCTCGCGTACAAGAACAGTCTGCTGACTGCACACCAGAGAAATGATGTAGCGAGCAAGGTCATGCTTGTGACGAATACGTTCCAGTATGCGGCACAGTTAGTTGTCGTTATGACAATCGGTGATTATTATATCTATCTGATTGTACAGATCTTCACACAGATCGTTACGAATCTGGTAACGGCATATTTTGCGAATAAGATGTATCCGGAATATAAGGCAGTCGGAAAGCTGCCGAAGGAGACAGTAAAGAAAATCAATAACCGTATCAGAGATCTCTTCACCATGAAGGTGGGACAGGTCATTGTGTCGTCTGCGGATACGATTGTTATATCGGCATTCTTAGGACTTGCTGCGAATGCATTTTACAACAATTATTACTATGTGCTGACTGCGGTAACCGGAATCATGAATGTTGTGTTCGTATCGTGCACCGCAGGTATCGGAAACAGTATTCTGATGGAGTCGGAAGAAAAAAACTATACGGATTTGAAGAAGCTCTCGTTTATTATAATGTGGCTTGCCGGTATGTGCAGTGCGGTTATGCTCTGTCTGTATCAGCCGTTCATGCGGCTCTGGGTAACAGAGAAGCGAATGCTTCCATTTGCAGTCGTTGTTTGCATGGTTGTGTATTTCTTCATCAGCCAGGTAAACCAGATTCTGATCACTTACAAAGATGCAGCGGGAATCTGGCATGAAGACCGGTTCCGTCCACTTGTGACGGCACTTGTGAATCTGGTGCTGAATATTATTCTTGTACAGTTTATTGGTATCTATGGTGTTATCCTGTCTACCGTTATTTCGGTGCTGGCTGTTGGTATGCCGTGGATTCTGCACAACCTGTTTACGGTATTATTTAAGCGGAATGCATGGGAATATATACGGAAGCTTCTGTATTATACAATCGTGACAACGATTGTATGTACACTTACCTATTTGGTTGCAAGCCAGATACCGGGCGTTGGAATTCTGGCGCTGATCCTGAAGGCAATCGTGTCTGTGATCGTGTCAAATCTGTTGTTGTTTGTGGCTTATTTCAAGATGGGAGAGTTTGCAGAAGTAAAGAAACTTGTGATACGCGTATTGAAGAGACAGGCTTAATGTGGGGCGGCAGCAACCATGTGAGCGGGAAGGAGAACATATGAGGAAGTTAAAATTATGGGTGGCGTGTGCGATGGCGGCAGCGATGCTTGCACTGACTGCATGCGGAAAAGAAGATAAACTGGTGCTTGTGACAACCGAAGCGGCAGCGTCACAGAGTGATGCGACAACGACCGAAGATATTCTGGCAGATATCCGGGAGGAAGCAGAGAATACAACGGAAGAGGAAAAGAAGCGCGAACCCGCTTCAGAGGAAGATAAGAAGGTCACGATGGAAGCAATCTATGATGCAAACAAAGGGGATACATTGCTTGCGGGTGGAAACAATTACAGCTTGAATACAATCTATTACAGTGATGGTGTTGAGGTGTATTCGGAATATCAGTTCCTTGGGTTTGCCGAGGACGGCACGTATCTGCAGGCGTACGAGGATTCAAATGGAATCGTGCAGGTGCTTGATAAAGAATATGGTTATTGGTATCTGATTGATGAGGACAAGACGTGTTATGCATTGATCTATCCGGAACCAAATGTGGCAGATGCGATCATCAACACGAATCACAACGATATGATTATCTCCCTTACAGAGGCGGATCAGACGATCAAGGATATCTACCGTGAGGACGGAGATCTGGTTGTGGAGACAAATTATAAGAATGACAACGCATCTTATGTATTCCAGTATGTTCTGGATGACAATTACAAGGTGCTTGAATATTATTGTTACGATGCCAATGGGGAAAAGGTATCATATTCCTGGGTGACAGAAGGAAATTCTTATACATATCCGGAGGCAATCGCGACCGCACACGAGTCTATGATGACGCGGACAGTTACGTTCAAGATTTTAGAGGGAAAAGGACTGGAGAGCAGTTATACAGTTCCAGTGGACAAACCGGTACAGCTTGCATTGCTGGAATATAAAGCATACACGGATGAGGCATGCACGACAACTTGGGAAGAGACCGCCGACGATTCAGGCATGTATACCGATGAAGTTATCTATCTCAAACGTGAAGGTGCGGACACAACAGAGGGAACAACGGAAGATTCGACGACAAATCCGTAAATCTCTTTACAAATCAGTGGGATATGTAGTATACTACGGGTAAGAACGAATAGTAGGAGAATGTAAAAAGGAAGTGAGAATATGAGTATGAATATTAGCAGCAATTTTTTTAATAGCATGCTTGGAACATCTTCCAGCAATTCAAGCAGTGGATTGATGGGACTTCTCAGCGATTACAACTCCATTCGGAACGGCAGTTATCTGAAGCTTGCAAAGCATTATTATTCGAACGATAGTGCGAAGAAGGCAACGCAGAAGCAGTTTTCCAAGAGTAACATAGAGACGAAGACAGAGGATACTGCGACAAAGACGGCATCCGAGGATGCATGGAAGGATCTGAAAACATTGAAGGATGAGAAGCTGTATCAGAGTGCGGATACAGATAAGATCCAGAAGAATGTAAAGAGCTTTGTCAGCAATTACAACAGTGTGATGGAGAGTGCACAGAATTCAGATAAATCAGGCGTACTGAAGGATGCATCCAGACTGGCTTCTCAGACTGGAAATTATACAAGTGCATTAGCCAAGATCGGAATTACGGTGAAAAGTGATAACACACTTGCATTTGACGAGGAGGCATTTGCATCCGCAGATATGTCGGATGTGAAGAAACTGTTTGCCGGAGATTTCTCTTTCGGCAGTAATACACAGAGTCGTATGTTGCAGCTTGCAAGCGATGCATCTGCAAATTCATCGTCTGTATTTTACAATCAGTACGGAGCAGTGGCAGGCGCGTCAGTTGGAAGCTTCTACGATAGCTTATTCTAATTAGCAGAGACAGAAATATATAGTTCAATCTCCCCAAGAGGATTGATAATAAGAATGGGAAGATCCGCGGGTTGACTGTGGATCTTCTTCTTTTGTCTGGAAATGGGAGGACTGGTGCAATATGGCAAAAATACGAATCGACAAATATTTGGCAGATGCGGGTTTTGGCAGTCGAAAGGATGTGAAAGGACTGCTGAAGGCAAAACAGGTCACCATAAATGGTGAGATGTGTGTCCATGCGGAGGAAAAGCTGGAACCGGCGCAGGATGTTGTCTGTGTGCAGGGTAAAATGGTCGTGTATGAGAGTTTTTCTTATTATATGCTGCATAAACCACAGGGGGTGGTGTCTGCAACGAAAGATGCACATGAAAAAACAGTTGTGAATCTTATTACAGAACAAAAACGACGCGATTTATTTCCGGTAGGACGGCTGGACAAAGATACGGAAGGGCTGTTGCTTTTAACCAACGATGGAAAGCTGTCAAATGATCTGCTGGCACATGTGGAAAAAACCTATTATGCAAGGATCAAAGGCATGGTCACGAAGAAGGAGGTCGCTGCTTTTGCTGAGGGTGTAGATATCGGAGATGAGCTGCTCACAGCACCAGCTGAACTGAAGATTCACAAGGCAGGGAGCGAAAGTGAGATCGAAATTACGATCACAGAGGGGCGGTATCATCAGATTAAACGAATGTTTGAAGCGGTAGGTATGCAGGTGCTATATTTAAAGCGTTTGCGTATGGGACCGTTGTATCTGGATGAGTCGCTTGCGTGTGGTGAATATCGGAAACTTACCACAGAGGAAATCCAGAGCCTGAAAAACAGAGAAGAATGGTAAATCGTTTGTGAAATACGAGAAAGTATGTTGACATATGAGGTAGAAAAAGTATAAACTGTAAAGAAGGTATTGCAGTTTTGCAGGAGGAAACGATATGGACGAAAATAAGAATCCGGAATCCAGATATGACGTGGATGAAGAAGAGGGTGCCACCACCGTATTACGTGCGATGGATGCAGAAACTGATGACGAAGAAGAGGGCGCGACGACGGTATTGCGCGCAGAAGATATGCCACCTGAGGATGACGATGATACGGAAGGTGCAACGACGGTTCTGACAGGACCAGAACCAGCGATGATGGGTGCAGCACCAGCACCGGGCGCACCACAGTTTGAGGACAAGACACAGATGCTTCCGCCACAGATGCCGAACGGACCGATGGGAGCACCAATGGGACAGATGCCGAACGGACCAATGGGAGCACCAATGGGACAGATGCCGAACGGACCGATGGGAGTGCCAATGGGACAGATGCAGAATGGACCGATGGGAGCACCAATGGGACAGATGCCAAATGGATCAATGGGAGCACCGATGGGTATGATGCCGAATAACGGACAGATGCCGCCGATGAATGGTGGAAAGCCGCCAAAGGCGCCGAAAAAACCGAAGGTACCAAAACAGCCAAAAGTAAACAAAGATGGTTCACCAAAGAAGAAAAAGACAGGTCTGATCGTGGCTATCTGCGTCGTTGTGGTATTGGCACTGGGCGCAGGCGCATATTTCCTGTTCTTTACGCCAGAGAAACGGTATGAGAGGAAGATGGATGTTGCTGAGAAGGCGATGACAGACAGCAATTACGAAGAAGCTGTCACGGCGTATGAAGCAGCACTTGGTATCTTTGATGACCGGGTTCCGGCTATGAACGGTTTGTTATCCGCACAGATTAGTGCCGGTGAAAGCGATGGGGCAAGAGAGAATTTCACAGAGTTCCGTACAACAATCACGGGCTTTGATGCAGATAAAGTAACAGAGAACAGTGAGGATATCGTAGCATTCTATGAATACGCAAATGATCTTTACAGTGATACGGATTCTCTGATCGATGCATATAAGGAAGGGTATAACCTGACAAATGACAACGGTCTGAAGAAGAACCTAGTAACTGCATATGTAGACCGTGCCGATGCAATGGATAACTCTGATTATGAAAATAAGATTGCTGCTTATGGAGATGCTTTGGATCTCGACAGTACGAATGAGTCGGCTCTGAGTGGAAGAAAGGCATGTGCATATGCTGTTTTGGATGATATGATGGATGCACAGCAGTATGATCAGGCAGAATCCTTTATCAATACATATGCGGACAGCATGTCGGATGTGGACTTCTCTTCTTATACAGAGAAGATTGAGTCAGAGCGTGCGTTGATGACAGCCAGACATGATCTGATGGAGCAGGTAATCAGCCTGATGTCAGCTTCCGATTATGCAGGCATGATGGACGTGGATGGTTCCGATAATGCAAGTACAGTTGTTGCAAATATGGACGGTGATTCTTATGTTTATGCAACGGATGGCTATGACAGCTCCTATACAGGAAAAGCTGCGGGCGTTTACACATATTCTACTTTGTTGAGTTCTGGTTATTACTTCTATTATGGTGATTACGAGAACGGTGTGCGAAGTGGACAGGGAACGATGTTCGTCAAGATGGATGGTTATAATCAGGCATATCTGGTTTATGAAGGTGCATGGAGCAACGATAAACCGAACGGTGCAGGTACTGAGACATCTGTCAACGAGGACGCTGGCGATGAGCTTGTAACGGTAACCCGTTCTGGTAATCTGGTAGATGGATTGTTTGATGGAGAGGTAACTGTATCGCTTGTATCGAACGATGAAGAGTATGGTGGAACTTACACAGGTACATTTACTGCATCGAACGGTGATGCACCGGATATCCGTGAGAATTATCCGGATCTGGATTTTAGTGATGTATCGGAAGATAAAACAGTTTATGTGGTACTGGAATGTGACGGTTCACCAATGTACTGGCACTTCTCAAAGGGATCAGCCGCAAAGCTCGGTATACATACTTTTGGGAACTAAGATAAAAATAAATGGTGGTAAAACATATGGACATATTGATCAATGACTATATAAATGGAGAGCGCTCCCTGTGTAGGGATGAAGCTCAGTTTTCCGCGTATCTGTTCCAGATTTTGAACGGATGCAAACGTGTCAAGATCGATTCTGACAATTTTACAAATAAGACTTACGAAGTAATGCAGGCATATTATATGCCGGCGTTCCTGCGTGATTACTTCAATTATGCGGACAGTAAAGCTGAATTCAACCGGAAGCTTGTGACATTTGCAAACCGGAAGTTACGTGCACTGTATGCAGGTGAAGAGGCGCAGGGGGCGATGCTTGAGGATGTAGATGCCAAGGCAGTGAATGCTGCGGAGATTTACAATCTGGATAAGGAACTGGATATAGAAAATCCGGGGTTCGATCTTGGAAAGCATATCAATGGATGGTCTGGAAAAGAACGCGAATATCGAAATCCGCTTGCACGTTGGATGATGAATGTGCGGCCGGATATCGCAGTTTTGCTGAAACGACGCGGCATCAAGCGTACAGAGCTACGGATGCATGAGATTGATTGTCATTATCTGAATAGTGTAGACACGTATCCAGCGATGATTGGACGCGTGGATGAAAAAGGACATGTGACTGGGTGCAAGAAGATCGTGTGTACGAAGCAGCAGGTAGAACAGTATGCGTTGGAGTTTCTGTGTGAGACACCAACGGAGGAATACGCAGATACCATCGGTATGAAATGGTGGGGACCGGCGAAGGAGTCGGACACACCGGTAGAAGACAGCGGTATTGCGATTGAACCTGGCTTTATTAGTATGGCGAATCTGGTTAGTGCAAAGAATGCACAGATGTATGAGGAAGTGGACAAGCCGATCGCAATGCAGAAATTGCAGGAATACAACAAAGCATTCTATGCGGAAGAGCGGAAAGTGAAGGAACCGAAAGCAATCCTCGGAAGTGTTTTGGAATTACAGATATAAGCAGGATAAGAAAAAGGGTTGAAACATAGTTTTTTATGGATACAGAATCTATCAATTATTCCATAGCTGCTTTTAATGCGGCGTCTAAATCCTCTAAGATATCATCGATGTTCTCCAGACCAACAGAGAAACGAACCATACCAGCATCAATACCAGCTGCAACAAGCTGCTCGTCGGATAACTGGCGATGTGTTTCACTTGCTGGATGCAGGACACAGGTACGGATATCTGCAACATGCACTTCGTTGGAGGCAAGCTTTAATGAATCCATGAATTTTGCCGCAGCCGGACGTCCGCCCTTGATGATAAAGGAGATAACACCGCAGGATTTGCCACCGAGATATTTTTCTGCAAGTGCATGGTTTGGATCAGAAGGAAGTGCTGGACAACTGACACTGACAACTGCGTCACTCTTTTCAAGGTATTCTGCAACTGCCATTGCATTTTCTGTATACTGCTTCATACGAACTGGAAGAGTCTCTAATCCGAGATTCAACAGGAATGCAGAATGTGCGGCTGGATATACACCGAAGTCACGCATGAGCTGCATTCTTGCCTTGACGATATATGCCATATTGCCATAAGATTTTGTATAGCAGGTTCCATGGTAGGATTCGTCAGGCTCGACAAGCTCTGGGAACTTGCCATTATCCCAGTTGAACTTGCCGCTGTCTACGATGACACCGCCGATCTGAACGGCATGTCCATCCATATATTTACTTGTGGAATGTACGACGATATCAGCACCGAAGTCAAAAGGTTTACAGAGAATCGGAGTTGCAAATGTGTTGTCTACGATCAATGGAACTCCCATTGCATGTGCAATATTTGCGAAACGCTCAATATCAAATACAGTCAGCGCCGGGTTTGCGATTGTCTCGCCAAACACGAGCTTTGTATTCTCTTTAAAACAGGCCTTGATCTCATCGTCAGACATATTTTTATCCACGTAGATACATTCAATGCCAAGCTTCTTCAAAGTGAAAGAGAACAGATTGATCGTGCCGCCGTAGATTTCAGGGGTACTGATGATGCTGTCACCAGCCTGACAGATATTTAAGATGGAAAGCAAGGTAGCTGCCTGTCCGGAAGTGGTACACATGGCACCGACACCACCTTCCAGGGCTGCAATTTTCTCCTCGACTGCCATGACTGTTGGATTGGCAAAACGGGAATAACAGAGTCCTTTTGTTGGATCATCAAAGATGCCGGCAACTTCTGCGGCAGATTCGTACACATACGTTGTACTTTGGACGATAGGCAGAACACGAGGCTCGCCATTCTTTGGTGTATAGCCTGCATGCAGGCATTTTGTTTCATCTTTCATTGTAATAAAACCCTCCTATGGTATATAGTAGTTACTATGATTTAATGTAACATAAATACTATATTAATACAACAGTCGGGTGTAAGCGAGAGCTTTGCATGTTATTTCGCGAAATAACGACGAAAAAAATGAGAAATTCTGAAAAAATTGCTTGCAAAATAAAATTCCGTATGGTAATATCTAACTCTGTGATATATTTTTATATTCCTTGCTTCCGACCAGTTCGGAGGCCAATAGACCATAAGGAGGTGCAATAACATGAACAAGTATGAATTGGCGTTGGTTGTTAGCGCAAAGATTGATGATGACGCAAGAACTGCTGTTGTAGATAAGGCTAAGGCTATTATCGAGAAGGCAGGCGGCACAATCACAAACGTTGACGAAAAAGGCAAGCTGAGATTAGCATACGAGATTCAGAAGATGAAGGAAGGTTTCTACTACTTCATCCAGTTTGATGCAAACGCTGAAGCTCCAGCTCAGATCGAAGCAAGTGTTCGTATTATGGAATCTGTTCTCAGATATCTTTGTGTTAGACAGGACGCAGAGTAATAGTTAGGAGGATTTCCGATGAACAAAGTAATTTTGATGGGTCGTTTAACTCGTGATCCGGAAGTTAGATATTCACAGGCTGCAGAGCCTTTAGCAATCGCAAGATATACACTTGCAGTTGACCGTAGATTCCAGAGAAGAGACAATTCTGGAAATGAGCAGACAGCAGATTTTATCTCCTGTGTTGCATTTGGCAGAAACGGAGAGTTTGCTGAGAAGTATTTGAAGCAGGGTACAAAGATTGCGATTACAGGTCGTATTCAGACAGGCAGCTATACCAATAAGGACGGCAATAAAGTTTATACAACAGAAGTTGTCGTAGAAGAGCAGGAGTTTGCAGAGAGCAAGAATGCATCTGGAAACAACGGCGGTGGATATCAGCAGGAAGACAGACCAGCACCTGGTAATGCCAGTGCAGATGGATTCATGGATATTCCAACAGGATTGACAGGCAACGATTTACCATTTAAGTAAGGAAATTAAATGGAGGTAATTAGTAATGGCTTACAATAAGACAGAGAAGAGCGATCGTCCAGACGCTCCTATGAAGAGAAGACCAATTCGTAGAAGAAAAAAGGTCTGTGTATTCTGTGCAGAGAAGAATGCAGTAATTGATTACAAGGATACAAACAAGCTTAAGAGATACATCTCTGAAAGAGGTAAGATTCTTCCTAGAAGAATTACTGGTAACTGTGCAAAGCATCAGCGTGCACTTACAGTTGCAATCAAGAGAGCAAGACACGTAGCTCTTATCCCTTACGTTGTAGAGTAAGAAGAACGTATAAAACTCCAATTTGCGGATTTCCGCAGATTGGAGTTCTTTTTTGTCATAATATATACGAATTGATACAAATTAGATACATTTTCATGGTAAGATAAGAACAGTAAAATAAAGGATACTGTGAGGAGATTGTGGTGAGAAAGATAAGAAAAAGACGAATGGCAGCCGTGATGGTACTCTGTGTGGGACTGCTCAGCGGATGTGCCGGCAAAACCCAGACGGATGATCTTGTGATCACGATACCGGAATATGAGAAAATTACATACACAACCGAGCCAGTCGTGCATGGAGACATTGCGCCGGTGCTCGATCTGCGATTGAAATCAGAACAGTTTGAACGGAAAGAATACTATCCTGATCATGATGAGATGGAGGTTGATCAGGTATTTGTCCATGTTGGAGATGTCGTGCAAAATGGAGACACACTTGTCACCTTCTCTTCGGAGGATATAACGGAGGAACGAAGACAGTATGAAAACCGTGTGGAAGAGGATGCGCTTCTGATCGACCATTATACGAAGCTGGATGCAATTAATCAGACAGATGAACACCAGGAGAGTATCGAGCAGTTAAAGAAAGACCAGGAGATTGCAGGACTGTACATCAAAGATCTGGACGCAAGACTGGAAGCTTATACGATTAAGGCAGAGGGAAGCGGCATTGTGAGCAGCCTGTCGGATATGCTTGATTATGGAACCGTGTATGCCGGAGATGCAGTTGTAACGATCCTGTATGGCTCGGACAATTATACTACGACGACAGAGGATGATTATGCGTTTGAGGTAGGACAGACATTTACGGCAACTTTTGGCGTTGGAAGCTATGAGGTCAGATTGACAGCGATTGATGTGCTGGCGTCGGATACGGATGCCGGGATGAAACGGCAGCTTACATTTACATTGGTTGACTCAGCGAAACGGCCAAGCTCGGATTCACTGAATCTGGAGATCGAGAAAAATGTGCTCAAGAATGTCCTGTATGTACCAGAGGATGCAATCGTGTATGTGGGAAATGACAATTACGTCTATGTGCTGGATGAAGACGGATTCCGACATGGCGTACAGGTGCAGACTGGGGCAACGATTGATGGCTATACAGTGATTGAAGATGGTTTAAAAGAGGGCGACAAGGTGGTGATTGCAAAATGAGAATCGGACAGAAACTAAAACGACAGCTGGGATTTTTGATGAGTGTACTCTGCGCGGTCTCTCTGGTTGCCTGTGGAACGAAATATGCAGATGCGCCAGCTTTGCTGGAACCGGTATCTGGAACGGAATCGTACCGGGAAGTATCTGTGGGAGATGTAGGCGATCTGAAAATCGCATATGGATCGATCGTGCCAACAGAACATGCGGTGTTCTGGACGACACAGGTCAGCGTGGCAGAAGTCCTTGTCGACGTTGGAGATTATGTGGAAGCTGGACAGGTGGTAGCTACTGCGGATCTGGAAGCGGCACAAAAGGCAAAACAGGATCTGGAAGAAGCCCGGAGTCTGCTCGTGCAAAAACGTGAGCTGGAGGTGCAGAAACAACAGCTCACGATACAGAAGCTGAATCTAAAACAGGCGGGAGAAAATCAACTGGGAGATTCTGACAGTGCTGCGAAAACAGGAAAAGAGATCGAGACGGAACAGGAAAATGCCAATTATGATGAACTGCTTTACAAGCACCAGCTTGCCGATTACGATGATCAGATTCAGAAGCAGCAGGAGATCATTGAAGATGGAACCCTCAAGGCAACTGCAAGCGGGTATGTTTCTTATGTGCGTCAGTTTACATATGGCAATCAGGTTACAAGCTCGATGAATGTTATCACGATTGCAGATTATGAGGATACATATATTCAGATACAGAATACAACGATCAAAGACAAGCTTCTGGAGAAATACGACCGTTATTATACGATACAGGATGGCGCGAAAATTTCGCTTCGGGAGTATGCCTATACAACACAGGAGCGCCTGACAGCTGAAAATCAGCAGAAATATCCGGCACTTCGAATGCAGTATGAGGATGCTCAAAAGAGCGCGCCAGTCGGTTCTGTAATCGCCGTTTATCTCGTCAGAGACCGCGTGGAAGATGTCCTGTATGTCGGAAACGATTCTATCTATGAGGACGATCAGGGATCATTTGTCTATGTAAAAAATGGGGAGCGGCGCGAACAGCGCTACATTGAGACAGGAGTCAGTGACACGGTAAATACAGAGGTGATATCCGGGCTTTCTGAGGGAGAAAAAGTGTATTATACATCAGAGGCTGCATGGCCGGATGCATATGAGGAATATACGGTAAGTGCTCCAACGAATTATGATTCGATGTTTTATACAAACCGCTATGCGATTGCAGATACGATGCGGATCAATTACACATCTCCATATGAAGGTACAATTCAGGAAATCTGTGTATCCAATGGAGATTATGTGCAAAAGGGCGATGTGTTACTCAAGGTTCGAACGAATGAAGGCAGCGCGAAGCTGGCGGAGATGCGGTCAGGAATTGAGGATATGAAAGAAAATCGCACGAAAGCAGTGCAGGCACATGAGAATACACTTCAGTCGCTGCAACAGGAAAAGCAGGCAGCGTTGACTGCCGGACAGACACCACTTGCAACCGGTACGGATGCACAGAAAGCAACCGACGGTGATGCAGAAGAACAGGCAAATCCGAATCTTTCATCTATGCTGGATGTCGATATTCAGATTGAGAATCTGGATTTTCAGATACAGACGCTGGATTATACATATCAGCTCAAGCAGTCAGAGGAAGCATATACGGAGGCAAGCTGTAACAATGACGGAACAGGTGTTATGTCAATCTGCGCTGAGCAGGAGGGCGAGGTGTTGGATTTCTGGAGAGACACCGGAGGCAAGCTGGAGCTTGACTCGGATATTCTGGCGATTGATACGCCGGTGAAGGAGAAATTGGCATTGTATGGTGGAAACAGCAAGGTTGCGAACGGGACACCTGTATCGGTGCAGGATGAGGAAAGTGGAAAGACGATACAGGGCATCATCTGTGGTTCTAACGGAATCACGGAAGGAACAAAGGAAGAGTATTATGTCACGACGGTAGGGAATCGTGTCTATATCACGCAGAGTCTGACGGACGACAGCCGGATGTACTATGTGAAATTAGACGGGAACGCATCCGTGGAGGATATGACCGGAAGTCAGATAATTTCCTATCCGCTGATTTCTTATTCGGATGTGTACACGATTCCGGCAGATGCGCTCTACACAGAGAAGGCGAACTCAAGCAAGGAGACATCCGGGGATTTCTATTATGTGTGGAAAATCGTAGATGGAAATATCGAGAAACAATATGTGGACGCAGCAATCTGCAACAGCGCACAGGATACATCCAAATATAAAAAGGGCGATGTAGTGGCATGTATATTTAATGGTATTTCGGAGGGAGATATACTGGCGGGACCAGTTTCAGAGGAAGAGGAGTAAAAGATGATACGGTTCGTTTTACAAAAAATTAAAAACAAAAAATGGTTGACGACCTGCCTGCTTCTGGGACTTGTCTTCCTTGTGGCGGCGGTTTCCTGTCAGCCAATGTTCAAGGCAGGCTCGCTCAACAAGATGCTGCTGGACAGCTTTCATAATGCAGGTGAGGAAGCAGAGGCATATCCGACGGTGATCGGAAGAACAGGTGCTTATGTGACGGAGAAACGTCAGACAGCTGCGGCTGTGCTCGACGGTGTGAAAGGGTATCAGCAGACATGGGAGAAATATCTTGGATCCATAAAGGCGGTGAATACGCAGACTATTCTGACGCTGGATGAACAGTCCGCACAGGGCGCGTATGGTGGAAAAGGAAAATATCTGAGGGTATCGTATATGCCGGATATGCTGGCACATACACAGGTGCTTGTCGGCGAGGACTACGATGCGTATGCTGAGAATCTGTATGGCTGTATGTTGTCCGAGAGTGTGATGGATGCCTGCGGCTTTACAGTCGGTGAGACATTGGAATTCCCACTTTGGACAGATGCAGACGGGGAAACGCTGAAGCTGCAGATCTGTGGTATCTTCAAGGAGACGGACAGCACAGACACCTTCTGGTATACAGCGCCGAATACGATGGAACAGGAGATGTTTGTAAGTGAGGAAACCTTTGATGCCATCGTGAAGCAGTTTGCACCGGAAAAGATCAACTATGCGACCAATGTGCTGCTTGATTATACGAAGATCAATCAGAAGAATGTAGCAGATGTGCAATATTATATCGAGCAATTTCATAAGGAGGATGAGAGCTTTACCGATTCGTTCCTGAATCTGCTCAAGCAGTACCAGAAGGACAAGAAAACGATAGATATCACGCTCTGGGTATTGGAGCTTCCGTTGCTTGGTCTGGTGCTTGCATTTATCTATATGGTGACTGGACAGATCATCGACACAGAACAGGGCGAGATCGCCATGATGCGGAGCCGGGGATACCGCCGCAGCCAGATTGTAGCGCTCTATGCGTTGCAGGCGTGTATTCTCTGTCTGGTGGCAATGCTGATTGGAACGCCACTTGGATATGGACTTTGTAAGCTGGCTGCATCGACCACAGATTTCCTGACATTCCATGCCGGGAATCTCTCGATGTATCATTTTACACCAGTGATGCTTGTCTATGGACTGGCGGCGTCTGCCGTTGGAATTCTGTTCATCCTGATTCCGGTCGTGATTCATTCCGGGGTATCGATTGTACAGCAAAAATCTGATCAGAAGATCAACAAGAAGATGTTCTGGGAAAAATATTTTCTGGATATCGTGTTGCTTGGCGTTTCAATCTATCTGCTTCACAATTTCAATCAGGAGATTGATAAGATCCGTGCACGGGCACTGCTTGGGACGAAGATGGATCCGTTGATCTTCTTGGATTCTGTATTGTTTATCGTGGCGATGGGACTTGTTGTACTGCGGTTGTTGCATTATCTTGTGCAGCTTGTCTATCATATCGGCAGAAAAAAGTGGCGTCCGGCAGTGTACGCGTCGTTCTTGCAGATCACGCGGAACTTCCGCAAGCAGGGATTTATCTCGGTATTTTTGATTCTGACCGTGGCAATGGGACTGTTCAATGCCAATGCGGCGCGCACGATCAACCAGAACTATGAAAACCGGATCCGCTATGCAGATGGAGCCGATATCCGTTTGCAGGAGACATGGAAGATGCAGGCATTTTATGTGTCTGCCAATGATATCGACTATAACTATGTGGAGCCGGATCCGGTCAAATATGACGAGCCGGTCAAGCAGGGACTTTGCACGAGCATGGCAAAGGTAATCCGAACCAACAATATATCGGTGAGCCGGGGAAAAACGAAGATTGCTAACTGTGAGTTCATGGGAATCCATACAAAAGATTTTGGTGAGACTGCGTATTTGCAGGAGGAACTAAACAGAGACGTTCATTGGTATACATATTTAAATGAACTGGCCCAGCAGGAAAATGGTGTGATTCTGTCGAAGAATCTGGCAGCGGCACTGGAGGTCAAAGTGGGGGATGTTGTGGATTGTTCCAGATATGGGGATTCCGTGATGAAGAAGGAGACGGTGCGCGGTACGATCAGCGGAAAGGTTGTAGCGGTTGTAGATGCGTGGCCGGGTTTTGTACAGTATACATATGAGGATGGAGAAGAAACCGAGCATTATCTGATCGTCGCAAACTATGCGAAAACGGTGCAGAGCTTCAAGATTTCTCCATATGAGATATGGTACAAGCTGGCAGATGGCGTGGACAGTGATGCGGTACGGGCTGTGATCGACGCGAGTGGAACGAAGTTGTCGGCATATACCGCTTTGGACCGGGATATTGATGCGATGAAGGAAACAGCGATGATACGGATTACAAACGGAATGTTCACTTTGAGCTTTGTCATTGCATTGATTTTGTGTATGATTGGATTCCTGATTTACTGGATCTCATCGATCCGGCAGCGGGAATTGTTATTTGGTGTATATCGGGCGATGGGCTTAAGCGAGAAGGAGATAAACCGTATGCTTGTAAACGAGCATCTGTTTTCCACATTGCCATCGATTCTGGCAGGTGGTGCCTGCGGCGGTGTGGCGACATATCTGTTTGTGCGGTTATTTGGTGTGATTTATCTGCCGCAGAAACATAACTTAAGCATCTATGTCTATCTCGACCAGATGGATGTGTTGAAGCTTGTCGCGGTGCTCCTGGTTATGATTTTGCTGTGTATCGTGATCCTGCGGCGGCTGGTACGGAGTCTGAATATCACGCAGGCATTGAAATTAGGAGAGGAGTAGGAGTTTCGCTTATGAATATCATTGAAGCAAGAAATATTACACGGATGTTCCCGGTTGGTGACGGCGAATTCTACGCCTTGAAGCATGTTGATATTGATATACCGGCAGGGAAACTTACGATATTGAAGGGACGTTCTGGAAGTGGAAAGACCACATTGATGAATATATTAAGTGCCCTGGATGCACCGACAGAGGGAGATGTCAGTTTCGATGGACAGGTGTATTCGGAGATGGAAGATGCACAGAAGGAACAACTGCGAAGAAAAGAAATTGGGTTTGTCTTTCAGGCAGTTGCGTTGATCCCGATTATGAATGCATATGAGAATGTGGATTTTGCAATGCGGCTGGCAGAACCGGAGCTGACCGCGAAGGAGGTTGACGAACGAATCAGGGAGACACTTGCCTTGGTCGGAATGGAAGAGCGTATGCGGCATATGCCGGGACAGATGTCCGGTGGAGAGCAACAGCGGGTCGCAATCGCGCGGGCAGTGGCACACCGGCCGAAGGTTGTGTTTGCAGATGAACCGACCGGAGCGCTGGATACCGAGTCTGGACTTCGGGTCATGCAGTTGTTCCGAAACCTGATCGAGAAAGAAGGCGTGACGATCGTTATGACAACACATGATCCAAACCTGATGGAGCTTGGCGATGTTGTCTATGAGTTGGAGGATGGTGAGATTATTGACAGACAAATACGAGAATGATACATTGGAAGATAGGAAAAACGACATGGCGGAGGAGGCATATCTGGCGGAAACTGC
>ERZ779665.59-NODE-59-length-21741-cov-2.18791_pt1 | contig 21741 bp, 18 predicted proteins | sample MGYA00511463_ERZ779665 | MGnify/ENA primary metagenome ERZ779665 (study PRJEB29588, sample SAMEA2155373) | human gut metagenome | biome: human gut; feature: human-associated habitat; material: faeces | place: Denmark | collected 2008/2010 ... | reverse complement strand
AGGATGGGCTAAGTGAATATCTGAGTGATGCGCATGCGGTATGGCATATGCCGGGGCATAAGCGGAAAGCCTGCTATGGAGATTTTCAGGACGCATTTCTCGCATGGGATGTGACGGAGGTGCCGGGGACAGATGATCTGTATCTGCCGGAGGGATTTATCGGGGATTCACTTGCCATGCTGAAGGAAATCTACCAGACCTGTGGCACGTATTACGTGGTAAATGGTGCGACGGGAGGGATTTTTACGGCAATCGCGGCATGCACGAAGCCGGGCGATGCGATCCTGATTGCAAAAAACTGCCACAAATCGGTCTACAATGCGGCGGCGATGCTGCAGCGACAGACGATTTATGTGGAGCCGACATGGAAGAAAGAGGCAGAAGATGCCTTTGCATTTACATCATTTATTGATGGGTATGTCGATGCCGATGATGTTGAAAGGCTGTGTGAGTCTCATCCGGAGATCGCGGCGGTTGTAGCCGACATACGAGGGCGTCATATCCGACATTGCGCAGATTGCACGTGTGGCACATGCACATCATGTTCGGGTGATCGTGGACGAAGCACATGGGGCACATCTGCCATTTTTAAAACCGGAATATTCTGCGATCCGCATGGGTGCCGATGTCGTTGTACAGAGTCTGCACAAGACACTTCCAGCGATGACGCAGACAGCGGTGATTCATGTCTGTACAGAAGAACTGGTGAAACCGGTGGAGCAGGCATTGGAGATATTCTTAAGTTCTTCGCCGTCGTATATTTTCATGATGAATATGGAAGCGGCAATCTGCTATATGGCAGACCATGATTTTACGGAATATGAAAACAATCTGCGGGAATTCCGGGAGAATTGTGCGAAGCTTCCGCAGATCACAATGATAGAGAAAGAAGCCGTATGTGCAGCAGGTGCATATGGATATGACGAGACACGGCTTGTATATTCTGCAGCTGTGCCGGGACCGGAGCTGCTTGCGATGCTTGCGGATAAGGGGGATGTCGTCTGTGAGATGGCAGGCAGAAAACATGTGGTACTGATCTCGACGGTGCGGGACGGGCAGGAAGATTTTGAACAGTTATACCGGACACTGCAGATGTGCGATGTCGCTCTGACGAAAGAAGGGGATCATGAGAAGGAGCGATGTGCCGGGCAGGAGGAATTGCAAAAACTGGCGGGAACGCTGGCAAGAGCACCAATCTATGTATATCCGCCCGGAAGTTACATCGTGAATACCGGGGAGATCATTACGGCAGAGACCGTGGAGAAGCTTTGCGCATATCAGGCAGCAGGGCTGCATATCCGGGGCATTTAGAAAACAGGGGGATGAATGATGAGACAGGAGAAACGATATGAATGTATTGATATGTGATGATGAAAGACGCGACCTGCAGATGGTCCGACTGCATGTGGAGCAGTTTGGCAAAGATCAGCAGATCGATGTGAGTATTTATACGCTGTGGAATCCAAAATCTTCGGCGGAGATAATGGCAATGGCGGAAAAACATGAGATGGATGTCGCATTTCTGGATATCGACATGCCACATATATCGGGTGATGCGATTGCCAGTGCACTGACGGAAAAGTATCCGTCAATCCAGATTATATTTTTTACGAACCGGGGCGAGATGGTTTATGATATGCTCAAATACAAACCATTTCGGTTTATTCAGAAGGCGGAACCGTGGAAGATTGATACGGCATTGATGAATCTGTCAAAACAGCGGATGACGGATGGACACGTTTTGATCGAAAAAGCAAAGAATGAAGTGATGGATGCTTCGGTGGAAGAGATTATGTACATAGAGGCAGCCAAACATCAGATCATCTATCATACGGAGGATGAAGCGATCGTCTCGAAGGGGAGCATGGCAAAGATCGTAAAAGAGCTGTGGGAATATGGCTTTATACGCGTGCATGTCGCGTATGTGGTAAACATACGGTACATCAAGCAGATTGGCAAAAAGGAACTGATTCTGAGAGATGAAACTGTATTGCCGATCAGTGGAAGCTATAAGGAAGAGACGATGAAGAATTATAAGATGTTATTGGAGAGGATCAGGTATGGAGAATCTCGTTGAAATATTTGCAAATACATTAGATGCTATATTAGGTATCGTGTTTCTGACGATGATACTTGGGAAAAAGAAGAGCATGCCGAACTGGTTGTTTGTCGTTTTGGCGTTGATCGTCCCTGTGGCAAATGTTGTGTTGCAGAAAGTATTTCCGGATAGTCCGGAGAATAATATTGTCTATATTTTACTTACCATATTCTTTGGTTTTGTATGCACGAATGGAAAAATCTCAGAGAAGATCATCTATGTCGCAATCTGGAATATCCTGCTTATGGTATGTGGACTGATCTTTGCGTCAGTTTACGGGTATGTCGTGCGCGGGACAAATGGCATGGAATGGGAGATGGATGCGATACAGCGGCTGCATTACATCATGGGTTCGAAGCTGAATCTGATCCTGTGCACGCTTCTGGTCATGGTGATCCTGAAGAAAACGAAGATGAAATCCGCGATGCCGGTCATGAATGCTGTCGTGTTCGTAATCAGTATTTTGATCGGTATTATCTTAGATATTATGCTGGATTACCCGTATCTTGACAAAAAGGGAAAGATTGCGATCGGTATCGCGATGGTCGGAATTCTGGCGATCAATGTGTTTGTGTACGTGGCAACCTATCAATTAAATAAAAGCCAGAAGCTGCTGATGGAAAATCAGCTTCTCCGTATGTCGCAGGAAGAGCAGAAAGAGGGAATGGAGCGCATGATGCGTCTGCAGGAGAAGAACCGGATGCTTCGGCATGACCTGCGCCATTATTTCACGCTCTTTCAGGAAATGCTTGCGAATGGAAATGTGGAAGAAGCACAGAAATATGTGGAGGACGTCTTAAACACGAAGCTCCAGCCAGAAGGTGTCTATATGACAGGCGATGAAATCTTAGATGCTGTGCTCAATCATTGCGATGGAATCTGCCGGCAGAAACAGATCACGTTTCGGACAGAAATCAGTGCACATTTGCCGGAAGGACAGATGGAGTTTGCGATTGCACTGCTGAATCTGTTGGAAAATGCGATTGAAGCAGAGGAGCTGGAGGAAGACAAACTGATTGAGCTGCAGATCTACGAGAGTGCGGGCTTGCTGTTGGTAACTGTCCGGAACCGGATCAGTCAGTCGGTTATGGAGAACAACCCGGAGCTTCGCACGCGGAAGGCAGATGCAAGTCTGCACGGACTTGGAAGAAAGAGTGTAAAGAAGCTGATCCGGGATATGGAAGGTTCTTTCTATGAGGAAGAACGAAACGGGTTCTTCATCTCGAACATTGTCGTATAACGTCGAAAAAGTAAAAAGTATGCTCAAAAAACAACCAACTTTGCCAGACAGGTTGTAAAATGTCAAAAATCAGGTATTGTAGTAGCAGGAAATGAAGTGAGGAGGAAGTCCATGGAACGTCTTGCATATGCAATCACAGATCATCTGCTGCGAAGAGATGTGATCCAGAAAGAGGACTACGATATCTATGTATATGGATACGCAGTGTTTCTTGAACAGATGTGTCAGGTAATCGGATTTATTCTGCTTGGGATAGTCACGAAGAACCTGTTACAGACCGCTCTTTTTTTGGGAACATTTTACCTGATTCGCAGTGCATTCGGTGGGTATCATGCGGAGACGTCGCTGGTCTGCATGCTCGTCAGCTATGGTGGCTGGGGTGCGGTCATGATACTTTCACGGTACATGGAAGCATATGCGGAAGTACCACTCGTGCTTTGGATTGTGCTCGCCGCGGATCTGTGTGTATTTGCGATACTCGGTCCGGTTGCACATGCCAATAAGCCACTGACCGCAGTGCAGAAAAAGCGGAACAAACGAAACGGATTTCTCGTTTTAGGGATTGGCTCTTTGCTGGTATTTCTTTGGAGATCATGTGTGATTGTTGGCACTGTGTATATTGGAACTGTAACCTTTGTAGCAGTGTTGGCAATGATAGGAAAAAGAAAGGTAGGTACAAGGTATGAAGAAGATTGAGAAACTTGTAGCAAAGATCGGTTACAACACTGCAAAGAAGACTGTAAATAGCGCATCTGCATGGCACAGCCATCAGGTAAAGGAGCCGGCAGCCGCACGCGCAAGCCTGCTCAAGGAAGCTTCTAAGTAAGAAGCACGCAGAGAAGAAAGGGTAGATGTTCAGGTGCATCTGCCCTTTCTTTTCGTTTGCATTTTAAATATTGGTATGATAGAATAAGGCAACTGTGTGATATGGGAGGACACAGAACTCGAAAGGTAAGAACCTTAGCGCCTGGTCCTGAGGGGACGGAAAAAACTCAGGATGACGAGGAGAAACGTGATCGAAAGATTCGGCGGATGCGTTTCCGCACAAGCTGAGTGCGTATACAGAAAAAAATATGCGGGTAACTGCAAAACAAAGTTCTGTAATCAGTAATGGAATCATAGAAAATTAAAAATAGAATAGAGGTAGATATTATGTGTGGAATTATTGGTTTTACGGGGAATGAACCAGCGAAGGATATTATCATCGGCGGTCTGGAACGGTTGGAGTACCGCGGATATGACAGCGCAGGATTAGCACTATTGTCGAACGATCAGATTCAGGTGCGCAAGCGTACCGGCAAGGTAGAGGAGTTACGGAAGCTCTGCGAGGCAGAGAAAATGCCTGCTACTTGCGGAATTGGTCATACAAGATGGGCAACCCACGGCGGGGTAACGGACGTGAATGCACACCCACACCGTGTCGGAAAGGTCGTACTGATTCACAATGGTATCATCGAGAATTACCGTCAGATCGTGACAGAGTACGGACTTGCGGACCAGCTTGTATCAGAGACAGATTCTGAGGTCGTTGCAGCACTTTTGAATAAGTTCTATGAGGGTGATCCGGTCAAGGCAATCAAGAAGACGGTGAAGGTACTTTCCGGTGCATTTGCACTTTGTATTATGTTCCAGGATATCCCGGATACAATCTACGCGATCCGGAATGTAAGCCCGATGGTTGCAACGTCGTGCGAGAGAGGTTCGGTGATTGCTTCCGATCTGACCGCATTAATCGAGTTCTCAAAGGAGTATTTCGTAGTACCGGAGTATCACATTCTGACACTCAAAAAGGACGGTATTGATATTCAGGATCTGAAGGGAAACAAAGTAACCCCACAGATGTTGACTGTAAACTGGGATATCACAAGTGCACAGAAGGGTGGTTACCCATTCTTTATGCTCAAGGAAATCTATGAGCAGCCGGATGCAATCCGCAATACGATTGCACCACGTATCAATCAGGAACTTCCGGATTTCACAGAGGATGGAATTGACGATGCAATATTTAAGGATTGCAAGCGTATTTCTATTGTGGCATGTGGTACAGCGATGCATGCAGGTATGGTTGGAAAGCATCTGATCGAGAAGAAGCTTCGGATTCCGGTGCATGTAGATTGTGCTTCCGAGTTCCGGTATAAAGATCCGATTATCGATGAGGAGACTTTGACAATCGTGCTTTCCCAGTCGGGCGAGACGATTGATACGTTAGAGGCATTGAAGCTTGCGAAAAATCGCGGTTCCAAGGTGCTTTCTATCGTCAATGTGAAGGGAAGCACAATCGCAAGAGAAAGCGATTATGTATTATATACACATGCAGGTCCGGAGATTGCGGTTGCATCGACGAAGGCATATACGGTACAGGTCGCAGCGATGTATCTGATCGCATGCCGGATCGGATTGGTGAAGGGACTTATCACAGAGCATGATGCAAAACGCTTTATGACAAAGCTTACAAATGCATCAAATATTGTTGAGGAAACTCTGAAATGCGCGGATGATATCAAGCGCGTGGCAGATCATATCAAGTTTGCAACCGATACGTTCTATATCGGAAGAGGTTTGGACTACACGATGAGCTTAGAGGCGGCATTGAAGTTAAAGGAGATTTCTTATGTGCACGCCGAAGCATATGCGGCAGGAGAGCTCAAGCATGGAACAATCGCATTAATCTCTGAGAATGTTCCGGTTATCGCGCTGGCGACCCAGGAGGATGTCTATGCGAAGGTCATCTCGAATATCCGTGAGGTAAAGGCAAGAGGTGCGTATGTTGTGCTTGTCAGCATGGATGAGGAAGTGAATGATCCAAGTATCTGTGACCAGCATATCCGCCTTCCGAAGATGGATAGTGAGTTTACATCCTTTGCAACAGCGGTTGTATTGCAGTTAGTTGCATATTATACATCCGAGGCAAAGGGACTGGATGTGGATAAACCGAGAAATCTGGCGAAGTCTGTAACGGTAGAGTAATTAATGCTACATATATACAACCCCCATTCGTACTTCTTGTGCAGAATGGGGTGTTGTGTTTATACCAGAGAATATTTGTATTGTAAGGAATGAAGAAACAGGATGAAAGATTTGACAAAAGGCTACCCGGCAAAGGTGATAATTTTATTTGCCATCCCGATGATATTCGGCAGCATATTTCAACAATTATATAATATTGCGGACAGTAAGATTGTAAGTACATTTGTTGGCACCGAAGCACTTGCGGCTGTCGGTGCCACAAGTGTTGTATCGAACACTTTAATCGGATTTTTGAATTCCCTGACACTTGGATTTGCGATTCCGATTGCGAACAGTTTTGGAGGAAAGGATTATAAGCGGATGCGCCGCATGGTGGCAGGTACTGTGTTGCTGACGCTGGCAGGGGCAGTTGTGCTTACCGTGTTAATCTTGCTTTTGATTCCTGCGATTCTGAAACTTCTGGCAACACCGGAAGATATTATGAGCCCGGCACTTGCGTATGTGCGAATCATTTTATATGGCATTATATTTGTGTCTGTTTATAACATGTGTGCAAATGTACTGCGCGCGGTTGGCGACAGCCGGACGCCGCTTTATTGTCTGATTATTTCCGTGTTCGTGAATATTGGACTGGATCTGCTGTTTGTGAATGGATTTCATATGGGGATTCAGGGTGCTGCCTGGGCGACAATCATCTCGCAGGCACTTTCGGCAGTGCTTTGTCTTGGTTATATCCTGCTTAAGTTCCGGGATATTATACCGGAGAAGGACGAGTGGAAACCGGTGGAAGGACAGTACAGTGAGCTTCTTACGACGGGGCTTGCAATGGGATTTATGTCGCTTGTTGTGAATTTCGGAACGATTGTGCTGCAATCAATGGATTGGGAACGGCAATCGTTGCGGCGCATACAGCGGCAAGAAAAGTGTTCGATATATTTACGGTATCACTTTATTGTCTGGGAAATGCAATGACAACCTTTGTAAGTCAGAATATGGGAGCCGGGGAACCGGCACGTATTCGCAGAGGGATTCGTCATGCCGTTGTTATAGCAACGGGAATAACAACGGTACTTGTAATTATCTGCTTTGCATTTGGCAGACCGGTATTTACATGGCTTGCGTCTACCGATAATCCGACAATTGTAGATTCTGCGGTGATGTATTCCCGGATCAGTATTGTGTTTTTCTATGTGCTCGGACCGCTATTTATTCTGCGGTGCAGTCTGCAGGGGATGGGGCGGAAGGTAATACCGGTGTGCTCGAGCGTTGTTGAGATGACAATCAAGGTACTTTCTGCAACGATTCTGGTGCCGCGGCTTGCTTATTTCGGTGTGGCACTTACGGAACCGATTAGCTGGGTCTGCATGACGATTCTGCTGACGGTGGCTTATTTCGCGAAGCCGCCGGAACAGATGTTGCGAAAGTCCGCTTAAAATGGTATAATAAGCATTATATAGGCTGTGTTCACACAAGCCGGAATAATGCGGAAAACACATTATAAATTCGTCAAAGAAGGTGAAACAGATGTCAAGACTGAAGACTCCGAAAAAACCGAAGAAGGCAAAGCCTGCGAAATCACTTTACAGAGAACCTGCAAAGCGTATGTCGCGCAAAGAGCGGAAGCTTAAGGAAAAACGAAGAAAGCAGATAAATAAGCATATTGATCATGCTATGGGATTTATAGCAATTGCTTTATGCACCGTTTCAGCAATCTTGGACGTAAAGAACAACAAAGACTCATAAAAAGAGGATGGAAGAGGAAAGGAAGAGAACAGAACAATGAAGAATTTTGAAGGATTACTTGAGCAGATTAAATCATGCAGCAAGAAGAAGCTTGCCGTAGCTGTTGCACAGGATGATGCAGTCCTTGAAGCAGTAAAGGCAGCAAAGGATAAAGATATCGCGGATGCGATTCTGGTCGGAGATGCTGATAAGATCAAGGAAATCGCTGCAAGCATGGATATGAGTTTAGAGGGTTTTGAGATTATTGACGTGAAGGATCCGACAGAAGCAGCCCTGACAGCAGTCAAGCTTGTACATGATGGAGAGGCAGATATGTACATGAAGGGTCTCATTGACACAAAGGGATTCCTGAAGAGTGTACTCAATAAGGAAGTGGGACTTAGAACCGGTAAGGCTTTGTCACATGTATGTCTGTTTGAGATTGAAGGCTTCGAGAAGATGTTCTTCCTGACTGATGTTGCATTTATTCCATACCCAACATTGGAGGACAAGGTGGATATTATCAGCAACACAGTTGCAGTTGCACATGCATGTGGTATCGAGTGTCCAAAGGTAGCTCCGCTTGCAGCGGTAGAGGTAGTAAATCCGAAGATGCCTGTTACAGTAGACGCAGCTGAGCTTACAAAGATGAATGAAGAGGGTAAGATTACAGGCTGTATCGTGGACGGACCGCTTTCCATGGACCTTGCAATTGATCCGGAAGCTGCAAAGCATAAGGGAGCAACGAACCGTAAGATTGTCGGTGATGCAGATATATTACTGTTCCCGGACATTCACGCAGGTAATATCACATACAAGACACTGGTTCACACAGCAAAGGTTAAGAATGGCTGTATCTTAACAGGTACAAAGGCACCGGTTATCCTGACATCCCGTTCCGATACATTTGAGACAAAGGTAAATTCCATTGCCCTTGCAGCAATCGTTGCTGAAAACTTAAAGAAAAACAAATAAATTATAAGCATAAATAAGCAGGAGGATAATAAAATGAGTTATAAGTCATTGATCATCAATCCAGGTTCTACATCTACAAAGATTGGTGTATTTGAAGATGAGACATTGTTGTTCGAGGAGACACTGCGTCATTCGACTGAGGAGATTGCACAGTACGATTCGATCGTTGCACAGAAGGATTTCCGTAAGGATGTCATCGCTAAGGTTTTAGCTGAGAATAATTTCGATATTAAGACACTGGATGTTGTTGTAGGCCGTGGTGGTCTGCTTAAGCCAATTCCGGGTGGTACATACACAGTTACCGATGAGCTGGTAAAGGACTTAGTAGAGGCAAAGCGTGGTGAGCATGCATCAAACCTCGGTGGTATCCTGGCAAAGGATTTCGCTGATGAGCTTGGAATCCCTGCTTATATCGTAGACCCGGTTGTTGTTGACGAGTTACAGGATGTTGCAAGACTTTCCGGACATCCGGAGCTTCCTAGAACAAGTATCTTCCATGCATTAAATCAGAAGGCAGTTGCAAAGCGTTATGCAAAGGAAGTTGGTAAGAAGTACGAGGATTTGAACCTCATCGTTGTTCATATGGGCGGCGGTGTTTCTGTAGGTGCCCATACAGGCGGTAAGGTTGTAGATGTATTCAATGCATTGGATGGCGATGGTGCATTCTCTCCGGAGCGTGCCGGTGGTGTTCCAAATGGTGAGTTGGTTCGTCTGTGCTATTCAGGAAAGTACACAGAGAAGGAAATGATCAAGCAGCTCGTCGGTAAAGCAGGCTTCAATGCATACTGCGGTTCCAACGATGCAAGAGATATCGAGGCTATGGCAAAGAATGGTGACAAGCATGCACAGCTTGTATTTGATGCATTCTTATATCAGGTATCGAAGGATATCGGAGCACAGGCAGCGGTTCTTTCTGGTAAGGTTGATCAGATCATCCTGACAGGTGGTATCGCATATGGCAAGTATGCAACCGAAGAGATCACAAAGAGAGTACAGTTCATCGCACCTGTTACAGTATACGGTGGCGAGGACGAGCTTCTTGCTCTGGCACAGGGCGCACTTCGTGTATTAAATGGCGAGGAAGAAGCAAAGGTTTACTAAGTGTAGACATATAGTTGGAGGGATAGAATGGACGAAAATAACACACAGCAGCCGGGGGGATTCCAGGATACGACTGGATATGTGAATCCACAGCAGCCGGATACGACCGGATATATGAATCCACCACAGTCAGACATGACTGGATATGCAAATCCGCAACAGCCGGATATGACTGGATATTACGGACAACAGCCGGGACAGCCGGACATGACTGGATACTACGGACAGCAGCCGGGACAGCCGGACATGACTGGATATTACGGGCAGCAGCCGGGACAGCCGGACATGACTGGATATTACGGGCAGCAGCCGGACATGACTGGATATTACGGACAGCAGCCGATGCAACCACAGACAGGCGGTAAGAAACCGAAGAAGCCAATGACAAAGGGCAAGCTGGGCGCATTGATCGGTGCTGGCGTTGCAATCGTTGCACTGGTTGTATGTGGCGTCATTTTCCTTCCAAAGCTTTTAAAGTCGGACAAGGAAGTCGTATTAGATGCGATGGAAGAGACATTTTCTTCCTACAGCACTGGCGGAGAGAGAAACGATGTAGTCGGATTCGATGAGGTGATGAAGGCGTATAATGAGAAAGGTGGAGATAGCAGTCTCAACCTGACATTTAACGCTGGTGAAGGTGAAAATGCTTACGCAATCGGTTGGAATCAGAATAACGCAGTGGATCAGAAAAATAAGAAGCTTTCTGCAGATGGCGCGATAACGATCGGTGGCGATGATCTTCTGTCGTATGAGGTTTTTGGCGATGAAGATACGATGACAGTCGGTATACCGGAGTTGCTTGCAGGTTATCTTGTATACCCGGCGGACGATCCGATGGGCGCGCTTGCGAATTCACCAGCCGGACAGTCACTTGGTCTGGACGCATCGGCACTTACCGGATACAGTTTAAACGCATTTGCATCTGGTTCTGATGGATCAGGTCTTACAAGTGGATATGTGAGTGCGCTGGAGACAATCTGGGATGCTGCAGAATTTAAGAAGCAGGGAAGTGCCAAGATCACAGTCAATGGCGAGAATGTAACAGCCAAGGAATATTATGTGACATGGGCAAAGGAAGATCTGCAGGATGCGTGTGTATCTGCGATCGATGGTTTGACAGAAGCGGTAACAGGTTCGCAGGATACGCTTGATCAGCTTGGTATGAGTGCAGACGACTATACATATTATATGGATCAGTTGAAAGCGGCTGTGCCAAGTGTCATTAAGCATGATCTGTGTGTGAAAGTATATGTGAAGGGCAAGAGAGCTGTTAAGATCACATGTAGCGATAAGATCAACATCTTGAATATGGTGAAGATCGATTATGATTTCTGGCTGGATGCTGGTAAGGATGATCTGTCAGGAAACTTAAGCTTTGATGTGTCAGACACTTCCGTTGGCGTGAAGTTCGAGGCACATGATATCAGCGGAAATACATATGGAAATGTAAAGGCATTTGCCGGTGACAAAGAAATTGGACTGGATTTCACAAAGGATGTTGTAGAGTCTGGTGATACGGTTACGACAAAGGTAAAGATTTCCGCTTCTTCGTACCTGTCTGTTGACTGGGAGAAGACATTTAACAAGGCGGACAATACATTTGAGAATACGGTTAATGCCAATATTGTAGGCGCAGATACCTATGTGTTTAATTACAAGGGTGCTTACAAAGACATCAACAAGGGTGTCGGCTATACTGTGGCGATTGATTCGTTCGAGCTGAAGGCAGCCAACCAGACGCTCTGCAATGGAAGTATTGATACAACGATCGATACATCGAAGATTTCTGTACAGGAGATGGATGCAAGCAAAAAGGTGTATGATCTTGCAACCATGACAGAGGACGATCTGCAGACATTTGGTGAAGAAAGCCAGAAGTTGATGGATGCTTGGGTAGAGCGTTTATCTGACAATACAGCATTTGTAAATCTGATAGATGCATTGAACAGTCTGTTTGGAACAAATTCCGATCTGCTTAATCAGGTGGAAGAGGATATCGATGAAGACACAGCTACCTATAGCGATGCAGATTTCAGCGACGATAATACAGATGAGATTACCCTCGATAATGCATCAGTTATGACCTATGATGGAAGTGCGAAATACAAGATCAAGGGATGTATCGATGGATTTAACTTCGAGTATGCGAATGAGTATGGTGTTATGTTTGAGACAGAGCAGGTATCTACGATACAGTATGGGTTATATACTGCAGAATCTGCATCCGACGCATTGGATTCTGTCTATTATGATATGTCCAACATCGACAGCTACGAGATTCTGGATACACAGTTAAACCAGACAGCAAAAGTAGAAGACAAGGATGTGCTTTATAACGTACAGACTTATAACGCATTCCAGATGAAATGTATGGATGTTACAGCCGTGATCGAAGTAGAACCGGGTGTGTTCCTGAGTATGGAAGCAAGCATCTATCTGGATGACGATGACTATACTGTGGAGCAGCTGTTGCAGGCACTGGAATCCAAGTACTATGAGAAGATACAGTAAAAATAGAGGAAAATTATATGATTCGTTATTGTAAGATCAAACATTGTATCATCGGCTTTGATCGGCCGAAGATCTGTGTGCCGCTGGTCGGACGGTCGGCGGAGGAGATCATAGCGCAGGCGGATCAGATAAGACAGTCACAGAGAAGCTCTGCCATTGATATGGTGGAGCTTCGTGGCGATTATCTGGATATTTTGCCTGACTATGAAGTGTTAGATAGATTGCTTGCGAAGGTAGCAGAGATTCTGCCAGAAAAAGTGTTGTTATTTACGATCCGGAGTGAAGCGGAGGGCGGCGAGAAGCTTGCCTTTACCACGCCGACGATCTACGAGATCAACCGGCACGTGATTGAAAAAGCAACGGCAGATATGGTGGATATCGAGTTATTCTCCGGAGCAGAGCAGGCAGAGGAAATGATCGGGATTGCAAAGGAAAAAGGGGTAAAGATCATCATGTCAAATCATGATTTCCAGACCACACCGGATGCATCCACGATCGTGAACCGGCTGCGCAGTATGCAGGATCTTGGCGCGGATGTTGCAAAGATTGCTGTGATGCCGGAGAATAAAATGCATGTGGTGAATCTGCTTGCTGCAACGGCTATGATGCAGGAAGCGTATGCAGAGGTACCGGTTGTCACGATGTCGATGGGGAAGATGGGGGCAATCAGCCGGATCAGCGGTCAGGTGTTCGGCAGTGCAATCACATTTGCAAGCTTTGCGGAGGCATCGGCACCCGGACAGATTCCGGTTGACAAGATGGACGAAGCACTTACATTGATAGAGAAATATTGTAACTAGGGGACAAGAAAGCAGAAAGACAGGAGGAGGTTTTTCTGCTTTTTATTTACGAGGGGGAGAATGTGTTGAGGGAAAGAAAAATTGTGTTGTTTGTCATGGGGGATGAAGAGATATTAGAACGTAGTCGTATGGTTGTAAGTCAGTTAGCGCTGGAATATTCTGTGAAGATTGTCAGAAATTATAGTGCGGCCTATAAGATTATTGTAGAGCATCAGGTTGATGTAATGGTGTGCGGGCCAGCGGAGGAGCAGTTTCACCAGAATATTGTAGATGCATACCGGTTTATGGAGTCCGCGCGCAGGTTGAAGCGTTATCGGGATACGCCTATGATATTGATATCTGACGTGGAAGATCCGAATGGTTATTGTGATAGGGAGCTGTGTTGTTTTGCGGTAATTGATACTTTGTCGCTCGAACATCGGTTGTGTGAAACACTTGTACAGGCTCTGGAGGAACTCTGGTGCACGAGTCCGCACACATGTCCGATGCTGCGGCAGGATAAAATAGAGGCACGCATGCTGTATATCCAGAACCAGAATGTGATATACCCGATCCAATGTGCCAAGGTCAGTCATATACTGGCATCTAACCGGTCGATGGAGGTCTGTCTGAATAATGGTGGGAAATATCCTGTGCGATATGTTACCCTGCAACAGCTTCTGGAGGCTGCCGATGTATGGTATTTCCTGCAATGTTCCCGCAGTGGAATCATTAATGCAAACTATGTACGCAATATTGATTATACAAACCGCGTTATTACGATGTGTAATTCGGATCAGATTGCAATTGGATCGACGTATGTGAGGTCGCTGCATGAACAGTTTCCGACGATGCAGGAGTTATGGCAGCGGAGACAGAATCGTCGTATGTTTTTTGAATGAACCGGCAAACATATATATGAATGGAAATTAAAACACCGGACAAGGAGAAGCGTTCTCTCTGTCCGGTGTTTGTTAAATGTGCGCCCGGCGGCGTGTAGTTCTAATGGGAAATGATTATTCCATCGGATATTTGATCTGCCATGTATTTCTCAGTGAGTCGCAGATCTGCATGATGCGGAGTGTCTCTGCATGCGGCATCTCCGGGCACTCGGTCTGACCAACGATGATGGCATCTCTGGCAGCGATAAACTCGAATTCATAACCGGTTGTCTGCTTGTCCGGTTTTTTCGTCTCAAGCACAAGCTTGTGATCCTGATTGTAAATACGGAATGTCTCCGGACAGTTGATGTTGTCAATCTCGATATATCCGCGGTCACCATAGATTTTTGCATTGTTGTCAGGCTGGTACATCATTGTGACAAATGCGTTTGCACATCTGCCACCTTTGTATGAAATCTGCAATGCTTCCTGCGCATCCACGCCTGTGTCAAGCTTGGCACAGGTAGAACCGATCATCGGAGGTTCGCTGCCATAGATCATGGAGATCAGATTGAGCGGATATACACCAAGATCAAGCAGTGCACCACCGGCAAGCTCCGGCTTGGTCAGCCGTTCTTCTCTCAAAAGGGAATAACCGAGGGAACAGGTAATGTTGTTCACACGTCCAATCGCACCCTTCTGGATGTACTCTGCCATCAGGCGGTACATTGGCATGAAACGAATCCACATTGCTTCGCCGCAGAACAGGTTCTTCTCTTTTGCAAGGTTCAGAACTTCCTCGGTTGTAGCGGCATTGTAAGAAAATGCTTTCTCGACAAGCACTGGTTTTCCTGCATTCAGACAAAGTTTTGCGTGCTCTGCATGATGGGAATGAGGGGTTGCGATGTAGATGAGTTCGACATCCGGATCCGCCACAAGTTCCTCATAAGAACCATAGTATTTTGTAACGCCATGTTCTTTGGCAAATGCTGCTGCTTTTTCTGTATCGCGGGAAGCAATCGCGTATGCTTCGAATGCATCCAAATCCTTTAATGTATCTGCAATAACACCGGCAATCTTTCCGGCACCCATAATTCCAACTTTAAAATTGATCATATGAAACTCCTTCCGTGTCAGCTTTTGACGATCTGCGTTTATTATACCAAAATTACAGTCGTATGTCATTTCCTTTTTACAAAAATGAAGGAGCAAGTTTTCACGGAATGGATAACAAAATATATTTATAACTGGCGGAAGTGACATGGCAGGGTTTTATTGACATTTTCGTGGGTTATGCGTTATACTGAAAACTTGGATAGGTCTGTGAATCAGACGGAAATCTATTTTTATGACAGATACAGATATGCATGAAAATCAAACATAATAAGAAAGGAAATATAGAAGTATGTACGAAAAGGTTTCTACAAAGCTGGACTTCACCAGCCGGGAAGAAAAAGTACTCAAGTTCTGGAAAGAGAACGAGATCTTCGAGAAGAGTATCGAAGAGAAGAAAGACCTGCCGACTTATACATTTTATGACGGCCCTCCAACTGCAAACGGCAAGCCGCATATCGGCCATGTGCTGACACGTGTGATCAAGGATATGATTCCGCGTTATCAGACAATGAAGGGTCATAAGATTATCCGTAAGGCCGGATGGGATACACATGGTCTTCCGGTTGAGCTTGAAATCGAGAAGGAGCTTGGTATCGATGGCAAGGAGCAGATCGAGGCGTATGGCTTAGATCCGTTTATCCGCAAATGTAAAGAGTCCGTATGGAAATACAAAGGTATGTGGGAAGAATTCTCCAACAAGGTAGGATTCTGGGCAGATATGGATAATCCGTATGTCACATATCACAATACATTTATCGAGTCCGAATGGTGGGCATTGAAGAAGATCTGGGACGACGGACTTCTCTACAAGGGATTCAAGATCGTACCTTATTGTCCACGTTGTGGAACACCGCTTTCGTCACATGAGGTAGCACAGGGGTATAAGACAGTCAAGGAACGTTCCGCTGTGGTACGTTTCAAGGTGATCGGTGAGGATGCGTATTTCCTTGCATGGACGACAACACCTTGGACACTTCCAAGTAATGTGGCACTCTGTGTGAATCCGGATGAGAACTACTGCAAGGTAAAGGCAGCAGACGGCTATACTTACTACATGGCAGAGGCTCTGCTTGACAAGGTACTTGGCGGCATGGCAGAGAAGCTTGTCAAGGAAGAGAAGATTGCAGAGGGAACACCTGCATATGAAATCCTCGAGACCTATAAGGGTAAGGAATTAGAGGGCAAGGAATACGAGCCGCTTTTTGAGTGCACAAAGGCGTATGTGGCAAAGCTTCCACAGAAGGGACATTACATTACATGCGATTCCTATGTAACGATGTCCGATGGTACCGGTATCGTTCATATCGCACCGGCATTTGGTGAGGACGATGCAAACGTCGGAAGAAAATACGACCTTCCATTCGTTCAGTTTGTCGATGGCAAGGGTGATATGACAAAGGAAACACCTTACGCAGGATTATTCGTAAAGGATGCAGATAAGCCGGTTCTTGTCGATCTGGAGAAGGCAGGACTTCTGTTCGACGCTCCGAAGTTTGAGCATGAGTATCCACACTGCTGGAGATGTGACACACCGCTTATCTACTATGCGAGAGATACATGGTTCATCAAGATGTCCGCAGTGAAGGACAGACTGGTGAAGAACAACAACACTGTAAACTGGATTCCGGAAGGTATCGGTAAGGGACGTTTCGGCGCATGGCTGGAAAATGTTCAGGACTGGGGGCTGTCCCGTAACCGTTACTGGGGAACTCCACTGAATATCTGGGAGTGCTCTTGTGGTAAGCGTCATGCAATCGGTTCCATCGAGGAACTGAAATCCATGAGCGACAACTGCCCGGATGATATCGAGCTGCACCGTCCATACATTGATGCAGTGACGATCAAGTGTCCGGACTGTGGCGGCGAGATGAAGCGTGTGCCGGAGGTTATCGACTGCTGGTTCGATTCCGGTGCGATGCCATTTGCACAGTGGCATTATCCGTTTGAGAATCAGGATATCTTCGAGGACAACTTCCCGGCTGACTTCATCAGTGAGGCGGTTGACCAGACAAGAGGATGGTTCTATTCCCTGATGGCAATCTCCACATTGCTCTTTGACAAGGCGCCTTACAAGAATGTTATCGTGCTTGGTCACGTACAGGATAAGGACGGACAGAAGATGAGTAAGTCCAAGGGTAACGCGGTTGATCCGATGGATGCCCTGAACAAATACGGCGCAGATGCAATCCGCTGGTACTTCTACAGCAACTCCGCACCTTGGCTTCCAAACCGCTTCCATGAGGATGCAGTGGTCGAAGGCCAGAGAAAGTTCATGGGTACGCTCTGGAACACATATGCATTCTTTGTACTGTATGCAAATATTGACGAGTTTGATCCAACGAAGTATACATTGGAGTATGACAAGCTGTCCGTGATGGACAAGTGGCTGTTGTCAAAGCTTAATTCTATGGTGAAGTCCGTAGATGATAATCTGGGCAACTACCGTATTCCGGAGGCAACCAAGGCACTTGCTGAGTTTGTCGATGATATGAGTAACTGGTATGTCAGACGTTGTCGTGAGCGTTACTGGGCAAAGGATATGCCACAGGATAAGATCAATGCGTACATGACACTGTATACAGCACTTGTGACACTCTGCAAGGCTGCAGCACCGATGATTCCGTTTTTGACAGAGGATATCTATCAGAACTTAGTTCGCACGGTAGATAAGAATGCACCGGAATCTATCCACCTGTGTGACTTCCCGGAGGTAAATGAGTCCATGATCGATCCGGAGCTTGAAGCAAGCATGGATGAAGTACTGAAGGTCGTTGTATTTGGTCGTGCCGCAAGAAATACTGCGAACATCAAGTCCCGTCAGCCGATTGCAAATATGTACATCAAGGCTGCAAAGACACTGGATGATTATTTCGTAGATATCCTGCGTGACGAGCTGAATGTGAAGAATGTAGAGTTCAAGGAAGACCTGTCTGCATTTACCGCATACTCGTTCAAGCCACAGCTTCGTACAGTCGGACCAAAGTATGGCAAGCATCTGAATGCAATCAAGGAGTACCTTGCAAATGTCGATGGCAACAAAGCGATGAGCGAGCTCAAGGCAGACGGTGTGATCAAGTTCACAGCCGATGATACAGAGATTGCACTCGCTGAGGAAGATCTGCTGATCGATGTAGCGAAGATGGACGGATATGTGACAGAGGGCGATAACTATGTAACGGTTGTTATCGACACAACCCTGACACCGGAGCTGATCGAGGAAGGCTATGTGCGTGAGGTGATCTCCAAGATCCAGACGATGCGTAAGGATTCTGACTTCCAGGTAACAGACCGCATCAAGGTCTATGTAACCGGCAATGCGAAGATCGCAGAGGTTATGGAGAAGAACGCAGATGAGATCAAGCGAGTCGTACTTGGCGATGCATTTGTGATGGATGCAGCGTGTGACAACTCAAAAGAGTGGAACATCAACGGCGAGAAAGTTACGATCGGCGTGGAAGTAAGTAAATAAAATAATAAGTAAAGTTCTGCAAATCAAACAGAGGATTTGCAAGCAAATTGTATAAAATTTTTTGTTAATTCACACATTCATGGGCAGATGTAACGAAAAATACATTTTTCATTGTATCGTGTAATTATGTCTGCTACACTGAATGTGTTGGAATGGGGCTGGGATGCCCTGAAATGACATGTCTGCGACGGGAGAGTATCGCGTAGAGAATTAGGATTGTATGCCGGATGATGGTGTGCTGTCGGATAAGCTACGATAACGGTAATGAGAGGATTAGCAACGGGGATGATATGGACATGTTACGTAAGATAAGTGTGGGCATTTTCGGATGCACATACGCACATAAACAAGGAGGATTAATTCTATGAAGAAGATGGCTGATTTCGATAAGGAAAGCTTCAAGAAGGACGTCATTAACAACGTCAAAAACCTTTTCCGTAAGACTATCGATGAAGCAACACAGGAACAGGTATTTCAGGCAGTGTCCTACGCAGTGAAGGATCATATCATTGATCGCTGGATCGCTACGCAGAAGGCATACGAGGAGAAGAATGCAAAGACTGTTTACTACCTGTCTATGGAGTTCCTTATGGGCCGTGCACTTGGTAATAATATGATCAACCTCACATGCTATGAGCAGGTGAAGGAAGCATTGGCAGAGCTTGGCTTTGACTTGAATGTGATCGAGGATCAGGAGCCGGATGCAGCACTTGGTAATGGTGGTCTTGGCAGACTGGCTGCATGTTTCCTGGATTCCCTTGCTACATTGAACTACCCGGCATATGGCTGCGGTATCCGTTATCGTTACGGTATGTTCAAGCAGGCAATCGAGAATGGTTATCAGATCGAGAAGCCGGATAACTGGCTCAAAAACGGCAATCCATTTGAGGTAAAGCGTCCGGAGTATGAAGTAGAGGTTAAGTTCGGTGGCTATGTAGCGACAGAATGCAGAGAGGGAAAGAATTACTTCGTACACAAGGATTATCAGGCAGTTCGTGCGATTCCATATGATCTTCCAATCATTGGATATGGCAATAATGTTGTAAATACACTCCGTATCTGGGATGCAGAGCCGGTACAGGAGTTCAATCTTAATTCATTTGATAAGGGTGAGTATCAGAACGCAGTGGAGCAGGCAAACCTTGCCCGTAACATCGTTGAGGTACTTTATCCAAACGATAACCATTATTCAGGTAAGGAGCTTCGCTTAAAGCAGCAGTACTTCTTCGTATCCGCTTCTGTACAGAGAGCAATCCTGAAGTTCAAGGAGAACAACGCAGATATCCATGATCTTCCAAACAAGGTTACATTCCAGTTGAACGATACACATCCAACTGTAACAGTAGCAGAGCTTATGAGAATCCTTGTTGATGAGGAGAATCTTGAGTGGGATGATGCTTGGGATATCACTTGCAGAACATGCGCATATACAAACCATACAATCATGGCTGAGGCACTTGAGAAGTGGCCAATCGACCTCTTCCAGAAGCTTCTTCCTAGAGTATATCAGATCGTAGATGAGATCAACCGTAGATTCGTTCTTAAGATTGAAGATATGTATCCGGGCAACCAGGATAAGGTTCGCAGCATGGCTATCCTCTATGATGGTCAGGTTAAGATGGCTCACCTTGCTATCGCCGGATCTTACTCCGTAAACGGTGTTGCTAAACTTCATACAGAAATCTTGAAGAAGCGTGAGCTTCGTGATTTCTACGAGATGCGTCCGGAGCAGTTCAACAACAAGACAAACGGTATTACACAGAGAAGATTCCTTCTCCATGCAAACCCATTGCTTGCTGACTGGGCTACAAAGAAGGTCGGCGACGGCTGGATCACAGATCTTCCGGTACTTGAAGGTCTGAAGAAGTACGCAACAGACAAGAAGGCTCAGAAGGAGTTCATGGACATTAAGTACAAGAACAAGGTTCGTCTGGCTGAGTACATCAAGGAACACAATGGTATCGATGTAGATCCGAACTCTATCTTCGATGTTCAGGTTAAGAGACTTCATGAGTACAAGAGACAGCAGCTTAACATCCTTCATGTTATGCATCTGTACAATGAGTTGAAGGCAAATCCGGATATGGATTTTGAGCCGACAACATTTATCTTCGGTGCAAAGGCAGCAGCTGGTTACAAGACAGCAAAGCTTACAATTAAGCTGATTAACTCTGTAGCAGACGTGATCAACAATGATAAGTCTATCAAGGGCAAGATCAAGGTTGTATTCATCGAGAACTACCGTGTATCAAACGCAGAGATCATCTTCGCAGCAGCAGATGTATCGGAGCAGATCTCAACAGCTTCCCGTGAGGCTTCCGGTACAGGTAACATGAAGTTCATGTTGAACGGTGCTGTTACACTTGGTACGATGGATGGTGCAAACGTAGAGATCGTAGAGGAAGTTGGTAAGGAGAACGCATTTATCTTTGGACTTTCAGCTGAGGAAGTAATGAAGTATGAGAAGGATGGCGGTTACTATCCAATGGACATCTACAATTCAAATCCAAAGGTTAAGAAGGTTCTTGACCAGCTGGTAGATGGAACTTACTCAAATGGCGATAAGGAATTGTTCCGTGACTTATATGATTCTCTTGTAATGAAGGACGTATACTTCACATTGAAGGATTTCGATTCTTATGCAGATGCACAGAAGCGTGTAAACAAGGCTTACAAGGATAAGGCTAACTGGGCTAAGATGGTTATGCTCAACACTGCTTGTGCAGGTAAGTTCTCTTCTGATAGAACAATCGAAGAGTATGCACAGGAGATCTGGAAGCTTGAGAAAGTAGAAGTTACATTGTAATTTTATAGATAGGAATATATGAGCGGCTGTGCGTGCACATGCCGGTTATATGGGAGAAGGCTGTCACCGATGGTGG
>ERZ779665.37-NODE-37-length-27427-cov-2.21639_pt1 | contig 27427 bp, 24 predicted proteins | sample MGYA00511463_ERZ779665 | MGnify/ENA primary metagenome ERZ779665 (study PRJEB29588, sample SAMEA2155373) | human gut metagenome | biome: human gut; feature: human-associated habitat; material: faeces | place: Denmark | collected 2008/2010 ... | reverse complement strand
AAGCAGCATCGCCATTCCGACTGCTGATAATGCAAGTTTTGGCGTAATCACAGCAATCTTCGTACCTGCTTCTAAAAGCAATGCAGATACTGCGATTCGGTTGATAATCTTCCCAAAAAGCAGTGACAATACCACGCCACACGCACCACCAACAAGTCCGTAGATACCTGCTTCCAGCAAGATCATTGCCATCAATTCCCGCTTCTCACAGCCGAGTACCTTCAAGGTTCCAATCTCCGCAACCCGGTCATAAACAGCGGTTGTCATTGTGTTGCTGATACCGATTGCCGCAACAAGGAACGAAATAAGTCCGATGCCACCCAGCAACAACTCCAGCATTCGTACTGTACGCATCGCTGTATCACGGTACTCCTTCATATTCGTTGTCTGATATCCCATATCCTGTAATTTCTTGACAACAAACTCAACGTCTTCCATCTTACCGACTTCGACAACCACGCTTGAATACACCCACGAGGTGTATGCATTTCCGTTCTTGTCGAGTGGCTGTCCAAGCACATTTCCCTGTGCTGCATGTTTCTTCAGATATGCGCGCAGCACATCAATATCGCAATAAATGCTCTGCGACTGCTCACTGAACTCGTCTGCGTCCCCCTGCATCACTCCCGCGATCGTCAGCCGATCTGTGATTTCATTTTCATCAAGTCCCAGTGAAACCTTCGCCTTCTCGCCAATCCATGCGTTCAGGTCGCCTTTTCCGTCTTGGTAGCTGGTCATAGATCCTTCGTGGAAGAACATGTAACCCATCGCATTTCCGATCACCAGCTCTGGTTTCCGCGCATGCTCCGACAGGCTGGATGTATCGGTCAGCGCGATTGCGGATAACTGCTCCGATGGGATACCAACCAGATTCGTATACGCGGTATATTGACCGACCTGAATATTCGTAAATACTTCATAGCGCGGATAGACATTCGCAACCTTGTCGAGCTTTGCAAGCTTCTCTATGGTATGGTCGGTCAGAAGCATTTTCTTGTTCTGGTTGTTCTCCGGTGTCTGCACGGTGATCTGCCGAATCGAAGCATCATCACCATAGCCTTGCAGGAGTTCCCGCTTCACGCCCATTCCGAGCGACAGCAAAGAGACAACTGCTACCACACCGATCATCACGCCAAGGAGAGTCAGGATGGTTCGCACCCTTCTACGCTTGATATTTTGAATTGTTAAATGCATGATAAATTTCATGGATTCCTCCTTTTCGCAAATCCATATAGTTTATCGTGAGTTGTTCAGAAATACAATTCTATGCAGACACGCACGGGTAGCACCCCCTCACTTTCGTTCGGCGGTAAATCGTCGAGCGCATCCTAAATATGAACCTATGGTTCATATGCGCTCTCCTCTCGCTCACTTCATCACGCAATGGTACTAAACTCACGTCAAACAAGTTTGCCGTTCGCTAAGTGCCAGCGTGCTTCAATGGTCTGCTTTAGAATATGTATTTCTGAACAACTCAATTTACACTTTTGGGGATTTGCGATTTCTCCATTTCACCTTATCGTGAACGTTTTTTGTTAATAGTTACACCCACGAATACACCGACTGCAAGCACGCAGGCGCAAATCAGGAGAATCTGCCATGTGACAGGTCCGGTCTTCTCCGGTGCTTCCTTCAAGACCTCCAGATCTTCGTAATCGACCGTCTCAATGTAGAAGGATACATCCACTTTTTCTTCGTGCTTATTGCCATTCCGGTCTTCGTAGGTCACAATGATCCAATCCTCCGGTTTTGCCATCTCTTCAAAATCAGTTACCATGACTGCCTTTGCCAGAAGATCTACGTTGCCGCTTTTTCCTGTGTCAATATTGCCGATGTATGTCTCCTGCTTCTCCACGTGTTTTCCTTCCACGCGGGCATTTACATTGTAGAGCATGCCCTCGCCGAGGTTGTTGACCTGCGCGGTAATCTCCACCTCGTCACCGACCTTCGCATCATCTGTCATAACATCTGTCACAGATATGCGCTGCTTCAGATATACTGGCAGATACAACGTATCCTCCATCTCAAATGCCTCGCCGGAAGTATTCTCGTACCCCATCTTCACAGAAAGCTTGTACGTCTTCTCTGCAAGTCCCGCTGCCGCCTGCATGGAAAATGTCTGCTCACTGGTTTCATTTCCAGCAATCTCTGCCACATAAGCACTTCCTGTTCCAGTAACCGGGATGATCTCGCCACCTTCCGAAGCGACTGTCACTTTCATATTTTTGACTTTGTTCTTGGAAGTATTCAGAATCTCCAGAGTCAGATTAAAATTATCTCCGGAATAGATCGTCGCGGCTGATACTTTGTAACCGGAAACCAATACCTTCGGTGTCGCCGCCTGTGCGGAATACGGACTTACAGTTGCAGCTACACTCAAAACCACCAGAATAGCAAGGATAATCTCTCTTAAATGGTGATTTCTTCTTTGATGTTTGCTTTGTTGATTTTTCCATCCTGACTTATTTGCCATCATTTTCTCTCCTTTAATTCTGCCCTGTTTTTCCCTGTCTTTTAGGCATCTCACAAAGTTCTCTTCACCTATCTAAGTCCGTCTTTCTAACAACCTATCGTTTTCCTGCTCACTCCTCGGTCAGCTTACCATCTGTGATCCGCACGATGCGGTCTGCCTCTCTGGCAAGATCGATGTTATGTGTGATCAGCACAAGGGTCTGATTCAGCTTCTTTACAGAGTCCTGCAGCAGCGCCATAACTTCATTTCCATTTGTAGAATCAAGTGCTCCGGTCGGCTCATCGGCAAGAATCAGAGACGGGCGGTTTGCAAGTGCCCGCGCGATTGCCGCGCGCTGTTGCTGTCCGCCGGACAACTGGTTTGGCAGATGCTTCCGTCTGTCTTTCAAACCAAGCATCTCAATGACATGGTCGATGTACTCCCGATCCGGTTTCTTATGATCCAACAGAATCGGCATCTGAATATTCTCCTCCACAGTCAGAACTGGAATCAGATGATACGACTGAAATACAAATCCGATTTTTCTCCGGCGGAACACCGACATTTCCTCATCCTTCAATGTTGTGATATCCCGGTCGTCCACGATTACTTTTCCATTCGTAACCGTGTCGACACCGCCCATGACATGCAGCAGTGTGGACTTGCCGGAGCCAGACGCTCCGACCACTGCCAGACTTTCTCCTTTTTGCACGGTCAGATTCACATCATCGAGCGCCCAAACCCGTGTGTCTCCGCTTCCATATATCTTTGTGACATGTTCCATCTTTACAATATCCATGTTAATTTCCCTCCTGATATCTTGATTTTTGTTATCTTATTTCTTTCTTGGAGCAATTCTTCTTTTTTCTGTTTCTTTACTCCTACCTGTTTTTCTCTTCTTTTCTTCCTGTTGGAGCAAATATCCTGTTTTCTATCTCTTTCCCCCAATCCAGCTTGCTTCTTCCTTCTTCCCGTTGGAGCAAATATTCTGTTTTTCAGCTTTTTCCCCAATCCAGCTTGCTTCTTTCTTCTTGGATTTGGGGGATTTTCCTCTATTTTGGCTTTTTGCCCCAATTCAGTCCCAATCCTGTCTAAATCCAGCTTCAACCAAACTCCAAATCAATCCCCGGCTGCGTTCAGATCATCCGCGATCCGGTTTGTCATCCGCTTCATCGGTATGTAAATCGATCCGCACATTACAAGCACGGAAAGCACAAATCCAATCACCGCACCGATAATCGGGAAGGTCAGCTTCACCATGAACAGCACCAGTGCAGCTTTCGCAAGCGGCATCATAACTGCAAATCCAAGCACATCACCAACCACGTTCGCACAGATTACGGAGATCACACCTTCGAGCATTACCATCTTCCGAAGCTCCCGCACCGACACGCCGATCGCCCTAAGCTGTGCGAATTCCTGCCGCCGCAGGTAGAGGTTGCTCGCCGTCGTATTGACGATATTCAAAGAGCTTACGCTCAAGATCACGATCACAAACGCCAGAATATATTTGATTGCACTGATTGATGTACTAAACAATGCTCCAGAATAGATGGCATCTGGATAAGAGTAATCTCCCATTGAGTTATCCAGCACGTTTACCAGCTTCGATGTCATCGAAGTGGAAATGTTGTCCGAACGGAGCTTGTATTTCACACCCGTAGAATCTGATTTGCCAAGCCCGGTCATCTGGAAATAGTTCGTCAGCGGTACAATACATTTTACAAATCCCTGCGTCTGTAATTTATCCTTATCGATCCGAACAATGCCCTGAATCTCATATGTTTTCTTCTCATTTCCCCATTTCAGCTCGATCGTGTCACCAAGCTTATAATCCGTCGCCGGATATTCCACCATTGATGCAATCAGATCAATCGCATCATAGGATTCATCATCCACCTCTTCCTGAAGCGTTGCCTCAATATTCTGTACAAATACGATTCCGTTCTCATCGACGTCCAGCGTTCCTTCGACCAGATACGATGCATATTCCTGATACTCGTCCTCTCCGTATCCAATCACGCTCACACGGTCCACCGGTGATGCACTGTCTTTATATTTCTCACCTGTTTCCAACCGTTCAACGATCTGCCCCTCCAACGTTTCCTGCCGGAAATCCTCTGTGAAATGTGTCCGGAATTCTTCGAAGTCCGCAGCCTTCATAGTCGCTGCATATACTGCTTTCACGTCCTTCACTTCTTTGTTCTGTGCAATGTCTGTGAGTGTCTCTTCGTTTGGGAGTACTGATTTCACTGCATCTATGGTCTCTTCATCATTTGCCTCGTTGAAGAAATACACCTGATACTCTCCGTAAGAAGGTGCAATCTGCTTCTGCATCTGTACAAACGAAGTGAAGATTGTCGCGATCGTGATAAATGCCGCGATTGATAACGCAAATGTTGCAATCGTCTTTAAGAACCGACGCTTGTTGCTCATCAGATTCTTGTATGCATAATCGCCCTGCACGCCGAAGATCTTTCCGAAAATGCTTTGCTTACGTGCCTTAACCTTCCGTGTTCCGCTTGTCTGCCCGCGCACCGCCTCGATCGGTGAAATCTTCTTTACGAGTTTTCCATTCTCATCCATAACGAAGAACATATCTCCGATAAAGACAATCAACACATACAGAAATGGAAGCACATGCGGGAGAACCTTGATATTCATGGATAAGCCAACCAGATATGCAATTGGGAATCCAATCACGACTCCACCAAGGATTCCAAGCAGCTCCTGCATGCATCCCATTCGGAATATCACACTTTTTAACTGTCCCTGTGTTGCTCCGATACAACGCAGGATTCCATAATCTTTGATCTGTTCCATCGTATTCAACTGGATCGTTGTCCGGATGATTCCAACTCCGATGACTGCGATCACGAACGACAAAAGCAGGAACATCAGAAGAATAATGTATGTATCATTTCCGGTGTCGCCCTGCAGATAGTAGGATGCGAGCTGTTGGTTTAATTGCGCCTTCACACCGTAGGTCTGCTCGATCGTTTCCATATTCGCGTCCAACCGGTAAGGATTTTTCACATTAATGTAGATTGCATTTTCAATATAGGAGTTCGAATAATAATCGTAGTATTTTCCACGATACGCCGTCTTCACGAAGTCCTGTTTGAGCAATGCCGAGACATCCTGATTTTGCTCCGGCAGAAGCACGATCTCGTAATCTGCCTGCTTGCGAAGTGCATCGCGGGTATTGATGAAGTTACTGAAATACAAGGTTAATATCACGAACAGAATTCCTGACGCTAAAGCGACACCTAGGATCGTCAGGATTGTTCGCTTTTTCTGAAACTTTAGATATTTGATTGAAAGTTTGGTGTAGTTTTCCATATCGCTCCCCCGTTGTTAATCGTGTAGAATAAATAGAATAGGTTATGTTGTTTTCTATTTATAACTATACCCGATGAAAGTTACGGGGGCGTGACAAACTAAGTGACAGTTTTGTCACTTTATCGTTTTGTAGTTGAATGCACTGCGATATTCCTTCGTGGTAAATCCCGTCTTCGACCAGCCTGAATATAGTTACATACGCACAAAAACGCTGTATACTTTACACATATACAGCGTTTTTTAACTTCCATATTTTTTCCGTATAACGATTCAAACTACTGCCGGATATCTACATATCCATACAGCAATGCCGATTGACGAAATTGTGTATAGTCGTCATTTCCGGAGAAAAGATCAAGATACAGATATGGCAGTTCGTCCTCCGTTACAAGGAATGCCAATGTGACCGTTCTTGTTTCACCCGGCTGAACCCGGATCAGATGATTTTTCTCCTCTGCACTTTTTCCGTTATAGTAATAAAGCGGTACATCGGAAATACGATAATTCTGTCCATAGTAACTATCATAATCCACATCATCCTTCGCATAGACGTCAACCGTTTCATAGCCATCTCCGGTTTCCTTCGCCCAGAGCAGGCCGCATTGGAACATGGTATCTCCGGTCTGTTGGTCACTCGTGTTCGTATACGCAACCTCGATATAAAGGATCTTTTCCTTTACTTCCTACGTCTCTACAACCTCATCTAATTGATCTATACCATTTCCACGTTTCTCATAGGCGATCACGTTGTTAACAAGCTTTCCTTCCGCATCCGTTTTGACCGGATCGAGAGCATAGGCTGCATCGATTGCATCCGGGGAATCCAGTAATTCCACCTTGGATACCTTTGCCGTCAGGGAAGACTGCGGTACATCAAAGCTTTCTCCGACCTGATGCATATGTTCTTCCATCGATTCTTTTGAAGTCTCCGTGAATCTGTTTTCCTTACCTGCTGTTGCATCTGCCTCATAAACAGGCGCTGCAGCTTCTTCCATCTGCCCCGAATATTCTTCTGCCACGATTCTACGCTTTGCCTCCGGATCATCGGTTGCGGTGAGTTTCAATCCTTTTACAATATCTATGGCCGTATCAAGCTCTGTGTCATCAAACACAACCATGTCCAGTAGATAGTTATTTTCATATGTGACATACAGCTCATACTGAACCTCCCGTATGGCAGATTCCAGAACCTGTCTTTCTATCACAATTGCCTGTTTCCCATCGATATCCAGTTCCTTGGTTGAAATAACATGTGTTTCATCAAACGAAACCTGCTGATCTGTCGGCATTTTCAGGAACCAGAACGAAACACCACCTATAAACGGCGAATCCTCCGGGAAGAGCACTACTTTCTTCACATAATTATTTCCATCTGCATAAATATCATCCAACCCATCTACCGTCATACCTTCCGGTACGTAGGAAACATCCAACGTATACAGTGCATTCTGATTCACTTCCGCGTCGGTATCCGTCGCATCGGTATTGGTTGCCTCTCCATAGATCAATGTAGAGCCATATTTCCCCTGCTGCTCCAGATGCATTTTGTATAACTTTGTAGCCGCCAGTGTGGTTCCTCCGCCCACGCAGGCAAAAGCAAGAATCGCGGCTGCAACTCTCCACATTTTCTTACCGTAACGCTGTTTTTTCTTCAACTGCTGTTCGACCGTCTCCTCGATCATATCCCGGATATAATCCGGCATTTGCAGACACTCTGATTTCATCTCATTGATTTTATTTCTATCAATATCCATAACACATTACCTCCTTTACCCGTTTCAATCATCCCGGTGTTCTGACCTTCATGCCGATTTTGCCTTTAATATTCCTCGCAAATGCTCCCTTGCCCGCACCAGACGTTTCTTGACTGCCGATTCGGTAGACTCGAGGCATTGCGCGATTTCCCGAATGCTGTACTCCTCAAAATAATACAAAATAATGCAGGTCCGCTCATTCTCCTTCAGCCGCATGATGCTTTCATACAATTCCGAATACTGTCCGTACCCACGTATGTATTCCGCTTCCCGGCCTTCTTCCTGATATTCCTCCCAAGTTACGACCTTCTTATTCTCTCGTATGACCTGATGACATTCGTTGATCAGAATTCTTATAAACCATGTTTTCGCATACTTATCATTGCGCAGGCTGTACAGATTCTCAAATGCATGCACGATCGCATTTTGAATCGCGTCAGCACAATCCGCATCATTGCATAAGTAGCTTTGGCGATCCGGTACCAGCTTTCCTGGTTCGAAATCACAAGTTCACCAAAGGCTTCTTTCTTCATGTGTTTCACTCCCTTCCCTCCGGAGTTTTATATTCTGTATGTCCATACACCTATTAGATGATTTAGGGCACGGAAAAGTCCCATGTTTATTCTTTTTCCAGTAAATGTTTATATGTGCTGTCGATACTGAGCGCGCCGATCGGTGCTGTAATCACGATTGCCATGACCGCAACGGAAAGCACAAGTGTACCGCAGGAAAGCCCGGCTGCCAGAGGAACTGACCCAATCGCCGCCTGCACAGTAGCCTTCGGAAGATACGCAATGATACAGAATAGCCGTTCCTTCCATGTAAGCTTCGTACCAAGCATGCAGATGCAGACACCGACTGCGCGGAACAGCAGCGCTGCCCCAATCATCAAAAGCGCCATTGCCCCAGCCTTTGCCATATACCGGATATCAACTGCCGCTCCAACCAGCACGAACAGGATTACCTCTGCGGCAATCCACAGCTTACCGAATTTCTCTGACAACCGTTTCGACACAAATGTCGTGCTCTTCACCTTAAGCATACATGCCATACTGACAACTGCCAGAAGTCCGGACACTGCCACATATGCAGACACCCACTCCTCGATTGCAAGCAGCAGACACGACATACCTAAGATCAGCTTCGTTGAGTTACGAACGCAGTGATTCTTCTTATACGCAAGCTCGAAGAACCGGTACAGCAGATAGCCGACGATACAACCGAGTACGATTCCTAACACGATTGAGATCGGGATATTGATAAAATCCTTCGCATTTGCATGTCCGCCCTGTGCCATCTGCAAAAATGTTGTAAATAACACGATCACGAAGATATCGTCGCACGATGCCCCCGCCAGTATCATCTGTGGGATACCTTTCTTCGTTCCATAGCCTTCCTCCATGAGTTTCACCATACGCGGTACAACGACGGCTGGGGAGACCGCACCCATGACGGCACCCATAACGGCTGCCTCGACACGTGTCACGCCGAGGATCATCGGCGCAAACAGAATATACCCACAGATTTCAAACGATGCCGGCACAAACGACATCAGGATTGCCGGGCGTCCCACCTTCTTTAAATCCGAGAGGTTCAACGACAATCCTGCCTTGAGCAGAATGATGATAAGCGCTAATTTCCGCAGATCTGCGGAGATTCCCAGGATTGATGGGGACAACAGATCCAGCACATACGGACCGAGTACGATTCCTGTCGCCAGCATGCCGATGATGCCCGGCAGGCGGATCTGTTTACAGATGGCGGACATGGCAAGTCCGACCAGAAAGATAAGTGCAAGTGATGTTAACATGTTTTTTTCCTCCTTTTAAGCTCAAAAAAAGCTGACACCTTCTGCGATCAATATCGTAGAAGTCATCAGCTTTATAAGCAGTTCCGGTTACCCGAGGGAGAACTTCATTCCCTTTTTCTGTATGTAACTATACGCCCGTATCACCGGTCTGTCAATCCCGAAGTTTCATCACTTTGTTTCAAACACCAGACGCATGCTGTCGCTCCCTGAAATCACGATCGTCATCTGTTTTCCGGAAATCGTAGCTTCCATCGTTTTGCTCGAATCACTGTAATGCAGGATGTATTTTTCACCTGATTTTTCCAGTGTTCCCGTGTGCGCTTTTCCATTGTTTGTAAATGTAAAATTCGTTCCATCCGTACACGAAAACTGTGGTGCCTTTGCATCCCGGTTTGAATCATCATACGTCATAGACTTCCCATTTACTGTCATTTCGACAATTGACCACGCAGATGTAATCTTCGCATTTTGGGGACCCGCACCTCCACATGCTGCAAGACACAACGCCATCGCAACAACCATTACAACACATAATACCCTTCTCTTCATCTCATTTCCTCCCCTGTTACTTTATTTTTCTTAATATAACATAGCAAGATTATATATTGCAAGCAATCTCATGTTAACTATATGCAAATCATTCATGTGCAAACAAGATTATGAAATCTCCCGCAGCGCTTTCTTAAACTGGAACGAAAACAGGATTGATGTAAATGTTACCGCCAGCACATCCGCGATCGGCTCCGCCAGATAAACAGCCATCGTCTTATCTGCTGTAATGATATGCGGCAGAATGAAAATAAGCGGGAGCAGGAGCACAAATTTACGCATAATCGCAACAAGAATGGATGCCGGTGCATTTCCCAGTGCATTGAATGTCATCTGGCAGGCAATCTGGATCCCGAACATGAATAATGCTGCCAGATAATAACGGAGCGCATCCTTGGTAAATGCAATCAAGGCTGCATCCGTCGTAAAAATCGACGCGAAAACCTTCGGGAAGCACATGATAAACAACCACAGAATCGTGGAATATAGCAGACTAACCTTCAGCAGTAATTTAAATGCAGCCCGGACTCTGGATGCATTTTTCGCACCATAATTGTAGCTGATGATCGGCTGGGCGCCCTGTCCCAAGCCCTGCAGAGGAAGCATCGCAAACTGCATCACACTTGTTAAGATCGTCATCGCACCGACTGCGATATCCCCACCGTATTTCAGGAGAGACGAATTAAAGCATACCGATATAATACTCTCGCTGCCCTGCATAATAAAGATTGCAGAGCCGAGTGCCAGACACGGAAGAATATACGCTGCCTTCAATCCCATGTTTTTGCCGCGGATACGGAGCGTTGTCCGCTTCCCGAACAGAAAGCTTATTACCCAGATGCAGGAGCAGCATTGGGAAATCACTGTCGCAAGTGCAGCTCCCCGGACACCCATATGAAGGCCGAAGATAAAGATTGGATCCAATATAATGTTCGCGATTGCACCGATCAATACAGAGAGCATGCCTTCCTTCGCAAAACCCTGCGCTGTGATAAATGCATTCATGCCGAGGGTAAGCTGTACAAAGATCGTTCCGAGTGCATAGATATTCATATAGGATGCCGCGTACTCAATCGTGTTTGCACTTGCTCCAAAAGCGAGCAGGAAATCCCGGTTCCAGATCAGCAAAACTACCGTCAGAATAATGGATAAGAGTATCTGCATCGTAAAACAATTGGCAAGTATCTTCTCCGCATCGTCTTTCTTATTTTTACCCATAAAGATTGTCGCACGAGGTGCGCCGCCATTTCCAACTAATGCCGCAAAGGCAGTTATAATCATGATCAGCGGCATGCAGACGCCCACGCCGGTCAGTGCCATCGCCCCCGTATCCGGAATATGTCCGATATAGATACGGTCAACAATGTTATATAACATGTTAATCAACTGTGCGGCGATTGTCGGCAGTGCCAGCTTCGCAAGCAGCTTGCCGATTGGCTCTGTCGCTAAAAATGTACGGTCGGATTGTACGGACACGGATACAGCATTTGATTCCTCGTTTTCATTTTGTTGTTTCATTTCTTTTCCTCATTTCTACTATATAATTGATGATTTTCCGTTATTTCAAATGTGACATTACATTTTGATACAGTCGCGCATTGTATGCTGCAAAATTCTTCTTTTCATCCTCCGAAAATCCTGCAAAGATACATGATACAAGTGCTTCCTGCTTTTCCTCAATGGCATGGACAATATCGTTTGTCTGTTCCGTGAGTTTCAGGTGTACGATCCGCTTGTCATCCGAATCTGTATATCGTATCAGATATCCTTTTTTCTCCAGAGTATCGACCGCCGCAGACACATTTCCCCGCTGTAGCATTCGGAATTCCACGATATCCCGCGCAGAATCATAGGAAGGGTTATTATACAGAAACGTTAGAATAATAATCTCGATGCGGCTAAGATTAAACTCATACCGCACACTTTCCAGATATTTCTCCTGTAGTTTCATCAGACATTTCGTCATGTCAAAGACATTGGATGGCGTCTGAAGTTTCATTTCTCGATTCCTTCTTTCAATTAGTTCTTTTTAGAACTATTATAATAGTAAAAAAGAAATAGTCAACCACTATTTTGGAAATAAAAAGAGCCGTCGCCACATATTAAGCAACAGCCCTTTCTCATATATAATGGCTATTTTTCCTTACTGCATACATGCTCCACAATCACACGTACAGCCGCATACAATACGCCGACAATCGGCCATACGATCCCAGCATCTTTCCAATCGTTCGTGATAAAGCTGATACCAAGAAAAATCGCTGTTGAACCAAGCCAATACGCAAGTGAAAATGCGCCCATCTTGTCGCTGATTTTCTTTTTTGCCCTTGTATAATCGCCTTCTTCAAGAAGTTTCTCCATGGCAGCCATCTGCGTTCCTCCCAGCACAAAGAAATATACACCACAAGAAATCAGAAACAGCATAATCCCTACCATACATACAATCGGGAAGTCCCGATCACCGAATATAGCTATACCGCCAAAGAGCGGAATCACAGAGAAAATGCACAATATAACACCAATCACATTGTAACGGACATATCGCTCATGGAACTGTTCTTTGCGTTCCTTCACCATTCCTGTCACACCATATTCTGTCTCGAAGCATTTTGTCTCTAAGAATTCAAATTTCTTCTGTTTCATATCGGTACATACAAAAATTGCAACCGCAATTCCAACCAGTATGAACATCACACACATTCCAACTCCACCTGCAAAGTCTTCTCCGATTCCAAACACTTCCACTTCGCTGGCTGCCCCTAACACGATCAGGCAGATTGGTGATATCACGCAGAGCCATGTTGCAAATGCGATTCTTTTTGCAGCCTCTTTTATGATCTGCAAAAATTCACTTGCCATTTCCATTGTCACTTTATACTGTGGTTTGTCTTCTTCATAAGAATCCTCCCCGGTATAAATCTCCTCTTCCATCTCATCTTTAATGAGATAGTCCGTCGTCACACCAAAGATCTGACTAAGCTTCAATATTTTATCTAAATCCGGAACTGCCTGTGCCCCTTCATATTTGGAAATGGATTGTCGGCTGACTCCTAATTTATGTGCCAGCTCTTCCTGAGACCAACCATTCTTTTTTCGCAAGTTAATAATCTTATCCGCTAATATCATAAGCGCCTCCTCCTGCCATCCGCATGGCATATTTGATGTTATTATCGTACGAATTTTCTCCGTTACACACAAGAAAGCCGCACGGACAATTTGTCAACCGATGGTTGCAACCCCTGATTTTTAGCCATTTTTTATGCGCAAACTAGAAAATCCGCAGAAGCACCATATAACAGACTGTTCCAAGCAGGATACTCAAAAATGTATTGTGTTTCCATTTATAACTGACCGCCACAACGACTACTGCCAGAAGCTGCCAGACGCCCGTCCCTAAGAAATCTCCTCTCGCATCCTTCAGGCAATACACGATCAGCACTGCCATAATCGCAGGCGGCAGGTATCTGCCAAGCGTCTGCACCGGTTTCGGCAGCGTCTTATTCCCGTTAAATATTAGAAACGGAAGTGCACGCAACAAAACTGTGATACATGCACTCATCAAAATAATTCCGATAATCTGCCATGTACTCATCTGTCTGCACCTGCCTCTCTGTCCGCAGAATGATCGGACGGGCATTTATCTATGTCAGTGCCCAAATCCTCATTCTCCATCTTATTCTCATCTCGGTTCTCCGCACGCGTCATCACAAGCAGGATGCCGGATACGATCAATAGCGCCGGCAGCATAAATGCCGTCTTCCCGAAGATTAGAAGACATATGACTGCCACACCCAAGCCAATAAGTGCCGGCTTGTGACTCGTCGCATGCTCCCACTGATCGATAAAGATAATCACGAAAAGTGCTGTCATACAGAAATCAATGCCGGTCATGTCGAACGGAATAATCTGCCCGAGCACTCCGCCGAGCACCGAACCAATTGCCCAGTAGCAATGACTGAACACGGCAACCAGAAACATGATTCCATGCTTTTCTTCCTTGTCCGGATATTCCTCATCCGTCAAAGTGCAGTTCACCGCATAGGTCTCATCGGTAAGCGTCGGGATCATATACCACTTCCGCTTCCCCATCTGTCGGAACTCTTCGAGAAATGTCAGTCCATAGAAGAACTGACGGCTGTTCATTAAAAGCGCTGAAATCGCAATCGTCGCGATCGATGCGCCACTCGACAGAAATGTAATCAACATAAACTGAAATGCGCCGGTGTACACCGTCACACTCGCAAGCAGCGAATACATGCACGAAAAACCGGCATTTTCCATCATCATACCATAGGCTGCCCCTAAGAAAATATAACTACATAGAATCGGCAGGGATTTGATGAACCCCTGTCGCAATATTTTTCTCTTTTGTTTGCTCATCTTAACTATAGATTCCTTTATGTTTATTTGTCGTGCGTCAAATAGATTCCATTCCTAAGTATATTTATTTTTATATCGCTCGTCAAATAAAAGAGCAGATACCTTATGATATCTGCTCTTTCATTTCTACCACCCCAGATCCAGCAGCCAGTTCTGTAACCTGCGTTCGCGGTCTGCATCCGATAAATTCTCATCCTCCGGGGCTTTTCAATGTAATCGTCAGCACCCAGATTCAAGCCTTTTAATTTGTCGTTCTTTTCTGTCTTGGCACTCACAATCAGAATATGTGCATTGGATGTCTCTCGAATCTTGGAGCAGACTGCAAAGCCATCCATCCCCGGCAGCATCAGATCTAAGATTACAAGCTTCGCTCCGTATCGTTCAAAAAGCTCCAATGCAGCCTCGCCATCCTTTGCAACGCTCACAATATAATTTTCATTACGCAGAAAATCCGAAAGCAGCTCGCCGATTTCATGATTATCCTCTACTATAATGATATCTAACATATATACCTCTACTTCTGCTTCACATCCACATCTCCACTCGATGTTACAATCTTGCACAGATAGTCGGAATCCGCATCTCCATCCGGAACATCCACAGCTCCGCTATTGGTTTTCGTCTCAAACCGATATGTGCGTCCCGCTGTAATCTCCATATCGACATCACCGCTCGATGTTGTGATATCGAATTTCTCAGCATCACAGCTCTCCAGATCTATGTCTCCGCTGGACGTCGACATACGCAAGCTTTCTGCGGTTATATCCTGCATCTCAATATCTCCACTATTAGCTCCAAGTTCTATCTGCTTTGCTGTTGCATTTTCCAGATCAATATCTCCGGAAGAAGATGTTGCCATAATGGAATCCGGGACATTTATATTCTTCATATATAGATCTCCACTGGATGCAGATACATTTACAGTTCCTGCATTCACATCCTGAATTGTAACATATCCGCTCAAGGTTGTTACAGCGATTTCTTTATATTCCGCATCTGCCAGATACAACCGCGCCGCCGTATCTTTTCCGAATCCCAGTGACACAATCGCCTTATGTTTTCCCTTGTCGTCCGTTGTGAATTTCAGCACATGGTCCTTCACATCCACATGGCTCGTCCAATCATCCGTATCATAATACTCCACATAATTCTTACCGGTCTTTGATTTGCAGATCTCGATATCCATGCTGCTTGCCCCGGCTATCTCTATTTTATCAAATGCATCCGCAATCTGCACAGTTTTCTTCTCGGTATGAAGTGCTTTCATCGTAGTAAGATCGACTTCTCCATTCGGGAACCTGAATCCACCTATCGCAATTCCGATAAATCCTATAATCACACCGATACCGACTAGCACGGAACCAATGATGACCGCTTTTTTAGTTTTGCTCATATCTTAGCCCTCCTTTACGAACTTTCTTTTGATGCCGCTCACAGCTGCCTTACACAGATTCCAGAATCCAACCGTTACCGGCTTCACTGCGACAAAGAACAGAATCGTAAGTCCGACACCTGCGAATCCGCACCCAAGCATAAATATCGCTGCCGGAACATTGCTGATCATCAGGAATGGAACCACAGCTAAAACTCCCGCAATTCCCGCGACTGCTGCTGATATGACTACTGCATAAAATGTAATCAATAGTGAAAATACAACAACTAACATACTTAATACCAGAATTCCGGCTGTAAGCAGAAGCGGCACCCAGACCGGAGAACCAAGTACAATCAGAACAATCTCCCATGCACGCAGGCGATGCGTCGGCCTGATCTTCTGCTTAACGATTTTGCTAAGTGGCGTATCTTCCAGAATCTGATCCACGGCTTCATCCGGTGTATCCATCGTGGCAACCGCCTCTTCCTCCGTCATGCCATCTTCCATCCGGTCATCGATCATCTCACTGTAATAAGCGATGAACCGCTCCATATCTTCCGTCGGCATCTTCGGAATCCGCACCCGGATTGCCGACAAATATTCCTGTTTATTCATGGTCTTGTGCCTCCTTCATAGGTTCTTCCCGAACGATAAACCGATAGATGGATTCCAGTTCCTTCCATTCCTCCTGAAACTCATCGATTCGCGCCCGTCCTGCGTCTGTAATATGATAATATTTCCGAAGTCGTCCGTTATGCTCCACCGATTGTACCGTCAGATACGCATTTGCTTCTAAGCGTCGTAAAATCGGATACAGCGTCGACTCCGAAACTGTCACATACGGTTTCATATCTTTGATGATCTGATATCCATAGGAATCTTCATCTTTGATTGCCGCCAGCACGCATACATCCAACATGCCTCGTTTTAATTGAATATCCATATGTATACCTCCTTATGTCGTATACTATATAACGTATAGTATTATATGTCAAGTAGTATTTTAATCTTGAACATAAAAAAGAGAACCTGAAAATTCAGGTTCTCAAATATCCGTTCAACTATTTTATCATATTAAAATTAACGCTAATAAGATACACAATACAGCCAGCAAACACATTATTATACCTATAAACGTAAAATATATGTCCTTTCGCCCTTCTAAACGATTATTACATAAATCGTATGCCTCATGCATGGATCTGGAATATGAAAGTGTATATTTTTTTCCAATTGGGTATTTTTTTACCTTAAAATCCTGTCCTAACACAATTCTTTTCTTACATAGCTCATATGGATCATAATACTCAACAATCAGCCTTCCATAGCCATGCATCGCTGTAGCATAACCATTCACTACATCGACAACCGTCCCTTCTATCTGCATATCCTCCATATTGTTCTCACGAATTCGAATTTTCCTCTTTATTTTCCGGAATTGCAGCAATGCAATCCCGCCTAACAACAAAATCGTTGCCTCAATAAATACCCATTCTGATTTACCATGTATATCTGGAATATATCCAAGTTCCATCATTTTTCTTATCATACTGACTATAACTACCAGAAACGATAAAATCTCAAATAATAGTATCCAGTATATTCTCTGCGGATCTTTTTTCAACCGGTATTTTGGATTCACATCCAACACCATTTTGTCAAATTCAGAACCAATCCCTCCCATTTGATTTACCATATCCATAATGGGATCAACCGATCCATCACGTTCTCTTTGTTTGCGTGATCGGATCATCCATATTGTAATAATAATAGCAAATAACATTACCAGAAGGAAAAATCCTGTTTTAATGAAATAAAATACACTCATACTTCATCCTTCTGATATTCTTATTCAAAATACTTCATCATTTCTGCCAGTTCATCCGACACCTTGCTGACATGTCCGGTTGCCGTGTTCATCTGGTCGATTGCTTCGGCAATACTTGTCACATTCGCAGATACTTCCTCGTTACTTGCCGCATTTTCTTCGGAAATCGCACTGAGGTCAGTAATATTGGCTATGATGGACTGCTTGATACCATCAAGCTGCTTTGACTTCTCGCTGATCCGCGTTACTGCCACAATATTGTCACTAATCGTCTTGCTGAGTGTTGCAAAGCTGCTGCATGTTGCAGAGATATCATCCTGCTCTTTTCTGAGCAATGTCTGTACATCATGTACCATACTCACACACTCATTTGATTTCGCAAAGATATTATCAGCCACCTTTTTGATCGTATCCACACCCTCGGCACTCTGCTCTGCCAGCTTCTTGATCTCACTTGCCACAACCGCAAATCCACTTCCCGACTGTCCGGCACGTGCTGCTTCGATTGATGCATTTAACGCAAGCAGACTTGTCTGTCCGGTAATATCCATAATCAGGTTGACTGCCTCATTGATTGACAGAATCGCCTGGTTTGTCTCTTCAATCTGATTTGTGATCCGCTCAATAATCTCTGCCGACTGGTTTGAGCTGTCCAGTACAGTCTCCATGGACTTGGTTGCTGTGCTGTTCGCCTTGCCCATCTGCTCAGAATTTGCACTTAATACCTGCACATCATTATCGATATCCGTGATTGCATTTCCCATCTCGATGGACTTCGCATTGACATCCTGCACATTATCTGCCAGTGTCACCGCGGTCACAGACAATTCCTCCATCGCCTGACTGATCTGTCCGGCACCCTCATTACTGAAATCAGCGCGCTCATTCAGGGAAGATGTATCCTGCTGCAGATTCACAACATGATCATTTACACTTGTTACAATATTATTCAGTTTTTCCTTAAGTATCTTTGAGGAATCAATCAACGTGTCAATCTCCGCAATTGCCGAAGAGCCTTCCACGTCTTCTGAAATACTTCCGTTCGCAATCCGTTCAATATGTGCTGTTGTCTTCGCCAGTGACTTCCGGATCTTCAACGCAAGGAGAATCAGGGCACCCAGGTATAGAATGCCTATCGCCGCAGAGATCAGTAACAATGTACGCACAAGTCCCTTCTTTGCTGCGTTGATAGTCGCTGTTTTCTCGCCAGCAAATCCCATACCGATCACATCACCGGCATCGGAATACACCGGTGTGTAGTATACATAGTAATCTGTGCCTGCAATCTGTACACCATCTGCGTGGTAATCCTTGCCCGCCTGGACAGTTTTCCAGATTGCAGCATCTGCCTTTGTTCCCTCCGGACGGTTTCCATTCTCATCAACAACCGAAGTGATGTATCGTTCATCTCCTTCAAAAAATGTAAGCTCGATATTGTCCTTTTTCAATGAATCGATAAACTCGTAGCTGACATCGTCCCTGCATAAGATGTCTTCGCGGACATCCCACTCAAAGTATTTCTCTACCGAAACCGCACATGCCTTTAGTCTTGCATATGTACTGTCTTCAAGTTCCTGTTCCATTTTTCTTGTAGAATAAATTGTCAGAATCAGAATTGCCGTGAGCAGCGGAACGCTGCCGATCAGGATAATCACCCATAAGATATTTAATCGTTTCCCTTTTGTATTTTTAATAGTTCCCATACATTTTCGGAAGATATAAAATCTCCCTCCCCCTTTTCTATGTATTTTCTATTTATTATACTCGTTTTTTTCGACGGGTTCTATCAAATATTTGAGGTTTTTGTGGTAGTTACTTGCGGGGATTGCAAGTCAACTTATACGGATTATCTGCGAATCTAGCACATGAACCTCCTCTACGCTTCGCTACGGCTCGGTCATCATCAATCCGCCAATAATCGCAACAAAAAAGCTCCAAGAGAATAAATTCTCTGGAGCTTTTTGCATGCGATTGCTCGCAAATTATCTCTTTGTTAACGTTTAGATATCTTGAAAAGCCCGAAAATACAGGGTTTGGTGCAGATGGTGTTGCATACCTGAATCTTACGGGAGGCTGTCCATTACTGCTCACAACTACCAATAACGCTTTTCAAAGAAAGGATAATGACTATGAGTAAAATAATATCTGCACTATATAACCACAAAACCGACTGTGTCGAAGTCACCCTTGATAATCAATTCCATGCTATCTTCAACTGCCAAAACTGCAATGCACAGGTTAAACTGGCAGACCCTCTTGATGTTTCTTATCTTACCTGTCTTGCAAGAGAGGAACCGGGATTCTATGCCAGCCTTGCTTCGAGGAAAGGTGGTCTGCAAGGGTATGTGGAGGCAATGGGGGAGTGGAATTAAGGCTCCTCCATTGTTGCTTATATATAGTGCACTATTTTACATAAATCCATTATCACTTTTTCAAACCATACTTGCTTTCTCTTTTCTTAAAGGCAATATCACCACCTTCAAGTAAATCACATACATGTTCTCTAATTCCTTGGCTCAACAAAACGGTTTTAGTTCCATCTCGCTTATACGAGTTTTCTATCGCCCCAGAACGATATTCGAATTTGACCCCATCTTGATTTTCGGTATGTGCTCCATGCTGATTAGCCACAATTATTTCTTCAGCATCAGTTCCAACAGTAATATTAGGATTATGAGTAACCAGAATAATTTGTCTTTCAAGTTTCTTATTTCGAATATATGTTACCAAATCATTATATATTGCTCTGTTATCCAAATCATCCTCTGGCTGATCAATTAATATAGGGTATTTATTTTCATCAAAATCTAAAAGCAAACGTAAAATTACAAAAGCTTTTTTCCCTTCTGACATTGAAGATAATGTATCTCCTTGATAAACAACATTATACATAAAATAGTAATAATTCGTTGACAAAAGTTCTACTGCGGCTTGCTTTTTATCTTTGCCACCCTTAAGTGGTACTATCCCTTTTACAATATTATCAAAAGCATTTGTTAAAACATTAATTAACGACTCATTATCAATTATGTCTGCTTCCTGCATTGCTTTTGCTAACGGATTTCTTGCATTCAAATACGAATCGACAAACATCTGTAGCTTTTCTTGATTATATGAAAGCTTTGGCATAATACTCAGTTCATCTTTTTCCAATTGAATTTGTCCACATATTTGCTGTCCCAACTCATAATACATTCTTTGTTTTTCGAAAATTCTTTCTTTTGACAAAGATATTTGTTCAATTATTTCCGTCTGTTTTGTATTTATTTTCGTCAAACGTTCTTCCTTCTTACGTTCTTCACTCAATCTAATACTCATTTGTTTAATAGTTTCATTCTCTTTATAATATTTTTCGCCATTAACATACTTTACATCAGATTCAATAACTTTAATACGTTGTTTTTTGTCAGCCACCAAAGCTTTTAAATTATTTTCTTCATTTGATACTAATTCTTCCCAGCGTTTTTGTGTTGCTTCAACTAATTCATCATACCCTGAGATTATTACACTTTTGACAGCTTCTGGCAAGCCAATCAACTCTGTCTTAATTTCCCTTACCAACAAGAAATTTTTAATTTCTTCCAATTGTTTCTGTGCACTTTCAAATGATACGATCTCCTGATACAGAATTTCTTTTTCCTTTTTTAATTCATCATATAGTATTTCGTCATCTTCTGAGATTTTAGTGCTTGAGTTACTTTTTACTTGTGATATTTCACTTTCAATTTTTGCTATTTCCTTCTGTACTCCTCGTATATCACCAATTTCTTTTGCTTCTTCCTGCATCTCTTCGAGCTTATAAAATAATTTGAAATAATTTTCAATCTCATTTGTTATTTCAAACATGTTTTTACTATTACAATTATTATATGTTTCAAATACCTCCCGACGTTTCTCGTCCTCTTTTAGTATTTTTTCTATTAAAACTATCGTTTCTTTAGAAGTCGAAGCTAATTTATTGATATATGACTGTGGAAAATACTCAACCTTATGTACCAGTCCTTCTGTATCATCTCTCCATTTCAATTTCATATTCTCTATAATATCATCAATATATTTATTGTAAGCCTCATTTTCTAATTTCACTAATCCACTATAATTTGCCAACTTTGCAATACATCCCAACAAAATCGACTTACCAGAAGACCTTCCACCAATAATGACATTCAAATCTTGATTAAATGGAATTACTTGTTCCCCAAAATCCTCGCCAACAATTTTGATAGCGTCAATAACTTGATAATCACTTTTGTTATCCGGCATATTCTCTTGAATTCTTGCACGTAATTCAGGTTCATAAACAATCTGTCGCAAGCCTTCAAAAGTCTTATCTGCCTTTATCCATGTGTATAATTTTCCTACCTCATCTATTCTATGTGCATCTGAAGCAACTATTGCTGGTTTACCAAATTCACTAATATAAAACGACGCATTCTTATCTTGTAAACTTCCCAATTCACAAATATCAATGTAATACTTTAATAATTCATTTTTTACTGGGCCTAAAGAATCTACAACATCCTTAACATTACTTGCCCCTCTCCCTTCATGCTTCATTTCTTCTATACTATTTGCTTTATTCCCTGCATGAACCGATATTAGTCCTCCATACTTATGAACTAATTCTGCCGCTTCTTTGAAATTCACCTGAACAAGAAACATACCTTTCTTAAAAGCTTGCTCATCTGTAAGAGCACTATCTTCCTCTTTACCTTTAGTTTTAATTATAGTTTCTGACAAATTAAGCGGAACTAGAATAAGATCATTTAATGCTTGCTGCGTCAATTTTATTCCATTATACTCATCTGGAAATAAACCTATCATATGTACAGACTTAGAACCATACTCTGTTCTGAATTCAATCCCACTTATAACTGTTATATTATTTTCATTCCCTAATTTTTTTATTTCATCTATATTTTTAACTGTATGATGATCTGTTAAGGCAATTACAGATAACCCTTTTTCTTTTGCCTTCTCTATTATCTGCTGTGGAGTTCCATTTCCATCAGACGCATTTGAATGTATATGTAAATCCCATTTTGCCCATTGAGAGCCTGCATAATTCAAATCTTTCACTATATATCATCTCCTTCTACAAAACCAAAATCACTTCTTAATTTTAATATTTCCACTTTTATACATTGAAAAATATTCTTATCCTCTTCTACTATACCCTTTATCCTCCCGCAAGCATCTTAAAGCCATTTCATCCTCATCAATAGGAGTAATCTCTGCATTCACACAACTTACATAAATATATCCCCTATTATTGAATTTAAATCTATCTACTCGTGCAGTTTCCTCCAAATTATCAAAATCAAATTTTATACTAATCTCACATTCAATTTGTGCTTCACCATCATCAAAATCTATATCCGAGTATTCAATTATAAAATATTCTTTGTCTTCATTATCCCACACAGATCTGTCTTCATCAAAAATCTCTCCATATCCAGCTACTCTTACGTTTGCTATAGTTTTTATCAGTATCATATCTCTAGATATTTTTAAAGGAACAAAGGAATCCTCCACTTTCACTACCTTTACTGAATCAATTTCTAGTTCCTCATATAATTCATAATCATCTAAATAATAATCTTCTAGTTCTGCACACCTCTGAGCCTCTGATAAAATTTCAGTATAAGCACCTTTAAATATTTTTATTAGCATATCCTCGCTCAATATACTCTCTATACTGTTAATCTTTTTTATAGCCTCAACAATAGATTCACACATGATTACATTATCTACTCCCCAAAATGACTTAACCCAATCATTATCCTTTGAAACAACCAATAAAACATCATTGGGGTGTTCATTTATATATTGTTTAGTAGCTTCAATCACAAATGCATCCGGAAATTCACATTTTTTCTTACCAGTTGATGCAAATGGAGGCTTTGACAAAAAATATAGTTCAAAAATAAGTTCTGGGTTCGGATAATCAAGCTTTACTGCATTTTTATAATATTTCTTATATGCTCTAAAAGTTTGATTTTTTATATTATAATCCGCAATTTTTGAAAATAACTCTTCATCACAACAATTTGCATATCGAAGAACATCTTTGCATTTATTTATATGAGATACCAGACTCTGATAATCTTTATAGATACCAGAGTCTTCAATATGCTTTTCAATCTCTCTTTCCAAGATTGGATGCGTTAACAAAAGTATGTCTTTTTCTTTAATGACAGAAAAGAAGGATGGTAAAAGCATTGAACTAATACCAATAAAATCACTATTTGCGTCCCTAAAAGCACACGTATCTACCAATATTGTTGTTATTCTTTCATCAACTGACATACGCATTTCCTTTCTTGCCTCTTATCTTATTGTGGATTTCGTCTATTTGCCAAAAAGCGTAGCAATCGCTGTGCCTCTGTCACATATTTTTCAGAGTTTGAACCAAACAATATTTCAGCCCAAATTTTATCTATTTTTCTTATCTGTGGTTGACTTAAATTCAAAAATACAATATTGGGAATTTCATTCTTTATAATATTTCTTGCTTCTTTTGTGATTAAATCCACTTTAGGAACATAAGTTTTTATAATATCTCGCATATCTTGTTTTCTAACACCCGCATGCACTTTTGCTTGTATTTCACAATCTAATTGATAAAATACTGTTGTCATATAACTAGCAATAATTTCTGCAGTCTCTGCATTTTCATATGAAAATACAGTAAAATTACTCGATACATGCAACGGAATTCTCGCCAAATGAATTCTACCGCTTTTCCTTATTTTTGTTGGTACTAATACAGAATTTTCTGGAAATTGAGCACGACCTTTTGTTCTAAATATTTTATTCCATTCTGCAACAGATTTTACCGTTCTCTGTTGTTTCCCTGATTTTCTTTGCAGAGGAATGAAATCGTTTATTATCGATATAGATAATGAATTTGATAAATTATTAAAATTTATAAACTTATTTGTTCCCTTATATAATTCAAAATCATCACTCTTGGCTACTCTCACGCCTTCATCTAGTGGAACACTTTTATATTTATTTGCTAAAGTCTCAAATGTTTCAAAATACAATAAATCTGTTCCACCACCCCTATCAGTAGAACCACACTTTTTGTTTGAAGTACTATCCGACAAAGGTATTAGCTTATCATTCATCCAAAAACTTTTATTAGCAAAATCAATAGCTTCTGACATTTCGCTACATACCATTCTCCATCCATCTTCAACTGCTGTATCCAGTTCCGACCAATCGAACACCCTAGCCTCTACACCTGGAAAAACTGTTGCAAAATCTTTTCTGCAATAACCACTCGTAACACTCTGCAACGCATGAAGATCTATATCAGCCACTTTTACATCACTTGAATACACAAGCACTTCTTTTGTTTTCTGCAAGACTTTTCCAACAAATATACATGTTTCTTCTGTAACAGAATCAAAAAGGCCTTCTGCCGGATAATTAAATATGGTATGCAAGCCAAATAAATTAAGTAACATTCTCCTAAATGCAACTGCTTCTTCACCTCGCTCTGTCAAATGTGCCTTTGGAAATATACAAACTATTGTTGTTCCTACATTTACCAAATGACAAACCGTTTCAAGAAAAACAGCCCCTAAATTCATTTGTCCAACCTTTGTAATTGCCTCCGAACCTTTTAATGACTTAATTTTATTGTAAAATGGCACTTTTCTATTTACACAGTTAATCCCAGCTACAAAAGGTGGATTTAACAATACTACATCCACATCTTTAAAATCTGATTTATTCAGATTTACAATATCTTCCGTCGTAATTTGAGCTACATTTGGTTTTGCAATTACTTTAGGAAAACTCAATCCCAACCTTAACGATAACAACTCAATTAATTTCGGATTGATATCATTTGCTATTAATTGATTTGGTTCTGCATTAAAGATATTAATAGAGGAACATATCAAATTTCCGCTTCCTGCAGCAGGATCACATATTTTCTTTCCATTAGCCAATGCGCCATTCGACATTTTAGCCAATACTGCTGCCAAACTTGCCAATTCCAAATCTGTTGCGACTTCACCCTCATGATGCTTATCTTCAGATACCATATTGTGCAAAGCATCGGCAATTGCGTCTCCAGATATATTTACATTTCCATATTTGTAAATATCTGCAAGAATTGATGCAGACATAGTAAGCCGAGGTAGATATTTTGCACTATCGTATGCAAAAATCCCGTCAAAATCTACTGAATTTGCTTCGATACATATTTGTTCAATATCATTATGAAATTTATGAACATCATATCTAATTTCAGTTCTTCTAACTGCTCTAAATGCACCTCGTATATATTCATACATCAACATCGCCATACTGCTCTTCCATTTTTTATCATCAGCAATAGTTGAATTCATATAACCTAAAAACTGTTCCAAAGTAGTCAAATACTGATATCTATCATTTCTAAACTCATCAATTAACCTTGTAAATATTTTTGCAAGTTTATTTACAATTTTGTGTTCATCATCCATGGAAAAATCACATACATTTTCCAAACCTGGTAATAACATTTGCTGATATACACGTGGTTTTGTAGTGTCATATCGAAAACTTATCAGCTTCTCTAAATTTGTTAAAATATAGAATGGTTTTTCATTCTCCGGAGAATTCATCTGTACATACGATTGTGCTTGAACCTGATAACGAGTACTTTGCACATCAGCAGGGGTTCTTTTCACCTCAATAACACAAAGATATTTTTTTGTACGACGATTCCTAACAACGTAATCCATCTCTAACGTTCCTGTGTATTGATGATGTAACACTTCATATTCACTGTTCAAACTTAGATTCTTTAACGCTTGATTAAGTGCATCCTCACACAACGGATGAAATATTTTCACTTCTGAATCTACATAACTAATCATTATATTTCCTCCTCTACATACTTCTTTAACTCCTTTGCCATAACTTCTGCCAACATAGGTGGAACAGCATTTCCTACAATCAAATTTCGGCCTTGCTTGCTAGATGAAACAACAACATACGAATCTGGAAACGACTGCAATCGTAAAGCCTCTCGAACTGTAATCAACCTATCTTCTCTATAATGTATATTACATCCAACATTAGGTCTGTTGAAATATGTATTTATTGTATAAGACGGCTCGTCAGGCTTCATCCTACCATAACAAGTTGTATGTCCACCCTCCCTCTGCAAACGTCTTATCCTACTAGATTTCACGTCAGGCGGAATGTCCATATAGTTTCCCCCTGGCTTTACATGTTCTACAATATACTTATCCAACTCACTCATTTGAGGCATAAAATGTTCTGTGACCTTTTCTACATTACGCATCCTTTTCTGATATTCTGTTTTCGGCATTTCTAAATAGTCCGCACTACCATTTTCGTCATAAATCACTTTAGGCAAATCATCTAATGCTTCCTCTACACTTACATACTTCTTTAACCCTACTCCCGATTCATTATGTGTAGCTTTCGGAAATGAAAATCTGCTTTCTCCTTTTACGCCAACAATAATAACTCTTTTTCTTCTTTGTGGCACACCATAGTCTGCCGCATTTACCACTTGTGTAGTTAAAGTGTAACCGATATCTCGAAAAGCATTTTTTAATAAATCTATAATCTTTTCTCCTTTTCCATTTTTAGCCGACAGAAGACCTGTTACATTTTCAAACAAAAATGCCTTAGGTTTTATTTCTTTTATAATACTGATGTACCTCCATACCAATTGCCCCCTATCATCTTCCACATGCCTATTTCCAGCAAGGGAAAATGACTGACAAGGTGGTCCACCTATAACAACATCTGCATGTGGGATGTTATTCACATCAATTTTGTTTATATCATCGCATATAATATGGTCACCTATATTTGCTTTATAAGTATTAACAGCATTTTGGTTATTGTCTATTGCCCAAATTATATTAAACCCTGCAGATTTAAATCCCAAATCCAAACC
>ERZ779665.36-NODE-36-length-27926-cov-3.16967_pt1 | contig 27926 bp, 16 predicted proteins | sample MGYA00511463_ERZ779665 | MGnify/ENA primary metagenome ERZ779665 (study PRJEB29588, sample SAMEA2155373) | human gut metagenome | biome: human gut; feature: human-associated habitat; material: faeces | place: Denmark | collected 2008/2010 ... | reverse complement strand
TCCGTAACCCAATGCTGTCATATTCTTAACCCCACGCAGCCATATCTATAGGCAAACGGAAGCACATCATTTATTTACCTCTTCACCTTCATGTATTCCGTAGGAGTCATGCCATACTCCTTGGAGAAGCATTTGGAGAAATAACTGCTGTTAGAAAAACCAACGGTATACATCACCTCGGAAACACTGAACTTACCCTGGCTCAGGAGCTCGGCAGCACGGCTCATACGCATCTCACGGATATACTCTACAGGCGTACGGCCCGTTATCGCCTTCGTTTTGCGATACAGCTGCTTGCCACCTATACCTATCACATCCTGCAACATCGAAACGTTGAAGTCGGAATCAATCATGTGCTTCTCTATCGCCTCATTGATCTCTTCGAGCAGACGCTTGTCTGCCGCATCCAACTCGCTGACATCTACCATCTTCTTTTCCTCTTCAGAAGACTCAGAGCGTGCAGGAACTGGTTCTGAGGATGATGACTCAGGCTCAGATACAGGCGAAGCGGATACCCCAGTGGCAACAGAAGATGACACCTTTGGTATCTTCACGTTCAGGTAGCGGGCCATCAGAACTGTCACCTCATCAAATGAATGATGAGCTACGGCAGCCTTCAAATCTTCCGTCAGACGGTTGAAGAAGTCCATACGCATCTGTACTTGCTCCAACACCTCAGCCTTCTGCTTCTGGGCATCAGCCAGTTCCTTGCGCAGAAAATACCAGCTTACCAGCCATGCCACAAACACGATGAGTGCCGTGATATAGAAGAGCTTGCACCACCAGGAGAGATACCAAGGCGGCAGGACGGAGATGTCGAGCGAATAAACCTCGGCGGCTATCTTGCCTTCGCCATCCACGGCATGAACCGTAAGATGATAATCGCCATAAGACAAACCATTGTAGGTGATATCGATATTGCCGGAGTTCAGATAATGCCAGTCGTGGTCGCTGCCTTCGAGCCTGTAAGCATAAACGGCTGAAGGATGATCAGCAAAAGGAAGGTCGGTGAGCTGCAGGGTGAAGTTGTTCTCATCACTCTTCAGTTTCAAGATTTCTCCACGCTCCTCACGAGCCTCTCCGTTTACGATGATTCCAGCCAGCATCAGACGAGTAAACTGCTTAGGCTTCTGTGCTACATCGGAACTGATTGCCACATAGCCGTCATTGCCACCCATAATTACCTGATGAGTCTGTCTGCTGTAACAGATGTTGAGCGGCACAACAGAAGGAATCATGAAGCGCTGGCTCTCGCCCTGTGGATTGATTACGCAGCATTCATTGCCCGATACCACCCATATCTTGCCTTCCACATCGCACATGGTACTTACCTTGCCACCAATCTGCCATGTCTTGGAAGAAAAGCTGTTACCCAGCACAGAACCGGCTGCATAATAACAGGTTACCGAACTGTTATCACCCATCCAGATATTGCCCTTGCTGTCTGCCATCAGATAGTTGACAACATCTGAGTTAGCTACCTGCACCACCTTCATATTGTTCGGATTGATGCAGTTGAGACGGGTATAGGTAGAAACCCAAATCCTACCCTTTCCATCCATCACCATCTGACCTACATGCAGACCAGAGAGCGCATTCTTTCCCTTGTCCGAGTAATGCCAGTCGGCTATGGTCTTTCCGCTCAGAAGAGCCGCCTTATCCATCACGAAGACACCGCCCTGATAAGAACCCATCCATATCCTGCCCTTCTTGTCCTGGAGAATATCGTAAGCCCAGGCAGTAGAATACTTGCCACTCTTATCGTAGACGATGAAGTTGCGCATCTGACGGGAACTGCGGTCATAGAAGTTGATGCCATGGTCGGTACAGATCCATACATCGCCGTCATGGTCTTCATAAATCTTGCGTACACGGTTATGACTCAGCGGGAAGGCAGAGCTGTTCTGCTTGTACCATGCCACATTCTGATAACCTTCAGCATTCCGGGTGAAATGAATCAGACCGTTGGTACCGCCCATCCACCATTCGCCGTTACGGGTCTGGAGCATGGCATGGAGACAGTTGCCCTCACCCGACTTCGTAATCTTATCGAGCGATACATAGCGGTAATAGGTATGGGTAGTGAGACGGGAGAGTCCATTGTCAGTACCCACCCATACATTCTGCCATTTATCTACAAAGCAAGCCCAGACGATGTTGTTAGGAATAGAAGCATCATCGCGGGAATCGTGGATATAATGGGTGATGGCATTGGAGAGTGCCATCTGATAGAGTCCGTTATCGGTTCCGATATAGAGATTGCCGGCAGCATCTGTAGAAAGACATTTGATGGAATTGCCGTTCAGAGCTGGAATCTGGGAGAAGTTCCTGAATTGCAGATCGGCACAATAGAGAGCGCCCTCGGTACCAATCCAGTAGCATCGGCGCTTGGTATCATAGGCGAGCGCATTGACCAGCGGCTGTTCTCCGGCACGGAGCGGAATCAGTCTGCCGCCGAGATGCAGACCAGCAAGCGAACCTACGAGCAAGCCTCGCGGAGTAGAGAGCAAGGCATAGACATCGCCACCGAAGTCAGTCTTGCCACCCTTGATATTGAGCACACGGAGTTCCTTCAGCAGCTTGCGCTTCGTCTCATCGGCAAAAGCCTTCATGGCAGGTGTTTCGGCATATTGATAAGATTGCGTATCGAATTTCAGGATGCCGTTGCCAGTAGCCAGATAGAGCATTCTGCCCTCGAAACCGAGCGCATTGACACGCGTATTGCTGAAAGTATGTTCCTGAAAATGGCGGTAGACATGATAACCATCATAGCTGTAAAGGCCGTTGTCGGTTCCGAGCCATATCATTCCATCACTGTCCTGAGTAATGGCACAAACTGCCTGAGCACCTTCAAGGGAGGTGTTGACGAAACGCTGCGCATGGATGGCAAGCGAAATAAAGAGCATAGCAATTGCCATGCTGATGCGGTATATAGGTTTTATTGACTTTTTCATGTGTGCAAATTTACACAATATTCATGATAACGCCAAAAAATATCGGAGAAAATTCAAAAAAAAAGAAGAGGGTGTGTCATAAAATAGCCGCTGCTATTCCCAGAGGATCCGATATAAACTATATACTTTATAACCAACCGAAATCGGTCTTTGTCATCTTATATTGCCTGGAGCGTAATCGACTTTTCGATATTTCGCTTGCTGTCTTTTACCTTCAGGATGATGTCGCCCTTCTGCTTGCTGCTCTGTACGATGACTACGAGTTTGCCGGAGAAGAGTTTCATCTGTGGCTGGGTGAACGGTTCGAGCGATGTGGCATCGCCATTGCAGGCAGCCTTGAAAGTGCCGGCACCACTCACCTCGAAGGTCAGTTCATCATCGGCAAGCGGACATTCATTGCCGTCCTTATCCTGCAGACTCACGGTGATGAAGGCAAGGTCGTTGCCATCGGCATTCAGAAGCACATTGTGTTCATCGGTACAGCCTTCTACCATGCAGGCAATAGGCTCATGATCAGGTGTTTCTACACTGAACTTCATCTGTGCAGGCTCGCCGGCAGTACGCTTCACGTCCTCGCCCACCTTTTCGCCATACTGGTTGTAGGTAACCACACGAATCTCACCCGGTTCATACTTCACATTGTTCCAGCGGAGGCGATAGCGGTCCAGACGGCTTGACTTGTCCTTGCGAACCCTGCCCTGACTCTTGCCGTTGACGAAGAGTTCGCCTTCCACACCATCGGTATAGCAGTATACAGGAGTCACTTCGCCCTCTCTGCCCTTCCAGTTCCAGTGAGGAAGAAGATGGGTGGTATGCTGCTGCTCGTTCCAGCGGGCACGATACATATAGTAGCGATCCTTTGGAAGTCCGGCAAGGTCGCAGATACCGAAGTAGCTGCTGCGGCTTGGCCAGTAGGTATCGTACGGAGTCGGCTCGCCCAGATAGTCGTAACCGGTCCATACAAACTCACCGATTACCCAACTGTAGTCATCCTGCATCTTCCAGTCATCATCCGGAAGATTGCTCCAGGAACAATATTCGGTATCATAGCTTGAGCACTGACCATCAGGATAGGTAGCCTTATCACTTACCACTACCGGGAACTTGTATACGCCACGGGAGCTGACCGTAGAGGCGGTTTCAGAACCGAGGAGGAAGCCCTGAGGCAACTGCTCGATATTCTTATAATACTTATGTACGCGATAATTGAAGCCCGGTACATCCATAGTCTGGGCAAAGCCGCTCTTCAAGGCATCTTCTGCCCTATCCATGCCCTGGGTAACAGGACGGGAAGGGTCATACTGATGACAGAGATCCTGCAGATGCTTGGCTATCTCCATACCCTCCTGGCTCCACTGCTCAGGAATCTCATTACCGATGCTCCACATCACGATGCTAGAATGGTTGCGGTGGTGCTTTACCAGATTGGTGATATCCTTATCGCTCCACTCCTTGAAGAACTTGGCATAGCCATTCTTGCACTTAGGATAAATCCACATATCGAAACTCTCTGCCATCACCATCATACCGAGGGAATCGCAGAGTTCCATCTGCAGGGTAGAAGGCATGTTATGGGCTGTACGGATGGCGTCGCAACCCATCTGCTTCATCATCTTGATCTGGCGGATAAGGGCAGCCTTGTTCTCTGCTGCTCCCAATGGACCGAGGTCGTGGTGCAGACAGACACCTTTCAGTTTACGGGTAACGCCATTGAGTTGGAAACCATAATCCTTTGATACGGCGATGGTGCGGATACCGGTCTTCAGGGTCTGAACATCAGCCACCTTCTTTCCTTCATATCGGGTTAACTTCACCTGATAGAGATAAGGAGATTCCGGAGACCAGAGCTGAGGGTTCGCTACCTTCAGAGTAGTCTTGATTTCAGGATTGGCACCTGTGACGATCTGCTCGGCAACCTTCTTGCCAGCCTCATCCAACAGGGCTATGACGGTCTTGCCCGACTTACCAGTTTTTCCTTCCAGTAGGGCGTTTACTTCTACTTCAGCCTCCTGCTTATGAGCCTTCAGGGTACGGACGAAGGTATCCCAGGTAGAGAAGTTTTCGTTGCCATAAAGTTCTACGGAAACCGGACGGTAGAGACCGCCACCCGGATACCAACGACTGCTCTCCTCTACATTATTAAGATGTACCTCGATGAGATTACTCTTACCAAACTGGATGAAAGGTGTGATGTCGATGCGGAAGGCATTGTAGCCGTAAGCCCACTTGCCAGCCTCCTTGCCATTGACGCTGACAACAGGCTGGCTCATCGCACCATCAAAAACGAGGACGGCACGCTTGTAGCCCTTCGGCAACTGAAGATTCATCTTATACATACCCTCTCCAATCCAAGGGAGAGCTCCAGAGCGTCCCGACTTCTCGGTCTTCTCCTTTTCGCCATTCTGCTCGATAGCCACCATCTGCAGGTCCCATTTCTTATCGAAAGGTCCCGAGATAGCCCAATCGTGCGGAACAGCTACCTGCTGCCACGCCTTACCATCACGGGAGAAGTCCCACGATGACAAAGTGATGACTTTTCTGCTCTGCGCCTGACAAATGGTAGAAAGCATCAGGGCGAGAGACACGAAAGTAATGCTTCGCTTGATCATATTTTTTTCTTATAAGTTAGTACATTTTTCTATTTTAAAATTCGCTCCTATCGCTCCAAAAAAGAAGCGAAGATAGCCAACTTACCCGATTACTTGAAAGCATCGAGTGCAGTGGTTGGCTTGCCGCTGTTGTCGAAGGCTCCCTTGTCGTAGCCGTTCCAGGCGCTGTTGCACTCAGGCTCCCAGTAGAACACGCCTTGGCAGGTAGAGATGGTCTTGCAGCCATCCACCATCTTCTTGAGGAATGGGGCGGCATTCTCTGAATTCCAAACCATACCAATCTCTGAGATGATGACATCACAGTCGTATCTGTCGGAAAGGGTCTTGATGTTGCTGAGACAAGCATCAGATACCTGCTCCCAGGTCTGGTCGGTAATCCAATCTGGATAGAGCGACATACCGATGACATCCCACTTGGCTCCCTTCTGCTTCAAACCATCAAACATCCAGGTATATTGACCCAGATTGTTTCCCTTGTCGAGATGCACAATCACCTTTGCCTCCGGATAAACCGCCTTGACAGCATTATAACCGGCATTGATGTAAGCGGCAAAGTTTGCCATGTTTTTAGAGGCACGGCCTGTTACCTTCAGGGCAGCATCGCCATCCGCATCATTCCAGAGCATGCCGTCGGTGGTCTCGTTACCTACCTGCACCCACTCTACGTTGACGCCTCTATCCTTCAAGGCATTCAAAACATCCTTGGTATGATCGGCAACCGCCTGCTTCATCTGATTGAAGTCATAGTTTTTCCAGGCAGCAGGAACGCCCTGCTTTCCAGGGTCTGCCCAAGTATCAGAGTAGTGGAAGTCTATCATCAGACGCATACCGAGCTGCTGAGCTCTCCATGCCTTTGCCACCACATCATTCTTTCCGTTCCATCCATCCTTAGGATTTACCCATACACGAAGGCGGATGGAGTTCATGCCGAGGTCGCGGAGAAGCGCCATGCACTCTGTAGCCTTACCATTGGCGTTATAGAACTTCTTTCCATTCTGCTCCATCTCTGTAATCCAACTTACATCTGCACCCTTGGCAAAGCCACCCATTTCGTATGTCTTCTCCTTTTCGGGAGTGGTATTATCATCATTGCTGCAACTCGTGCCCGTGATAGAGAACAAGAGCGCTGTAGCCAGCAACATGGCTTTTCCTATAATATTTTTCATTGTTATTCTGCCTTTAAGTTATTATTATAATGCAAAGATAATCAAATAAATGATTCTTTTCCAATAAGGAAACTTACTCATGATGAATATTCCGTGCAATCGTTTGCACGAAATATTCATTAAGCTATTCATACTTCCATGTCATGGTGTTGAGATCGGCTGTAACCGTAAACTCAGTTTCGCCATTCGCATCGCCAAACCAGATATCCCAAGCGCCATCAGCTGAAGTCAATTTAAACTGCTCGCCATCGGCACCATACCAGGTCTGCTTGTCGTCCTTGTTCTCGCCTACGTAGATGAAGCGGAAGTTCTCCCAGGCAGTTGGTTTGTACTTGCAGGTATAAATACCATCGCTCACCTTGTTCATCACGGCAAGAAGGGTTTTACCGTCCTTGCTGAATATGCAGAGGGTATTGCTTGCCTCAGGCTCTGGTGCTGTCTGGTTGCCTGATTCGATAGAGTAAGTCAGGTCGCTGTTCTCGCCCACCTTCACGGTAACGGTATAAGTACCCGCCTTGGGGATGTTCGCGCTGCCAGCAGCTGCGGCAGCTGTCATCTTGCCATCGGCAAGCGTATAGTTCATTGTCTTGACTACGGCTGCAGCATCGTCAGTAGCTGTAGCCTTGCTGTACTCAGCACCAGTAGCAACAATACTGATTGGTGTATTATCTGCTGTAGTTGTAATCACCTTTGTCCAGGCATAGTTAGGCGCATCATAGGTCATGTCCTCACCATTCAACTGCATCGCCTTGATGTAGGTTGGCTTGATTTCCTTAGCCTTTGTATCTACCACCGTATAATAAATACCTGTCTGACCAGGGAACCAGAAGTTCCATGCCGACTCCGTATTATCCATTTCATATACATGGCCATCCTGTCCTACGTTACCCCAAACGGTTCCATCATTCTCCTTACCCCAGAAGTGGCTCCATGAAGAAGCATTCATATAACCCGTATAGATACCATCCTCGTTTGGAGAATAGAGATAGGTCAGCACCTTGTCCTTATTCTCATTCAAGATGGTCATCTTGTCCATGTGTATAATATAAGGTGTAACGTTCACCTGACACACATTGCTGTAAGCAGCATCGAGATTGTTGCCCATCTGACTCTTGATGCGGAAATAGAGAGGCGTACTCTGCCCCGGAGTCGTTCCCAGGTCCTTGGCAAGGGTGTTGAGATCGGCACCGGTGAAAGCCTTGGAGAGATCGGTTACGGAATACTCCTTTACCGTAGCAAAGCTCTCAGAAGGTGATGCCTGCAGATAGGTTTTCAACACACCGTTGCCCGCAGGCTTGGTCTCGTCGCTCGAAAGCAAGGTAGGATTCTGCCAAGCCATCGAGAGCACAATGTCCTTCGTATTGTCTACAGACAGCACCACATCGCTGGCCGATGCCATCAGACTGGATGCCTTGAAGCCATCCAGATATATCTTGTTACCACTCTCGTCGCAACTCACCAGGGCGGTGAGTGCGCAGAGAAGCATCATCAGGTTTCTAAATATCTTTTTCATTCTTTTATCCTATTAATAGTTGTCGTTATGAAGATTTGGATTGGCGGTAAGCTCGGTGTTAGGAATTGGATAGATGTTGTACTTGCTATCCACTGCCTGTCCATCGTGGACACCACCCTTCCACTGCCAGATGTACTTATTAGTAGTAAACTGACCATAGCGAATCAGGTCAGTACGGCGATAACCTTCATGATAGAGTTCACGGGCACGCTCATCGAGGATGAACTGGAGGAACTCATCATCGTTGGCAAAGTTGCTTGCCCATACATCAGAAGCATGAGAGCGCTCACGAAGCTGGTTGATCCAATAGATAGCACCCTGCTTGCGGGAAGCAATCACGTCAGGATCTGCAGCATCACTACCACCAGCCCAGTTATCCCAGTCATTATGCAGACGAACCACGCACTCGGCATACATCAGATAGACATCAGCCAAACGGAAGAGAGGGAAATCGGTATCCACACCTGCATCTCCTGTATTGGATGCAGTGGTTCCATCATCCTTCAGGTTACTCCATTTCTCAGAAAGATAGCCAGCGGTTTCATCGGTCATGCTGGTTACATCCTTGCTCTGACCATTGGTAAAGAACTTGCAACGCTTGTCACCATTGCCATCAATATCGGTCTGGGTAAACTTATCCACGAACTCAGGACGAAGACGGAATTCACTCCAGCCGGCAGTTACACCATAATCGGCTACATTCTGGTTGGCATTCGACATACTTACCTGTCCACAAACCAGATAGGTAGAAGAACCCCAGCTTACAGTATGCTCAGCACTTACCGGCAAGGCGAAGATAATTTCGTTGGTACGCTTATCATTATCAGCATTGAAGAGCTTGCTGTAATCAGACTCCAAAGAGTAGCCCATATCCATCACCTTCTCACAAGCCTCCTTGCACTCGGCATACTTGGCAACGCCGGTATAAACCTCGCTGTTCAGATAAAGCTTGGCAAGCAAGGTATAGGCAGCACCCTGAGAAGCCTGACCGTAAGGACAGGTGGATGCTGGAAGCATATCACCTACACAATCCTTCAACTCGCTCTCAATATAACCAAATGTCTGCTGAGGAGTATAACGAGGAGGAATGTAGCTGCCCACAGGGTCGTTCTCTGTCACCATCGGAATGTTGCGATAGAAATCGAGGGCATGGTAATAGAACAGAGCGCGCATAAAACGGACTTCAGCCTTATACTCCTTCATCTTCTCAGCATCAGCACCTGAGAAATTGGCATTATTGGCATTGCGGAGGAACTCGTTGCAGAGGGCGATGTTGTAGTAGATACGATAATACATATCTGATACCCAGGCATCGTTAGCATCCCAGGAGAGATAAGTAAGACCCGTAGTCTGCTCACCTGTCAGCCAGGTAGAGGCAAATTCATCGGTACCACACTCCTGCATATTGATAAACATACGCATGTAGTCGAAGCCACTGCCGCCGTTCAATACGGATTCCATATCCTTATTATCGCCGCCCTTACCCTGACCACTAGTCACCATGGCAGCATAAATCTTACCCAGCACAGCCTCGTAATTGGCAAGCGAGGTATAAACATCCTTAGAGGTTGTCTCTGTATGAGGATATTGGTCGAGATCGGAAACACAGCTGGTTGTGCCTGTCAGCACCGCTGTTCCCATCATCATACTATATAATATATTCTTAAGTTTCATTGTTATCTGTTTTGATTGTTAGAACTGAAGTCCGAGGCTTACTGAGTAAGTGCGAGGACGTGGATAGAATGAGTTGTCCATTCCGTTTGGCACCTCAGGATCTGTACCTGAGTAACCGGTGATGGTGAATACATTCTGTACCATTGCAGATACGGTGAGCGAAGCCCACTTGTTGATCTTGCCTACATTGTAACTCAAACTCAGGTTGTCGAGTTTCAGGAACGAAGCATTCTCTACGTAGTAATCAGAGAGATACTGACGGGTCTTGAAACCAGTCTTCAGGAAACTGGTGTTGAGGTTGTTGAGCTGTGAGTTGTTGTAACTTACTGTCTCGAAAGCACCTGTACTCATACCCATTCCGTTGTATACATAGTTGTCGATGTTGGCACGGAAACTCATACCGAGTGTCAGCTGCTTGTATCTCAAAGATGTGCTCAAGCCCATGATGTACTTAGGGGCTGGAGAATGATAGCGGTAGAGATCTGACTCATTGATTTCGCCATCGTTGTTGAGATCGGCATAAGCGCCCTCGATTGGCTTGCCTGTCTTAGAGTCGTAGAGCTGATGATATACATAGAACATGTATGGCTCATATCCCTCAGAGAGTACCTGGAACTGGTAAGCATCGATAGATGGACCTACCTTCACGTTGGTCTGGCTTCCACCCTTTATCAATGAAAGGTTCTTCACCTTCATGTTCTGCCAGGTAAAGTTGTAGCTCAGATTCCACTCCCAGTCCTTGGTCTGGATAGGGGTTGCATTCAGAGAAACCTCAATACCCTTGCTGTCCACATTACCTACGTTGGTAAGGATAGTCTTTGAGAAGTTGGTACCTGCTGCTGTTGGTACTGATGCCAACAGGTCCTTGGTCTTGCGGGTATAGAAATCGATGGCACCACCGATACGGCCATCCAGAAATCCGAAATCGAGACCGAAGTTCCAGGAGGTTGTAGTCTCCCACTTCAAGTCTGATACGTATGCCTCAGGACGGTAAGTATTGATATACTGTCCGTTGATGAATGCTTCGGTACCTGCCACGCTGTAGGTATAAACCGGCAGATAGTTGTAGTTGCCGATACCTTCCTGCTGACCGGTAACACCATAGCTGGCACGGAGTTTCAAGTTAGAAAGTACCTTCTGGTTCTTCAACCAAGGCTCTTCTGTCAAAGTCCAGCCCAAAGCAACAGATGGGAAAGTACCCCAACGGGTATCCTTAGAGAAACGGGAAGATGCGTCTCGACGAACGGTAGCCGTCAGGAGATACTTTCCATCGAATGAATAGTTGATACGTCCGTAATATGACAACATTACATGACGGTAATCTGATGCCTTTACGGTTGACAGGTTTGTGCCTGCCGCACTTTTGGTATAATAAAGAGGTGTAGTACTCTTCCAGTACTGGTAGTCGTAACCGGCTGTCAGATCTACATTACTCTTGATATCTTCGAAATATTTTGCATAGTTGGCATAGAGGGTAAGCAAGCGGTTCTCGTTCTTCTGAGGACCATACTTGTAATCGCTACCGCCCAAAGACTCATCCTTGTTGTAGCTCTGTGCTGCGTAGGCAGGAACATAAACGGTTCCGTCGCCCTTGGCATAGTCAGCACCCACGGTAGCATGGAGCTTGAGGTCTGGCAGGAAATGAACCTTGTAATCTACATCCATCGAACCGATGAAGCGGCTTACCTTACTCTTTGAATCATACAGATCAACCAGACCGCGAGGGTTTCTTACACCCGCATTCACTGGATAGCCATCAGCATCGAGTGCCTCATTATAGCCACCATACTTGTCGTTACCGGAATAAACCGGGATGGTTGGGTTGAATGTGGCAGCTGCCCATACGGCACCACCATTATTGAATGAGTTGTTATTGAGCGTTCCCTTGGCGTTGATGGTCAACTTCAGGTGATCCTGGAAGAAGCTAGGAGTCAATACCACGTTACCTGTCCAGCGCTCTACATTGTCTTTGCGAACCAGACCGCTCTGGTTGTAATAGCCTACAGACACACGGAATGGCAACCACTTGTCGATGCTGCCGCTCACGCTGAGGTTATTATCTGTACCGAAAGCTGTGCGGTAAACCTCATCGTTCCAATCGGTATTGGCTGTACCGAGCAATGACTTTTGGTTATCTGTACCAAACTGGTTGATGACATTCACGAATTCATCACGACTCAGCATATCTACCATCTGCGCACGGGTCTGCAAACTGTTGGTGGTATTGAAGTTCACCTTTACAGCACCCTGCTGTCCCTTCTTGGTGGTAATGATGATGACACCGTTAGATGCACGGGAACCATAGATGGCTGTAGAAGAAGCATCCTTCAATACAGTCATGCTCTCGATATCAGAAGGGTTGATCATGCTGAGGAAGTTGCTGCTGTTACCCGAGATACCACCCTGCTCCAATGGCACACCATCAAGCACGATAAGAGGGTCGTTGCTGGCATTAAGAGATGCACCACCACGCACACGGATGGTACTACCGGCAGAGGCAGAACCACTGTTGGACATAATCTGTACACCCGAAACCTTACCGTTGATCAACTGTTCTGGAGAAGAAACGAGACCTTTATTAAAGTCCTTCGATTTCACGGTAGCTACGGAACCAGTCAGGTCACTCTTTCTTGCCGTACCATATCCGATGACCACGACATCAGCCAGCGCCTTGCTGTCAGATTCGAGTTTCACCTTCATATTGTCTGAGATAGAAAGTACCTTATCAATATAACCGATATAAGATACCTTGATCTTCTTGGCTGAAGAAGATACCTGAAGACTGAAGTTACCGTCAAAATCAGTAACTGTACCGCCCTTTTCGCCTTCCACCATGACAGTGGCGCCAATCAGAGCCTCACCATTCTGCGCATCTGTCACCTCACCTTTGATGGTTCTTGTCTGCGCCATGAGTTGCAGACATCCGATGACGAACAATGCCACGAGAAGCAAACTTCTCTTTGCTAAATTCTGGATTGCGTTCATTGTTTTACTTTTAGGTTGCGTTTAAAATTGTTTTCGGTTGCAAAAGTAGGGAAAAGAGAAGAAAACAGCAGATAGATTTAAGACAAAAATAAAGAAAAAACGGACAAAAGCAAATCTTTATCTCGCTTTTGTCCGTTTTGTCATTAAAGAGACAGGAATCTTTAAATCAGTTCTATACCTTTACTCTTTAACAGGTACAAGTTTAATACCGAAGAGGTTGCATGTATCCTGCTTTGTAATAGTATGAGAACCTGCATCCAATGTTACAGTCATTGTCTTAGCTGTTGAATCAATAACTGCATTTACTTCAGCAGGCTTCTTTCCATCAATTTTGGCGTTCGTCTTGGTATCTGCAGAACTGAAATAAAGGGTCATTGTGACTTTCTTATCAACCGTTACTGAGATATTAGTTGCAGACTCCATCTTTACACAAGTAGAATATGAAGTGCCGTCAATAGTAGCAGTTCCCTTATTTGTAGCATAGTTACCTGAAACTGTTACTAGGCTACTTGAAGGCTTAGAACCTGTGAATGTTACCAAAACAGTACCCTCGATAGGAGTTACAGTACTGCCACCATCGCCAGAACCACCAGTCTCGCCACCTCCGGTAGAACCACCTTCGCCAGCAGCATTACTCTCACCGAACACCTTAACAACACCAGAAGTATAAGCGTCAAGAATACTTGCCAAAGCAGGCCATGGCTGCTGGTGACCATTTGTTACGACTGTTTCATCAGGAATAACGAAATCAATGTCACCATGATTCAAACGACCTGCACCATAGAAGCCTTCTACAATAGAAGGAACATCTTCTGCCTTATCTGCTGTGTATGCATACATGAGGCTTGGATTCGTATCGAAGTTGTCGTAAGAAGTACCACCAACCAAAGTCTTTACGCTTGTAGGAACCTGCTCACTTGGATTAGAAACCTCGTAGGCATCAAAGCTTGTATTGTTTTCTGCGTATGGGATATAGCTGAAGTTTGCTGGCTTGTTGGCAAATACATTGCCGTATGCCTTAATCAAGCCACCTTTCTCACCAGAGAAAGTACCATCACCCATAGCATCAGTACCCTGCAAAGAGCTCATGATAGGACGCTTAACAGCATCAAAGTAGTTAGACTCCATGAATATACTTGAACCACTGGTTGCACCAATACCATAAACATCATTGTGCTGATAGTAGTTGTTGTACATGTGAACACTCATGGTACGAACGCGAGCCATACGAGAGTCTGAATGGTCGAACCAGTTGTGATGATAAGTAATCCAGTTTTCACCAGTTTCACTCTTCATACCACACATAGAAGCCTTACCATTATCCCAGAAGCGGTTGTAAGCTACAGTAACATACTTAGAATCGCCCTTGATGTCTACCGTACCATCACCCTTAGCCTGGTCGGCAGCACTACCCTTTTTACCATAGAAAAGATCCATGTTGTGAATCCATACATGAGAGTTTTTAGTATCAAGAGACATGGCATCATCCAGGCAACGCATGATAGCAAAGTTACGGAACTCTACACTCTCAGCCTCTCTAAGCAAGAAGCCGAAGCCATATACGGTAGCATCATCACCGACTCCTTCGAATGTCATATTCATCATAGCTCCCTTAACCTGCAAACCTTCAGCAGAACTTGAAATGTGATCCAAATCAGAAAGATTTACCTTACCGATGATACGGAAGGCGATTGGGGTTTTATCCTTACCTTTTGAATATGCATCAATAATAGACTGAAGACCTGTAATCGTCTCTTGCTTACCCGTATTAACTGTTGTAGAAACGGTCTTAGCTGTCTTGGCTGTAATATACAGAACCTTAGCACCTGCCTTCAAAGTACCGTCATTATTATAAGCACCTACACCAGCATACTTGAAATGAGCAAAGCCCTCACGGTTGTAGCTCTTTACTACCAAGTTAGAAGCAGTATTGGCACCAGCAATCTCTGTACCTTCAGCATTTACAGGAACAACCTTTACAGAATAAGTGCCTTCCTTCAAACCGAGAACATCAGCACGATAGTAAGATTTATACTGACGAACCAGTTGAGCATCAATCTTCTTGTCATCTACATATACATTATAAGAAGAAGCACCCTCGAATGGAGCCCACTTCAGGTAGGCAGACTCCTGCCAGCCCTTTGCCTCAGTAATCTGAATCACACCTGCAGGATTGTCAATATCACCACTTTCGCCCTGATCGGCCTTCTTAGCAAATCTGATGGCTTGAACTGAAGCATTGTACTCATCATTCTCTGAACCTGATTTAGGTGTGATGATTGCCTTATCACCTTCGAACTTCACACTTGTCAAGTCTGCAGTATTATAATACTTTACATCACCCGACTTGGTGGTAACATACATCTGGTTCACCTTGCTGTTACGAGCCACGGCATGGGTAATCTTAAATGTCCATGTCTGTGCCACAGCAGCACTCAAACTCATCAGGAGGAGTGCCAAAGTAAATACGATTTTCTTCATTTTGCGTTCCTCCTTTTTTTATTTGATAATCACTTTCTTACCATTAATAATATAAACACCCTTAGACAAACCCTGGAGGGAAGAACCTACACACTGGCCCAGAAGGTTATAAACCTTTCCTTGCAATGCTTTCTTTATATCTTCTATCTGGCTGATGCCGGTAGTTTGATAAGTGAAAGAAAGGGTTACGAGCGACATATCTGCCTGATCAGATGTATTATCTGAATACTGAAGAACAACATTGTCGCCATCAAAGGTAATCTCTGAGACAGTCTTTTCTATGACCTGACCATCAATCTTTATCGTCTGTTTGCTGCCGGCAAATACTGCCGTAGACAACATTCCAGCCAACAATAATAAATAAGCTTTTTTCATTTTAACGAATGTTTGTTAGATTAATTTTTTGGTTTGTTTTTGAATTTTACGATGCAAAAGTAGTGAAAAAATAGCTATTATAAAACATCCTGGCGCATTTTTCTTACGCAAACGTTTGCACAAGTATAAAATAAACTTTTTAAAAAGGGCATAAAAAAAAAACTGAATCCTGTTACGAAGATTCAGTCTCATAAAGAAGTGGTACCACCAGGAATCGAACCGGGGACACAAGGATTTTCAGTCCTTTGCTCTACCAACTGAGCTATGGCACCAACTTTCACAAATCGCGATTTATCATTTGCGGGTGCAAAGGTAATACTTTTTTCTGGTTCCTGCAAATTTTTCGGGAAATTTCTTTCAAAAAAAGATAAAAAAGTCTATTTTTGTTGGTATTATCCATTATTTAATGTACCTTTGCAGCAGATATCGGGATTTAGCGCAGTTGGTAGCGCACGTCGTTCGGGACGATGAGGTCGCTGGTTCGAGTCCAGTAATCCCGACCAAAAGCCGTCAGATGTGCCGTAAACACTGAGGATTTGCCTTGGTCGTGGTCAAAATGGTCGGTACAATTTCGGTATCATTCCTATACAAATTATAAATAATAGGCTGTATCTGAAAAAAATTAAGATATGGCTAAAAAAAATTATGCTCCAAATTCGAATGACACAATTCTTAGCAGTGTCATTGGCTGGAAACCTCCAGTTTTGCATCAGAAATCAGAATGTTATATCTCCTTCTTGGCGTTTGATCCAGGAGTCAACCGCATGAGAAAGAAAAAAATTATGCTTGACCATATCAAGGGCAAGCGGAACCAACGTGTCTATGCCGACCAGATTATAAAAAAACTCACCGAGAAACTTATGGCAGGATGGAATCCTTGGATTGAGGAGCTGCAGCCCCTGGAATATACTAAATGGGACGACGTGCTCGACAGGTATAAGTCTTATCTGGCCAAAATGTGCAACGAGGGTAGTATGCGTGAGGAGACTTATGTCGACTATAGCAGTCGTCTCAGAATCCTGGAAAAATGGAAGCAAGAGAAAAGAATAACTCTCAACTACTCCTACCAATGGGACAGAGGTAATGTTAGCAAGTTCCTGGACTACATTTTCATCGACCGCAATAATACAGTCCTGACACGCAACAACTATCTTGCCTGGACAAAGAGCTTCTCAGCTTATCTGTTGGCTCGAGGCTATATACCCAAGAACCCAACAGAAGGTTTGGAACGTATCAAGAACAGGCAGAAGAAAAGCAGAGATGTCATACCGGATTGCACTATGCAGCTCATCAGAGATTTTCTGATGGAGCATAACAGGCACTATCTGCTGGCGTGCGAAATCATTCACTACCTCTTCATCCGCCCTCGAGAGATGTCCTATCTCAGAATCTGCGATATCCATGTAAAGACTCAGACAATCACTCTGCATGGAGAGAACACGAAGAACGGCAATGATGCCGTGATCACCTTGCCGACTCATGTCATCAAGCTGATGATGGAACTCAACATCTTCTCACACCCAGGGCAGGACTACCTCTTCTCTGACGGTTTCTGTCCAGGACCAGAGAGAAAGAACGAGAAAATGTTCAGAGACTACTGGACTCGTGTCTTGAGAAAGGAGCTGAAACTCTCACCTCGCTTCAAATTTTATAGCTTGAAGGACACAGGCATCACCAATATGCTGCGGGCCAATGCCGATGTCTTGTCGGTCAGAGACCAGGCGAGACACTCATCTATACTCATCACAGACATCTATACGCCTAAGGATATACAGACGGCGAATGAGTATATCAAGAACTATCAGGGTATCCTATAATATTAATAAGGTGGAGAGCTAACTGCTCCCCACCTTATTATATATATTATGATAGCATATAAAAATATCCCGTGTAAACTGGCTCGATGGCATCGTCCTTGACTTCCATCTCTATCTTCTCGCACACATATTTCTTGTTGCGGATGATGTATATCTTGGATGGATCCGGTATGTCATCTGACTGAAACTTGGCCTCCATGCAGTTTTTATTGTCTAATCTTAGACCATTATCATGTAAGCAGCCCAGAGTAACAACATCATTAGTAGATTTCGTACAAATCGACAGAGAGTAAGGATACTTTTCTTTAAATGTTCCTCCTCCGTTCCCACCAAATCCTCCTTCGGTACTACCACAATATTCTTTATTTATTCGGTAGTCGGTTTTGAATTTTGGCCACCTAGACTTCGCTCTAACCCAACTAAATTTGTTGTCATCCTGTACTTCTCCTGGAATAATGAAGAATATATTCATGCATTCCTGATCATCTTCGGATTTGTCGAGTGTTGACTCATCATCAATCGCATCCTGCACGGATGTGTAGCTGAATCCGTCATCATCAACATCGCACTCCTTTGAATCCGGCTCCTTATCATTAGGTATTGAAAGAAGGCATCGCTTCTCGTAGTAATTATCTTCCAAGATTGCTGTTTTGAAATTGATATCTTCTACAACTTGTGCTGCAGGAGATATGTTAAGTTCAACATAGTCATCAGAAGAACTGTCCCTGATTAATGGTGACCAAACGCCTGCCAGCTGCCATGTTTTCGAACCCTCATTCTCTACATATATGTAGTAACTACCATTACACTCAATGATGGTCTGTCTTTTTTGTTTTTCAGACCATGACTGTGTTGTCCCTTGGAACTGATTTTGCGGGTCCAAGGTAGCTGTACTATGGACTATTTCAAAATTCTCGAAGACTTTTTTGGAAATAACTTCATAGTTATCTCTGTTTGCAGAATCACCCAGATTATACTCCAGATTTGCTGTAGATGACGTGGAGAAGGATCCGTCTTCGTCGTAGTCCGTTGTGTATTCGGCCAGAGGCTCAATCGCTACGGAATCTGCGGTTGTCAGCTCTGATTTTTTGATAACAGAACAAGTTTTTTGGATATCATCAAAAAAAATTGTGGCATTGAAAAGCTTTCGAAATTCCTCTATAAAAGTATAGCTCGACCAATGAGGAAGTGCCCTTCGCAGCTCACGAGTCTTGTAGGCCGATGCGATATACAGGAGGTTCCACGGCTTGCAGTCGAAGTCGTTGCGCTTGAGCGTGTATCCCTCATATTCTACCACTTTACGGAAGATATACATTAAGTTTGGCTGAACAGCCAGGTTCATGATAAATGGTGCATTGTAGCCAATAAATCCTTTCGTTCTAGCTACTCCGACAAAATTGGCAATCATATCATTTGTTTCGTCCCGTACAGGAACAAAACACCATTTACCCTCTACTCCCAGGAACTCCGATTTATCATCATCCAATCTATAGATGTCATTAATCTTCTGAAAACCTTTCCACCCCTGAGACCAGCCCTTATCAACTGTATAACCGGGCTTGTCAGCTGTGCCAAACGGAATCTCATCGATGTAGTGCTTGGTCAGGCGGTCATTGAACTTGATGCGTGATTTGCCTCCGACTATCTGCAGTTTGATTTCTCTCTCATTCACGGAGAGTATGGTACCGACACCGCTCATGATGAGCTGGCTGTTACAGTACAGCTTGCAGTCATCGTATTTGGCGATGTTCTTCTTGACCTCCAGTCGCGAGACATTCTTAAATATGACACGGTTCTCCAGGATATTCATGGGGAAGGTGATGTCATAGGTGTACTCACCATCATCGGTGACATACTGGTTTGCGTATGTCACCTTGATGGATGATGTGGATATCGGGTATGCCCGATGGTCATTGATAATACATGTAATCATAGGCTACTTGTTGTTTAAAATGCGCTGATAATCCTGCAGTCTGCGGTGCAGACCTCTACGACCAGATATCGGAACCTCGACCTCTATGCCATCGTCAAGCGTCTGTGTCAGACGGCTGACGGCTGCATTGACACCATCGAGGGACTGGCGTACCTCGGTGTTGTCATTGTTGACATTGACAACAGGAGCAACCACGGTACTGCTACCCTGTCCGAGAGAACGTGTGATGTCTTCAGCGGTCAGCGAGCCAACTGTATTGGAGCGCTGTGCCCTATCGATGAGGTCAAGAGCCGGACGGATGGATGAGTTGTTGACGGCATTGTGATTAGCCACGAACTCGCCTTCATGTACGACACCTGCTTCCTTTCTGTAGCGGTTACCTCCGGTATATCCACCCTCATAGTAACCTGCTGCCTCTGCCTGGTGCTGCTTCTTGATAGCAGCAAGCTGTATCATACCTGCAGCTGTGGCCATACCTGCTGCAATAGGAGCTAATGTCCAACCTATTGTTGGTATAGCTGCAGCAGATGCATAGGCATTGATAGCAGACATTGCTGTAGATGCTATCGCCTGCGCAATTTCTATCTTCATGGCTTTTTTGTTAGCCTTTGACTTCGCTGCAGCCAGTTCTTTGTCTCTCTTCTCCTCCAACTTTTTCTTTTTCTTCGAATTGTTGCCAGCTGCAGCAATCTGCTTCTCGTAGTTCTTGGAGATTTTCGCCTGCTCGAGGTCAGAGCATGCCTGAGCATATGACGATGACGCAGATAGAATACCGTTGATACCATTGTAAACTACAGCTGTCTTTTCAATCAGGTCATTGAGGAAATCTGAGGTGATCTTCCCTTTCGCCTGCATGTATGCAGCATGGTTCTGCTTGTCGTTGCCATACAACTCCTTCAGTTTCTCCATGGTGTTTTGATAGTTCTCAACTTGTGAGGAGAAGTATCCACCCAGAGTTGCATTGCCGGTCGACTGGGACTCCCCTGCTGCAGCCCTGGCGCTGTTGACCATCTCTGATGACTTATCATTAATCTTCAGCTGAGCGCTACCAGCACCATGATCATCAGCATCAATCTGCGCTCTCTGTGCAGCAAACTGCTTGGTTATCTCCAACTTCATCTGCTGATATTCCTCCTCCTTGATCAATCCCTGCTTGTAGAGATTGTCAAGGCCATTGAGGTACATGGTCTCCTGAGCCTGCAGGTCTTGCTTACCGAACTGCTGACGCAACTCCTTCAGCTGGTTCTGGTATGACTCCTGCATCTGCAGCTGGTGGTCAAGTGATGCCTGCTCCATCTCAGCCTTCAGATCCAGCCATTCCTCGCTGCCCTCATTGTAGAGTGCCAGGCGCTTTTGCATGGCATCTGCATCATTCTGATAGATGGCTTCATCGAGAGCTATGTCATTCTGATAGATAGCTGAGTTGGCATCATTGTATTGAGCCTTGATGCTAGCCTCCTTCTGTAGGCGCTCACGCTCAATGCTCTGCTCATTCATCTTCAGTATGGCAGCATCATGCTGCTTGACGACAGTGACCTGGTTGTCAAGTAACTGCTTATACTCATTGCTCTCTGCTCCATAGAGTTGCTTCAGCTTAGCAAAGCCCTTAATCTGGATGTTCTGTCGGTCATCGAGGAACTGCTGATAGGTTTTCTTGCCTTCTGCATAGGCTTTGGCGTTGTTAGCCATCAACTCGTTGGTCTCAGCCTTGATGCTATCGGCAGCCTGCTTCTGCTTGCGCTTGGCTTCTGCCTGTCGCTTGCGTGCCTCGGCTGCAGCTACCTTCTCTGCCTTGACACGAGCCTTGCGCTCTTTTTCTGATACTTGATGAGTGCCGGCTGTACTCTGCTTCTTAATGATAGTACCATCATTGTCCTTGCCATTGAAGCCTTTGTTGCGCCATGGCTCTGGGTCATAGACTTCGAAGTGCTGAGACTCCAGCTCATTTATCTTGTCGATGAGCTTCTGCTGATACTGCTTTTCTCTTTCGACACTCTGTAGTAGCTGGTCCTTGTGGTCAGCTGCGAAGTTAAGTTTTTGAGTCTTGCCACCTGCAAATGGGTTTAGCCTATCCCAGAAGCGTTTCCAGTAACCTCTATTGTCATTGTTAGCCTCTCCTAACAGGTCTTCATCTTCCGCTTGCTTAGCTATTGACTCTGCCAGCTTCTTCTGTAGGCCGTCGATGACAATCTTCTTCTTCATCATGTCAATGTACGACTGGATCTGCCTTGTTGCTTGACCGGTGCGCACTGCTTCCTCGGTGATGTTGCCGAGGTGTTCACGCATCAGCTTGCCGTTGAGTTCCTCCAGGGCTGCCTTGCGGTCTGACTCAGCTGTGGTGTTGGACTGGATGGCAGAAACGAGGCGCATGATGGATGCCTCCTCTTCTGCTGCCTGCTTGTTGGCATCTGTCACGGCATCATTGTAGTCACGCTGAGCCTGCTCAGCTGTGCTCGTCTCTTTAGACAGTGTGACGATTGCGGCTGTCAGACCGGCAACAACAGCAATCACAGCAGTGATCGGGTTGGCCAACAACACTTTGTTCCACAACATTTGCGCAGCTGTGGTCAGTTTTATTTCTCGTGTCAACGCCATCTGAACGATTGCCATGGTCTTGAGAGCAGATGTCTTAAGACCTACAAGGACGAGATGCGCCTTTTCGCGTAGAATCATGATGTTGAGCCATGCCATTTGCGCCTTCTCTGCGATCAACTTGGCCTTAGATACTGCAGTATAGGTGACGATGGCAGCTGTCAGCACAATTAATATGCGCCAATAATCTTTGACGAAATCAACGAGGGTTGAGAGTGCCCGAACTCCGAGACTGGCAGCAGATATGCAATATCGTGCTGCAGGATAGAGTTTCTGGCCCAGTTCTATGGAGAGATCCAGGAACTTCTTGCTCGCTTTGTCAAGTTGAGCCTGTACACTCTCGTTCTGTGTCTCGAACTCATTGAGGACGGATGTGCCTTCGGAATAGGCTTCGTTTGCCAGGTTCTGGGCAGTCTTGATGTCATCGAGCTTGTCTGCGAGGACGGTGAGGACTCCAGTAGCCCTGGATCCATCCATCTTCATTTCCTCGAACATTGGTGCAAGGTCGGCAAAACCGCCCTTGGCTCGCATGGCTGCCAAAAACTGGAGAAGTGCGCCGTTGGCATCCTCCTTCAAAGTCTTGGCGAAGTCCTTGACATTGAGTCCAGCAATCTTTGCAAACTTTGAGGAGTCCTGGAACATCTTAGCGAGGAGGTTCTGAACTGCGGTTGCAGCAGTCTCGTCTTGCTGCATGTTCTGGTCAAGGACAGAAGCGAGACCCATGATCTGAGCCTGTGTAAAGCCTGCCTGCTTGCCGACACCTGCCACACGGGCAGTGAAGTCAACGAGATAACCGGCAGAGGCAGAAGAATTCTGCGCCAACTCATTGACTGCAGAACCTGTTGCCAACATGGCGCCTCGCAGACCCTTGGTTTTGTCTTCGCCGAACATCTGGGCGAGTTTACCGATTTGAGAGACTGCTTTATCGCCGAGGTCATCACCGAGGGCGACATTGATTTTATCGGCTCCATCTACGAACTCCTCAACTGCTGCAGTCGAAGTGATGCCGAGTCTTCCGGCATCTTCGGCTAACTGGTTGAGCTTCTGTCGAGGGGTTCGGGTGTCCATCTTTTTGAAGTCCTCGTTCATGCGCTCAACCTCTTCGGCTGCCTGCCCGGTATATTTTCGGACGTTGGTCATCTCATCGTCCATCTTGGCATACTCCTCTACACACTTTTTGACGGTGAAGGTGATGCCGGAGATTGCAGCGACGGCTCCAAGGGCAATGCCCTGCATTCGGTTGAACCAGTCTGCAGAGCGCTTGATCCAGGACTCTTGAGCTACGCCTTCGGCTCTGACTGCCTGCAGTTCAGCCTTCAGCTGCTTCGCCTTCAGCTCCATCTGCTTGAACTGCTCGGTACCACGCTCCATGCCATGCATCTGCTGGTTCAGTGCCTTGATGGAGTACTCCAGGTCACGGATGGAGGAGGTTTTGAGGTTGGCCATGGTGTTGTTGACGAGCTGCATCTGCCTCTTGGTCTCCTTGATATCCACATTTGTGCGGTCTATCTCCTTGTCATATTGCTGCATGAGGGTGACCACCTTCTGCTCACTCTGGCGGATGCGCTCCAGTTCTGCCTCTACCAGCTTCAGCTGCGAAGCTCGAGAGGCGTACATGGTAGATGTCGGGTCGTAGTTAGCCATTTGGCTACGTAGCTTGGAAGCTGTGAAGTTGAGGTCATTGAGTGACGCATGCTTTAGGTTTGACACTGTTGCGGTCATGCGTCTTGCTTCCTCATCAGCCTTGCGTGTTGCGCCCTTCAGGGCAAGCATCTGCTCCTTGACCTTTGAGAGTTGTGCATCCAGCTTGGCGAAGTCTGAAGGGTCAGATGCTGCCTTCATCTGCCCCTTCAGATGTCTTGCTGCCTTCTCCAGCTGTCCGAGGCTTGCACTAGACAGGTTGTCGAGTGTCTCCTTGACGCTCATGGTTGAGTTCTTGAATTGCTTCATCTCTCGCTCTGCGGCCTTCAGATCCTTGGCGAGGGATGCGCCTAAACGGGAATCGCCCGCCGAGAAGGCTTCCTGTTTAGCCTTCTTCAGACGAGCGACTCTGTCCTCTAACTCTTTGAGTCGGTTCTTCGCCTCCTCTGAGTTGAGCTTGATGACTGTTGTATATACCTCTTGTCTTGCCATTATCGGTTGACTTGTATATAGCTGTTATATAATATGTTGGAATGGGGATTGAAGTTGATGACCTTGACATCATAGCCTTTGGTGCCCCACCGCCACCAGAGGAATCTGTGCTTGTACTGCCTGTAGACGATGGTCTGGAGGCTGTCTCTCGCCTTGTATGTCAAGATGGAGTCCGCCGTATTGAGACGGAAACTGAGCCATCGGTCGCTGTAGGTATAGACCGAGTCGCTGCGGTCAGTCTTGACCGTATCAGCAGTACTCAGACTCGTGCGCTGGTCTGCCAAGACCTGGCCAAGACGAATGTCCAGGTCATGGAGCAGTTGGCGGTCGTAGGCCTGAATTTTGTACTCCTCAGCCGGCATCTGCAGCACCTGCTGCGTGATGACCGTGAGCGAGTCTCGAATGGTGTCTCGCTCGGCTGGAGCATACTGAAGTTTCAGCCCATTGAGCTGTCCTCTCAGTTCCTGCTCCGCTCGCTGCTGTCGATGGTCAAAAACCCAGAAACAGGCGATGATGACCAATATCACCGATATGGCCATGATGATTGACTTGAGATGTTTCTGCATAATCCTTGATGTTAAATGTCGGCATATTCCGGAATTGCGTCGAAACATGGGCACTCCTTGATACGCTCCCATGGATCGACCACTCCATTGTGGTTCTTGTCAGGCGAGATGTCACGATGTCCCATGATCTTGGCTTCAGGGTAGCGGTTTCTCAATTCCTTGAGCAACTCACGCAAACCTAGTTTCTGTGCCTCTGTTCTGTTGTCGATAGCCTTGCCTGTGCGGGATATTCCACCCATGTATGCCACGTTGACTGAATCGAAATTGTGCCCCTTGACTCCGTTGGACGGCAGGTCTTCTGTCATGAGCTGCGTGCGCTTTCCATCTGCGGTTACGACCCAGTGGTAGCCTGGATAATGCCAGCCTTTGTCTCTGAACTCCTTGAGCAAGGCATCGACAGACCATGACTGTCGGCTTGCTGTACAATGAACGAAAATTTTCTTAATCTTGCGTGCCATTTTTATTGTTAAAATATTTATTGATAATGTCTTTAACTCTGGTGTCAAAAGTCAGTGCGAAACCAAAGACGGTTGCCACGTAAACCAGACTCTGCCCAAAGTACCACAAGACGTTAGACGTGACGTCGTGGGACATAAAAAAGCTGATGTACACAAGCACAATGCCAGCAAGCAGTACTATGCCAGCAGAGCTGTAGTGTATCCAATCCTTGGTATTTCTCTGCATATCTGTACCTGATTAAATCTGGCACAAAGGTACATATAATATAAGGAATATAAAAATACGGCAGAAAGGACTGTCACCCTCCTGCCGTATCTGATAACTATGAGATATCCCGGTCGAGTAACTCTCTGGCCATCTGCTTAGCCTGCTCTCGCCACTCCTGGAATACTTGGTACTCTGTCTCGTGCTCCCTGTTGCCATCACCATGGTTGCACAGGATGGCTTCGACATCGCTCTGGCTGTACTTAGTACGAACCAGGCCATTCACGAACTCGCGATAGCTTGCCGACTCAGCCTCAATCTTGGTTGAGCCGTCAATCTCTGTCCCCTCATAGCTGTAGGCTGTCACTGTCTTACTATCATCATCAGACTCCGACATGTTGGCGTCTGGGTGATAGTTTTCAACTCTCTGCTCGCTCAGGAACAGGAGAAAATGCTTGCTGTCATATCTCAAGTATGACATGCGGCAAAGATAAAATTTCTTATGCATCTAGATAAACTTATAGAATTTCTTGCCAAATTTATTGGTGAGTTCGGCGGCAACGGTGTAGAAGCCCTTGTCCAGCAGTTCCCACTCCTTGCGTGCCTGATCTACCAAGATATCTGAGCCAGTAAAGAGCCACCACGACTCTGGTTGCCAAACCGGCTCCTCAATCTCATCGCCATGTTCATCGAGTTGTCCTGTCTTCCGGACGTGATCGATGAAACGGAAGCGGATGGCTAGGCGGTCCTTAGGCACCTTCTTGGTGACTATGTGCTTGACGCCCTGGTCGTCAACTTCTTCAACCTGCTCCATCTTGAAGTCGACTCTCGACTTATCTATCTTGTAATCCTCTATGAGGATGAGGAACTTGTCATAGTCCTCAATGTTGTGGCACAGGATATCGCCTGGATGCTTCTTCTGTGCCATGCTCATGCCCTCGAAGGGAACCTCTCCCTTGCGAGCCTTCACAATCTGACCATACTTTTTCATACCGATTTTATTTAATAAGTTTTTTGTATCTGCGTGTTTGGCTAGGCCAAGCCTTGAGGCTGCCTTGCGCCGGATCTGCTCATCGGTAAGACCACGTTTGCGCAATCTTGCCACCTGTGCGCAGAGTGCCTGCTTGGTGCGCTTGCGCAAAAGGGCATGGTCGGCAAAGATCTTCTGTCCACAGAAGTCTATGCCGTCACATGTACGATGAATATTCCAACTTTTATTGATGCTCAGCTTCCAGTCTCTAGCCAAGTGCATGACTGCAAGCTCCGCCATGAGGCGTAAGAAGACCTTATCTTCATGCATGATGAAGATATTGTCCATGAATCTATAATAATGTTTGAGCCCTTCGCGGCAAAAATGGTCGAAGCGCTCATTGAGGGATTTTACCCCCCACATTTAAAACGATAGCTTGCTGCTCCGAGCGGCATGTGAGGAGCATGTCCGTGACATACCGAGCCTGCCAGTAGCCATGTTTTTCGGGGTCTTGGAGTATATCAAAACACCGCATGGCGAGATAGTCAAACCTCGCCAGAAACAGTTGCCCCAAAAGTTGTGTAAGCTTGACGCCCAGCACTATGCCGTTGGCATAGCTGTCAACGACCTCGTCGATGAATGCAAGCAGCTTGCGGTCCTTGATATACAACCTGTACTCTCTCTTGAGCAGATTGTGCTCAACATGCTGGAAATAATGATGTATATCCATGGGCAAGCAATAGAATGTCTCTAGCTGTGGCGAGGTATAGATGTCCTGCTTGATAATCTTGTAGAAGAAATGCGTGCCACGCCTCTTGGTACCAGCTGGACTGTTGAAAGGAATCTTGGCTCTCAACTTATCTTCACTGGTGTGCATGGCTGCATGCTGAATGACATGATCGCCAACAGGCAACTTATTGACTATACGATGCTTGGGTTTTTCAACCGGCTTGGCCTCATAGTCTGATGTATGCCATGTCTGATGAACATATGCATTTAGCAGGGCTTGAAGATTTGTTTCAAGCTCTGCCTCAAACGCTTGTACTGAGAGACGGGACTTCTTGTGCCTCGAAAAATCAAAAAATGCTTCACGAAAATTTTGCAAAGTCTCAACCGCCTGTGAAATGTTACCTAACCTCTTCACTTGCTTAAAATTTTATTTATAAAAAAAGGTCGGTGTCTGATAAATGTCGGTGTCTGTGTCTGTTGTCTGCTTTTCTAATGTCCTAACTTTCGACCGGATGACCCATTGCCATCATCTACTTGCTATTCTGCTAAAGTGTATGTTTTGCCATGAGGCAAGGCCTGACTCCCGAAATCTCTGCAGCTAAGCAAACTAACCTGCAGTATCTTGTTAAGTTGAGGGCCGCACCGTAGTTCACATTGGAATCCGAGACAGCATTGTTCACGTTGAGCGTCGAAAGACCGCATTGACCACCATTGTCAGCGTTGCCACCGCGAAGACACAGGCGAAAACCGGCGCAGGAATCACAGC
>ERZ779665.19-NODE-19-length-38009-cov-2.90918_pt1 | contig 38009 bp, 52 predicted proteins | sample MGYA00511463_ERZ779665 | MGnify/ENA primary metagenome ERZ779665 (study PRJEB29588, sample SAMEA2155373) | human gut metagenome | biome: human gut; feature: human-associated habitat; material: faeces | place: Denmark | collected 2008/2010 ... | reverse complement strand
AATCCTTGCACGAACTTCTGCACCTTCTCCCAGGTGACTGTACCTTTTGCGGTGTTATCCTGCAGCCTAGATACAAACTCCATCCTAGAACGTCTAGCAGAATAAACGTTACTATCGGATGCAGGAGTGGTATCGTTCATGCCAATTACATAGACACCTCCACCATTACCGCTTCCTGTGCCGCCTATCTGCATTCCATTCACCTTGATGGAATCAACCTTATCTTCCAACTTACCCAACCGGCTAGTAGCTGCCTTCTCGCCAACCGTGTACTGAGGGTGGTCGTAAGGGATATCCAAAGGTATCTCCATTCCGATGATACGAGAGTTTCGGTAGTGCTTGCCATCCGCATCCACCTGCGCAAACATATCATTAATCAGCTTTACCTGTTCACCGAGAGGATGGTAATCGTATATTCCATCATTGTAGAACTTGTCGCCATCCATCGTGCAGGTGAAGTTTGAATTGCTGATCATGGTCTTCTGATAGTACTGCTTCGCTCTATCGAACAGAGATAATTGAGCAGTAGGGATGAGGTCCGTATCTGTAATCTTAGTTGCGTCCCAATTGAACAGGAAGTACTTATCACCTACCTTCGGGCACATAACGCCATCGGGAAGAGTTCTTCCGTAAGTGTCATTAGCAACAATCTCAAAGTAGTTAACCTTGTCAATGACTTTGAAACTAACATCGAACTCCATACCCATGAGAGCACCGCTAGTGAACTTGATGCCTAAAGTGAGGTTACTCTTTATCCAACTCTCCTTGAAGCTATTAGTGAAAGAGTCTGTAGAAGTAACCTGCCAAAACGTCTGTGTAGTCTTCGTCCCGTCTTCGTTATCAACGGTGCTATCATACGTCTTGATACTGCTGACAACACTCTCAACCTTTGGATATTCTTCCTCGAACATCACGACACCTTCGATAGCCTGCTTGTCGTTCTTCACGACATTCACATTCTCCAGGTAGCCATCCTTGGCATAGAAACCATCACTATCTACTTCCTTGTTAGGGAGCATGAGGTAATCGGTAGCTACACCATCGGTGGTGACGTCCGCATCGGCACCAGTGAAATATCCCTTCGGAATATTTCTGTCTGAGCCGAATGCGTACAGTCTCGTAATATAAGTTGACTTAGATTCCGAATAGGACATAGACAGAACATTAACATCCTGTTCGAATGTTGCCTGCCCTTCCATTTCGCAATATCCAAGGTATATAATAGAGCCATCTATCCACCACTCGCAGTTGAGTGCGTCTTCAGAACAGATAGCGTTGAGAGCATCAAGAATACTGATGGAGCCGTACTCGATCAAGAATCTCTTCTGAACATCGAAAGCCTTGTTGTTGTACGTAGTGTAATCAACAGAGAAATCCTTGCCATTATACGTAAGACCTAGTGCCTTTAGGTTGCCGAGTATAACGTTCATGTGTACGCCTACCGTTGTGGTGAGGTTGAAGGAGGTCTCGTTGGCTCCGTGCTGAGGGCGATACTTGCAAATCTTATTCTTCCAAGACATATAGTAGGCATCCATCTGCATTTCGTAGTCGTAGCCATCACTATCATTGTGCTTAGGGAAGTATGATGATGTAAGCTCAAAGTAGCCGAAGTCGGGAATCTCTACGGAGTCCCCAATCTCGAAATAGATAGGAGTAGCCGTAGTGAACTTCAAGATGATGTAGTGGTGGTCCATAAGCTGATATGACAGCTTAGAACCCTCACCGAAGTCCTCTAATGTGAAGAATACCTTGTTATTTCTCTTAATCTGAATCATTAGCTTGTATATTTACTTGTTTCACCTCTGTCACTAGGGTCTGGCTCGTTGAGCTTTAAGCTGAACTTTGCCATTTCCCGAATGCACTGACTAAACTGAGTGCAGGAGAGATAGATGCACCGATACCACACATTAGGCTGGAATCGGGTGCGGATAACCAACTCTCCCTTGGCAAGAACCTCCTCGCAGAACCTAGCATAGTTCGTCAAGAACGTATCTGAGTCCTTGGCGGTCATATTGAACGGCAGCGTTATCTCCCTCTCATCCAATCTAGGATTGTGCTTGATAACCGACTTTCCGTCCTTTGAGCGATACTTGTTGCTGATGAACTCCTTGTTTGGTGCAGGGGTCATGAGCGCACTGAGGGCAGTTTCGTCTAAGAATATGCCCCACGTAAGGTAGGCATCATTACCATTTATGTAAAGTTGTCCTTTAAGCATAACTATTTAATCATTAAATAACATCATAGGCTTCGCTGTGAGCCGCTTTTTCTATTGTTGAGTATAGTTGTAAGGGTTGACGAGCGAAAAGCCTATAGAGGTCAAATATCCTTTAATCTTCTGTTCATGTCATCCAGCTTAGTTCCGAAGTCATTGTAGGTGAGCTTTGAATACTTCACGATGTCTTCGAGATAGCTGTTTGTCATAATCATCATATTTCTAATCTCCAATACTGCGCCATTGGTTGAGATTCCGAGTGTAACGATGCTCTCCATCTGAGATATGGTGGTAGTCATGTTCTGAGCGATGGACTCTCCTGCAATCTGCAGGGCGGTGAAGCGACCATTCAGCTCGTCTGCGGTATCTTGCCCCATAGATGCCCATCCTCCGCTTGTTGCGGTCTGTGATGAGGATGAGGAACCAGTGTAGCCTGTCACCTTCGCCCAATCATCACGTCTCTTCAAGCCTTCCTGGACAATATCATCGTAACGCTTGTTGAATGCGTCTATGTCGATTTTCGATGAATCTCCATTTGCAGCATCTATTGCATCTGCCCAATCCTCATAGAGCTTTTTCAATTTCCCATTCATGAGGTCTTCCATAGAGTAGGAGAGAAGAGCTTTCTGCATCATTTCTGCGAAATCATCAGAGAAGTCCTGTGCAGACTTACTCATATCCATGAGGTTACTGATGAAGTTATCCTTCATGCTATCAAAGGAAATCTGAGTAATAGACTCGCGCCATTGCTCGGTCAGCTCATCAAGATTACCTGCAAGGTCCGCATAGTCTTCGAGTTTGTCAAGAACCGACTCTCCGTAAGCAGAACGTCCTTTGTAATGCTTACCTGTTCCTCTGATCTTGTCAACCAAATCTTGGTATGAAAGCAACTTCTTCATTTCCTCTGGTGTGAGGGTGGTAATATCACCATTGAAGTCACTCTTCACATTCTGTCTGATTTTAGCCAACTGCTCATTACTGAACCCGCTCCAATAAGAGCTCCAAGAATGGTGAGAGCCATGATAACTCATCTGCTGCTTGGCAATCTCCATGACGTTGTGGTTATAGGTCTCCTGCTGCCGCTTGGCTTCCTTGTAAGCATTGGTGGACTCTTTACCATACGTACCTGTCATGGTGTCTTTCAGCTTGTCGATGGACTTCTGTAATCTCTCGTTGGAAGAAGTGAGGTTGTTAATAGCTTCCTGTACTTTCTTTGCATTTCCATCTCCACCGAACAGACTATTAAAGCCACCGAATGAAAGCGTGTTGAGGATATGAGAAACGTTGTTCCCGATACTCTTCAATGGCTTCATAACGATGTCACCCGATAAAGCATCATCGAGGATGCCCGTTACTGCGCCAAAGACCGTGTCCATGAGGTTGCTGATGAGTGTTCCGAAACCATCTTTCAGAATATCGAGGATGCCGAGTATTGCGGAGATTATTTCACCTGCCATACCGCTATCCCCTAAAGCTTTCGTCAGAGATTTGGCAGCGTCACTATCTTTACCGAGCAACCCTTGGATGCCCTTTGCTAGAGTGTTGGCAACGTCCTTCTGCATATTACCCCCGAAAAGCTTGTCAAGCCCTAGGATAGAGTTTCCTATGCCTTTGAGTGACCCCGATGTAAGACCCTGCAAACCATTTTCAAGTTGCTGGAACTGAGAAACTGCCTTCTGTGCAGATGTCTGCAAGTCTGATGATGCCTTCTGAACTGATGAACCGAACTCCAAAACGTTGTTAGATGCGGTAGCAAGTACGCCCTGCGCTCTAGAGAGGTCGGCTTCAGCCTTGCTGATACTTGTCTTGTCACCGCTCTTCTTAGCCTTGGCGAGGTCTTCCTGCGCCTTGGTGACAGCTTTCGTGGCTTCAATCTCTCGCTCCTGTGCATCAATATAGCCCTGCATGGCTGACTGATAGGAGTTGATGTCGTCAGAGACTTTCTTAAAGATGTCACTATTCCAGATGGTGGCAGAGCCTTGTAGCTTGGAGATAAGTTCCTGTATGGTCTTCTGCTCATTAACATCTGTTGTACTCTTTGAAAGCTCTTGCAGCTTCTCAATAGTTGGTTCCAGTTGGTCCTTGAACATAGCACCGAAGTCTCCGAAGATACTTCCCCAATCGATGTTCTGTCTGATGGCATTTATCTCGATGGTTTGGAGGTCCTTCTTTCTCTGCTGCTGAAGAGAGAGCTTTTCGCCTTCCGTCTGAGCCTTGGCTATCTTCTCCTCATACTCCTCGGCAATGGCTTGTTTCTGCTGATAGAGTGAACCATACTCCTTCAAGTAGTCACGCATAGAGGTGAGGGCTTCCCTGTTGACCTCATCAAGCTTCTTATTATACTCTTGGGTAGCGAGGTCTCTAGCCTTATTGAGGGCATTGGACTGAGCAGAGGTAAGGGTTACTTTCTTGCCAGCTTCCTTGTTTTTCTTCTTGAACTCTGCTTCCTGCTTGTCAATTTCGGCTTTGCGCTTGGCATAGTCGTTCTTGATTTGAGCAAGCTTCTTCTCCGTGCCTTCCTGCATGAGGGAGATAGTTTCATCTGTATTTTTCTGCTGCAAAGTCTTCAAGCGGTTGTTTAAATCCTCTTGGGCTTTGATAGTCTTGTTTTCTTCCTTAATGCGAGTCTTACGAGCTGTAACTGCCGCTCTTGCTGCCCTTCCGCTTACATCACCACCTAGTTTCGAGTAGGCATCCTTGGCTGCTTTCAAGTTTTGGGTGGCGGTTTCGTACTGAGCTGCGGTGTATTTGCTCTTATTTCTCTCCATAGCAGCAACCCTCCTCTTGGCTGCGTTGTATTCACGCTGCGTCCTGTTGTAAGCTTGCTGATAGGTTTCCGTAGAACCATTGTTAGCCAACGCTTGTGCTCTTTTTTTTGCTTGGTTGAGGGATTGTTTGGCTGTATTCCATTGAGCCTTGAAAATCAAAGGAATGGTCGTAGCGCCAGTGACCGCCCAATTCCGCTTCATCGTTAAGAGGTTGTTCAGAACCTTTGTTTTCTCAGACTCCTGCATGCGGAGATTCAGATCAGCAGGATTGTTCTTGATGTCCTCTCGAAGACCTGCTATCTCTTTCTGAGCCTTATTGATGAACGCATCCAATCTACTCTCACCTGTGGCGTAGTTGATGGTTTCGTTGGCAGCTTGCCAATCGTTAGCCAAATTGATTGCTTCGTCATAGAAGTCAAAGATTTCTTGACGTACACTTTCGTTCTCCTGTGCTTCTTGCAAGCGAACTTCGATAGGCTTTGCGTTCTCGGCTGCTTGGTCTCGAAGTTGGATGATGTTGGAAAGCTTCTCTTCTGCTTGATCAAGGTCTTCTTGGGCTTGGCTTATCTGTGATGAGATAGCGATGCTACCTTGACCGCCATTGGCTGCGTCTGCTCTGAGTTGCATTTGAAGCTCCTCAACCTTCTTTCGGTACTTCTCTACTTCCTCAACTGCCTTGTCGTACTTCAACTCATCCATGCTCTCGGCAACTTCCTTCTGCGTCTTAGCAAAATCGGCTGATGCAAGTTGAGCTTGTGAGTATTGCTCCGTTAACTGAGGTGCGAGGTTGGAGAGTTTTTGGTAAGCTTCTGCCTTCTCGTATTCTGTAGCTGTCTCAGACTGAATTGTTCTGATAAGGCTTTCGATATTCTGCTGACGTTCCTTTACCTTGTTATCAAACTCATCCCATGCTTCATTGGATTTCCTTACTGCCGTTTCATGTGCTGTTTCTGCGGTAGCAAGCTTATATACGGCATAGGTTACTGCTGCGATGGTGGCAGCTATCAAAAACAGAGGACTTGAGAACATAGAAGCATTCCATGCCCTCTGTGCTTTCTCGCATAAGAGAGTAACCTGTGCCCATATTCCTTTGGTTGCGGTATCGCGAGCTGTCGCTGCGGTATTCAAGCCTTGGGATGCGGTATTGGCATTGGTTGCAGCCGTTGCAGCTTTCTCTCTTGCTGCTTTAAGTTGGTTTGCTATATTGTTTCTTTCGTTTGCTGCCGTATTGAGGTTTGTTGCTGCCGTATCTCTGACTTCTGCTGATACATAATCGTCAAGGGCATCATAAGCATCTTGGAGTGATTGTACTTCGTTATCTTGTAGCGCAAGCTTATTCTCCAATACGTGAACCTCGTCTTGCATAACCTTTGCCTTGGTTTGCAATTCGGCAACGTAAGCCGCAACCTCTTCACGCTTGGATGCTACCAATTCCGCCTGGGCTGCTGATAACTGACCTTTGGCTACTGCTTCTTCAAGGTCTGTCTTCTTTACTTCTTCCTTCTTTGGAAGTAATGCGTCAAGGGCTGACAACTCAGCCGCATAGCCTACATTTGCTGTAGCTGTATCAAAGGCTGCTACACTTACCGCCATTGCCTTATAAAGACCGATGGCAGATGCGGCTGCAAGGATAACCTCGCCTATCTCCTTCCAATGGTCAATAACCGTAGATGTGATATCCAAAGCATCATTCATCAAGCCTTCTGTCTGAGTGCCAAGGTCATTGATAGCCATTTCGATAGTATCTTTAATATTGCTTACCTGACCAGTAATAGAGTGAGATTGCTTTTCCATCAATCCACCGAACTTGCCGCCTTCATTGGTAAGACTCTCGATAGCCTTCTTGACTTCGGGGAAACCAACCTTACCTGCTGTCACTAATTCCGAAACCTTATCCTTGGTAACTCCGAACTGCTTGGCAAGTTCCTCTGTCAAAGGAATACCGCGACCCGTAAATTGCATCAAGTCTCTTGTGAACAATCGACCTTGCACCATCGTGGTACCATAGAGCCATGTGAGGTCTTGCAGGTTCAATCCCAATCCTGCAGATACATCACCGAGCCTTCTCATGGTATCGGTAATCTCGTTGGCTGCAAATCCGTATGCAAGGAGCTGCTTTGCGCCATTTACCACACCCTTCATGTCAAAAGGTGTAGAAGCAGCAAGGTTGGCGAGGTCCGAAATCATTCCTTTTGCCTTCTGTCCGCTACCGAGCATGGTTTCAAAGGCAATCTCAAATTGCTGAAACTCTCCTCGGACAGTACCCAGTGTGCTGATGATTTCCTTTGCTGTGAATCCAGCAAAAGCTACCGATGCAACAGACTTGATGCGATTGAAAACATTCTCAATGCTCTGCCCCTGCTGCTCGACTACTCTTGCTGTCTGTGCCACACCATCCTGCACCCCCTTAAAGGCTCTCAGTACAGCTGAATTATCTCCTGTTATGTCAAACTTGATACTTGCCATTTTTTTTATTCTGTCAATTACGTAAAGGTGCACCTCCTCAGCCAAACCTTTATTCTTTACTTTGTTCTCGTTAGTGAAGGAGGTTAAATTGGATTCTCTTCGCTCTGTCTGATCAGCTCCATGATGTCCTCTTTGTTATCTCCGCTGAAGACCTTCTCTGTTGCTGATGGAATGTGAGCCTTCTTTCTTTCCTCATCGGATAGATAGATGGAAGTTATCTTATCCTTCATCATAAGCGTGAGGTTGCTGTATGATATTTCCCACAGAACATAGTCAAGGGTCCACTTGTATCTCTCGCAAGCTGCGTCAATGAGAGAGCCCCAAATGGTTCTGCCACCAAAGATATACTGATTACTGGAGTCTTTGGCTTGGTTTATCTTCTCCATGCGCTCCGCTTCCTTATCTATCCCACATTCCGTGATGATGTCGTGAAGCTTGTTGTCTGAGAGTATGGTGATGAGAAGAGTAGCTATATCATCGTTATCACAGAACTTGAAGATGATGTTTTCCCTTGCCTTCAATATGCGTGAACTGAGCATATCGGATTTCTTCTGAAGGGTGTGGTAGGCTATTAGCTTACAGCAAAGACTTCGATTCTCATCCACTACACGGAGTGCTTCAATGAGGGGATTCAGCTTTAGGTTATCATCTTTGATACCTAGCTGCTTAATCAATGGAGCAGTCAAATACATCTTGCCTAAAGTCTGAGGGTAGATAAACAAATGTCTTCTACCTACCTGTATGCCTAGTGGTGTATCTGTTAACACCATGGCTATCTTTGTGCCAATTTCGATGTCATTCTTCATAAGCCAATAATATTTGTTAGCACCCAAGGCAGGACTCGAACCTGCGTCTTTCAACCAGCTTTTTAAAGACCAACTGGATTTTATGTGACGGACTTTGGTCTCGCTCTAACCAACTGAGCTACTTGGGTAGGTTGCCGACTGATAACCCTCAATCGGCTGAAGGGTGAAAGGAAATCAACGTATTGCCTTAGGGTTCACCTTCGACCTGTCCGTTTGTTGGAATGGTTATTTCCGTTGTTGTGTCTGTAGCACCTGCAGGATGCTTGAATGTAAGAACGTATTCGTCTGTCTTTCCCTTAGCCTTCTTGGCTGTGATGATGCGCCAACGGAACTGACAATATACGGTCTCACCCTTCTTGTTGGTGGTCTTTGCTACCTCGTCACCCTCTGGCACAAGAGCCTTGTGGGTGTACTGCATCAAAGCACCATCCGCAGAAGAATATGATTCCTCTACGCTGACGGTTGAATTGCCAATATAGCAGCCAGGGTTCTCTGCATCTTCCGGCTGAACAGCGATAGCGTAGTTTCCTTCGATAAGTCCATCAATGGTAGGGAATGGCTGAGGTAAGCCCTTCTTGATGAACTCTTGATAAACGAGTTCGTAGGTGGACTTAGTTGTCTTTGAATCGACAATACCGCCACCTTCCTCCTTAGCTTCTGTTGTATCACCCTTGGTAGGGTTCAGCTGGGTAGTGTCCTCCTTTGGAGTGTCGAGCTTCTTCCAGTTGTTTGTAGCATCACTAAGGTTACGAACATAGATGGATGGTTTTCCCCATGTTGTTACTGACATAATCTTAATCGTTTATAGTTTGATACAATAATTTGTTATTAATGATGTGCTCACTTGTGCCCCCGCAAGCTATTACCCTCTGTTCACTCATAGACAAGCGGAAATCCGATCCATGAACTGCTTCGAAGGTAGAGAAAGAGAGTTGACATAACTCACGGAGCCTTGCCGTGTTCTCTTCCTTTTGGATATTGCCTTTCTTTGTGATAGCTTGATCTTGAACGTAGATGTTTACATTCACGAAAGCTTCTTGTATCTGCGAAGTTCTGTTTGCTAGAATGGAGATACAAATATCTTCCTTACCAGTCCTACCAGTGCCATAATATGGTCTTCCTCGCTTGCAAAGACTACCTGTTACAGCAGTCTTTAATTTAGAAGAAGAGATAATGTTGTACACATCATCCTTAATATCAATATCCGATTTCATAACTTAATCTGATTGATTCTACTTACAGCTTTATCCACAGCGAGCTTTAGTTTACCATCAACGACGGAACGAGCCCATAACTCAGTGGATGCAAGCACATCTTTATTTTCTTTAGCTTCTACAAAGTCTGCATAGTTCATAGCCGCGACTACTACCAATGCGTAAACCTGTGAGTATTCCTTGGCTAGGTCAGCTATCATTTGTCTTCCTTCTTGTGAACCATTAGAACCATTGCCTATGGAAGCGAAGGCTGATTCTACTTGTTTCCTTCCGTAGTCAAAGATGGCATAACCGATGGAGCTTCGTAGGTTTCCTGTATGGTCTATCCAACTTTCCTCTGCCGAGCGGTCTCTTATCCTTGCATTACATTCTTCTCCTAGCTTGGCATAAGCAGTGAGGATTTCTTGCTTTATTATCGCCATAGCGGACTGAAAAAAGTTATCGAGCGCAGACTGAGGGGTTGAGAGTTTTATACCCATATTTTACATTGCAGTTGATAACGATGGAAGCCGAGTACAACAAATTCCTTCACTTCGTTTCCGAAGAGCTTTACACGGATTTTGTCTCCGTACTTGAAATCTCGGCATGCTCTAGGAAGGTTGTAGATGGTGTAGGAATAGTTCTTGGCAGAACCATCGGGGATAGTGATAACGTTTGCCTTGCCAGCAGGAACAATATCACACTTACAATAGTTCTCCACCCATTCTTCTGAGCCTTGAACATAGTCTCCGTTATCGTCTTCATACCCATCAGTTACGTGTAGGTAATCTAGGGTATGAGCAGCGAAATCCAATACAGCCATATCTTAACCTCCTATATAAACCATCGGTTGACCCAGTGCAGGGGATTCACCGATGGTTTTGTATAAAGCATTTATTCGTACTAGCAGCCTTTCCTTATCCTTGTCAGATAGTGTTCCTATGCTCTTGTCTGACTCGGATAAGCTTACAGCTTGTATGAGAGAGTACAGACAATCAGCAAGCGCACCTTTCCATTCCTTGGACTGAGCGACCTCAAATGTATATTCATCATCACCATTAAGCTGACGTTCTATCATCTTATTCTCCACGAATCCTAAAGGGATAGGGTAGTGGATTTCATCAATCAATGCTTGCTTTATTGTCTTCATATCAATTCAAATTAAACCTCTGGAGTGAGTTTAGAGAGAACTTCGGCTTCCTCCTCATCGCTGAGTGAGTTGAGAGCCTTAATCAGAGTCTCATCGGTTGAGTTAGTCTTCACATTGACACCAGCAGCCTTCAAAGCAGCGATGAGGTCAGCCTTCTTATACTTCTTACCCTTGTAAGTTGTATACTGGTCGGCATCATCGGTAGACTCGGCATTCGTATCAACCTCCTCAGACTTGGTAGTGAGCATATAAATCTGATCTACGTCCTCGATTACTGGTAAGCAGATAGCCTGTCCTGCGGTAACCTCCTGCAAAGATGGCTCATTCTTGGAGTACTTAGAGATAAGCTTGTAGCTGTCAACGTTAGAGTACTGAACACCTGCTACTCGGTTGGTGTCCTCTGCAAGGGTACCCCAAACGAAAGAGCCTACGTTGGTGTTACAGATGAAGATAATGTTATTCTCATTCCATGGCTTAACTGATTTTGGCTTTCCGTTCTTCTCGATAATCACGGTTCGGTTGATAACCTTGATGGCTGCACCGAACTCATCCTCGAATGCTTCCGAGAAAGCTGACTCCGATGGTGTCTTGAGCTTGGTATTTTCGGTATAAGTCTTACCCTCGTAGTCGGCAACAAGCTCTTTTGCCCATTGCTCCTTGCGGATTTTCTTAATCTGCGTCTTAGCGAGCATAACCTGTATGATGGTATTGTTATCGGCATTTGCCTTATAGAAGATTTTCTCGAAATCATCACGGGTAGTAACACCATTGGTTGCTGTTTTGAAGCAGTTTGCCTTAAAATATCCATAGTCAACACGGATAGCCTTACCCGAATTGTCTGCATCTTCAACGGCAATAATACCATTAGAGAGACCTGCCAAGAAGTTCATTTCGTTACGCTCTTCGAGACCGACAGAGCAAGCGACACCATCATTCATGAGCTTGTTGATGATACGAGCCTTTGCAGTTTTAGCAGCCTGTCGTGTTGATGTAGCCTGCTCAACCAAGCCTTGCGCCTGGAATGAATTGGCTCTCGCTACAATGTTCTCATACTGAGCCTTCATGATGTTGATGTTGTTGATATCAGACTCGAAAAGAATCTTCTTCATCGCAATCTTTGGCAACTTACCATTAGAGGTTGCGATTTGACCACGCTTCTTCAAAGGAATGTCTGAATCCATCTCAACGATGTCGGCAGCTACATATGTGGTCTTAGCTGATGAACCTTCCCACTTCTGATCTGGAGAATACACATCGGTAAGCATCTCCTTGTAAAGATAGGTACGCTCCTTCGGATTCTCCTTCTCCTTAACATACAAGCTAAGTTTAGGGAAGATAGCTCGGATAAACTGAATAAAAAGTGATTCGTTCATATAAACAATCTTTTAAGTTAAAAACTAGAGCACAACTTAGTCATGCTCAAAAATAAGACTTGGGAGAGCTGTCTTGATGGCGGTTCTCTGAGTTTCGTCCTTGAACTGATAAGGCATTGCCACATCATTCACGCGACCATTATCCATAATGGCAACCGCTTCACCCTTCATGCGTGAGCGAACGACAACACCAGCAAATTCTGCTTCGCTAGCCTTGTCTTTGTACTTGCCATCTTCGGTTTCAAGTGGAGAATACTCATAAACATCATCAACCTTCTTGCGGACAATGATGTGACCTGCCTGAATAACCTCATCCTTGAAGTTGGCGTAGTCGAGTGCTCTACCGCCTGTGATACCACCGAGATACTGACGGATAACCACAGCGTCCTTACCCATGTCGTAGCCTTTGGTTTTTGGCTTGTAGTCTTCTGCTACCATAATCTAATAATTTATTAGTGAAACAATAGATGATTACATCTTAGCCAGCTCCTTGACTTCATCATCAGACATTAACTTATCTTCCTCCTTTGGCTGAGGTTTGGTATCGGGAGCAGGGATTCGTCCAAGCTTTTCAAGACCCTTTTCAAGTCTTTCCTTGTTCTCTTCCTCAATATCTTCCTTCAACTCATCGAGGTAGTCCTCAAACTCCTCTTCATTCTCAAACTTCATGTGAGAGAAAGATTTAAGCCGACGCTCTCCGAACTTACCTGTGTCTTTCAGCAGTTCCCTTACCTTTGCGGTACGGCTGCTTGTGGTATTGCCAGACTTCAATGCAGTTACATCGCCTTGGAGTGTAGCAACAGCCTTTGTAAGTTCCTTGATTGCGGTGAGGGTAGCGGAGTCATCATCATCGCTATCCTTCTTGCCCTTCTTGCCCTTCCGTGACGGACTTCTACGTGCTGGATCGTCATCTGGATCTGGATCGTCATCTGGATCTGGATCGTCATCTGGTGCAGGATGAGCGTTTTTGTACTCTGAGACTTGGCGGTCTGCTGCGGACTGAGTTAACTGGAGTAACGGCAAGACATCATCAATTGCGTCACTAATACCTTCACTAACTTCTTCGTCAGTAGCATCATCTTTGAGTTGAAGTTTGTTGGCAACATTGGCGGCAACACCCTTTAACTCCTTACGACTGAACCCCAATGCCTTAATGTCTCGATTGGTTTTCAGTGCTTCAAGAACTTTTCTGTAATACTTGTTCATTGCTTGTTGAGTTATATTTAACAAAAAATGGTCTGCGAGCGAAATGCAGGCAGACCAAACGTAGAACTCGGTGTAAGAGCAATGTTACGAAAAGTTCTGTCACGTGCATCTTCACACGCTTTTATGGGTGCAAATATACGAAATATTATTTAATCAACAAATAGTTTTTGCAAAAAAGTGAGAAATTATTTTCATTTCAATAAACAAGGGAGAACTTCACAGCCCTCCCTTGGAAGATAAGATGCAATAAAAATGCACTTAAACGTGCAAAATATCTTCTGTGTTTAAGTTAGATTCTTTTGGTATGTAATTATGGGTTTGAGGTATTTTATCGGCTTGTAGCCTATAGTCTCCCTTTGTCGTGGTAAGAGTAATACTGGTCGGACTTGCTACTGATGATAACGTGGTCCATAAAATACAATCTCATTATTTCACAAGCCTTCTGTATCTTATATGTTATCTCATCGTCAGATTTTGATGGAAAGCAGTTAGGGCTTGGATGATTGTGAACCAATGCTATTATTACGGCATTGCAGGAGATAGCTTCTTTACACACAATTCTTACGTCTATAGTGGTTTCTGATATTCCACCTTGTGACAATCGAACCATTTTGATTAACTTGAAGTTGTTATCCATACAGAACAGATAAGATTCTTCTATTTCTAAATCCTTGACGTATGGTAAAATATAGTTGTAGATGTCGAGGGAACTACCCAAATCTGTAAGTTCTTGCGACTTCTCTTTCATAAATCTTCTGCCAAGTTCGAATGCAGCGAGTATAGCGGTAGCCTTCTTTTCGCCTATTCCTTTGATAGATGTAAGCTCCTGCAGTGTTCTCTTGCTTGCCTTTCTCAGTGAATGACTACCATCAAAGATTTTTCTTATTGGTTCATTACCCTGTAGCATATGGTCTATACCGATAATTGAAGCAATAAGGTTCTCGTTACTAAGATATTCTACCCCATATTCCTTTGCGTATGATGTGATAGAATCGTACTTGATAGTTCTTGCATTATCCTTCATAAGATACCTCCTCTATGTCTTTTGAATAATTGAACACAACATCAAAACTGAAACCCAATTCAGTAATGAGGTAGAAATGAATATCCTCCCAGTCCCAACTTGAAGGAATGCCTTTTATCTTTTTAGACTTTTCGGCATCCATTGCTATGATAACGTTCTCTTCCATTGCTCTATCTTATTTTTAAAAGTTCATAACTTTCGTTTCATACACTATGAATCCTATCTGATCCGCCACAATTAATTTAAGATGATTTCCTCCTGGTCCATTTATATCACCATCATTCAATCCGATTTCGTCTAACGTAGCTTTAATGGCAGTTTGGTAATCTCCTATACCTTGAATTAATAAGCATAGGTCTGGTCTCTCATTAAGAAACTGATGAAAACCATATAGGCTATATGAGCCTTTTTTGATGAGTGAGAAGAAATCTTTCCATTCATCACCGCCAACCTGCGTGGTTACGGATTTCAGCTCTTCTATTGTTGTGCAGTTGTTTTCCATACGATTTCATTTAGCGTGATACGATGAAGTCTTTATCTGTAAAGGTCTGATCCTTATATCTTCCGAACAACTCTCGGTCGCTGATGAGCTCATTAGCACATGCTAACTCTCTGAATGAAAGTTTGTACCCAACAAACTTATCTTTCAACATTTCGATTTTGAGTTCTTCTTTCTGAAGTTCAGATAATTCATATACTGTCATATTCATTTCCTCCTATTAAACATTTCCATGACTCTCGAATTGTGAAGCAACCTCTTGCAAGATTTCATGTTCCTTCCAATCTGGATAAAGAATGCAGGTGTCTAGAACAACGTTTCTGAACATATCGCAGTATTCTTTCGAGAACTTCTTTTTCAGTTCGTCATATAAGACTGGAAAGAATACAAAGCTATTAAACAACTCAACCCCCTTATCAACTCTTTCCTCTACCATTTTATAGGTGAGGTCTTTTAATTCTTGCTTATTCATATCTATCTTAATTATTAAACAATTCAAATTTAATTCCTTTATCAGTTTTCTTAGCCATCCATTTTGCTGTAACCACGCCACCATTCCAAGCTTTTATGAGAGGGGGAACCTTACACTCCCCTACATTTATAATGTGTGTAATATACTCGCAAGCACCTTCAAAAGTGTCGAATGCGTGAAGTAATACCGTATATCTATCAGATTCTGTGTAAACGTTCATTGCTCTTATCTCCTATAATTTAAACCAATTCATAGCTTTCTGTATTCTCATTGTATGCTACGACTCCTTTCTGCTGTAAATTACAAAGTGCAGTGTTGAAGTTGTAGATACTAAACTCTGCATCTGTAGCTTCAATCAAGCATCCTTCTTGGTAGCCGAACTTGACCTTTTTCAAAGCCTTTGTAATTCGCTTCTCTAACGCTTCTACTGTGTAAACTTTAACCTTTTTCATTGCTCTTATCTTTTAATTGTTATTTTTATTTTGATAGTGCAAAGGTAATCATTTTTTTGCAAATGACCAAACGTTTTGAGCATAAAGTGCTTTTTGCTAACTTAGTTTAACTTATTGATAATTAGACACTTATATCAAACTATTAATTTTGTGTATGTAAGTCTATTTCTTAAAAATGGTATAAGTTATATGGAGATAAAAAATGAACCGCTTAGAAAGGCTTATATTGAAGTGTATAGTCTTTTTCTGAATTACTTTATATTAAATAAAAAATGCACTCTAACCTCACGGTCGGAGTGCACTAAGAGCAATGAAACGTTAAAGGTAACGTTTCGGCTGCAAAATTACAAAACTTTTCTGTATCTTGCAAATTTATACTATACTATTTAACAATTGCAAATCATTGTCTCTATCGAAGTCGTATGGATAGAAGGTGTTGGCAAGGGCATCCATCTTGTCGGGAGAACGTTTCAGACGCTTCTTGATTTCGTCTTTTGGTTCCATGATGATTGAACCATCTGACTGAAACAGCCAATGCACTTCGCACAATTCTTGATCCAACTCATCGTCAGGTGGGAGTGCTGCAAAGAATCCATTCTTTGGGTTGAGCCAGTCACGTATACACCAAAACAAATAAGCCCTCATGTTAGCGAAAGAGTAGCAGCCTGTCACATCATGCTTGTTTCTCACGCCTTCCGAGAACTTGCAAGAGAATGCAGTTAAATACTTTTGTTCTATGAGTCTTGAATAAACTCCAGCACCTTCTCCTATGGTATCAATGAAGGCTTTATTCTTGGAACTCAAACTTAGGTAGTGCGCGACTTGACCTGCGACTGCCATGTGGTCCGCATGACCACCCGAATTATGACACTTGATTTCTGAAACATAGTTTCCTTGTCGTGGAACATAGCAAGACCTATCGCGCCCCATACCTGCGACATCGACACCTAATCGTATTGGCTTATGGGTGATAAAGCCACTATCTTTAAGTTCCTTCCATCTTCTATGTGCAATCTCGCACCATTCGTATGGAATGAGGGTATCTTCGGAAACCTTCGGAAACATACCGAGAACCTTAACACGAAAAAGGTCATTTGGAGTGTAATATCCACCTTCCCACACAAAATCACCACGACCCTCATCAAACTCAGACTTTCTGATCTTCTGTGCCCATGCTGAGACCTTATCGGCTACCCATTCATAGTCAACTTGACCAGGGATAATGTTTTTCTTGCTTACTACGTTCTCTGCGTTGAGAGATGATAATCTAAACTTCTTGAATCGGGGAGACTTCATGGAGTTGGCTGCATACCCTGTAGTAACGTTTGGGTTGAATACCAATAGCAATCGAGAGTTACCTTGCAGGTTACCCTCGATTGCATTATAGATGGTGTCCGAGATACCGGATGCTTCAGTTACGATGAACATGGTGTTTACAGCATGGAATCCCGACCAAGCCTCTATGTTGTCGGCTGAAGATTTGAAGCCTGTCAGATACCATTCCTCATAATCAGTTCTGATACCATCTGACAGCAAACGACCAGGCAGGAAGCCTGCCTTTTTGTATAGACGTGCCACTTCTGGTATCATGATATTCGTCACCTGTCTTCCTGTCGGTGCAGTAAGGGCAATCTTGGTATTCTTTTCCAAACTACCATCCTTGCCGAAGCGAGGAGTGAGGTATAGAAAACATAAAGCGGCTACGGCAGCGATGAAGTCCTTACCCCTTGCAGTTCCACTGGCTACCGTTGTCATTTTGTTCTTCTGAACAGAACGCAATATAGCCTTTTGCTCTTCGTCAAGGCGAGCCTTCAAGACTTCCTTGGCGAAGAGACACCAATCATTGCGCCATGCAATCATTTTTTTTATTGCTTTCTGTTCTGACATATTGCTAATTCAATAATATTCGTATTTTCTTGTTTCCTTTAAGTATGGCTGCTGCAACTCGATGATAACCATCAATAATATAAATCTCCCTATAAACAAACACTTTATTCGATTATTCTCATTTTAACCTTTCTCTCATGATTGAGCTTTGCGGCAACGAAACGATGATTTCCATCAACAATCATTATTCTTTCACTATTACCATCAGTGTATCTTAAAGCCTTGATACCGTCATAATTTCTTGATGACATGTATTTTGCAACATCTTGTTTATTCAAGAAATCTTGTGGCGTGTTAATGCTTGAATTTATGTCAACATACTGAGGTTGCACATCAGACAACAAACATGGTATCTCCAACGGATTGTCCGTTGGAAACAAGCAGTCTGGTATATACAATTCTCCGTTGTCCATAATTACCCTTCTTCATCATCGGGAAGTTCCTTCATTAACTTCTCGAATGGGTTTTCTACTAATCTGTTATCTACTTGCTCGACATAGCCACGCTTCTTGCCCTTAGTTTTCAGAAGGAAGATGATTGCAGTTAGATTACCTTCGTTCACCTTTTCGACCAGCTTGCTTTCAGTAAAGTCAAGAATGCCTTCATCTATATCATCCAACATCTTGGCTAACTTCTCATCCTCTTTTCGCCAGTTATATAAGGCTTGGCGTGTAATGCCCAAAGCTACTGCCGTAGCAGCCATATTGCCGCCCTTCTTTTCGTAAGCAGCGGCAATCTTTTTTAATTCTGTTCTTCTTACCTTTGTCATAATCAACCTTTCTAACTTGCAGATGCTATGACAGCTTTCAAAGCATCTATATACGACATATTCTTACACAACAAAAGTGATTTCGAAAGATGGTCTAATGGTCCAAGTCCAGGAAGCAGATTGATATCTATAGGATAATATCTACCATCTATTCCCTTACGGAAATCAATTCTTGCGTGAGATTTCAATCCTAAGTAATGGAATATAGTCCCTGCCAAACTCATTAACCTGTCATCATTCATTGCAGAACAGCATTCCTTAAAACCAACTTTGCAATCTCGGGTTTGGATGCCATTGGTTTCATCGCAATCAATAGAAATCGAACACAGAAGTATATATTTTTGGTTATTAATGCAGGTTACCGTGCAATCAGATCCAGCAATATACTCCTCAACAATACTTTCCATTCCGAACTCTTCTTTAAGGTATTTCACCTGTTCCATTACCTCTTTTGGGGTACGACAGATGCTTTTCTCCGATATACCAAAGCTATCACTTCCATATCTAGGTTTAACAAAATATGTCTTACCTTCTTGTAATGATGATAAATGATATTGTTTCGGTGCCCTAATACCGCAACTACAAAGGAAACGGAAGACCTTTGCCTTATCCTTAACCAATTCGTATTTAAAGAAATCCTCTGCTGTTGTTTTTACACCTTTTGCTCGGATAGTCTTGATGAGAGATTCACTTGCGGTTCTAAGTAATGCCACATCTTCCTTTTGTAAGAAGTCTAGCTTATCGTTTTCATCTACAACAGCTAGTTTGACATTATCTTTTCCTAAGGCTTCTCTATAATATTTGAAGACGGAAGAAATTCCATAATTCTCCATCTCTTCTTTACTTGTTATGCTCCAAATCATTTTCTTTTTCTCCTTCCTTTATTTCGATTAAACGTTCACTCGCTAGCTCTAGCAACTTTGCAAATGTGATGCTTGGAGATTTAATACCAAACTCCTTACCTATGTCCTGTTGAATCTTAAGCAGGGTCTTCTCGTTATCTTCTTCGGAAGCTAGAACGAGAGCATCACTTTTGCGTGCTTGCTCACGAATGTCTCCATACAATGTGTCCAGACTAGCAAATGAACTAGGGTAGAGGATGATGGTGAATACGAAATTCTCCTGCATGGCATATACATCTATACCCTCTGTGCTTATTGGCTTAATCTCGTCGATGTTCACATGAGCAAACTTCTTGAAGTCGATAGATTGAATTGATGCAAACAACTTCTTCAAGATGCTAACATTAGCTTCACCATGAAGGGAGTTGTGAGATAATTCAATAGCAATAGCTTCATCATTTGTAATCTCGCTCTCTTCTACATATAAGATGCCTAGCATTTTATAGTGCAGTTTCTTGCATGCCCTCAAACGATGATTACCGCTGATCATGATGTATCTACCATTATCCTTCTTGATACAGGTAGGCACACTACTCAATCCAGACTTAGCAATGTTGTCTGTTAGTTGGGCGAAGTCTTCACCCGACATTTCATTTGCATTGATTTCTACCTCATCTATGAGGTTTATATCAACTTTTGCGTATTTCCATCTATCTTCATTTTCCATTCTTCAACGATTTTTGATATTTATCAATGATTTCCTTATTCGTGGGGTATATGCCAAGTATTCCTTCGTAAGCAAGATAAGATGATGTGCAGTGTTCCTTCACTTTCTTGTATACACCACGATATTTCATGCTCACAGGCTTATGGGTATAAGCGCAGGAGATAACCTTCTCGCAAAGCTTGCGCATTCTTCTGCTCAAATATCTTTGAACGCCAACAGACTGAATGCAGTACAGTATGAGTTTACTCAATCGAGGGATTGCGTTATTCGTGCAGAAGTCCGTTAACTGAAACAAATCATACCCCTTGTGTTGAGGTAGCGTAAAACCAAACCCACCTAGGGTATATTTGTCGTATTTCACCACAAAAGCAAATTGACAGACACTACATTGGTCCACCTTCTTGATATACTTCTTTTGCAAGCAATGAAGTAAAGGTGGGTTTACCCGTTCAATCATCAGTTTGCTTGCGTCTGTAATCTCCAAATCATCGGGAGGTACAATCTCGTTGCATTCGATTCTGTATGAAGAATATGAGGTGCTTGCATTATTTTGTGCAGTTGGCTTATTGCAATAGAGGAACCTTCCTGCAGACCGTCTTTCACCACTTGAATTATTCCACATAGCTATCTTATGCAGGTTTCTCAGATAAGGGCTGTTGCTGAAATAGTAGAAATAACTATCACTCGGAATACTTTCCACAAGATTATAGTAGTCGTTCCTTGCAACAGAAAAATCTGATTTCAAGTCACTATTTTCAGAAATGAGTTTGAATGCTCTCTTCTGCTTCTTCTCTATTCTTCCGTAATTAAAGAAGATTACCTTCTTATTCTTGATGGCTTCTTCTAGTGTTCCAACATGGAAATCACATGTAGTGAGCAATCTCATCAATCGCTCATTTGCCTCTTCGGTTTTCTCGATAGATTCCCTTGCCTTAATTTTCAATGCTTCGAAGACAGCACTATTTCTTGCCGATTCACTCATGAAATACTTTTGCAGTTTTACCGCATAAAGAGCCAAAGCAAGCTGCCTTGATGGTGTAGGATTGTTATAGTCCTCCAACCATGCAAGCTTATCCTTATATGTTAGTGATGTTTTACCATTTGCCAACATATAGAGCAGATAGCAGTAGGCATCTTGGCAGTATATAGATACTTCCACCTTATCAAGGAAGAATAACTCATAGTAATACATAAAGCCATTTACTATGCAGATTTCCTTGTGTCCGTTAGCTTTTACAGCATCATATAGAGCTGAAACCATTTCAGAATTGTATGGCAAAGGCATAGTCATAAAAGCTTCTATTGCGCTATATGGATTACCTTGATATAGGAGTGGGCATAACTCATCTGGAGTATCATATTTAAGCCCCGTAACCTCACAAAATTGCTTGTAAGATGTTATAGATTGATAATCTTCCAATTCGTGGCTTATAGCGTAATAGAATATGCGATATGCAGAATACACACAATTCATGGCACGATAGAAATCATCAGTTGCATGAAACGTTCTAAATTCTATCGTCTTCGTCTTGAAGTATGCAGAAATATTCACTGCATGACGAATGAATCCCTTCTTAGACTGATTAGTGAAGAGAGTTTGTAAATCATCAAACGTCTGCGCATTTTTTACTCCTTCGAAATATTTTTCTGTAGGAATAGGTTTGGCATTGAAGATGTTTTCATCCCAATCTGAAATTTTGGCATATCTTTTAAAATATGGATAGCAGACATAAAAGAATAGATATACTTTCTTTAGCTGATCGACAGACAAATCTCCTACGTATATGTGAACATGAGTATCAATGCTCCACTTTATCTTTCCACCTGCAGCAACCATTGATTCATATACAGAACGGAGGTCATGCAGCTCTTTTAGGCAGCAAAGATGTAGTGGAGGGGTATTCACCTCTCCACCAAACTGCTTATTGCTTGAACAATCGGTATTATCAATGCTCTCTTCCTTGCTCCAGGAGTAACCTTCGGGCAAAGTTACCTTCGCCCTTTCAAGATTGCACATTTCGATTTCAATACCAAATGTTCTGTTTTTTATATCGCTATCTACATTCATGAAGCATATCTATTTCGTTAATAATACCTAATCTCTGAATAGTTCTTCCTGTTTTACGGAAGTCTATTCCTAAAGCTACACTTGCAAGCGTAATGAGGGATGATGTAACAGGTAACTCTAAGCCTATATGAAGTGCAATACTTTCCATCAGTACCAATCCCTCTGAAACGTCTTCTGTGATGTAACGTGAGTGAACAGATGTTGGGCTGATGGCTCTATCACTAGATTCTGAGTAACGATGCAAACTCTCTATTGGGTCTGACATATTGAAACCTCCTGCTTCAAATACGCTTGTTTTGAAAAAGCCCAAGTTTTTTAAGACTTTCATCTTTTCTTCGTCAAGTCTCATCAATAAATTGATAGTGGAGTCATTTCCTCTTGCGTATGCTTCACGATACATACAGAAATTTCCCTTTGAATATTCTATTCTCGGAATACTCATAATTGAACCTACCGTATGCAACACCATATTTGGATTGAGTAATGCAGATTCAAGCACGCAATATTTTGCTATAAAACCTTTGCTAATTTTATGCAGTTTCTCCATGCAGGTATCATGATTAGAAAAGCATGCTACAGGAATAACTTCATGCCTATAACCAACACGAAAAACAACTTCGTGTGGTTTATCATCCAACTCTACTCGTCCTTCCAAATATGGACCTGTTGCTTCAACTAACATTGGTAGTTTTCTGCAATGTTTCTCAAAATAGAAAGAGGATGCGTAACTAGAGATACAGACAACAATCTGATCATTGTGAAGGTATTGATGTATACGTTCTACTAGACCCTCATAGAAGTTACTCTGAATAGTACAAAATATAACTTCTGCTTCTGCAACCTTACTGAGGTCTTTAGAAACCTCTTTGATTGCAGTTTCTATATAAGTTGATTTCTCTTTAAGAAAAACCCTTTTGCCGTTCTTGATAAGTCTATCAAAGGCATCTGATTTGTATGAAGATGTCTTTAGGAGTGTAACTTCATGACCTTTAATAGAGAGGTCTGCGGCAAAAGCTACTCCCACGTTGCCCGTTCCTATAACTGCTATTTTCATGCTCTTTTATTTTAATTCTACAAAAATAGAGCGGCTAGAGGGACTCGAACCTTCGACCTTCACATTGGGAATGTGACGCTCTGACCGACTGAGCTATACCCGCAAAAGAGCGGAGAGTTGGAGCCGCACCAACGACCTCAGTGATGGTATCACTGCGCTCTGCTAACTGAGCTATCTCCGCTTATAATAACAATATTCTATACACGCAAAAATGCTCGTCTTTCCGAGCCGTCAACCCTTGTGGGTATTTTGAAAGGAGGAATTCCTAAAACAAGCTTTGCTCCGAGTAAACAGGATTCTTGGAAATTCCAAATTCCTCGACCTGTATTCCCAACTTTTCATTCAGCCATTTTGCTACTAGGTGGCGATGGCAAAAATCATCTGGCTTTTCGAAGCAACATAGAGCTACATCTTTTCCATTTGCCATTTTCTCTATTGCTGAGAGAAATGCTTTTGGGTCCCGATGAGCCAATATCTCAGAATTGAAACGTTGTACGTAATCTTCTTTAGATTTGGAGTTGTGAAGAATGTCCCATGATGGTGACACGTACTTGTTTGACAATCCTGTAAACCATTTCGGAGGGTAGAGGGCAATACCGATCATCATGATACCAGCTTTTGCTAACTTAGCTCCGTTTGAGAAGTATGATGTATAAATCTTCATTTTTTTGTAACTTTTTGCAAAGATAGATAAAATTATTTAATCAACAAATAGTTTTTTGAAAAAAGTGAGAAATTATTTTCAAGCGTACATTTTCTTAAGAAACTTCTTTAGATATTCGTTATCAATATCCTTTAGTGGAGTAGGGGAGAATGAGGTATCTCGCTCTACGGTTAAGCCTAACTTAGTTGTTAGCCCCTGCAACTCGGTTAAACTTGTGTAGCCGTACTCGCCTTCACCACTTCCATTGATAGTGATTCCGTAGGCGATATTGTTCTCTAGGTCTGCTTCCAATATGAACCAAGACCATGCACCAACACAAAGGAAGAACTTTGCTTGACAGATGGCTTCTTCCTTTTTGCCATCCTGTGAGTAGAGAGGATATTTTTCCAGTCTCTTCTTAATTTCTTTCGTAATCAGTTTCATTGCTCTTATGTATTTTTTTAGATTTCTACTTCATTTATTTCGTATTCACAATCAGAAAGAATGTTCTCGATAGTATCTCGCAAATCTTCCAATACGTCCATTTCATCTTCATCGTCTGCGTCAAATTCAGACGATTCGTAAACATTTGATGAGGTCCATTTACCATTTCCAGTTATAAAATTATAACCTTCCATTCTCGAGTAAGCCTTTCTTGTGTCTCTGAGACTTATTTCAACTATTACCTTTTTCATTGCTCTTATCTTTTAAATTGTTATTTTATTTTTGATAGTGCAAAGGTAATCATTTTTTTGCAAATGACCAAATGATTTGGGCAGAAAATACTTTTTGCTAACTTAGTTTAACTTATTGTTATTCAGATACTTAGCGTTTAGTATAGTTACCGCATCTACTATCATCTGACTAGCATCAATTCCTAATGATTGATAAAAAGCGCCATGTCCGCAAAGTGTTTCGTATGCAATTCGCATGATTCTACGTTCATCCCTTGTGAAATCATACTTAAAAGTAGAAAAGATGGAGAGTGCTCCTTTCAAATCTCCATCTTTTAGCTTTTGCACAGCTTGTGTAGTTTTACTTATCTTCATAAGGCTCAATGTTTCTTGTTGTGAAATCGTCTGCGGTCAAGATGATTTCTGATCCATTAACCATTTCTTCGACTTTATCGCATGCGTCACTGCCATTGATGGCATCAACCTCCACTACCTTTTGCAGGTATTCGGTGACTTGCACTTTAACCTTGTGAATGGCAGCTTTCTCTAGTTCCTCTATTTGAAGATTGAACACTTCTAGGAGTTCTTTGATTTCCTTTTCGATTTCCTCGAAATCAATGATGATATCCTTCAAGCGTTTGGGTGCTCCATTTATACCATGACCTTCTTTGTCACACCAGTTTAGGGCTTCACTATCTGGATCGAAGTTCTCGTAGTAATCATCGAGGTTCTTCAAAAACTCATTCGTGTCATTGTTTGGCATTTCGATTGACATGTTGAAATCTTGACCAGCAGGAGAATAACGCTGAAAGAAGATGTAGGCAAGGTCATTGCCATTATCTGTAGCATCTACAGCCCAACCTCTAACTTGTCCTATATGGATAATCAAATCTAATAACTTCTGTTCCATTGCTCTAACTTTTAAATGTCGTTATAATGAAGACCTTCACCCTTCACTAGTTCGTGGTCTTCGTTTTCAACTAATTCTGAGAGGGATAACCAGCATCCACGATAAAGAGACTTCTTCAGCTCTTGATAACGTTTTTCTGCAACTTCCTTATCGGTGATGAGGGATTCTTTAAGTTGGTCCTCTGTGTAGAGATACCATATCAATTTGTATATCTTCATAATCGTATATTTTATGGTTCTACTATATATTCGTTTAGGGTATGCTGTTCTAGCATAAACTCGTAACCTACATTGTTGAGTTGGCTTTGCTTTTGATATCCAAGTTCATTAATCTGAGTATCTGTAGCATTAAACTTCCTTGCTGCTTTTATGCAATTTGGAAGGTTGCCGATAAAGAGCAATTCCTTGCTGTCTGTTGATAGGTGCTCATCGGTTCTGTATAAAAAATAAACCTGCAATTTCATATCGTTTCGTATTTACATGTATAAATCCGCGTATCTCTTATTTACTCTACCAATAAGTCGCATGGCTTTTCTTAGCAATTTGACCTCTTTTTCTGATAGAAGGCTTTTAGGTGATGTTACAAAACTACCTAAAAGTCGCTCTAATTCTATTCTGTCTTTATAACACATACTATTCCTTTCTTTGAAATCTATAATTTGGGCATTCCCTTTTATTAGCCATCACAAGCAGGACAGGGAATAACAGACCATGCTTGCAACCATTACCATATTCGTTGGCTGCTTCGCAAGTTTCACAGCCATAATAGGTTTTGATGTTGAATGCGCTCATAACTAAATCTGCATTTCAACCTCGAATTGCGATTTAGGCTCTTTAGAGAGCGCAAAATCGCAGACCTTTGTTATGTATGAGGAGTCAACCGTAAACTTCTTAGAATCTCTTATTTCCTCTAATTTGGCGATTGTTTCTGATGGGTAATAGTGACCATTTGCGTAATAGCCTTTCTTGTAAACAGGGCACTCGTCATACTGAGCCTTGCACATGGCGATCATGTCATTCTTCAAGATGGCATCCGTATATCTACTATCCTTAGGACCACCCCAAATTGGAATAAGGTCTCCATAGTCATCATCGGTGGCATATCTGATGGTGTGGTCGTAGGTCTCATAAAGTTTGCGTGTAAAGTCTGAGAGGAAGTCAATGTACTTCAATCCGAACTTTTTTATGCACTCGCAACCTACTTGCAGTTCATCGCCAGTTTGCGTATTCTCGATTACGTATGCGTTGTTACACCAATGACCACATAGGTCGCATTTGCCGTAATCAGCTCCATGCTCCTTAATCTTGAATACCAACTCCTTGGTTGTATCAGCAGGAGTAAAGGCTCCATTCTTATATGTGGCAGCAATCTCCAATTACTTTCGTCTGGCATATTGATGGTGAGGTCACAGATGTCATGCCAATACTTCCCAATGATGGTTTGACAATCTTCTACTACCGCATGACGGAATAACTTTTTTCGTGGGTTACTAATGGTGTAGTCGAAACCTTCTACATTGCGCTTTGTCTTCTCAGCGAACTTCTTAAATGCGTCAACTGACTCTGATGGAATAAACGTCTTTATCGTATTCATTGCTCTTATCGTATTGAGGTAGGGTGGTTAGCCCTACCATTTCCTTCTTATGCGACTTTCAAATATTTGCGTAAATCAACCAATACTGATGCTACGCTTACAAAGTATGGAATGCCATTTCCTTCTTGCTGCATGTGGATTCCGATGCTTTCTAGTACAGCTTTTTCACTTTTGCTGTAGAAGTTATCTGCTAGCGTACCGAACTCGTTTTTGCCGTATGGCTTGTTCAGTATGTCGAATAGCTGTTCCTTCTTCATTTGCTCCTTCAACTTAGCTGATTTCTCTTCTCTAGCTCTTGCAACTCTTTTGAAGTTCATCTTCTCCCAAAGAATGCAGAAAGCATCCTTATCTAGGTCGCTTGCCATATATACATTCTCGATGGAAGCGTATTCGGTAGCATTGACCGATATTCCTACTCGCTGTTCAAATTCTTGCTGTGTCATAATTACTTACCTTTAAGAATTAAAAACATGTTGTTAAGGGATAATCTTATCCAAATCATCTACAATTCCTTTAAGCCATCCCCTCATGTAAATGAGAGCATAAAGGTCGCAGTTCTCTTCCTTCGCCTTTTTGGTCTTTTCTACCATGGCTTCAATTACTACCATTTGTTGTTTAAACGTTTCTTCGTATTTCATTGCTCTTATCTTTTAATTGTTATTTTTATTTTGATAGTGCAAAGATAGTCGTTTTTTGCGAATTAACCAAATATCAACTATCTTATTTCCAGGTACTTACAATAGTTTAACTTTTAAACTTCTTTATAGCCTGTTTGCTAACTTTTGCTAACTTTTTAATCGGACGTATTGTAGTTTGGGAAACTTTTACTATCTTTGCAGCATGAATATACAAGAATATCTAGAACAATGCTCTGTTAAGTCCGTGGACGAGCTTACAGACGAACAGGTTGTGAACTACTATACCAAAGGAAATGCAGGTGTAGCTCAAATGTGCGCAGTAGAATTAGCTCTACAAAACTATCCTATTAGCGGCTTTACGAGAGAAGAAATAATGCTCTCTATTCGCAAGGCAATGAAAACTAAAACAAAGTTTGGTCTGACCTATATTACCAATGAATCAGCCGTAGGTCCTACCGAAAGAAAATCAAGATGGGTGGTAGAACCATAGACTACCACCTATCTTTTTGTCGGTTTGTTTAGCTTATAATACTTCTCATAGAGAGCCATAGCTTCATTATAAAGCCTTGGCAAAACCTTTTTGAAGTATTTATTGTTAGACCAATAATTTTCGCTTAAATGGGCTATAATATCAGCTAAACAATTATGCAAACTCGATGCGAAGTAATCGACGTCGTGTCCTAACATTCCCTGTATCCAGTTGTGGTCTTTGTCGATAGCTTGCAAAGTATCAGAGATTTTGCCAAATTGTTCCATTACATCATACGTTTTGTCTTTTACGAGTTTGAGCTCTTCAAATAGTCTATCAGCGATTTTCCATTGCGAAACACCTTCTCCATCTACGTATCTATATTCGGGCTTGTTGTAGTCAGCAAAAAACCTTTTATAAAGATTTTTGAAGTCTGCATTTCCTTCCCAATTACCTTGTAATGCGGCTTTAGCGTGTCCGTATTCGTGATATTGGAGACCCTTGCGATACCATTCTGAATTTAAGATTCTTTCCTTCAGACCATCGAAGTCTATTCTAACATGCTTATACTTACTCCAATAGTAGGCTTTGTTTCCGCTAAGGCTAATACAAGGAACAAACTTATCAAAGCTATCGTAGAACTCTTTCTTTCCAAGCCATTTGGTCGGACTCAACCCAATACCTCTAAAACCTTCCACGATGGTATGAGGTGTATTGAAGGATAGCTTATCTAAGCCATACGCAATCAAATCTTGATCCGAAGACAGCTTATAGATGTTGTACGCACCCTCTATCTCACGATAAACCCTTTCATAACCTCGAACATCAATCCTTGCAGTTTCTATGGTCTTGATATAATCATTGAAGCGAGGAATCCATCTTGTAGGAATGATACTCAAATCTGCTGTTCTCAATTCGTTCAGATGGGTAGCAGCTTCCATGACCTCCTTCAAGCCGTTATGATACTCGTCAAGAAAGACCTCATAAGCCTTGCCCCAGCCTTCTGTTATGCGAGCCGATTCTACTCTTATCCAAGAATTGACGTTATCAATGTTTGGACCATACAGATTTTGCATGAGTTTCTTTCCTGCCATAACTGCTTCCTGGACGTCTAATGCAGTCTCCAATTCCCAATCATCAAAATCATCTATCAGCTTCTTAGGCTTCAACGGAATAGAACGAAGGTCTTGCAGTTCCCTACGAGCTTCATCATAGGTAGCCTTCAACTTTGGTTTTATCTTGCTCACTGGTTCGAATTGTGTAGGAGTGATATTTGCAAACTTATTAGTTATGCCATCCCTCCAATCGCCGAAATTATAGCTATAATCAAACTTTGCTAGATAACTTTTCTTTGTCCTGCCGAAAGACTCTACAGCTTGACGAACCTTGTCATCATACTTGTCGAACATATCTGATAATACAGAGCGTTCACTATCAGTCAGCATTCCAAAACTCTCTTTAAATTGATGTGTAGTGAGGAATTTTTCAAAGCTTGATATATCAACATCATAGGCTTTAGCATTTCGCCTTAATGTTGCTATGTCAGAATTATCTACATCTATGTTGTATTTCAATAAGTCTCTGTTCTTCCAAGCAAGCTTTATGGCTTTTTCGTCTCTGTCAGCATGGCGGTACTCAGCCGCGTCCTCAACGGACAGGTGCCAATACTTTCTGTTATCCTTCAAGAAGTATGGAAGGGTTTCAGCTTGCCCGATTCGGCTGCGGTTCTTGCGTACCCAGTCATTAAAGTTCTTTGGGGTGCGAGAAATCATAGCTGACTTCTGAATGGAAGGAGAACCATAGTACTCTTCATCGCTCATCACAATAGGTACAACATAACACATGCAGTTAGGATGCCAACCTAGGAAGACAAAGTCTTTTGGGTATATTCCCAACAAATCATCACAGATGTCGGGTGCAGGGTGGCGTTTACTCAACTTAATCTCATAGCCCAAGATGAAGTCAAATTGTTGCCAACGTGTCTGCTCTGCCTTTCGGTAAGCCATGTTTATCTCGGTTCTTGCCAAACGTATAGATGCGTATTGGCAATTCGCGCATGTTGCGGCTTTTCCGAACTTTTCTGTATAATCTGCCTTTAATGAAGGATAGTCTAACAGATACTTACTGATTCGCTTGCTGAGGACAACCGCAGACTGCCCTCTTTCTATTGCAGTTGATATGGTATGCTCTAGCTCCTTTTTCAAGGCTTGTGACTGATACCATAGTTTCTGCGAAACAGACAACCCCTTATCAACCCTATTCAGAAAAGCCTTCAAAGCATCTGAATTAGGTTGGAAATACCTGTTGTACTTATCTCCACCCTTCTCAAAATCATAAGCACGAAGTACCTTTCTTGCAAGTAGGTCCTGCATGATGTTACTTTCTTTCCACTCATTTGTGGTACCTGCATAGATGAGGTTATTCATCTGTGCAGCATAACTGGTCATAATGCCATTGATGGTTTGTTTCAGTTCTGGATAGTCCCCAAACAAGAACTCCGCAGAACCATCATAACCGACACCATCTATAGCAGTAGCAACTTGGCTAGCGATTCTATCATAAATGCTCTGAACTTGTGCCACGTAGTTAACTAAGCGTCTGTTCAGAGCATCGTATGCTTTCTTTTGATTGGGGATATTTGGTCTCATTTATTTCGGCTTATAATGTTCGTTTACACATTCCCTTTGATAGAGGATAGCAAACTCCTCATAAGGGCAAGTGCCCAACGTTGGCTCTCCCGTAACACTAAGATTACGTGGATTGGAAACGTGGGCACATAATTTGCAGAACTGAGGTTCTTTTGGAATAGGCTTAACCTTCTTCTTTGGAGACATAGCAATTAACCTTTACCTCTACAATCGTATTGCCATCCTTCTGATATACTCTCTGCTTCATGATCTTGGATTCGATAGTATTGAGTACATCTTTCTTTGCCTGTGCGAGAGTTTCCTTTGTTATCTCATGCAAAGCTTCTCTCATGGACTTGACATGATGGTCTCGCTTGTAGTGGCGAATGTAATTCTTGTCGATACGATAAGCCTTGGCACATACCTTTGGCTCTAGGATTTCTTTCTGTTCGAAGACAGTTACACTGATAGGGTAGAGTCTTCTAGCTAACTTGAATAGCCAAATTGCGATTTTTTTCTTCATAACTTGTGCAATTTATTGCGTTTATATTGTTTGTTCACCCATAGCAAAAGCAGACTGCTGTACTGCTGCCGCATTAAGTTCATCCTGTCGAATATCCTCCATTGTCTGCTGAGGGTCTTGCGACTGCCCAAGCTTAACGATGGATTCAAGCTGACTTTCTACCGGCTTACCACCATTAGCCTTTTGTCTGATGGTGATGTCGTAGCTCTCATCCTTTGGTATGTAAGGAGTGATGATGTGGTCGCAGGTGACGTTATCTATCTCCTTTTCCCATTTTGGATTCATGACCTTCAAGAATGCCTTGATTACATTGAACTCTCTTTCAAAGAACTCCTTGAAAGCGCCCGATTCCATGCGAACTTTCAGATGTGCATCTGTGAGCAACGTCTGTCTTGCATCGTAGCCGATATTACCAAGAGATTTCATATTCTCAAAGCTAATATCTGGCATTTGAGAAAGCATCCAGTACAATCCGAGGAGGGTTTTATTCTGACCGCTAACCGCTTCTTGCGACTGATTCCATGATACGTATGAAATATCGCCATCATTCTCGACTCTCCATATACGCAAACTTTCTCCCTTTTTCTCCTGTCCGACTATGCCACCCTTGACTTTTGCGATTGGTGCAGCGTTATATGCAATCACGTTGCTATTGCGACTGATATTATACTCAAATTCACTTCGGATATTATCAAGCCCCTCGTAGATGGCGTGAGGTCGAGACAGGTATGCTCCAGGAATCTTATGGATGATGATTTCCTCACCACTCTCAGTGTTCCCGTCCTCATCAACTTGTGCAGTTACTTCCTCCCACATTTCACTAAGGTTACTTTTCTTCCAAATGAAATGATAGTTTTCTGTAAAGGTTTCGAAGAATGTTATCGTCTCTTTATCGGAAACGGTCTTATCATACTCAAACGACATAGCTTGCATATCATCATACTCATCAATGATAGGGTACAATCTTACTCCATCCATAGGGGAGAAGGTTTTGCACTTCAACTTGTAGTTTGATTCAAAACCATATAGAGAGTTATGCTTCTTAACAGAATACCAGATGGTGAAGATTTCACAGCTTGCGAAATAGGCTAGTCCACGTTTGTAGTTCATGTTGTCAATATGAGCACAATCGTAGATTTTTTCTAATGCCTTTTGGATTTCCCTCTGAATATCATTTTCTGGAGTGTTGTACTTTCTCTTAACAGGTATAGAGAATGTAAATTCTGTTATTCTGTTTGTGAGCAGCTTTTCAAGGGCAACCGCTATACGGGATGATTTTTCACCATTGTCTTTATCACGAAGGCTTATGGTATCTGTCATTACCTTATGGCTTGCTGGCTCATATAAACTCAAAAGATAACTCCACAAAGGGACCATTACAGTCCTTCTGCGTAGCTCTTCTATCTTTTGGCTGATAGTATCAGTTTTCTTGAGTATTTCTTCGATGTTCATATCTTTACTACTTTTGGTGCAAAGATACTAAAAATATTTAATCAACAAATAGATTTAACCAAGAAATTGCATATTTATTTTCGCTTATAGAGCTTTTTATGTTTTTGAGGATAATGAATAAAGGCGATACAAGCAAATCCGCTTATACCGCCTTAGATAGAGCAATAAAATATCTTATGCAGGCATTAGTAATTGTGCCTTTTCTTTGTTCACGATTTCTAATACCATTTTAGCTGCCTTGTTTACGTCTGTCAAAACAGAAACGATGAACTTTGGTTGCTTTTTAAGCTTGCTGATCCAACCATCCAGGTAAGCAGCGTTATTATCTAAAATGCGACTGCTAAAGCCTAGGACGTTTCCGATAAGAGCTGCTCCAAGCTCTGCAACCAACTCTTCTCTTGCATAGTCATTTTCTCCTTTCTCTTCCTCAAACCCTCTATTCAATCTAGACTTGTGCCCTGTTGAGTGAACCATTTCATGTAGAAGGGTTGAGTAGTACTCCTGTCCATCCTCGAATATCTCCTGCTCTGTATTGCCCTTCTTGAACTGACTTTTAAGTGGTGTTGTAATATCATCTACCCCAACTCTGTAAAAAGCTCCACTTGAATACTTGTCGTAGCGGATAGGGCAGAGCCACTTCTGATAAAGAAGCATATCATCAATTTTCTCGTTGACGTACATACCTGCCGTGTCTGTCGGTAACTCATTCTTATCTTTGAGACTGAACTTATTCTTCAACTTTTGTGTCGTCTTAGGTGCTATCTCTTCGAGGTTGGTTTGGCTGAGGTTGAACACATTGTAGCTCTTCAAGAAAGGCTGAACTTTGCATTCTAGTTGGGCTGATCGAGTCATTCCGTTGTAGCTGTCTTCTGTTATTTTGTTTCCATTCTTGTCTTTGTACTGAATGGACCAAAACAGAACAGGGAAGCTTTTCTCTCCTTTGTTCACACTAGCTCCTAATGCCTTTATCTGATTGAAGGTAGCAAAGATAGGATATTTGAATCTTTCTTCGTCCATCATGCAGAGAAACAGGAAGAATGAGTTCATTCCATTATATTCACGCCCTCCAAGGTTCACTGGGTTACCACCATAAGATGTGGTGAACCAACCCATCTTCCAATCTCCTGCCTTCATCTTTTGCATTCGTGAAATCATCATTTCAGCGAAATGCTCTAAAACGTTGTCTGTCTTCATTGCTCTTACTTTTTATATGCAGTTATTATAACTTCTTGCCATACATTCTTGCTATCTCATCGTAGATATATGCTCCGCTTGTATGAGGACTGCTAAACAATCCAAGAATGCGGTTATCTACAGTGATGCTGTTTGTCTTGACGACAACTCCGTTTTTGATGTGGTCGCAATAAACTTCATTGCCGATATGGTAAAGCTCCATCTTACGATTATAGCAATCTGTTCCAATGTACTCTTTATTCATGGCGACCTCCTTTCTTTTGAAGTTGCACCCATGCGTGATACATTTTATTGAAGTTATCTAACTTCTGAAGGATTTCATCCTTGCTTAAATAATCACTTATCATGTCTGAATAAAAAACATTAGTATTATTATCAAACATGGTGATATTAATACATTTTTTGTTAACGTATACTGACATGGTGTTGTTATGTATTCTGTTAACCTTTACCAATACAGCATTAACTGCTTTCTTAAAGTGAATGTTTGTTCCGTCTAACATTTCATTGCTCTTATTGTGACTAGTTGGTTGGACCAGTCGTTACCTTTTTATTTACTTGATATTTAAGAATTTAGAAACCTTACTAACAATTCCCTTTGCTGTTGAACAGGTTGAAGCAGTATCAACCGCTACACTCTTACCATCCTCCCAATAGGTAATCTGGATTCTCAACTTGTTACCATAGAAGCAGTTAACTACATGCGCTCTAAGATTACCTTTACGAATGTCACCTTCGAAATAGTTATAACCTCCATCAAAATCACTTGTAACTGCTGCTACAACCTCAGCTTTGTTTGATACGTTTACTGTCTGTTTCATTGCTCTTATCTTTTAATTGTTATTATTTATTTTTGATGGTGCAAAGATAGTCATTTTTTAGCATTTGACCAAATTTTAGCCTCATTATTTTTCTTGCTTAACTTTATATAACTTGTTGATAACTAGAGTGTTAAATAAAGCCTATTTTCCTCTATATAAGGCTTTTTCAGAAAAATGGTATAAGGATATGGGGAAGAAAATAGAACAGCTTAGAAAGGCTTATGTGAAGTATTTGCCGTTTCGTTAACTTAACTAATGTTACCGAAAATTACAGGAAGCTAATTTGACAAGAAAAACGCAAAAACTGCTTTTAACATGGTGTTACGGAGTGTTAATTAGGCGGTTTGTCACCTTTTCTTGTTAGCAACTTCCTTAATTCTCGCACCTCATTCCTCAAATCAGCGTTTTCTTTTCTGAGTTGCGAAATGAGGTGATTATATGATAGCTCTGTTGTTTTATCCATATTACTTGAACTTGATGATGAAAAATTCATGATCCAACCATTTGTCTGGACACATTTCCTTCTTAGGCTTGCCGATGGTGATACTCTCAATTTCCTTCACGACCTTTGGGCTATCGTCATAGTAGCCGTTCTTGAAGAGAACGTGAGTGAATGGTACGAACTTCATTGTACCATTATTCAGTTTCTCCTTGATAGTATTGATGTCTATAAGCATTTCAAATGTCTTACCGATATGAAGCTTATCGTACTTATCGAAATCTTTGAATTTCTCATCCTTGATAAGGAGAAGGCGACTCATCCAAAAATCTTTAATTACCCTATACTCTTCCTTCTTTTTGCCCGATACTACCATATCGAACCATTGCTTGTCGATGGTGAGGGTCAATATTTTCTTCTTCATCCTCCCCACCTCCTCCCAGTCTGTTGCGAGAATATCCTCAGAATCTTTGAAAACACAAGGAAAGAATTTTCCATCGCATACAGCCACAATAGTCTCAGAGACAATATGGATATAAGCTCCACATTCTTCCCAAATTACCCTTCTCACTTTCTTACCCTCCTTCATTCTTCTCAGAGCCTCAGAGAAGTCAAATATTTCCTTGCTAATTATAATTTTGCTTTAAAGTTGTAAATTGGTTTAATAACATCAATGACATCAACCGTAGGTTTGATTAACTCAACAATCTCTTCGGTTGGCTTGTATGCCATAGGTGCTTCATCAATGGTTTCTTCACAAACTGATGTGGAATAAATACCATTCATTTCATTCTTGTAAGAATCCATAGATAACTCTTTCTTCGCTTGTGTACGAGACATCAATCTACCTGCTCCATGTGGGGCTGAGCATAACCATTCCTTGTTTCCTTTACCTTTACAGATAAGAGAACCGTCACGCATATTCATAGGAATAATGACAATCTCGTCTTTCTTTGCACTGATAGCTCCTTTTCGCAATATGCCCTTGTCTGTATCTATATAGTTGTGAATGGTTGTAAAAGAATGCTTGTCTGAATTTGGGTCAATATCCACACCTAGAGCATTGACGAGTCTGTTAGCTATAATTCTTCTATTATGCTCGGCATACTTCTGAACTATACGCATATCATTTAAGTAATCATCAAGCAAATCGCCCTCCAAGTAAGAAAGTTCCTTGCTAATATTTCTAGTACCTAACAACTTGATAGCACTCTGTATTTCCTTTTCTCTTCCTTCGCTTTTCAACTTGGCAATAACCTCAGACTTATCAGCTATTTTCTTACGACAATACTCGTAGGCAAGTTTTTGGTAATAGTTGCATACCCTAACACCAAGGTTTCTACTTCCTGTATGTATCACAAGAAACTTCTCTCCTTCTTCATTTGCATCTAACTCAATAAAGTGATTGCCACCGCCAAGACTTCCAACAGAACGATATACTATTTCCATGCTGGTAAGACAATCCCAAGCACGGAATTTGCCAAACATACAACCATCAACCAATCCGTTTATGTAGGCTGATACTTCTCCCTCGTTGACATTAAAACCAGACGGAATCAACTTATTGACTGCTTCATCAAATTTCTGCAAGTCAATATCAACTTTACCAAGTCTTACGACTTTCATGCCGCAGCCTATATCTACTCCAACAGTGTTAGGAACTACTCTGTTATCAAGCTCTATTACCGTGCCAATAGTGCATCCTTTACCTGCATGGCAATCTGGCATTATTCTTATTTTACAACTATTGTAAGCCTCGCTATTAGATAGGGTTTCTATCTGTTTGATAGCTTCATCTTCTATTGTCTTTGCGAAAATCTTTGTAAACTCATTCATATCTTGTTCGTCTAAAATTATTTGTTTCTTCATACGCTATTTCTCCTTTGCTTTAACGTTATACACTCCATCAATGACCTCTACTTCATAACATCTGAGACCAGGAATAGTTTTCCAAACTTCTTCCATAAGCAATAATTAATTTAATTCTACAGGGGAATCATTCCAAGATAATTCTCTTCCGATGAGCCTCTTGATGCTGCCTTTAGGAAGAGAAATCTCAGTAAATGTATCTTTCCAACCATAATAGTTATATTCATCCGTCACTCTTATTGGCTTACACATTGAGATAAATTCTCTTCCTTGTTTTGTTACTGCTACCCATGCCATAACTATTTCTCCACTTTTACACCGAACGGAGTTCCGTCGGCAAATAACAAATTCTTAAAGCTATTTTCAAATGTCTCATCTTCATATCCACGGAAGTGACAGCCATTAGTAACTAAGCATGTAAATGCACGATGTGTTTGATAATTAGCAAAGTACTTATCTTTAACAACACCAAACGGCTGATGCTTTAACATTTCTTGCCAGCACTCTTCTTCATCCTTAAATGGGCGGTATTTTGACTCTGACTTGATTCGGAATTTTTTAGGCTTTTTGTACCATTTTTCTATATCAAACTCTTCTGCTGAGACGTCTTTAAACTCACCATATGAAGTGTAGAACTGTAAAGCCTTACCTTCTTTATATGCAGATATAATGTTTGATAATTCATCTAATAATATCTTTTCCATATCAATCCTCCAACTCTTTTTGAATGTCGTTCAACCACACAAGAATGTCATCAATACTAATGGAAGAAACATATCCCTCTTTATGCTTTCTTAATTGATTCTTCTTTTTGATAATTATATTAATTGCAGTTACTTTACTCATTGCTTATCCTCCTTTTTTTTCTGATTCTTTCTATAAGCTTTAGTTGCGCAATACTTATATTGCCATATCGTTTATACATACTTTGGAGATATACAATATAGCCAGCTATTGTTATTTTATTTGCATTCATATTCTCTTCTTTTTACCACCTGCGAATACTTGTGTCATGTTTATCGCAGATTTAATATCTTTGTACCTGACACCACAAACTGTTGCCACATCTTTAATTGCCTCATCCATTTTGAATTGCCTTGCCAAAAACTGATTATTCTTTATCAAGTTGACGATTTCTTCTTTCGTATGAATGCCTTTCCAAAATAGTTCGGTATGTGAGCCACCTCTT